>ERZ808040.386-NODE-386-length-39561-cov-71.483816_pt1 | contig 39561 bp, 26 predicted proteins | sample MGYA00380191_ERZ808040 | MGnify/ENA primary metagenome ERZ808040 (study PRJEB31490, sample SAMN06133395) | mouse gut metagenome | isolation source: J6 | host: mice | place: China: Chengdu | collected 2015-05 ...
TACAAGGCGAATTGGTATGGTAAGAATATCCTAAAGGTAAATCGGTTTTTTGCCAGTTCTAAAATTTGCTCGCATTGCCATCACAAATTAGACAGTTTGCCGTTATCGGTGCGTCATTGGACGTGTCCTAGCTGTCAAACACAGCATGACCGTGATATCAATGCAAGCAATAATATACGCTCTCAGGCGTTAGCTGATGTAGCAGGACTTGCTACTGTGTAAAGAGTTCCTCCATGGCTATACCTATCAGCGTAGGTGGCATGGCGAAAGGTGGTGACACAATCTTAGATTGAAGTTACTATGGGTCGCAAAGGTTCCCCCACCATAACCGCTAGGTTTGGTGGTGGGAGTAGGTCAAGTATATCACTTAACCGTTTGAGGGTCTTTATAATAAGACGACTGCTGATGTGATAAAATTTTTTGTAAAAACCCTTAAAGAAACTAAGGATTTAGTGTATAACTATAGTATTAATTATATTATTAACTAGTGATATTTTTTTTAGTGAGGTGTTAATTATGAACTGGCAACTACTTAGCATGATATGGGGTATGGCAGCAACTGTTCTTATCGGTGTATTCATGATTGCTGCTTTGGTGATTGGCTTTGATGATATTCCTCATATTATTAGTGCCGCTGTGATTGGTGCGTTGGTGGCTATTCCTATTTCAGTTGTGGTCACTAAGAAGGTTAATCGCATTAGCTAATTTGACGATTGTGTGATTCTGTTTAGAGGTTTTAATTTAGAGATTTAGTAACCCAATAAAAGTAAATCATAAAACAAAAAAGCCAACTTCTAGAAGTTGGCTTTTATTTTTCTAAAACTTACCACCCTACATAATCATCGCATCTTGCTGAATTTGCATGGTATCTTTATATTGTTTTAGTTTAAAATATAAAAATACGCCAAACATTATATTAAGTATGCCTGTAACCAAGAACAGCTGAGGCAAAGACAGTTTTAATACGTTCAGAATGACAATGGCGAAAATGGCCGAGGTCACCATAAAGATGGCATTAAAAATATTGTTGGCACCGATAACGCGCGCTCTATGACTAATGGGCGAATAAGCTTGCATAGAAGCATAAAGGGGCACAATATAAAGACCTCCGCTAAACCCTAGAAAGAAGAGGTCAGCGAAAACACGCCAGCTACCAGGAACTTGAGACAACTCACCAATGCCTAGCAGGGTGCTTGAATTAATATTTAAAGCAGAAAGTGAGAAGTATAAATCAATGGCAAACACACTTAACCCTGCAATACCAAAGGGAAGCAGTTTAAAGCTTACTTGGTTTTTGGTTAAGGTTTTACAAAGTAGCGAGCCTATTGACACACCGACAGAGAATAGGGTTAATAAAAAGATCACCACAGATTCATTGCCACTCAATATAACCTTACTAAATTCAGGTGTCTGAGTTAAAAAAGTAGCACCATAGAACCAAAACCAGCTGTTTCCAAGAATAATGAAGAACAGAAGCGGCAGAGAGTATAGATACTTAACGGTATCCATGCTGGTGCTAAAGATATTCCAGTTGATTTTGATATTTGGTTCAACAGCGGGCATGTGGGGCACAAATTTACTAGAAAGCAGACCTAATCCTGCAATGAGAAGCGCCATGGCACTGACCCAGTATAAGTGGTTGTCCAACTGGGTAAACACGCCGGCCACTATCATACCCATTAAGATGGATAACGAGGTGCCTGTTTGAAATAGTGCATTAGCCCCGACTAATTCATCTTTGTGCATGGCTTGAGGTAAGTAGGCGTATTTGATGGGGCCAAAAAAAGTAGACTGCGCACCCAATAAAAATAAAGCCACAAACAACAACCAGTATATTTCGAAGATAAGGCCAAATGCGGCCAATACCATGATGACGATTTCTAGGATTTTGATATATACCGTCAGCCTTGATTTCTCATATTTATCAGCCAATTGGCCGGCCAAAGCTGAAAATAGGAAAAAAGGCAAAATAAACAACATGGCCGCTAAGTTATTGAGTAGACTAACTGAGGAGCCTAGCTTTGCCGCGGCGCTATAAGTCAGTACTAGTAATAATGCTTGTTTAAAAAAGTTGTCGTTAAAAGCACCCAAAAACTGAGTGAAAAACATAGGGGTGAAACGACGAGTGCGAAAAAGTGTGAATTGTGATGCCATAAACCGGCTTCCTAATGTTATTGCCATTAATTATTATGATTTTTAGAGCTTAATTAAGCTTAGCAAAGTTTAATTTAACGCTAAGCCTGACTAAGTACTTTAAAGTAAGCACTTTAAAATAAGCTGAGCCAGAAAATAGACTGAGCCAGCAAGTATAATAGCCACAATTTATCACAACTAAATTAATTTTGTTTTTTTTGGTTGGTCAAAATCGTATTTGCAGAGACACAACTTAAACGTTAGTCTTTCGTTAATCGGACTACTATAGCAAGTTAATATGGATAAGAGAGCAGTAATGCCTAATTTAGACGCTACCTTGTTGCTGGCTAAGCAGTCAGTTGACAATCAGTTTTCTCCTTATGGTCATTTCTTTTACAGCCGCTGTGGTGGTCGAAAGCTGCCTTTTCGCTATTCTAAACTTGCGTGTGGATTATCTGCATGTTTGATGGCTCAAGTCTTACTGACGACAGCAGCCCACGCTATTGAGCCGACCCAACCTGAAGGCTTGGCCAATGCCAATCAAGCTTATGACCCCAACATAGGTAAAGCTCAAATACAGTCGCCAGAACAATTAGAAGAGGCGCTTATTGCGCTTAAGTTAAAAAAAGCGGTTGAGCAGGGACTAATTGACCCCAGTGTGCTCGAAGATTACCAACGCGAAACTCTACATACGCCTGTACCTCAGTCCAATAAAAAACTAAGTCAGGTCGAGAATACGGCCAATCAAAAACTCTCCTCAAATCGACCTGATGAGAGTAGTGACGCTATTTTTGATAGAGTCTTCTCGGACAGCAGTTTGCAAACCAATGAGAATGCCGGTAACCGTTTGGCCAATACCCCGGTCATGCAGTCCCCCCAGCAGATTGAGCAGGCTTTATCGCAAATTACCCCTCAGGTTTCACGTGATTTTAATAAGCCTGTGGCTCGCTTAGATGCGACTCAGCCTCCTTTAGGGTTTGATACAAATCTAGATGCCGCAGCGCAGATTAACCCTTCCAATCAACAAACCTTGGGCATTACTACTGATGAAGACGCGACACAGGAGCAGCTAGAGGGAACAAAGCCGGTCTATGAAGCAAAGGATGTTACGGTTAACTCTGATACCCAAGAGGTAAAAACTGCAGAAAGTGCTGCACATCAAGCGGTAAAAAACACAGCTATCGGTAAGGTTGATAACACAGTTAAAAACACTGAAACCGAGATTACCGATGATGTGGTGGCTGAAGCACAGCAGAACGGTGCAGCAGATTCTGGTATTGATCCAGAGGATTATTTACCAGAGTATCAAGAAGACCCTAATCATGATTTAACGCCCACCGTTGCTGAAGATGATGATGGCTCTGAAGCCAAGCCTGGGTTTATTAAAGGTCTTTATAACCGCTTTTTTAATGATGGTTATGCCGCTTTGCCAAGAGTTAAAGCCAAGATTTATTTACAGCCAGAAGAAGACGAAAATGGGGTTAAGCCAAAACCCGTTAAATTAGACAAGGATGCCCAGCCTGCTGCCAACATTAAAGCGGCTATGGAAAACATTACCGTTGAGTCCATCTCAGATTTCACAGCGGTTACGCCCAAGCTGCATCAAGAAGCATTAGATGCGGCTCAAGCCGTTGGTTACTATGACATTAAGCTGAGTTTTAAACGTATTGACACAGATGAGATTGAGGTGATGATTGAGCACCTAGGCGATCCTGTACAAGTCAGTAAAAACCCTGTTATTGATATCCGAGGGGAGGGTAAAGATTTAGCCCAATTTAAAGCCATTCAAGAGGACTCGCCGCTCAAGGAAGGCCGAATTTTTAACCACGGTGAATACAAAGAAACCAAACAAAGAATTGAAACCACAAAAAGTCAGTTTGGCTTCTTTGATGGGCAATGGCTAAACAAATCAGTCGATGTTATCTTGCCTGATAATACTGCAGATGTTGATTTGGTCTACGATACTGGAGAGCGTTATCACTTTGATAAAGTGGTGTTTTTTACCGTTGATAAAGAAACAGGACAGCTCACCACAGATCCCGATAAACTGCCGGTTAAAGCAGAGCTGCTACATCAGCTACATAAGTTTGAAGTGGGTGATGAGTTTTATGCTCCAGACGTTACCAAGTTTACCAATGACTTGTCTGCCACGCGCTACTTTAACTCAGTAAACGTTGAGACCGTTAGACCCAATACCAGTGGGGCTACCTTAGGCTTTGAAAACGATGATGAGGAAGAAGGGCTATTAAATGGTGATCAGGGTCAACTAAACGGCCAAACCAATGGCCAAGGCTCTGGTGAAACACAGTTTGATGAAAAGGGTCAGCCTCTAAACTCCCAAGCTTCAGGGAACAATACAGGGGAGGATGAGTTTGCCCCTATTGAATATACACTGGATCAAGAAACCACAGCTAAGCTAGATAAAATCAGTGCAAAAGCGCAGCGTCTATCTAGATTGCCGGATGATAGGGTTTTAGATGAGAGGGAAGAGAAGGCAAAAAGTCTATTGGGTAAAATTTCCAATGCCGTCAGTGATGTGGCGAAGAAAGTTTTCCCTGATGAAAAAGATCCTTTTGCCGATACCAGTGCGCTGCCTGATGATCTAAGTAAGACGGTTCTTGCCAATCGTAAGACCCCTCAGGATGTGGCACAAAGCAAATCAGTACCTCTGTATGTCTTCGTGACCGCAGATAAGCCTAGAGATGTGGATTTAGGTATTGGTTACGGGACGGATACAGGGGTACGAGCTGTGGCTCGTATGGAGCACAACTTGATTAACCGTGATGGGTATCAAGCCGGTATTAGTGTGGGTGCCTCTAAGATTAACAAGTCCGTTAATCTTCATGCCAGCCGTCCTTGGAAGCATCCCTTAGATGACACGCTCAATGCCAATATCAGCTATGAGGAAGAAACCATCAACCAAGGTGAGGGTAACTTAGATTTAGAAACCAACACCATTAAAGGGGGCGTTAACCGTAATATTCGTAATGAAGAAGGCTGGAATAGAACCTATTCAGTACGTTACCGCCAAGATGAATTAGAAAGTGGGGTGACGGGTCCTGATCGCGAAAACTTACCAGTACCGTTTAACCGAGAAGGAGCGCAGTTCAAGCAAGAAGCCTTCTTACTTGGGTATCAGATAGACAAGACAGTGACCGACAATGCCACCAACCCAACCAAAGGCTGGCATCAATATTACTCAGTAGAAGCGGGCTCTGATAGCGTGTTATCCGATACGGATATGGCTATTGCTAGAGCCGGTGTAAGCGGAGTATATAGCTTCGGTGAAATGAATAAGCACCAAGTGGTTGCCAGTCTAGATGGGGGATATATTTGGGCCAAAGATTTTGAGGATGTGCCTTATAAGCTTCGATTCTTCGCCGGGGGCGACCGCAGTATCCGAGGTTACGATTACAACAGCTTATCTGCCACCGAAAAAGGCTATTTAGTCGGGGGTCAAGTATTGGCTGTGGGTAGCACTGAGTATAACTATGAGTTTAAGCCGGGTTTAAGAGGGGCTGTGTTTGCTGATGTCGGTAACGCCTATGATACTAACTTTGAAGCCGATACTAAGCTGGGCTTAGGTTTCGGGGTACGCTGGGCTTCACCGGTAGGCATGGTCCGAGTGGACTTGGCAGCTGGTGTCTTAGAAGATAGTATTCCGGTACGACTGCACTTCTTTATTGGCTCACCCCTGCAGTAATACGGTTGTTGCCGGAAATAAAGCAGCTTATGATGTTGCCGTTATATTGAATATCATTTACTATGATTCGACTTTGATTCTCTTGTGAAAACAGGCCATTCTAATCCTAAATATGGGAAGTTATCATTAAGTTTAATAGAGGTTTAACGCTAATAAAATAAATAATTTTAATTATTGCTGATTAAATCTGATTTAAGTATTAAGCTTGGTTTTAACTTCCCTTATTGATAACAAGTTACTTACCCCATGACCACTTCGCAAACCCCTGAACCTAATCCAAAACAAGATCCTGCTCAGCGTGATGCTGAGCGGGTTAAGCACCATTATCCTTTGTCATTTTTGATAAAGCTTTTAGCGTTACTGTTGATTTTATTTTTAATCATCTGTATCACTTTTTACATAATGGCGGGTACGGAAAGGGGGACTAAGTTCATACTTGAAAAAATCATCTCAGAAACTGGGGTTAAATTAGAGTATTCAGAAGGTAATCTCCGTGATGGGCTTAAGGTCAAAGACATCACTATGAGCGCCTCAGAAGATGTGGATGTTCACTTCGTTAATACCTATGTCAAGATTGGCTGGCGTGCCTTATTTGCAAGAGAAGTGCATTTACGTGATGCTGATATCGAAACCATTGTTATTGAAAACCGCCTACCACCTTCAGGCGATCCGTTTGAGTACAAAGAGTATGAGTTGCCGGTCAACTTACGTTTTGATAAAGCTCGGATTAATAGAATTATCTATAACCAAGCCGGTAGGGACCCTATTGAAGTAACGGATATCAAAGCCGATGATTTGCATTGGGTGGGTACTAACGTTCAGGTAGGACGAGGCAATCTACAATATAGTGATATTGTTAATATCTCAGACTTAAAGGGAACGATTACTTTAGAGGGTAATTATCCTTTAGATTTATCTGCGTTAGTCACGGTTAACAGCTTAGATAAAGTTTATATCGATCCTATTGAAGTTGAGGCGGTCGGTAGTGTTAAACGCACTTATGGCAAACTGCGTAGTAAATATAATGATAACAATGTTCGAGGTGTGTTTACTGTTCAAGGGTTAGATGACAACGCGCCTTTTGAAGCCAAATTAAACTGGGATGAGATTGACCTGCCTTATGCTGAAGGTCAAGATATTCGTCTACAAAATGGCTTAGCGACAGCGTCAGGGGTGATCTCTGATATTGAGCTTCGTATCAATAGCCGACTGTTGGCCAATGACATTCCTAGTGGTCATTATCAAGGCCGAGCCAATATTGTTGATACCAGTAAAATGCTGGTACATCGTCTAACTGCTGACACTCCAGAGGGTAATTTGTTAGCCACTGGGGTGCTTGATTGGGAAGAAGACTTCACGACCAAAGCCATACTTTATAGCCGAGACTATAAGGTACGTAGCTTACTGCCAGAAGCTGCAGCACCTTATGCTCCAGAGTATTTAAATGGCGAATTGGCCGTGGTGTTTGACCTGAGCAATGAAGAAGGCTTAATGCAAATTAATGCCAACTTAAAGCAGCGCGATGGAGAGCAGATTAAAGCCAAAGTTGTGCAAGGGGCCAAGCCAGAAAATCCTAGATTTGATGCTCCTTGGTATGTCGATGCCAGTTGGCAGAATTTACGCCGTAAAGATGTCCCTGACGTTGGCGATATAGATAGTCCAAGCGGTGTGGCCAATGTCATGCTGCGTGATGAGAGGTTATGGGTCACTGCAGATGCTCAGATTAACAAATTAAATGTTGCTCCTGCTGGTGATTACAAGGTTAAGCTCAATAAGTACAACAATCGAATTGCCCTTCAAAATCTAAACTATGATGGGGTGATGGGGAATCTTGCTGGTAACGGTAGTATCTTATTGGCCACCAATAAGTCGCCATTGACCTGGAGTATAGATGCCAAGACCAAAGAGCTAAAACCACAAGCCTTTAGTGATGCCATTCCGGTCAATAGACTGGTGGGGGATATCAGTGCTTCCGGTAAGATGATAGATATCACGCGTCGCATTAATGGCAAGGTGGTAAAAGGCCAGCGCCATGCATTTACTATCAACTCTTCAGACTTATCTTCTACTTTAACCGCACAAGTTAATTCCACAGACCCAAAAACTAGGAAAATAACTTCTGAAAATCGCCGAGTCGATGTTATGGGCTACGGCGATGGAGTGGTGGACGTTCTAAATGGTTCCTTACAGGACTTTGATGCCAGATTTAATGGCAAGCTTGCCACTCAAGGGGTACCTAAAGGCAACTTTATTGTTGATGCCAATGGCACCACTGAAAATATAAACATCAAAAACTTCAGTCACAACGGGGAAGCAGGAGATATTACTGCCTCGGGTAACGTGAATCTAAGTGATGGTATTAAGTGGGATGTGAAGGCCAATACCAATAAATTAAACATTGGTTTCTTTGCTCCACAGACAGAAGGTATTGTCACAGGTGACCTACAAACTTCAGGAAAATGGCGAGATAACCAAACCAAGCTTGGGGACTTACGTGACTTTGACGTGAAGTTTAATGGGTCAATTGATACGCCTCAATTACCTAAAGGTAAGCTGGTTGTCGATGCTGACGGTAATGCTCAAGCGATTACCATCCGTAATTTAAGCCACGTTGGTGAAGCAGGCAGTCTTATCGCCAAAGGTAAACTGGACGTCACAAATGGCGTAGCTTGGAATGTCGATGCCGTCATGGATGATTTCAATCTTAGCTACTTTGTGAAAGATGTGCCCAGTAATATCACTGGTCGTGTGTCGAGTACCGGCTTATGGAAAGACTCGGTACAGCGCATTAGTATTGAGCAAATGGCGCTACGAGGAGAGATAGACGGTGAGCCTCTATTGGCTCAAGGCAGTCTCAATACTACCTTACACCTACCCAAAGATATGGGTCAGTATTTTGAAAGATTAAAAGCAACAGATGCCAGTGGCCAAGTTCAACAAGTTAAGAGTGTGGTTGAAACCCTAAACGCTGATAACTTGATGCTGCAATGGGGTGATAACCAAGTTGTGGCCAATGGCAATACTGAGCTTCTAGAAGCTAAGGTGAATATCAGTAACCTAAGCCAGATCAACAAAGATTCTTCAGGCTCTGTGGTAGGGGGCTTTACCTTAAGCCAAAATAAAGGCCAGGCATTACCGACCATCTATGTTGATTTGACGGGTAATAAGTTAGCCCTGCCAGGCATACTATTAGCCCAAGGCATGATTAAAGGTAAAATTGTTGATTTGGCTAAACGTCCAAGTACCTTGGTTATTATGGCAGATGGCCTACAGGCTTCTGGTAGTAAGTTTGAAAATATCTATGCGGTATTCAATGGCACTGAGCAAGATCATACGTTAACTTTAAAAGGGGATACCAATAACGCCAATACTGAGGTAGGTATTCAAGCCACGATTAAAGGTAGCTTAGACCGCAAACTAGGTAAGTGGCAGGGGGTAGTCGGTGACGGTGAGGTATCAACGGAGTACGCCACGCTAGCTCAAAGTCAGCCGGCACAGCTTATTGCTACTTTTGGTGGGAAAACCCCTGAAATCCAGTTGGCAGCTCATTGCTGGGAAGCTGTAGGTCAAACCGGTAAGCTTTGTCTACGAGAAAACTTAATTGCCTCTGCCGATAGAGGTCAGGTGAACTTGGCTATTCAAAACATTGATACCTCTTTATTTGCGCCTATAATGCCGAAAGACTTGAGCTGGCAAGCCAGCCTAAATGGTAAGGCCGTTATTGAGTGGGGCAAAGGAATTGAGCCGGTAATTAATGCCACTTTATATTCAGATAATGGTAAGTTGGGTCTGGTTCAAGAAGGTCTAGATGAAGCGTTGACGATACCTTATAAGCGAGTATCGGTCATTGTTAGATCTTTTGAGGAAGGCTTAAAGCTGCGTACTGATATCGACAATGGAAGTGGGGCTAAAGGCTACGCTGATGTTGTGATTGATCCTTATAAAGAGGACAAGCCTATATCAGGAGCCTTGGTACTGAATGAGCTAAACTTAGCTATTTTAAAACCTTTCTTCCCAGGTATGCGCAAACTTGCTGGTAACATCACTATGGCAGGAGGTCTAGGTGGTACTTTGTCTAGTCCCGTATTCTATGGTGATGTCAATCTAAGAGAAGCCACTGTGGCCATGTTGGATTTACCAGTTAATCTAACCGATATCAATGCTAAGGCCAGAATAAGAGGTCAAAGCGCTGAGCTTGAAGGTACCTTCTTAAGTGGTGAAGGCGCTGGCGAGCTAACAGGAACGGTAGACTGGAGACAAGAGTTACAAGCCAAACTGCGTATTACCGGTGAGGGTCTGGTGCTTACTCAGCCGCCACTGCTGTATGCAGAAGTGAACCCAGACTTCAATATTATCGTTAAGCCGATGCAAAAATATGTCAATATAGTCGGAGCAGTTTCAGTGCCTACGGCTACCATTAGACCACCAGAGGCCAACGAAGAAGTGATCACTAAGTCTGATGATGTTGTGGTCTTAAACCGTGAGTTAGTGGATAGAATTGAAGACGTATTGGCCATCTCACAGCCTTGGTCGATTAATGCCGATATCGGCGTTGATTTGGGTGACAATGTAAACTTCCGTGGCTTTGGTGCGGTATTGCCATTGGCAGGAGCAGTGCATATCACTCAAAAAGGTCAAGGCGTAATGAATGCGTTAGGTGTGGTACAGGTCAGTCGCCGTAGTACCGTTGATGCCTTTGGTCAAAACCTTGAGTTAAACTATGCCCAAGTTCGATTTAATGGCGATGTAGTCAATCCTCGCTTAAGTATTGAAGCCGCCAAAGAGATTGAAGGTCGTACGGTTGGTCTACGCGTTAAAGGTAGGGTTTCAGAACCCAATATTGTGGTCTTTAATAATGCAGGGCTAACTCAGCAGCAAGCGATGAATGCGCTAGTAACCGGCCGTATCTCTAACCCTGGTGCCACTCAGATCAGTGAAGAGGGCTTTAAGTCAGAAGTTACCAATAACTTGGCTGCGGCTGGCTTGAGTCTGGGGTTAACAGGTACTCGAAGCTTAACCAATACCATTGGTGATGCCTTTGGGTTAGAGCGTCTGACAATTGATGCTTCTGGCACCGACAGCGATACCAACGTTAACGTCACCGGTTATATTACCCCAGACTTATACATCCGTTATGGGGTAGGCGTGTTCAATGCACAAAGTAGCTTGTCGCTAAGGTATCAGCTAACACGCCGTATTTATATCGAAGCCACGTCGGCGGTAGAGAATGCGGTGGATGTTGTTTATAGCTTCAATTTCTAATAAAAATAAGGGGTGGCTTTGATAGTCACCCCTTATTTTATTATCTATATATAGCGACTCTATTTATCGGTTTTATTTAGTATTGGTGCTATTTAGTTAGAATAAGCCGATTATTGCGAGTTAAACGTAGGCGGTACTCTTCTCCTTCATGTTGAATTCTTACTTCTTTGGTCAAGGCAAATAGATGCTCCGATTGCAACATAGGAAGCTGATTGTCACGAAGGTTAAGTGCTCGCGAGATGATAGTGGCCATAAAGCTTAATCCTTAAGTTTATAAGTTATTGGTTTATTTTCTGCATCTATAGGTGGTAAAAAGGTATAGGTGATGCAGGCTTGTAAAATACACCTAATTGATAATGATTATCATTAACTTTAATTATTATTTATTATGAAAGTCATTGCAAGGGTTTTATAAAAATAAATTGATACTATGATAGGAAAGTAAGGGGTAATACAGGCATTAGCCTGCTATCTCGCATGAATGAATTTTAATAATCAAGCAAGTAAGGACAAAAAAAACTGTGATAAATATCGATGTGGCCGTAGCGGTAATTCACTTTGGTGACCAATACTTATTGGGATTTCGTAATGCAAAGCAGCATCAAGGTAACCGCTATGAATTCGTCGGGGGTAAAATTGAAGCCAATGAGACGGCTAAGCAGGCCCTTATTCGCGAAGTTTTTGAGGAGATAGGACTAGATATTGCCAAGCAGAGTGTCATAAATCCTTTGGGAGTACTGCGTCATCATTATGCAGATATCGAAGTGCCTAGTAAGTCAAAGACAGTTTGCTTGCATGTATTTCGAGTAGCCTTGAGTGAGTCGCAGTTCACAGAGTTTGCTCATCACAATGAAGGCTGTGAAGGTCAGCAGTTACAGTGGGTGAGTTGTGAGGATTTAATTAATAATAAATACCCGTTGCCTGATGCCAATAAAACCATCTTACAGTGGTTGAAGCTACCTAATATAATCGCAATTTCCCAAGAGGTTGGGGCAATCAAAGCATCTCAGAACAACACAGACTTGAATGAGCAAAGCACAGCTGAAGATCAGTCAGCACATCGACCAGAACAGCAATGGTTAGACTATTATCAGCAAAAGTTGCCTCATCAGGCCTGTGTTTATATTCGATTAAAGCAGTCCAATCTTGCACAGCGTAAAGACTTGGTATTGGCCTTATTGGCTATTCGACCAGATATCAAGCTAATCGTAGATAATGAGGTAGCCAATTTTTTAGATAGCGACACATTAGGTAGCGACACAGATGCTGCTATGGCTAATCAAATTATCGCTCAACATTTGACCCAGCAAGCGTATTTAGATATAGAAGTTAAGCTATTATCTGACTTGCCGGTGACAGTAAGTGCTCATAGTGAGGCCAGTGTTCTACAAGCGAACAAGTTGGCACAATATCGACTTAACCACAATTTATCCCCTGTAGTCGGGGTATTTATCTCTCCTGTGCAAGCGACAAACACTCATCCTGAAGCGACGCCTTTGGGCTGGGAAGGTTTTGCAAGCCTCGCACAAATTAGCGAGATACCTGTGATTGCTTTAGGAGGCATAGAACCAGAAAACATCGGGCAAGTTCGGTATTACCAGGGAGATAAAGTAGCAGGAATAGGCAAGTTTTTAACGTAAGCTCACCAAAAAATCAAACATAGAACGGTGAGTTTACAAACCGTATCGTAATACTACATTTTTTGGATAGTAATGAGAGGGGGTGAGTAATATGATACTTACATCAAAAAATACAGCGAATTTTAATAAAAGCTCAGTCAGTAATGTATTGAATCAAAGCTAAGCTAAGGGCATTTTTTAGGCTACTGGCTAAAACTGGCTTTTATCAAATTACTTATAAATTTACTTATATTGAACTTATAATTATCCAGATACTACTATGAATAGATTTAGTCACGAAATCCCAGATAGAGCCTTTATGAAGGCGTTGCTTAAACATACGGGCATTGCTTTAGCTTTACTCGTACCTTTGGCTGCTTACTCGACTTTCTCCCACGCAGAGACGGGTATGCCTACGACAAATACTAATGAGGACAGCATGAACATTACTGCTCCAACTTCTGTAGACAGCGTAGATTTAAATAAATATGCAGGGCAGTGGTATGAAATCGCTCGTTTACCTATGTACTTTCAGCGTAACTGTGCCTCAGATGTTACAGCGACATATAACTTAAACACAGATAAAGCTGGCAAGCTGAATTCAGTAGAAGTTATCAACCAATGTCGTAAACAAGATGGCTCGATGATGAAGTCTGAAGGTTTGGCCAAGCCTGCAAATGACACCGGCAGTGAGCTCAAAGTTACCTTTTTGCCTAGCTGGTTAAGATGGTTGCCTGTGGGTAAGGCAGATTACTGGGTGTTACAGCTTGATAAAGACTATCAAAGCGCTTTGGTAGGCACTCCAGATAACAAATACTTATGGGTATTGTCTCGTAAGCCCACTTTATCTGAAGCTGTGTTTGAAAACTATAAAAAGACAGCAAAAATGCAGGGCTACGATATTAACAAGCTAGAGGTTACCACTCATACGGGCACACCTAAGACTATTGTTGAGTAAATAGCTAAGTAATGATTTTAGCAATTAATTGAATAATTAGTTTAGTTGCTGATTTAGTAACTGAGTTGGTAATAACGGGTAGGTTAAGTAAAGGTATTCAATAGATAGGCCAGTAAACGGAAAAACGGCTAATTGAGAGTGATTCCTAGCTGATGTACTGGCTAAAATTGCCAATATGATTTAAAATCTACCCTGAATATACCGATAGAGAATTTATCCTGAATCTGCTTTTGAATTTCACAAGCAGATTTTGGTCATATCTACAGTATCCTTATTTTATTTAGCGATTAATTTGATTTCACTAACCCCTTCACTTCATTTACCCAAAGGATGACTATTGTGAGTAATGCTAATACGCGCCGTGAGTTACATAAAGATCATTTAGCCAAATACCAACAACAAGAAAATCAGGCTTATGAGCTAGTGAACCAGCTGCATAATCTTTATAACAATAAAGACGTAAAAGTTAATTTGTTTGGTGAAACACTTAATGGCCTTTCAACTGCTGACTTGCTAACTAAAGTTCAGCAAACTGCTGATCGTAACGAAGGTAAAGCATTAAGTATTGATGATATCGTAGCTACTGTAAAAGAAGTAGTGGATAACCAAGATATCAAAACTGCAGTAGTAGATGCTGGTCAGTTATTAAAAAATAAAGTGAGCGTTGCAGATGCTCTAGCCAAAGCAGACCAGTCAAAGCCTGCTAGCGAAGCGACTGACGTTGTTCTTTATGGTTTTGGTCGCATTGGTCGTATCCTAACTCGTTTATTATTAGAAGAAGCCGCTACTGACAAAGGTTTGCAACTAAAAGCTTTTGTGGTTCGTCCAGGTAAAGACGGTGACATCGCTAAACGTGCTTCATTATTAGAGCGCGACTCAGTTCACGGTACCTTCGCAGGTTCAATCGTAGTTGACGAAGAAAACCAAGGTATTATCGTAAACGGCCGCTTTATCCAAGTAATCTATGCTAATGATCCAAGCGAAATCGATTACACTAGCTATGGTATCAATGATGCTATCGTTATCGATAACACAGGTATCTGGAAAGATGAAGATGGCCTAGGTAAGCACTTACAAGCCAAAGGTGTGAAAAAAGTTTTATTAACTGCACCCTCAAAAGGCGAGATCAAAAACGTTGTATACGGCGTAAACAATGATACTATCGGCGACGATACTATTGTTAGTGCTGCTAGCTGTACTACTAACGCTATTACTCCATCACTAAAAGTACTTAATGATGAATTTGGTATCGTAAATGGTCACGTTGAAACCATTCACGCTTTCACCAACGACCAAAACTTAATCGATAACTACCACAAATCAGATCGTCGTGGCCGTAGTGCGGTATTGAACATGGTTATTACCAGCACTGGTGCTGCTAAAGCTGTGGGTAAAGCTTTACCAGAATTAAATGGTAAACTAACGGGTAACGCCATTCGTGTTCCAACACCAAACGTTAGTATGGCTATCTTAAACTTAAACCTAGAAAAAGCACCAGAGAGCGCTGAAGCGTTAAATGCTTTCTTCAAGAAAGTTTCTGAAAGCGATGCTTGGCAGTCACAAATTGCTTACACTGATTCAACTGAAGCCGTTTCAACAGACTTCGTTGGTACTAAGCAAGTAGGTATTGTTGATGCCCAAGCTACTATCGTAACTGATAACCATGCCACAGTTTATGTTTGGTATGACAACGAAGTAGGCTACAGCACTCAGGTGTTAAGAGTGGCAGCGCAAATGGCTGGTATTCACTACACCAACATTACTGCTTAATATTCGCTTAGCTGTAAAGGGTAACCTTTATGGCCTTAAGCATCGAATACCATAAGCTAGATTGGACATAATAAAGTTGCAATTACTCTGTTAAGTTTTTAACCTAGACAATAGGCTAATCTAAAAAAGCGCTTATTGACGAGGGGCAAAAAAGAAATAATGACTGAGACGATTTGCAACGATACCCGATAATCGTTATGGTTATCGGGTATTTTTATTAAAATAGCCATAAATATTAATTCTATGTAATCAAGGATAATGCTGTAGAATACGGCGTTATAAAACCAACTCTATTTTCTAGAAACCTATTTCTCTAAAATATTATATTTCTAATAAACAAACCTTCTACACCAAGTAGAAGACTGTAATTAGCCAATTTACGTTAGACCAATTTAAAAGAAGTTAAGGGAGCAAGCCCAATGCGATTTATTGATGAAGCAATTGTTACTGTCAAAGCAGGGGATGGTGGTAACGGCATTGTGAGCTTTCGCCGTGAAAAATATGTGCCTCGTGGCGGACCAGATGGTGGTGATGGCGGTAAAGGCGGTGACGTTATTGTGGTTGCTGATGACAATACCAACACCCTAGTAGACTATCGCTATACCCGTCGTTATGATGCGGGTCGTGGCCAAAATGGACAAAGTAAAAACTGTTCGGGTAAAGGGGCAGACAATATCTATCTGCGTGTGCCTATCGGTACTACCATTGTTAACAATGAGACCGGTGAAGTGGTCGGCGACTTGACTGAGATAGGCCAAGAAGTATTAGTGGCCAAAGGCGGAGATGGCGGCCTAGGTAACACCCACTTTAAAAGCTCTACTAACCAAGCGCCTCGTAAGGCCACCTCAGGATTTGAAGGTGAGTTAAAAGAGCTTAAGCTTGAGCTAAAAGTTGTGGCTGATGTGGGTCTAATTGGCTTACCAAATGCCGGTAAATCGACTTTTATCAGACAAGTATCTTCTGCTAAGCCAAAAGTTGCTGACTATCCATTTACTACCTTAGTCCCCAACTTAGGTGTGGTAGATGTGGGCCTGCATCGTTCATTTGTTATGGCCGATATTCCAGGTTTAATTGAAGGCGCTTCAGAAGGCGCAGGTTTGGGTATTCGCTTCTTAAAGCACGTAGCCCGTACCCGCCGTTTGCTGCATATCTTAGATATTAAGCCGATTGATGGCAGTGATCCTGTAGAAAATGGTCACGTGATTTTAAATGAGCTTGAGCGTTTCTCACCTGAGCTTGCCAACTTACCACAAATTTTGATTTTAAATAAAATTGACCAAGTACCTGATGCCGATGAGCTTGATGAGCTGTGCTTACACATTGTGGCAGAGCTGGGCTGGACAGGGGCGGTGTTTAGAACCTCAACGCTAACTGGTGAGGGCGTGGATGATGTGAAATATCATCTCATGAATGAAATTGAGCGCGAGAAAGAACGCGAGGAAGAAGATCCTTTATTTGCTGAGGAGCAAAGAGAAAGATTTGAGCGTCTTGAAGCTGAAGTGCGACTCAATACAGAAGAGCAAAAAGAAGCTTATCGTGCTGCCCGTCGTGCTGCCCGTGAAGCCGCTTTCAATGCCGATAATGGAGATGATGATGACGATGGTGTAGAGGTTATTTACGCGCCATAGTTGACACTCTGCTCATCCCTTATAATCTTGTTGTGTCAGACTGTGGGTTATATGCTGATAATAAGCTAGGGGGTGAGAGGGTGCTTGAACCTTCAGTAGTTTTTATATTCGCAATAGTTCAAAGCGTTTACCCAGCATATTACTATTCTATTCATTAGATTTTGGGAAGAATTATGAGTGCTAATAATAACCAGAAAAGCTCGAAAGTCAGTAAGCCAAAAAACAGTATACCTAAGCCAATTGATTCAGACTCAGAGGACAATAGATTTGCTACTAAAAACAGATCTTTTGACTTACAGCGAGTTATTGTAAAAATTGGCTCGTCTTTACTGACCAATAACGGTAAAGGATTAGATCGTACCGCGATCTATGAGTGGGCCAGTCAGATTGCCAAGCTGCATAATGAAGGCAAGGAAGTGATCTTAGTGTCTTCTGGGGCAGTGGCTGAGGGCTTGGTTAGAATGGGTCTTGATGAGCGTCCTAAGAAATTAGAGGCGTTACAAGCCTGTGCTGCCATTGGGCAAATGGGACTAATAGAGACTTGGTCATCGGCCTTAATTCAAAGTGGCGTACGCAGTGCTCAGATACTGTTAACCCATGATGATTTGTCGAATCGTGAACGCTATCTGAATACGGCCAATACCTTGCACAAGCTATTGGCATGGCGAGTACTGCCGGTTATTAATGAGAACGATACCATTACGGTTGATGAAATTAAATTTGGGGATAATGACACGTTAGGTGCAATGGCCGCGGCCATGGTCAGTGCAGATCTCTATATTATTTTAACCGACCAAGATGGGGTGTTTACTGATAACCCTCGTGAAAACCCTAATGCCAAAATGATCCGTCAAGAGCGAGCAATGGCAGACTATCTATTTGATATTGCAGGCGAGGGCGGTAAGCTTGGCAGTGGCGGTATGCTGACTAAGATTAGAGCTGGTAGATTGGCCGCTATGGGTGGCTGTCCAACGGTAATTGCCAATGGCAGCCTAGATAAAGTCATTACTCGTGTTGTTGAGGGCGAGTCAGTAGGGACGCTACTGCAGACCAATCAAGAAGACAAAATCATTGCCCGTAAGCAGTGGTTAGCGGCCCATCTAAGAATGGCCGGTACTTTATTTATCGACTCAGGGGCTGTACACGCCATTACCGTTCAAGGTAAGAGCTTGTTGCCTGTGGGTGTGGTAGATATCCATGGCGACTTTGATGAAGGCGACGTGGTTGCAGTGGTCGATGAGACCACAAAAGAGCGTATTGCAGTGGGTCAAGTAAACTTCTCTTCTGAAGAAGCCAAATGTGTGGCTCGCAAAAGAACCCAAAGTTTTGACAAAATCTTGGGCGAGTCAGAAGAGCGTGTGGTGATGATACACCGTGATGACATGGCCATCTTAAATAAATAAGGGCCATAAGGTGTGAAGAGGGGTATAACCTGATACCATTGATAGGTAGTAAACGGTTCCACCTATCCATTTTGATTATAATCTAGGACTTTAAAGAGATAATAATGTCTATAATGAATTCTGATTCTGTTAACAACACTCACAACTTCGCTCCATTGAAGAATGATCGTCTACTTAAGGCTTTACGCTTTGAAGAAGTAGACATGACGCCAGTATGGATGATGCGCCAAGCAGGTCGCTATCTTCCAGAATATAAGGCGACGCGAGCAGAAGCCGGTGATTTCATGAGCTTGTGTAAAGACACAGCCCGTGCGACAGAAGTTACGATGCAACCTTTACGACGTTTTGATTTAGACGCGGCTATTTTATTTAGTGATATTTTAACCATTCCAGATGCTATGGGTTTAGGCCTGTATTTCGAAACAGGTGAGGGTCCTAAATTTAAGCGTACCTTACGTACCGAAGCAGATTTTAATCAGCTTGAACCGTTTAAAGCTACTGACTCATTAAGTTATGTGATGGATGCAGTAACCAGTATCCGCAAAGAGTTAAACGGTCTGGTGCCTTTATTTGGATTCTCAGGGAGTGCTTGGACTTTAGCGACCTATATGATTGAAGGTGGCAGCTCTAAAGACTATCGTTACACCAAAGGTTTACTTTACAGCCAGCCTGAATTCTTACATCAAATCCTAGATCACATTACTACAGCAATCATTGATTATCTGGACGCACAAATTGTGGCCGGTGCTCAGCTTGTTCAACTGTTTGACAGCTGGGGTGGCGCGTTAGCACACCGTCAGTTCAAAGAGTTCTCTCATAAGTACAACAAGCGTGTGGTCGCAGAGCTTAAGCAGCGTCATCCAGAAGTTCCAGTTGTGGTCTTTACCAAGGGCGGTGGATTATGGCTAGACATTCAGGCTGACTCTGAAGCAGATTGCTTAGGCTTAGACTGGACCATGCCATTAGACAAAGCCAGAGCTATTTTAGCTGACAGCAATAAACAAATTGCGGTTCAAGGTAACTTAGACCCAGCTACGCTTTATGGGTCACCAGAGCTGATCCGTCAATCTGTGAATAATATGCTAGATGATGCTTATACCGGCGGTGTGAAAACCGGTTATATCGCTAACTTAGGGCATGGTATTACGCAGTGGGTTAATCCTGATAATGCCAAAGTGTTTATTGACGCGGTACACGAATACAAGCTATAAGCTTTATCGATTTAAAATTTGAGTAATATAAAAAATAGGCTTATTTAAATAAGCCTATTTTATAATGGGCAGTTTGGTTTTATCTACTTGCAGACATTTACAATCCCTAAACCGTCGGGTTTAAGACATTGATTGAATCGCATTATGGGATAACGTAAACTTTATAAATAGAATGACTCTTTGAAAAATAACGATTATATTTAATTACCTAAGTTGGGTTAAATAATAAGAAGGACTTTATTTAATCGGCTTTTAATCAATCAGATAGGATGTGATATGTTACAAGCAGCCATTGTTGGTGGAACAGGATATACAGGTGTTGAGCTTATAAGATTGTTATCTTCTCATCCGGAGGTAACCATTAAGTGGTTAACTTCGCGATCAGAAGCGGGTAAGCCTGTCGCCAGTATATTCCCAAGCTTGAGAGGCATATCTGATTTAACCTATAGTGATTTGGGTGAAGATACTTTACAGGCGCTAGCTGCTTGTGATGTGGTGTTTTTTGCGACCCCTCATGGTGTGGCTATGCAGCAAGCAGAAGAGTTGGTAAAAGCAGGGGTAAAAGTTATTGATCTGGCAGCAGACTTCAGATTGCAGTCATTAGAGCAGTTTGAGCAGTGGTATAAGCATAAACATGTTTGCCCAGAGTTACTAAAACAAGCCGCTTATGGCTTACCAGAGATCAATCGTGAAGCCATTAAAAAGGCGCAAGTGATTGGTAACCCAGGATGCTATCCAACAACTGCAATATTAGGTTTAAAACCTGTTATTGAAGCTCAAAATAAAAAAGGCGAGCCAGTTATTGAGTCTCGCATCATCATTGATGCAAAATCTGGTGTTTCTGGTGCAGGACGTCAAGCCAAGCTGAGTCTTAATTATGCTGAAACCACAGATAACTTTAACGCTTATGGGGTAACAGGTCACCGTCACTTGCCTGAAATTGAGCAAGGGGTACATCAGTTACTACAAAGCGAATTTACCCATAATATCCGTTTTGTGCCACATCTGGTGCCTATGATTCGCGGTATGTTTACCACGATTCATTTAGGGTTAACCGAGGCAGGTTGTGAGCTAGATTTACAGCAGTTATATGAGCAAGCGTATCAAAACGAGAGATTTATCGATGTTTTACCTAAAGGTGAGTTCCCAGATACTCGCAGCGTAAGAGCGAGCAATAGACTCAGAATCGCGGTTCACCAAGATAATAACACTAAATCTGCCACTATTTTAGTAGTGCAGGACAACTTGGTTAAAGGGGCTGCTGGACAAGCCGTTCAGTGTATGAACGTTATGTTTGGATTTGATGAGTCTTTGGGCTTAAATCACGTCCCTGTGGTTCCTTAATTTGATATTAATGAGAATTGAGTGCTTAAGATAGCGAGGAATACTTCTATCTTAAGTCTTTCTTAGTCGTAAGTTATTTTTAGAATATAAAGTGTTAAGTGTTGCTGTATATTACGATATGCTTGCTTATTTAAGTTATTATCAATAATCTACGACATAAATATTACATTGAAGCCAATCTGTTGTTAGTTATTAGTTTGAGATTTAGGTATAATACCTTGCCTTAAATCTGCCATAGAACATGGCGGCTTAACTAATTGCCGATTCACAAGATACGAGTCTAGAACACATGCCCACCGAAATCAGCAAATCCACTGTGAAAAATGTGAAGCGATCATCTCAAGCCGTGATGAGTCCGCTGATATTGGTATTATTCGCGAGCGCAGTATTATTGACTGGCGTTATAGCTACTGCTTTTGGCCATAAATTTGGCTATTACCGAGGCTATCAGGCATCGCAAAATGATACGAAACTTAAAGGTGATGCGCAGCAATTGACCGCTGAAGATATCAAGAAGCTAAAACAAAACGTTCAGTCGTTAACCAGTCAGTTAAATACGGCAAAACAAGAACGTGACATTAGCCTTAATAACTTAGGGCAAATGCGTCAAGATATCCAAGAGTTAGAAGTGAAGAATCTACAGCTGATTCAGTTAAACGAAGTTTATGCTGACAGAGTGGTAGAGCAAGGTGGTTTGCCGCTACAAGTGGTAGGTGCCAAGATGGAGCCGCTTCCAGAAAATGCCTTCGAATACCGCTTTGATGTGGCCATGTTAGCTAAAGATGGTCATCAACATCGTCTAAAGCCAACTTTAACTTTATTGGATGAAGATAACTTAGTTGATGTGCCGTTAGAGCCTAGCACCTATGATATCAAAGGCATTGCTCGTATTAGAGGCCGTTTTGTTATGCCAAAAGGTTTTAGTCCAAAGCAAGCTAAGTTAAATCTTGAGTCTAATGGGCAGGAAGTTGAGCAGATTTACAATTGGCAATTAGCTAGCCCAGTAGAGAAGATGCCTCTTTCGTTATCAGAAATCCCAGAGACAGATCAGCGCCCTGTAAAAGAGGGTAAAGGTAATGCAGAGTAACTTAGAGTTATTCTTAATGGGACAAAATTTTTTACCAAATAGATGTATTATGACTAAAAGTACAGATATCACCTCTCAACAGGAACAGCAGATTTCGGCAGATTGGCATCATCCTGCGACTCTGCCTATTTTGCATCCTGTCAAAACTTTGCCTTCTAGATTAATAGATGAAGAAGTAGAGGGAGATAGCGAAGTAGAAGTTATGGTGGCTGATCCTGAGCTGGCTGAGCCCCCTATGTATGCTGTGGTAATGTATAACGACGACTATACGCCAATGGAGTTTGTGGTTTATGTTCTACAGTCTGAGTTTCGCCATGATACGGCTAGAGCGGTTGAGATTATGCTAAACATTCATAATCAAGGCCGTGGTATTGCTGGTATTTATCCAAAAGATATTGCCGAAACCAAGGCCAAAAAAGTCAATCAAACGGCTCGCAAGGAAGGCTATCCTTTATTAACCCAAATTGAGCCTCATCAAAGTTAATTTTTAAAGATTAGTTGTCAATAAAAACCTCACCTAAAGCCTATCTCCTTAGGCTTTCGCTTTATCTAAGCCCTCAATAACTCATTGAAATAAAGAGAAAAATCTTTGTTTGTTTTGAGTATCTGCAGTAAACATTGTTAGTACTACGACTTGATATTTAGGGTATCCAACCCTATTTAGTTAGTATGTGGCTAAGATCTAAGTTACAAAAAATCTGTGATATAAACAATATCATATTCATAAACTACCCAAACCCCCAATTAACTTGTTATAGTTAACTGGTACTCAAAAAAATTCTTATAAAGATCTTAGCAAATAAAAAATTACAATATTGACAGGACACCTCTATGTTAAGTCGTCATCTCGAAGTTTCCTTGCGTCTAGCCATGACGTTGGCCCGACAAAAGTCACACGAGTATCTAACGGTTGAGCACTTATTGCTTGCCTTATTAGAAAACAATAACGCTGCTACTACGCTAAAAGCGTGTGGGGCAGATATTGCGAGCTTACGCTCAGATCTTGAAGCCTATATCGAAAAACACACGCCTACCTTAGATGCTGACCTGGAGCAAACGCCTCAGGCCACTCAAAGTTTTGATCGCATCTTACAGCGTGCTATTTTCCATGTGCAATCTATTGGCTCAGGAAGATTGGTGCAAGGTTCAGACATTCTAGTCTCTATGTTCTCAGAACATGATACTTATGCCGTGTATTTACTAAAAAAACAGGGCGTTAGTCGTCTTGAATTAACCCAGTATCTATCTCATGGCAATGAGGGAGATGAGACTCGTAATTCAGGGTCTGACTCAGAAAATGGGGACGCTAAAGGCGCTAGACTAAAAAAAGATCCTTTGTCTGAATTTGCTCAAAACCTAAATAAAAGAGCAGCGGAAGGTAAAACTGATCCATTAATTGGTCGCAGTACTGAGATTGAGCGTGCTGCTCAAGTCTTATGTCGTCGCCGCAAGAATAACCCTCTGTTAGTGGGCGATCCAGGAGTGGGTAAAACTTCAATTGCTGAAGGTTTGGCTTGGTTGATTATCAACAATAAAGCTCCTAAACCGCTACAAGGCTGCGTGATATATAGTCTAGATATCGGTTCATTAATAGCAGGTACTAAGTACCGTGGTGATTTTGAGAAGCGTATGAAAGCGCTACTTGATGCGTTAAAAGCTAAGCCTAATGCTATTTTATTCATTGATGAAATCCATATGATTATTGGCGCTGGCTCTTCAATGAGCAGTAATATGGATGTATCAAACTTGATTAAGCCGGCGTTGGCCAATGGCGAGTTAAGATGTATCGGTTCTACTACCTTTACTGAGTATCGTCAGGTGTTTGAAAAGGACCATGCTTTATCGCGTCGTTTCCAGAAGATTGATATTAATGAGCCAAGCATTGACGATAGCATCGAAATTCTACGTGGCTTAAAACCGCGTTATGAAGAATTCCATAATGTGGAATATACCGATGCTGCCTTAGTGAGTGCAGTGAAGCTATCTGCGAAGCACATACATGAGCGCTTCTTACCCGATAAAGCCATTGATGTGATTGATGAGGCGGGTGCCTATAAGCGCTTAGGTATTACACCGGAAGCCGATCAAGTTGAAGATGAAAATCAGTTGATTGATGAGATTAATAATACGGATAACACCGATTATGAGGCTCAGATTGAAGCTGACGAGAGTGAGTTAGAGCACGATGCCGATACTGACTTTGATAATGAAGATCAGTTAGATGCTGACATCCGTGCCGAAGATAATGCCGAAACTGAATCATCAGACAGTAGAGAAGAGGCTGATAAAGACCGTCCAGCCCCTACAGTTATTGATGTAGAAGATATCGAAGCAATTATCTCTAAATTGGCTCGTATTCCACCCAAGTCTGTGTCTAATGATGATAAGTCATTATTACAGTACTTAGAGCGTGACTTAAATCGCTTAGTATTTGGTCAAGATGAGGCCATTAAGACTTTATCTGATGCTATTAAGTTATCAAGAGCAGGTCTGAAGTCTTCAGATAAGCCGATTGGTTCGTTCATGTTCGCTGGCCCAACAGGGGTTGGTAAAACTGAAGTTTCTAAGCAGTTGGCTAACCTGATGGGAATCGAGTTGGTACGCTTTGACATGTCAGAGTATATGGAAGCGCATACCGCTTCGCGCCTAATTGGTGCTCCACCAGGCTATGTTGGCTTTGACCAAGGTGGCTTATTAACCGAAAAAATCAATCAGCATCCGCATTGTGTCTTATTGCTAGATGAGATTGAGAAGGCTCACCCAGATGTCTTTAACTTGTTGTTGCAAGTGATGGATCATGGTTCACTTACTGATAACAACGGCCGCGTCGCTAGCTTTAAGCAGGTGATCTTGATTATGACCACCAACGTGGGCGCCGATAGTATCAGCCGTGCTTCAATGGGCTTTACTAAGCAGGATCACAGTAAAGACAACACTGAAGCGATGAATAGAGTGTTTACTCCTGAATTCCGTAACCGCTTAGATGCGATTATTCAGTTTAACCCGCTAGACCCTTCAATTGTGATTTCAGTGGTAGACAAGTTCTTAGTAGAGCTTCAAGCCCAACTAGATGACAAGCAGGTGGTGTTAGAGATTGATGATGCGGTTCGTGAGTACTTAGCTGAGAAAGGCTATGACCGTCTGATGGGGGCCCGACCAATGCAGCGTTTGATTCAAAATGAAATCAAAAAACCGCTGGCGAACATGGTATTGTTCGGTGACTTGTCAGAAGGCGGTGCGGTTCATGTTACTCTGAGCGATGAGCCTTTTGAAAGCCCAGTCGATAGTGATGATAAAGCTGCTGCTGAAGGTAGCCGCATCTTATTAACTGTGGTAGAGCAACATGGTCAGCGTGGTGTGGAATACGCTGAAGGTTAGGTCTTAATCCAATCTTACTGATATAATCGTTGTAATTTTATTGTGGTATTTCAAAAAAGAGGTTAGCCCAAGGTTGACCTCTTTTTTTATCCGTATATGAAAGACTATAATAACCCTAAAATTTATAATTATATTAAGAGTGTCCTTATGCAGTTATTTGACCCTGATCAACCGCAAAAAAGTGAAGCTGAAAAGCAAGCCATCTTAGCCCGAGTACAAATGCCTGAAGATTGGAAGTTGGCATTGATAGACGAGCTGACTTCACAAAATATGGATAATTTACGAGAATTTTTAAAGCAAGAATATGGTTCTGGTAAAAGTATTTATCCGAAGGCCAGTCAAATGTTCAATGCTTTTAACTTAACACCACTATCTAACGTAAAGGTGGTTATCTTAGGTCAAGATCCTTATCATGGTCCAGGGCAGGCCATGGGCTTATCTTTTTCTGTTCCTAAGATGATTCCGATGCCTCCATCTCTACGTAATATCGTCAAAGAAATGGCCGATGATATTGGCACTGTACCACCGAAACATGGGGATTTAACCCACTGGGCTCAGCAGGGCGTTTTACTGTTAAATGCTTCTTTGACCGTTGAAGAGGGTATGGCAGGCAGTCATCAAGGCAAAGGGTGGGAGCAATTCACTGATGCAGTGATTGATGTGGTGAACAAGCAAACTTCGAACACAGTATTTATTTTATGGGGCAGTAAGGCCAAGCTAAAAGGTAAATTCATCGATACCGAAAAGCATCTGATTTTATCAGCAGTGCATCCTTCACCTTTGGCGGCTAATAGAGGCGGGTTCTTTGGCTCTAAGCCTTTTTCAAAGGCCAATGAGTATTTGGTACAACATGGGAAACAGGCTATTGATTGGCAATTGCCACAATAATTTTTTATCTCTAAACTACTTAAAAAGTGCTTATTAAAAGCTTAATCAATGATTAATATAAAACGGTTAACACTGCAGCCAAATCCCAGTAATTATACAAAATACTTATCTGCGGCCAGCTATTGGTCACTTAGTGACGTTGAATTTATGCAAGCTGCTTTGGCTTTGGCCAAAAAAGGAGCCACCAAAGAAGAAGTTCCTGTTGGGGCGGTGTTGGTGCATGAGGGCAACATCATTGGAGAGGGTTTTAATCAGCCGATACTAAGCTGTGACCCTACTTCTCACGCTGAGATAGTGGCTCTAAGAGGAGCTTGTAAGGGATTGCAAAATTACCGATTACCCCCGAATACGACTTTATATGTCACCTTAGAGCCATGTACTATGTGCCTTGGTGCCTTAATTCATGCACGATTGGCAAGGCTAGTCTTTGCCACACAAGAGCCACGGGCAGGCATGGTAGGCAGTCAGTTGAACTTAGCAGAAATGGATTTTTATAATCATAAGATTGAGGTAAACTCTGGTTTATTACAGCCTGAGAGTCAAAAAATCTTAAAAGCTTTTTTTAAAGCAAGACGTAATAAAAAAAAGAAGAAGTAGCTTTCTAACCCGGAATAAAAAATAGAGTTGCTAACAAAAAAATAAAGCTAAGTTTGTGTATAAATCGTTAATATTATCTAGTGGTATGGGTCTTTATTTGTTATAATCTTGCACTATTTGCGTTTACAGCGATATAAAAAGCGTTATTACTCACAAAATAGAGCGTTTAATTGGCAATAAATAGTCAGTTATAACTAGCAAACTTAATGCAGCAGTAGGTGGTAAAAAGATGAGCTTTCCTGTTATTACAATTGATGGCCCAAGTGGCGCAGGAAAAGGTACCCTTTGTTTAAAGCTGGCTCAAGCTTTAAACTATCGCTTACTAGATTCAGGCGCTCTTTATCGTATTGTTGGGTTAAAAGCGTTTGAAGCTGGTTTGTTAACAGACAAAGAGTTAACAGCGACAGATGAAAAGAATATCGCTGATTTAACTGCGCAATTAGACATACAGTTTATTCCGCGTGATAGCGGTGAAGTAGACATCGTAGTAGATGGCACGAGTGTCGCCGGCGAAATAAGAAATGAAACCGTTGGTGGCTATGCGTCAAAAGTGGCTGCATTGCCTAAAGTACGTGCTGCATTATTGGCCTTACAAAAGAATATGGCCAATGAAGCTGGTTTAATTGCTGATGGCCGAGATATGGGAACTGTGGTTTTCCCAGATGCCGATGCCAAAGTATATTTAACGGCCAGTGCAGAAGCTCGAGCGGATCGCCGAGTGGCCCAGCTTAAGCAAGCGGGACAAAGTGCAGATTACGAAGCTATCTTAAATAGCATCAAACAACGTGATGAACGTGATGAAAATCGTAGTGTTGCACCGTCTAAGCCGGCTGAGGATGCATTGGTATTAGACAGCTCCCAATTGGATGCTGACGAAGTCTATGTAAAAATTAAAAAATTCTGCCAAACTAAGGGTATTTGTTTTAGCGAATAGGCTAAAATTAGCAAATCAGGCAGTTACCAAACTAAAGTTAGTCCTATTGAGTAATTAGTTCTATGGGGTATTTAGTTTTGGTTATACCCAAATAAATTTAACGTTTTTATCAAATGAGAATCAAAAGAGTAAAACCAGCGTCAATCTTTTATTCTCATTAACTTGAACCGTACTGTGCTGGACAGGATACGGCTATATTAAGGTAATCATAATGGAATCATTTGCTGAACTATTTGAAGCGAGTCTAGAAGAGCAGGGTCTTGATATTGAGCGTGGCTCAGTAATCAGCGGTGCTGTTGTAGCAATCGATAGCGATTGGATTACAGTTGACACTGGTTTGAAGTCTGAGGGTGTTGTAGCTCGTGAAGAGTTCTTAGACGAAAATGGCGAGCTTGAAGTAGCAGTGGGCGATAGCGTTGATGTTGTTGTTGAAGCTGTTGACAACGGTATGGGTCAAACCTTACTGTCACGTGAAAAAGCAAAACGTGTTGAAACATGGAATGCGCTTGAGAAACTATTTGAAGGCGATGAAATTGTTAAAGGTATCATCTCAAGCAAAGTAAAAGGTGGTTTTACTGTTGATGTTGGTTCAGTACGTGCTTTCTTACCAGGTTCATTAGTTGATGTTCGTCCAATCCGTGACACTACGCACCTTGAAGGCAAAGAACTAGAATTCAAAATTATTAAATTAGACCAAAAACGTAACAACGTAGTTGTTAGCCGTAAAGCGGTTATGGAAGCTGAAAACTCAGCTGAGCGTGAAGAGCTACTTAATAAGCTTGAAGAAGGTATCGAAGTTGAAGGTATCGTTAAAAACCTAACTGACTATGGTGCATTCGTAGACTTAGGTGGTATCGACGGTCTACTACACATTACTGATATGGCATGGCGCCGTATTAAGCACCCATCTGAAGTTGTTGAAGTGGGTCAAGACCTTAAAGTTAAAGTACTTAAGTTTGACCGTGAGCGCAACCGCGTAAGCCTAGGTCTAAAACAACTAGGTACAGATCCTTGGGATAACGTAAGCGGTACTTACCCAGTAGGTAGCATCGTTAAAGCTCGCGTAACTAACCTAACTGACTACGGTTGTTTCGCAGAGATTTCTGACGGTATCGAAGGTCTAGTACACGTTTCAGAAATGGATCACACGAACAAAAACATCCACCCATCTAAAGTAGTTCAGATTGGTGACGAAGTTGACGTTATGATCCTAGATATCGACGAAGAGCGTCGTCGTATCAGCCTAGGTATCAAACAAACTCTACCAAACCCATGGGAAGAGTTCGACAAGAAATATGACCGTGGCGATAAGCTAACGGGTACTATCAAGTCAATTACTGACTTTGGTATCTTCATCGGTCTTGACGGTGGTATCGATGGTCTAGTTCACCTATCTGATATCTCTTGGAACGAAGCTGGCGAAGAAGCTATCCGTAACTACAACAAAGGCGACACTGTTGAAGCTATGGTTCTATCAGTTGACGCTGAAGCTAACCGCATCAGCCTAGGCATCAAGCAGTTAAGCTCTGATCCATTCAACGAGTACCTAGTAGGTAACGACCGTGGTTCAATCGTAACTGGTACTGTTAAAGAAGTTGACGCTAAAGGCGCAACTATCACTTTAGCTGACGAAGTTGAAGGTTACTTACGTGCCTCTGAAATCCAACGTGACAAAGTTGAAGATGCTACTAAACATCTAAACGAAGGTGACACTGTTGAAGCGAAAATCATCAGCGTTGACCGTAAATCACGTGGTATTAGCTTATCAATCAAAGCTAAGGATGAAGCTGAAGAGCGTCAAGCTATTAAAGAGCTTGGTAGCACTCAAGCTGCTCCAGAAGCACAGCCAAAAACTATTGGTGACTTAATCAAAGAGCAAATGCAAGAAGACTAATCTTTGATGAATATCTAATAGCTAATAAGCTGTTAAAAAAAGGAGTGCCTTCGGGCGCTCCTTTTTTATGCCCAATTACTTGATATTTGTCGATAAATTGGAATAATAGTTCCACAGATGGCGTAACTTATGATTTAATATCAATATGCTATGAAATATGCTCAGTTGCAAAGTAGGGGAGCTCTCTTAAGTTTTGCAAGGCTATTTTATAAGCTTTCTTAGATAAGCCATTATCATATGAGTAATGGTCATTTACTTATAAGGTTTTTAAAGGACTATAACTTTAAAGGTATTTCAACTAATAATTAAGGTCACAAGGATATGACAGAAGTTATAAATAAATCAGATTTAATTCAAGACGTTTCTGCCCGTTGCGACTACATCCCTGATGCAGATGTCGATGAGGCAGTTAGAGAAATTATTGATCTACTTTCTGAAAAATTAATTGAAAATAATCGAATTGAGGTTCGAGGGTTTGGGACCTTTTGTTTGCACCACCGTGATGCCCGTCAGGGCCGCAATCCTAAGACAGGAGAGACAGTTATGGTGCCACAAAAATCTATTCCTCATTTCAAACCAGGCAAGGCGTTACGAGAAGGTGTTAATGATAAATGGATGTAAACGTAATGAGTTTAATGCTATCCTGTAACTCTTATTTTTTATGTTTAACTACATTAGGTGTTTGACTTGAAAGCTCGATTTAGAACATCATCACGCTTTACCCGTAACACTGTTATTTTATTGACTCTCATCGCTTCACTGCCATTAGTTGCCTATGCAGCTGGTGGCAGTTCTGCTGATATTGCCATCCAAACCTCGGATTACGGCGTTCATGTCGCTTTGCTGATAGTATTTGTGGTGCTGTCGGTATTCGTCTCTTTTATCTGTTCGGTCTCTGAAGCTGCGTTATTAACCATGACGCCGTCTTATGTGGCCTCTCTTGCTGAAGAAAATCCAAAAAAATCAGAAATGTTAAAAAGCGTTAAAATAGACAAGATTGATCAGTCTATTGCAGCCATTTTAACTTTAAATACAGTAGCGCATACCGTAGGGTCTTTAGGGGCTGGTGCACAGGCTACTATCGTCTTCGGTAGTCAATGGTTTGGAGTGTTCTCAGCAGTGATGACACTCTTGATTTTGGTTGGTTCTGAGATCATTCCCAAAACTCTAGGAACGGTTTACTGGAGACAGTTGTCAGGTCCCGTGGCTTATTTTGTGAAAGCCATTATCTTTATACTTTATCCTTTAATCTGGTTCTCAGAAAAAATTACTAAGCTTCTAACTCGAGGCAAAAAAGCTCACACTTTTAGTCGTAATGAATTTGCAGCGCTTGCCAGTGTGGGTGAGCAATCAGGTCAAATAGATCCGCTAGAGTCTCGCATTATTCGAAACCTTCTGGCTTTTGGTGCTATCAAGGTTGAAGACATTATGACGCCGCGCTCGGTAATGCATGCGTTTGATCAATCTATAACGGTTGCAGAGCTGTTAGCAAACCGTCCTAAACTGATGTTCTCTAGATTACCTATCTATGATGAAGATTTGGATAAAGTCACTGGCTTTGTTTTAAAGTCAGATATTTTATTGGCTAAAGCCAATAATCATATGGACAAGCCCTTAGAGAGTTATAAACGTGAGATTACTTTTGTTTTCTCTAAAATGAAGTTATTTGATCTTTTAGATTTGATGCTCAATAGTCGTATTCATATCGCAGTTACTGTGGGTGAATATGGCGAGGTCAAAGGTTTGGTAACGTTAGAGGATGTGTTAGAGACGCTGCTTGGCTTAGAGATTGTCGATGAAGTCGATAGAGTAGAGGATATGCAGGCTTTGGCTCGTCAAATGATGCAGCGCCGCTCAGCACGCTTAGGCATGTTGGTTGAAGATGATGATACCAACAATGAATAAAGCAAAAGCACTCAAGAATACAGCAAAAGTCGCTCATTTAATTTGTGACTAAATATTACAAGGCGTTAATAATTAGCTAGGATTAGTCTACTTTAAATGTAGTAAGATAAAGAGAATAGGCTAAGACATTTAGAACAACTATATAGACAGTCGTTAGCTTAAATTCACGGATATCATATTAAGGAAGTCATTATGAACAGTCTATTTGGCTCAAGAAAATCTCTAGTTGGTGCTTTAGCTCCAGTAGCCATGGTTGCTGCGGTTAGCTTTGCTGCTACTTCTGCTCAAGCGGCAATTAATGAAGCTGCTGTTCAAAATTACGCCACGCAAATGAAGCAAGCGGCCAATAGCAAGAATGTCAGCAAAGTTTCAAACTTAGTGGCAGACGAAGCATTGATCTCTTTATCGCGCCGCGGTAGAACTACCAGCTTAGATAAAGCCGCTTACTTAAAGCTTTTGCAAGACAGTTGGTCGAAGTCTAGTAACTACAGCTATGACATCTCTATTTCTAACGTGGTAATCACGGGCGAGCAAGCCAAGGCCGATGTCAAAACAGTAGAAACTTGGGTAAAAGATGGTCAGCAGCGCACTATGAGCACTACCTCTAGGGCCACATTGAAATCTGACAACAATAATGCTGTACTGCTAAGAGCAGTGTCGCAAGTCACTATTGAATAACCGATCTTGATTGTTAGTTTTGAAAAAGTTTGTAATATTTACAAACTTTTTCGTTTTTTGTATTAGTGAAATTGCTGATATACTCAAGCGTTGAGAAGCTGCCCATTAGTTAAAGTTATTATTGATACCAGTTCTTATTAAAAGCTATTATACTTTGCAGCACGATATTATTCTTATCTACTCTGAAACTCTATTTTATAAATTATAAAGTTATTTATTCACTTATTACTCTGGGTTGTTATTGTCATGAACTTTAGAAATACCACTATTCGATTTTGTAAGCTACCTTTAGTTATTGCTATAGGCTCAGTTATTTTAGCTGGCTGTAATAGCACCGCACCAGTACAAGGTAAACAGCAGGTGAGTCGTGTCCCCGCTGCACAAAACGAAGCGGTATCTAATGTTCCTGCTACCCGTGGATACAGTACTTCTTTGTTAGATGATGAGAGTCTATCAGAGTTAGAAAACTTACTAGAAGCCACCGATATGAAAATGGTGGAAGATGACAAGCTAGCCATTCAGCAGTATGGTAACTTGTGGGATAGAATGCGTGCAGGCTTCCGCATGAGCCAAAGCTATGGCTATGGTCAGCAGCAAAGAATTGATGCCCAGAAGAACTGGTTTATTACCCGTCAAGAGTATATTAACCGTTTAACGGCACGTGCGAGTCGTTATTTATATCACACGGTGCGTGAAGCAGAACGTCGTAATATTCCAACAGAGTTGGCGCTATTGCCGGTGATTGAAAGTTCTTACGATCCAACAGGAACCAGTAACGCAGCGGCTGCAGGTTTATGGCAGTTCATTCCAAGTACCGGTCGTATCTATGGCTTAACTCAGACGCCAACTTATGATGGCCGCCGTGACGTTATTGAATCGACCCGTGCCGCCTACGACTTCTTAACCTCACTACATAACCAGTTTGGCAGTTGGGAGCTGGCCTTAGCGGCTTATAACGCCGGTCCTGGCCGTGTCCAAAGAGCCATCGATGCCAACCGTGCTAGAGGCTTGCCTACCGACTACTGGTCATTATCTCTGCCTACTGAGACCATGCATTATGTGCCTAGATTTATGGCCGTTGCACAAATTGTTAAAGACACCGGTCAATACAGTATTTACTTACCTGCCATTGCCAACCGTCAACATTTCAGAAGTGTGCCGGTCAACTATGGCGTAAGTTTAATGGAAGTGTCACAGCTAACTGGGGTGAGTTATGATGAGCTAAAAGCTCTAAACCCTTCTTTAAGCAGTGGCCGAGTTGACTCTGCAGGACCAAACCGTGTCATTATTCCTAACCAAGTTAACATCGTGGTGGACTCTAAGCTAAGTAATCTAAATGGCAGTGGCGGTTCTGTTTTAGCCAGCAACACCAATAGTAGCTCGCCTTATAGTATTCCTGACTCACAATACAAAGTACTTTCAAAGTCTCCTGAAGGCTTAGCAGAGTTTGCGAGTAAGGCACGTGCTCCTCAGCAAAATAGCAGCTATATTGCTCCAACCCCTTCATTCTCACCAGGGGTTACGATAAGTGAGCCGCCTATTAGTGCCACTGAGAAGAAAAGAATTGAATCTGAGCTAGCGGCATCAAATACACTGCCAACCACCTCTGCACAGTTGACTAAGAACGTTACAATCGTTCAAGAGCCGCCGCTATCAGCAGAAGAAAAAAGCTTTATTTCGCAGCAAATCCGTCAACAGTCTCCAGAAGTGGGTGAGGTGGTCAGTTCAGTTGATGGTAATATCAAACTTGAAGCCATTCAAACTCAGCAGTCCATTTTAGAGGCTCGCGGCGAAGAGAAAAAAATCAGCTTTGATCGTCCAAGCTCTTCGCAGCAGCAAAGCACACCGCCAAAGCCTACGGGCAAACGTAGTACCTATACCGTACAACGTGGTGATACTCTAGTTAATATTGCCTCACGTGCTGGCTTAAATTGGCGTGATATTGCAGATTGGAACCAAATTAATCCAAACTCTACGTTACTAGCAGGAACCAGCCTTTACCTTTACAATGCAAAACCAATTAAGCCGCTAGATTCAGCTGCATCTAAACCGGATGCCAGTCAGGCTGATGCCCAGCCAAATACCTATATTGTACGTCCAGGCGACACTTTAATTGGTACTGCCAATCGTGTGGGTCTAAGTGTGTCGCGCTTGGCCAGTTATAATGGTTTGGCGACCAATGCTCAGCTACGTGCGGGTCAAAAGCTATGGTTAATCCCAGGTATGGTAAAAACCAGCGAAACTAGCAGCTCAAGCAGCTCCTCATCGGCTTATAGTGGTAAGACACAGTCTTATACTGTACAACGCGGGGAAGGGCTAATTGGGCTTGCCTCACGCTTTAACATCCCAGTAACCACGTTAGCAGCAATGAACGACATGAGCCCAAATGAGCAGTTACTCGTGGGACAGCGTTTAACAGTACCTGCAGGGTCTACGACCTCAAGCAGCTCTAGCTCATCAAGTAGTAGCTCAAGCAACTCTGCGAGTAGCTATACTGGTGAAACGACTAACTATACTGTCAAAGCAGGTGATACGCTAATTGGTATTGCTAACAAGCTAGGTGTTTCTCATACCCAAATCGCTGACATTAATAAATTCTCAGCGACGACCCAGTTACAACGTGGTCAGCGCATTAAGTTACCTGTTAGCAAAGATCAAGTAGCTCGTAGCCTGAATAATCAGACTATTAAGTACAAGGTTCAGTCAGGAGACTCGCTAACCAACTTAGCAAGCAAATATAACTTATCTCTTGCAGATCTTGCTAAAGCCAACAACTTAAGTGTGACCTCAAACTTATTGATTGGTCAGGTGATTACTATTCCAGGCAGTGGTTCAGTAGCGGCAACCAGCAGTACGCCAACAAGCAGCTCTTCTGCGACAACGACTCGTAGCTCGAGCAGCGCTTCCTATACCAGCACCTATAAAGTGAAAGCAGGGGATGGCCTAATTAACCTAGCTCGTGAGTATGGAGTTTCTACTGCAGAGTTGGCTGACGCAAACAATATCAGTCCGACAGCAGGATTGTTCGTTGGTCAAACTCTAAAGGTACCAAGCACTAAGGCTAGTAGTTCTTCTTCTAGTTCGAGCAGCAGTAGCTCTTCTAGCTCAAGCTCGGCTCCAGCGGTTACCACCAGCGGCAATTACACCGTTAAATCTGGTGATTCGCTGACTCGTTTGGCCAATCAGTATGGTATGAGTGTTTCGCAGCTAGCCAGTGCCAACGGTTTGAAGACTAACTCTCAACTTCAGGTAGGTCAAAAAATCACTATTCCTGCGACCACTACCAGCTACAAGGTAAAACCAGGTGACAGCTTAATTGGTTTGGCTAGAAAGTATGGTATAACCCCAGCGCAGTTGGCAGAGATGAATGGTATTAGTAGTACCGCCATGTTGCAATTGGGTCAGACCCTAAAGGTACCTGTGCAGTAAATTACTAGTGCGCCTTGCATAGATTACCCAGAAAAAAAGAGCTCAGTTTATAAACTGGGCTCTTTTTTTATTTTTAATTTTTTAATTTAAAGTAGGACAAGCAGCTTAATAAAAACTGCTGTTTTGATAGGCTTGATAGGGGCTATCAAGTTAATTAGCAGATTAAACAGTTTGCATCTTTAACGACTCTAAATAGCTACGTATATTGGTCACATAGTCCATGCACTGTATGTAGCGAGAGTTCTGACTGGCATGGTCTGACATATAGGTGTAGACATTTGACCAGCTGTTTGGATTTTGTCCGTTGTTCTCTAATTTTTTCTGAATGCTTTTTACCGCATTAGGGCCCATGTTATAAGAGGCTAAAGCAAACCATAAGCGATCTGGATTGGGTACGTCTGAAAAAGCAGCTTTCATTTGCTCTAGATAACGAGCGCCACCCCCAATACTTTGATAAGGGTCTACTCGGTCGGATACGCCCATGGCTTTGGCGGTATTATTGGTCAGCATCATAAGGCCGCGAACGCCTGTGGGTGAGATGGCATTGGCATCCAAATGGGACTCTTGATAGCCCATGGCGACTAACAGCTGCCAGTCATGATTATAGGTGCTGGCTTGCTGCTGAAAAGAAGACTTATAACTAGGCAAGTTGGCCGTTAAAGCTTTCTCAAAATGCTTACGGTTATAATCATCTTTTAATAAAGTTTGATCATAAAAATTGGCAATTTTGGTGGTATTAATTAACTGACCATCATCACATAAGAAGTGACTGGCTTTTACCGCCAAAGGATCTGAACTGCTTCTAAAGCTCCAATTGGTCTTAGGATGAAGACCATTTGCCGCTAAGGTGCTGTCAAAGCCGCAGCTAATATTGACAGAAGCCACCCCAGATTCAGAGCTAAGCTTGGTACTGGCTGTGGTTAGAGCCATATCCGCTTCGCCTTCACGTACAGCGGCTAATGCGTCAGCGTCAGAATCATATTGCTTTACTTCTATATCAACGCCTAAGTCATGCGCATAGGAGCGGGCAATATCATAGCCAAATCCATGCTCAAAACGGTCTGTTGAAAAATAAGTACTACTGCCCTTTACTGAAGCTAAAGTTAGAACTTGGGAAGCCATAACTTTTTGATAAGCGTCTGCTTCAGTTGTGAATAGCGCCGTGGTCAGACTTTTCGCTGGCAATGACAATAGAGCAATGCCAGAGATTTGCGCTAGCATTTTTGTCTTAGCAAACTTCTTGTTCGCAGGGCGTTTTGAAATAAAGGAATTGCGGTGTAGGGGTGTTAAAAATTGACGAACACTTTTGGTACTGTTTGAAGGGGCAATAAATACATTAGAGGCGATAGATTGATTGTCTTTGCGATTTATCCAATTCGATAGTCGTTGCATGGTTGGCTCTGTTGTCCAACTATCCACACTGTGTAGAGCTTAATACACCATTGTATTAAAGGCTCTTTAAGCCACAGTCATGAGCAACATAGACGTTATATAGAACTTTTAGCCGCAAGATTAAGTAGGGCTATTAAGTATCTGTAAAGCATCAATAAAGGTGGGCAAAAACACAAATAGCCATTTTTATTGATCATATAACGCTTGATTTATTAAAGGTATTATCCGAGTAAAGCTCGTACCCTTTTTTAAAATCAAAAATATTGCTAGCAAGACGAATTAAAGCCCTCCTAAGATAGATACCCTAATAAATGTGTCTTTAGGGCAAAACCCATCATCCTATCAAGTAGCATTTGCATATATCAGCCAAACTGCTAGTTTGATAAGTGTAGGGTTTTTGACCTGGTTTTGATGGCGCTTAAATAGCTGCTTTAATAAAGCAGACAGCCTTTAAACAGCACCAATACCAGAGGGGTTTAAAACTCGATATAGCCGTTTTAAATCCCTGTCATTTATCTTAGTTTTACTTTTAATTGGGGGTTAAAGCACAATAATTTAAAAAGCTCATTATCAGTGCTCTGTACCCACAATCACCGACTTACTTAAATATAACCCAGTTCTAAAACCTTATTTCATAAGTAATACTTTATGACATTGAGTATTAAAACTTAAGTCCTTTAAGTCAGTCAAAATCCGCACTTGCGATAGTTTGTTAAATTTGGCAGTTCTTATCTTAACTATATTGTGGTATTAAGATGAAAATTCAACATTAAATCGGCATTTGTTGATAAAAAACAGACAAAAAACCGAAAATTGTCGACTTACTAAAGAGTAACCACATTTATAAGGCGGACAATTATACTAAAAAATAGGTTTTAGGTGTGTATGATAATTTTAATCAGCTTCTTAAAATTTTTTAAACCAACTAAATAAACTTGAGTTAAGCTGGGTTTGGATCATCAATAAAACTCACTTGCACCTCTAAAGTGCTTGCAATAACTTCTCCAAGTGCTTGGATGCCGCCCATTTCAGTGGCATGGTGCCCACAAGCTAGATAATCAATCCCCAACTCTCTAGCTGAGTGTGTGGTACGCTCTGAAATTTCTCCAGAGATATACAGTTGGCAGCCCATATTAGCAGCCTGTTCAATCATATCTTGTGCGCCGCCAGTACAGATACCCACTTTTGAAATCATAGAGTTACCAGCACTAATATGAGTAGGGGTTCGTTGTAGCTTTTGGGTAACTTTTTCAATAAAAGCCTCAATGGAAATAGGCTCGCATTGGGCGATATTGCCTACAGGGTGCTTTTCTTCTGGATATAATGCTCCGACAACCTCTAAATCCAATAGGTCAGCAAGTACGGCATTATTACCAACGACTGGGTGAGCATCTAAAGGCAGGTGATAGGCGAATAAAGAGATATTGTTTTGAAATAGACTGCGAATACGTTTGCCTTTCATTCCAGTCAAAGGCTCAGGCTCACCTTTCCAAAAGTAGCCATGATGTACCAATAGGGCATCAGCGTTTTGTGCAATAGCAGCGTCAATGAGGTTTTTTGTGGCGGTAACTCCCGTTACGATCTTTTTGATGGGGGTATCGGCGTCTACTTGTAGACCGTTGGGGCAGTAGTCTTTAAATTCTTTGGCTTTTAAGTAGTCATTACACCACTGCTCAAGAGCTAATGGGCTTAGTTCGGTCATTACAAACTCCTTAAATAGAAATACTGTGTTAATAAATTTTCTGTCAAATAATAAAAGACTTAACTGGGCTTTGTTTTATTTAAGCGTGAGAAGTTACTCAACTTCTTTGAGATGAATCATGCCTTTGACTTTACAGCAGCAGGCAAGAATCTCTCCTTGCTCAATCATTGCTAAAGGTGGCTCTGCATAAGTCACTGGAAAAGAGGAGTGGGTCAAGGTAACCCGGCAGCTGCCGCAGTAACCCTCACGACATTGATAATTGATATCATGCCCAGTACGTAATAAACCATCTAACAAAGTTTCATCATCATGCAGATAAAAACGTTTTTTTGAGGTAAATACCCAAGTCATAGTTTTGAGTCACTTATTACTGATTCATGTATAAATTGCTACTTACGCCCAGAGAAATAGGCATTAAGTAAAAAGGCGTGCAGTCATTTTTCAACAACGGCACGCACTTATTTTATCACCGGTCGCCGTAAAATCACCCACTTCAGGGGGTGGATATAAGGCGACACACACTGTCGTAAGAAGTCGTTAAAGGGTTGTAAGCTAAAATTAATCTTGCGATACTAAGCATATGAAAACACTCAAGCTACGCATTAAAGACAAACACATAAAAGAGCTGAATCGTCTAAGCGGTTCA
>ERZ808040.388-NODE-388-length-39549-cov-5.892253_pt1 | contig 39549 bp, 29 predicted proteins | sample MGYA00380191_ERZ808040 | MGnify/ENA primary metagenome ERZ808040 (study PRJEB31490, sample SAMN06133395) | mouse gut metagenome | isolation source: J6 | host: mice | place: China: Chengdu | collected 2015-05 ...
TTTTTTATGGAAAAATATAGTTAAAGAAAATTCAGTATTTTACTTTATACTTTTATTTTTTAATGCGACGCTAGTGAATAATTATATGTGCTTGAAATTGTTTGTTCAGAATAAATATAGACTTTATACTAGTTTTTGTCTAGTTTTTATAAAAAAATGAATATCATTATATTGTAAAATATCTTTATCGGAATAGCATTTGAAAAGGAAGGTGCTGTTATAAGAGAAAGATCTATTTATGTCATATTGATAGATCTAAATGATTTTTGATTGTCTAATTATATCAATATCATGTATTGTCTAGCCATTATGGATAGGATGATGGCTGCAATTGTTCATAAAACTGATAGCGTATATCAACATGGAAAATGACGCTGAAATTTGAGTGAAATTCAGTATTTAGAAGTAGGGATCGTCATGTTCTAATTGATGGAATAATTGGCAAGTTATGAGGGTATTGATAAAGATATGCTAGATTGGTTTGTCATGTCAATATTTTCGTGTACACGGAAAAGCCTTATTGTTGGCAAATCGACTGGAGGCAATATAAATCAATAGATCAATCATCTTGACCATGGGGAGATGTAATTGGTGTCTTATTTGAAAGCGCTGATAAAATGAATGTCGCTATAAAATGGATGAGCGGATTTAGTTCAGCTATTTAAAAGATTATGATAAAAAATGTTTGAATCTGCTCAAATGAATGGAAATTTCACACAATGTCAATCGCAAAGTTAACAACAAAAATTACTGATCTTGTTACATTCAACAAGAGCAGTAATAGGCTTTAATGTTGTGCTTATGACGATGATCGTAAGAAGTCTTTGTATCTTAAACAGTTCACCTAAGGATGATGTATATTCCGATAAAGTTTAATTGCATATGTGTAAATGAATTCAACTGTATTGTGAACGAGAGATTGAAAGAATGAACAGCAATAAATTGTGTATGAATGTAAGTTCAATCTTCATTAATCAAAATATGGCAGTAAACGGTAAAAGACCAGAAGCAGTTCAAGGGAGATTGGATGGGCAACTTGTAATTGCAGAGGGTGTAGACGATTCACTATTAAAAGTTCAGATTGAGCTAGCCATTATGGCGAAACAATGCAACGAAAGATCACTCGTAAGCGAAAAATACGTATATCCCATATATAGCGATAAAACATTTTCAAATGAGTCAAGTATAGCGAATGCGTAATGAGAAAATCAATTAAGATGATATCATTACGGGATTCAGCAATGCCAATTGTTGAAGCAATCGTAGAAGGCAACAAAGGCAATGTTGTAAAATAAGTGGAAATAGAACATAGCAATCTATACAATGACAGAAAGATGTTGTAAGTTATGAATACATCACACTAACAGATAAATGAGTTTGTTGTATAATTGCAAAAGTGCAAAAGCATTTGTAGATGGCAAAGAAGTAGATGTACATTTTGGTGTTCAAGAGGATGGATGATACGATAAAATAATACAAGCAGTTCAAGCGTCAGTGGATGGGGGCTTGTTGCTGTTGTTGTTATTGTAGACAACGTATCAGACATAAAATTCAAGTTATGATAACGAAAATCAAATCGAAGATAGACATTTCACAGTACTAAAACAACTCAAACTTTGAGTGCGGCTAATCACCTAATTTTAAAAATATGTAAACATGGCGGATTGATTTCACTAAAACCGTTTACTGTCATACCGCCAATGACAATTCTTTGTTTATTTATGCTAGGGTCAAATGAAGAAATTCAAAAGGACAGAAATAAGGGACAATCTAAAAATATCATGAATATGGTATAAGTATTACACTAAAATTAACCTCATAAAAACCCATGAAATAGAAATGATTCGTAAGAATTTTCTATTTCATGGGTTTTTGTGACTGATAATAAAATATTTGTTTATTGTGTAAATTATTATAATATTTGACTTTTCTGTTAGTTTGGGTATAATTCTCTTTGATAGCAAATAGTATAGGTCTAAGGGGTTGTTTTAGTTAGTCCTTTTGCTCTATTAATTCAGAGCTGACGATTAAAAAGAGAATAGAAGAAAAGGGGAATGCCGAATGTTGGAAAGTGAGAATCGTTTATTGGGAAACGAAAAATTTCTTTTGCAAAGCTGGGAGTATGCACTTGAAAGGTTTTTTGACGTGGAGGCACGAGATGTTTGTACGAGTATTACAAGATTTAGCATGTATAAGCATTTAAGCACATGGCTATTATCTTCTTTTAATGATTTAAGTTATAGTCAACTTGCTGAAGAGCAAAAAATACTTGAACGATATCGCGAAAGAGTAGCTGAAGATGAACAAAAGATTCGAGAAGAGCTTATCGAAGCAAATGGATTTTATATTGCGCCACAAGATTTATATCAAACGTGGCTAGAAAATATTGAACAGCAGCATTTTGATGTAAATGAGCTTGTTGAATCGATTCGACGGGTCGAAACAATCATTTTTCAATGGATGAATAACGATCCTGTTGAAGGATTTGATATAAAAGTAGAAGAGGATGATTTAGCGGATTTAGCGCTTAAAGAAGCACCGGAGAAGAGGGAAGCATATTTAAAAAATATGATCTTATTGGTGAACAAGCAAACGAGTGAGCAAATAGAGACGTTGCTTTTAGCACCAGAGTTTTTGAAACTAGATAATGAGATTAGAGCTTTTAGAAACATGCATGAACAAACTGAATTGTATTTGTATGAAGCGCTTTGTGAAAGAGAAGCACTGCGACGACAATATGAGCCAACACGAAACGATACTGTTTTATTCGAAGGACATGAAGCGATTGAAAAAGAAGTGAAGAAAATCGTCAATGGTCGTTATAGGAATCACATTAACTATGTACTGTTGCCAGATGAATCATTAGCAAACATGTTCACACATCCATCAGTAGTAGAAGAGGCGAGTTCTTTATTAGCAGCTATTGACCAATTGAATTTTCAATATTTTAGGAAGTTCCGTTCGATCGATAAAAAAACGGATGTGCTTCGTTTGCGAAATGACATGAAAAAGGCATTCAGCCATATGATTCAACAGCATCTGGATGTACCGATTGAGCAAATCGACCAATTATTCATGGAATATTTTTGGACAAAATCATTGCGAAAAGATCTCCAAAAAATACGTACATTTGGATTTGATGAAGCAGTAACATCACAAATCATTGAGTTAGTTTGGCATCATAAACCGTTAAATCGAAAAGTGAGCATTCGTGATAAAAAAGGGCATTATCTGCCAATGACGTTGCTTCAAGTAAAACATTTTTTACTCTTGTTAGATGAAAAGCGTGAGCTGATTAAAAAGATCGAACCTTACAGAAACAAAGCGCGAAAAATATTTAGCATAGATGAAATTGATTTGAGAATTGAAGTAAAGGGATTTGAAAAAAGGTTTGAAAGTGAAATGCAAGAGTTGTTTGACACACCAAATAACGGAGCTAATTTGCAAGATTACGAAATTCACACGATGATGTTTGAAAAGTGGTTTGGTCCTTTACGGGATCAAACGATGCGTTTATATATGAAATCGCTCCAAACAGTTCATGAGCAGTTGATGGTGTAATGACCATCAATGGAAAATGGATCAATAACTTATTGAACGCATATTCAAGAAATAGACATGTACAACATATGCTGCAAAGGTGACTCTGCGAAACGTAGAGTCTTTTTGAATGCAAAAAAATTGTGATAGATAAAGAAATCCAGTGAAGGATGTTGGCTTCACTGGATTCTTTTTAGATTGTGTATGGATGTACAGCTTTTTGAATGGCAGGAAACCATTCACGAGGATGGAAAGCTGTTAAATATGGTATTCATCCTCAAATAGTAATCGTTTAATAAATAAGTTAGTTGTTGCTTAAAGAAGAAAGTCAAACACTAAAATAATCGATATATATGTTGGTAAGAAAATATGATTGATTGTAGGTTGTAAAAGTACTTCAAGTAAGCATAATGTTTTTCTACCTTATACATATCCTGCATTTTAAGATCTTGAAATATAAATGTATGTGTTTTCATCACTTTAATATGTGATGAGTACTAAAGATTATGACTGACAAAGTTGTTGTGGGTTTATCGAAAAAAAGGTGCTGACAATCTTATATATTTTTGTCGATTTATTGTGACTGACTAGATGTACAATCGCATGTAGATAAGTATTCATGCAATATTGGTTGGCTTGCAATGTTATTCACAACCTGAAGAGCCATATAAACCATTTACACTCCTTTCGTAATAGCTCTCAATACCTATTATAATCAAATAAAAAGATATTTCAATGTTTTCTTTTAATTTAATTGTATTTTATAAAAAAATATTAATATATGAACTAATTAGATTTATAAAAAGTATCTATTGAAAGGAATATGAGTTCGATGCATTTTTTTAGATGCATATATTTGTTGGAACAAGGAAAAAGACTCTAGTAGGACCTTTTTACTTGTTAAACTTATTTTTTATAGATAAACGTAGTTTTTAAACTACAACTGCTAATCGATTGTCTGAATAATGTCTATTAGACGATAGTTAACGGTCTTGCTAAAAGTGTTGAAGACAACAGTTCATCGTTGTCGAAAACAAGAAATAGTATACCGATGCGAAGTGAAATGATTACTGAACTTTTTCATTTACGAGCGAGACGGTGAAACTTACGCTAATAGACATAAGATCAATTTTTTCTATTTTATGTCGTTGTGGTGACTTACATTTATATCGGATTTAGGGAAGAGCTCTATGTTTTGATTACAATTCCTTGGTATGTAAGTGCTTGGAATTATGATATTTACTCAATTAATAAAAGTTTGTTATTAAAGTTGCACTAGTTAAAAATAACGGGCCTTTAGGTTTTAATTTAATTAATTATAAATGGTCAATAGAAACTATTTTATGAAAAAAAGAATGCTGTAAATGTTGATATGAAAGAGTTTGTAAATAAATCTTTTTCCATCGTTTAAAAATTTAGGTGAATTTGTTCAGAATATGTTTAGAGGTTACTAACTATACTATGAAGTTGTGATTTATCATAAAGTAAGGAGGAAATGAAGTGCTGAAGAAGCTAAACGTTTTAATTTTAACGTTGTTGTTTTTAAGTCAGACAGTGTTAGGCCCAATGACTGCTGTTGCTGGAACTATAAATCCGGTGACTGATGAAAAAGTGATTGAGCGTAGCCTTGACGAGCATGAAGATGACATGCTTGAAGAAACAGTACAACCGAAAGATGCACAAAAGCAAGAAGAATCGATGAGTACTGATGATTCTGAACAAGATGAATCTGATGAAGCAGAAGAATCCGCAAATACAACGGTGAAAGAAGAAGTTAATGAGAAAAATGATTCAACTACTGAATCAGAAAAATCTACTTCTGCAACATCAAAGAGTGAGGATTTATCAGGGCACGAGAAGCGAGATGATTCAGCAGAGGATACCGCTGAAGGTGTTGAGGAAGATGAAACAGTCGATGACAAAGCTGAAAAGGCATTGCTAGAAGCATTTGAAGCTGCCAAGAAAGCTGTTGAAAAAGCGCTTAAGTCTGAAAAAAAATTAGATATTGAAGAAGCATTAGCGCTTATTGAAGCAGTGGAAGATGTAGAAATGCAAAAAGAATTGGCTCGTTTATTAGGAGATTTAGAAATCCGTCCTGCTGCTGAAATGGATAATGAATACTTCAACTTTAACATTTCAGAAGTGACGGATTTTGATGGTAATCCATATGGTGAAAATAAGCCATTGAAGCCTAATGACCCGTTTCTTGTCAAGATTGATTGGGAACTCTTAAATGGACATATTTATCAAGCGGGGGATACGGTAACTTTCACATTACCAGAAGAACTTGCGTTACAAGGTGACCTAGATGGAGAGCTGATAGATGAGTCTTTTTCAGGTGATTTAGTTGCGACATATGTCATTTCACAAACGGGAGAAGTGACATTAACGTTTACAGATTTCGTTGAGTCCAACAGTCAAGTTACTGGGTGGATAAACATACGTGCAGAATTAGATCAAAATGTTGTACAAGAACAAGATGGCAATATTGTGATTGGTTCTATTGAAGATGAAGGGGAGCAAGTAATCCCAATCGATCGCTCACCGATTAATAAAACAGTTGAAAAGCAAGGAAAACCAAACAAGTCTTACAATGCAGATGAAATTGAATGGACAGTAACAATCAATAAAAATGCAAACTCTTTAAAAGGTGTTACTTTGGAAGATTTATTGCCAAAAGGAACGGAATATGTTGAAGATTCACTTGAAGTTGTAAAGCAAGCTGCAACATTAAACGGAACACCTGTAGGAGAGAAAACAAAAGTTTCTGTTACACCTTCAGATGCTGATGGTAAACTAACTATTCCATTAGGCAATATTGAAGATGTATATACATTAACTTATAAAACGAAAGTGACAGACTTGGAAGAGAAAAACTTCAAAAATACCGTTACGTTTAAAGACGCAGACTTAGGTGATACAAGTGCAAATGCGTCAGTAACGATTAACCGTGGAGACCCTCTGAAAAAGGGTGTGGTGAAACATTATGATCCGAAAACAGGGATTATCGAATGGTATTTAGAGTTTAACTATGACCAAAAACAATTAGAAAGTGTTACGTTGGCGGATCATTGGAAACCAGAAGGTAAAGTGGAACTTGTTGATGAATCAATTACATTTCAAGAAGTTGAAATTGATGAAAATGGAAACGCCCAATTCGTTGGAGAACCAGTAGATCCGAGTGCACTTGGTGGAAGCTTATCAAAAGTAGCAGATGGATTTGAAGTGTCAGGAATTACGACAGATAAACCTTATTATGTTGTCTACAAAACGAAAGTAATTGACCGAGAATTAGAAGGGTTCCGTATGGAGAACGTCGCTTCATTTGACGAGAATGAATATGGTGAAGGCTATAATATCGGTCAATACGTTGGTGCGAAAACAGCGGGCGATATTGATTACGCCAAAAAAGAAATCGAGTGGATGATTCGTGTCAATATGGATGAACGTCAAATGAATGACGTCATTATAACAGATACATTAGGAGACGGATTGACGCTAATTGATGATTCCATTTCAATGACAATTGGTGGGGAATCGAAGACCGACTTCACATTAGACAGTGACAATCCATTTACATTATCAAATATTGGAAATACAGATAAAGAAATTGTTGTAACATACAAAACAACGTATGATCCAAATAAGTTACCAGACGATTACCAAGCGTATAATACAGCAGATATTAGCTGGATTCCAGATGGTTCTTCTGATCGTACATCAAAAGAGTTGAATGTCAAAAAACCGATAAATAAAGAAACAGTAGATAGTTCATGGAAAAATGCGAGCTATAACCCAGATACAAAAGAAATAACATGGGAAATTATCGCAAACTACCGTGAAAATGCATATGAAGATTTCCATATTGAAGATACACCTCAAGGGAATCAACAATTGGTGGAAGGTTCCATCAAGGTAGAAGAACTAAAGATACTTTCAACTGGTAAAACGGAAGTTGTTGGAGATGCAAATGCGAACGTCACAACAGACGGAAATGATATTCATATCCAAATTGGACAAACAGATAAAGCATATAAAGTAACGTATAAAACATCTGTTGCTGGGTTAGATGATCTTTCGAAGGAGTACACGAACAAAGCGGAAGTAAAAGATGGTGATGAAGTCCTATCAGATCTTGAGGCAAAAGTGTCTGTTTACGGAGATCGTAAGTATGGAAACAAACGCGGAAATCAAGATGGTCGACGTGTGAACTGGTCGATTGATGTAAACATAGCACAAGAAAGAATAACGAATCTTCAGTTAGTAGATACGATTTCTGACAATCAAGCATATCTCGAAGAATCTATTAAAGTGTATCATGCAAAGGTAGATACGAATGGAACAGTGTCTAAAGATGGACTTGCAGATCCATCAACGTACAAATTATCAGTAGATGAGACGGAGTTTACGATTGATTGGAATGAAACGGTCGAGCGTCCATACATCGTTGAATATTCAACATTATTCTTCGCGAAGGAAGGAGAAAATGTACGCAACGAGTATAAAATTTTAGGGGACAATATTTCTGAGGAAGACGAAGACGCGTCAGACCGATACAGTATAGCAATTAAACAAACATCAGGTGGCGGTGCGGAAGGAACAGCGGGTTATTTACTCATCCATAAAATGGATACAACGTATGGTCAAGCACAGCAGCCAATAGAAGGAATTCAATTTGAATTAATTGACACATCGAATAATAAGGTCTTAAAAACAGCGACAACAGATACAGGCGGGTATGCAGATTTTGGCCGCTTATTATTCGGAGAGTATAAATTACGTGAAGTGAATACACCTGAAGGTTATGTAGGTTTTGATGAACAAACAATTAAAATTGATAAAGCGTTTATTGTTGGTGAAAGTGAACCACAGGATTATACATTTAAAGTTGAAAACTACAAAGTAAACGGTGATATTGAAATTGTTAAACACGACGATAAAGGCAATCGTTTAGCAGGTGCAGAATTTACGCTATATAAAGCTGACGGAACAGTAGTCGATACACAAACGACGAATGAAAATGGGGAAATCTTCTTTAAAGATCATGAACCTGGTCAGTATTATGTACAAGAAACGAAAGCACCAAATGGTTTTGTAACAAATGACACGAAATATGAAGTGGAGTTAACAGATACACAGCGTGATGCGATTCAATTGGAAATTGAAAACGAACGTAAATTGACATCTGTAACATTAGAAAAAGAATGGCAAGATGAAGCAAACACGCAAATGCGTCCAGATGAAATAAGTGTCAACCTATTCCGTAATGGGGATTATTTAGAAACGTACACAATGAAAGAAACAGAAGGATGGACGTTAACAGTAGATGGTTTACATGCGGAAGATGAGAATGGTGAGCCGTATGCATACACGATGACAGAACAAGAAGTTCCAGGGTATGCACCATCACTTGATGATTCAGGACTAAAAGTAACGAATACACGTGCAGAAGAACGCGATATTACGATTACGAAAACATGGTATGACGATTATAATAAAGACGGTGACCGTCCTGAAGAAGTGACTGTTGAATTATTCAGATCGGTAGAGGATGGCGACGAAGCATTAGTCGACACATACACATTAAAAGCTACAGATGATTGGAAACTTACAATTGATAAACTTCCAATGTTTGACGATACGGGTAAGCCGTACAATTATGTCGTGAAAGAACAAGCAATCGAAGGATATGCATCCAAAGTAGACGGCTTCGATATAACGAATACACGCGTAGGGAAAACAGAGGTGCAAGGTGAGAAGTTCTGGAAAGATGATGATGATGTAGAGCATCGTCCAGAATCGATTACAGTACATTTAGTACAAAATGGCGAGCCCATTGATTCACAAAAAGTAACACCGAATGATGAGGGTAAATGGTTATATAGCTTTGAAAACTTAGAGAAATATGATGATGAAGGTGTAGAATACAACTATTCAATCAATGAAGAAGCTATATCTGGTTACGAAGCAACGTATCAACCAACAACATCCGGTACTATCAACATCAACAATACACGTGTTGGAATGACAAGTTTAACTGGTCAGAAAACATGGGTTGATGGCAATAATGCTGAAGAAACACGTCCAGCATTAATTGAAGTCCAGTTACTACAAAATGGCGAACCATTTGGTAAACCACAAAAAGTAACGGAAGAAAGCAACTGGATGTATGAATTTACTGATTTACCTGCATATGATTCAGAAGGTATTGCTTTTGAATACAAAGTGCAAGAAGTAGCAATAGATAACTATGAAGCTACGTACAATGGTAACAATATTACGAACACACTTGTCGGTGAAACGGAAGTTGCAGTGACAAAAGAATGGAAAGGTGAAGCGGCAGAAAGTGTAGACGTTCAATTACTTGCAAACGGCGATGTAGAGGAGACAGTGACATTAACAGCTGCAAAAGATTGGACACATAAATTTGCTAATTTAGCAAAGTATGATGAAAACGGCGTTGCAATTGACTATACAGTACAAGAAGTAGCGATGGATGATTACCAATCCGAAGTTACTGGTACTGTAGAAAAAGGTTTTACAATTACGAACACACGTACAGGTAAAACTGAAGTATCGGTTGAGAAAGTATGGCAAGGATCGGAAGAAGAAAGTGCAACAATCAAACTTCTTGCAAATGGGGAAGAAGAGGACGCAGTTGAATTAACAACAGAAAATGATTGGGCACATACGTTTACAGATTTAGAAGCATTTGATAAAGAAGGCCAACCAATCGCTTACACAGTAGAAGAAGTGGCAATCGATGGGTATAATTCAGTCATTACTGGTGATGCTGAAGAAGGATTCACCATTACGAACACACGTACAGGTAAAACTGAAATTTCCGTTACAAAAACGTGGAAAGATGATGGAGAAGAGAAGTCTGATCGTCCAGACTCAATTACAGTAAACTTACTTGCGAATGATGTCATTGTAAGTGAGCATGAAGTAACAGCAGAAAATGACTGGACATTAACGATTGATGAGTTAGCGAAGTACGATGAAGTTGGAGAAGAGATTGTTTATACCATTACAGAGCATGATGTAGCTGGTTATGAATCTGAAGTAGATGGCTTTGACATTACGAATACGCGTGTTGCTGAAAAATCAATTACGATTAATAAAGCATGGGATGAAAAGAATGATAAATATCGTCCAGAAAGTATTGAAGTAACGTTATTCCGTTCAGTTGAAGGTGGAGACAAAGAACCTGTTGACACTTATGAAGTAACAGCGGAAGAAGATTGGTCATTAACAATCGATCAATTACCGGCATTTGACGGTGATGGAAAAGCTTACACATATGAGGTTCAAGAGAAAGACGTTGCTGAGTACAATTCAGTTGTAAATGGTTTCGACATTACGAACACACAAAAAACATATGCAATCGGTGATTATGTATGGGTTGACCGTAATAAAGATGGTATTCAAGATGACAACGAAGAGCCTTTAGAAGATGTAGTTGTTGAGCTGTTTGATGAAAAAGGTGAGAAAATCGATGAAACATCAACGGATGAAAATGGTCGTTACATGTTCGATAATCTTCCAGCTGGAAAGTATAAAGTGAAGTTCACATTAACAGAAGAACAAGAGAAGAAATATAAATTCACAAAACAAAATGCGGGAGAAGATTCTGCAGTCGATTCAGATGCAGATGAAAATGGTTGGACGACGGATATTACGTTAAATGAAAAGAATGAACAGTTAACGAAATCGTATGAAGATCAAAAAGTAGAGGCATCAGAAGGAATCGATCCAACTTGGGATGCAGGCGTTATTGAATTAGTTGATATTTCGATAACAAAACAATGGAATGATCAAGATGAATCAGCGCGCCCTGATGCGATTACAGTTCAGCTGTTTGCAAATGGAGAACTCATTAAAGACTATGAAATCACTGCTGAAGATCAGTGGACACTCCTTATCTCTGGATTAACAAAGTATGACGCAAACGGAGATGTGTTTGATTACACAATTAAAGAAGTAGATGTTCCAGAATACCGTTCAAAAGTGGAAGGCTCATTAAAGAATGGTTTCGACATTACAAACACACGTAAATCATACGCAATCGGTGATTATGTGTGGGTGGATCGTAATAAAGATGGTATTCAAGATGACAATGAAGAACCACTTGCAGATGTGAAAGTAGAATTATATGACAAAGATGGTAAGAAAATCGCAGAAACGACAACAGATGAAAATGGTCGTTATATCTTTGACGAGCTTGTGTCTGGTGACTACAAAGTGAAATTCACATTAACAGATGAGCAAGCGAAAAAGTATAAGTTTACAAAACAACATGCAGGAGACAATGTGGCTGTTGATTCGAATGCAGATGAAAATGGTTGGACAATTGATATTTCGTTAAATGAAAATAATAAACAGTTAACGAAAGATTACGAAGACCAAACATTTAAAGCATCTGAAGGAATCGATCCAACTTGGGATGCAGGTGTAATTGAATTAGTAGACATTACAATTACAAAAAAATGGGTTGATGATGATAAATCAACACGTCCAGAAGCAATTACAGGAGAATTATTTGCAGACGGAGAAGTCGTGAAAGAATTTGAAGTAACTGCTAAAAATGATTGGACATTAACATTACTAGGTTTAGATAAATACAGTGAAAATGGAGATGTAATCGATTATTCGATTACGGAGCATGAAGTTGCTGGTTATGAATCAACGATTGAAGAATTTGACATTGTCAATACTTGGATTGAAGATGAGGACGATGGTGTAGTCGTGGACGAAGAAGAAGAAAATACTGATGAAAAGCAACCAGAAAAAGAAGATAATGGTAAAGCTGACAATAGTATTTCAAGTGGAAGCAAAGAGGACACTGATGATAAAGGTCAAACAAGCGGAAAACCATTACCAAAAACTGCAACAACAATGTTCACAGTCGGTTTAATTGGAATTGTTCTCCTACTAATCGGCATGGTTGTCTTAACGACAAGAAAACAGAAAACGAATTAACAAAACGGCTCGCTATACGGCATGTATAGCGAGTCTTTTTTTGAGAGAAACTGTGTGCTTTTCTGTAAATTCATAGAATGTTTAAATGAGTTTGATCACACTTCTCGTTGGTTTCATCGATAAGAAATATGCTCTCGAATTAATAGGTAAGAATCGTTTCAATGTTCAAGTATAAACTACTGGTATTTGCAGTTGATTTAAACGTGCAATCTTTCTTAAACGTATTCAGAAAGATTGCACGTTTCTTCTAGTCACCTCTTGCGCATATAGAGGCATTTATGAACCGCCTAATAAGTATTTTAGCCGCTCGTATTGTTTAGAAACCGTCCATTTTGAGATGTTCACTGGAATTTCAAGATCTTCTGTATAGTGTAAAATGCACTTATTCTTCTCGTTTTCATTTGTTAATGTAAAGGGATGTTGCGAAATCCATACGCAATCTGGATTAGAGGAAGAGGTCGTTGGGAAAAACCCGATTTTTTTTGGTTCGACGATAACGGGTGGTTTATAAATTTTTAGTTTTCTAGCGGCGGCATCTTGTCTTCCTTTTAATGTTGAATCAAATTGCACACATTTTTCATCCAAAAGTTCATAAGCTGTAAACTGTGTGTAATAATAACCATCCTTATTAATAATAGAAGATTTATAGGGTCCCCAGAAAAAAGGGATAATAGCAACCGTATCTTGGTCAATTAATGATAATGCGTTAATCATAGCACTCCTTTCTTCCATACACGGTTTCTATTTTACTGTATCTGAAATTAAATTAATAGTCATAATATTGTGTGATTTATTAAAATTGACCAATGCAAATGTACATTTGCTACGAGCAATTTTGAAAATTGGTCGGTTGAAATTGACATTTGGCCATTCGTTTTATGCAAAAGATTGTTTTACGATAAGTGCACCTAGGAATAATGAGAGTCGTGCACGGTTCGAAAGGACAGTATTTTGGATAATTTCGAACAATGTTTACAGCAATTTGAACCGATGATTTCAGCAACGATGAGGAAGTTGAATGTGTATCGTGATTTTGAGCAGTTTCGTCAAGTTGGTAGAATTGCATTATGGCAAGCATGGGAACGATTTGATCAGGAGAAGGGTGCCTTTGCTCCGTATGCGTCACGCAGTATTTGGGGAGCAATGTTGGATTATATGAAAAGTGAAAATCGCTTTTCAGATTATATGATTCAAACAGAGAATGAGCAGTTACTGGATTATATTGATTTGCATGGAGAAGTTTTTTCCGAGAATTCAGATGAACGATGGGATGACATAGAGGACGTGTTTCCACAGTTATCGAAGCAAGATCGTTTATTAGTCAAATGGTTATATTTTGATAAATTAACGCAGAAAGAGTGTGCTGCACGTATAGGCATATCCGTGCCAGGTGTTAAAAAACGTCGTGAACGAATTTTATTGGAAATGCGTTCACTGATTGAACAAAAACGTTTGTAAAATGCATAATACGGTTACATTAAGAACATAGGAATAGACGGAAAATCCTCGATATGCTATACTATTAAATAAGTTAATAAATCGGTTTGAGATAAGAGAGACCACGAGGCATTATCGAGATGTAGATAATGTTTTTCGTGGTCTCTTTTTTTGCGACGATAAAGGAGGAAATATAGATGAGATTTTCAAATTTAAATCGACAAGAGATGGTAAAACGTGCGATGGAAGAGCGATATGATGTGTTAGTCATTGGTGGCGGGATTACAGGTGCGGGTGTTTCATTGGATGCAACAATGCGCGGTATGAAAACGGCAGTTGTGGAAATGCAGGACTTTGCAGCAGGTACGTCAAGTCGTTCGACGAAATTAGTCCACGGCGGTCTTCGTTATTTAAAACAATTTGAAGTGAAAATGGTTGCAGAAGTCGGGAAAGAACGTGAAATCGTGTATGAAAACGGTCCACATGTAACGACACCAGAATGGATGTTATTGCCACTTCATAAAGGTGGAACATTCGGCAAGTTTAGTACTGGCATCGGTTTAAAAGTGTATGATTTTTTAGCAGGTGTGAAGCGTTCAGAAAGTCGTATTATGTTAAATGAAGCAAAAACACTAGAGAAAGAGCCTTTATTAAAACGTGAAGGGTTAAAAGGCGGCGGGTACTATGTTGAATACCGCACAGATGATGCGCGTTTAACGATGGAAGTGATGAAGAAGTCTGTTGAAAAAGGAACGTTAGCATTAAACTACACGAAAGTTGTGGAGTTATTATATAAAGATGCCACTGTTTCAGGGGTTGTTGTGGAAGATGTATTAACAGGCGAAAGATACAATATTCATGCAAAAAAAGTGGTCAATGCAACAGGTCCATGGGTGGACACTTTACGTGAAGCGGACCATTCGAAAAAAGGGAAAGCTTTAAAGTTATCTAAAGGCGTTCACGTTGTGATTGATCAGTCACGTTTCCCGTTAAAACAAGCGGTTTATTTTGACACACCAGATGGTCGTATGGTGTTTGCGATTCCACGTGATGGCAAAGCGTATGTTGGAACGACAGATACGTTTTACACTGAAGACCCGATTAATCCAGGAATGACTGCTGAAGATCGTCAGTATATTTTAGACGCGATTCATTTTATGTTCCCAAATGTCGATGTGACAGAAAAAGATGTAGAGTCAAGTTGGGCGGGAATTCGTCCGTTAATTCTTGAAGAAGGAAAAGACCCATCTGAAATTTCACGTAAAGATGAGATTTGGACTTCTGATTCTGGCTTAATTACAATTGCGGGTGGTAAATTAACGGGTTACCGCAAGATGGCAGAAACAGTTGTCGATTTATTAGCTAAACAATTTGCGAAAGAAGATGCAATCCGTTATAGCGAATGTACTACGAAGCATTTACCAATTTCCGGCGGAGACGTTGGGGGTTCTAAACAATTACCACAGTTTATCGAAAGCCAGATGGCTCGCGGGCAAGAGGTTGGTTTCACAGAAGACGAAGTAAGACATTTAGCGCAAATGTACGGTTCAAACGTACCGACTGTATTTGATGATATGGAAGCAAATGAAGAAGCGTTCAAATCAACGAACATGCCACGCGTGCTATTTGCAAAATTAATATATGGGATTGAAGATGAAATGGTCGCAACGCCAGTCGATTTCTTGTTACGTCGCACAGGTGCAATATTATTCGATATCGACACAGTGATGAACTGGAAAGAAGAAGTTGTCGCATTTATGGCACAAAAATTCGATTGGACTTCCGATCAAACAGCAACTTTCGAAGCCGATTTAGCCAAGGAAATCGAAGAAGCCGTACACCCAGTAGTTGAAGGGAACGCTTTGTAAATAGAAGGAAAGCCAAACGCCCATCGCGTTTGGCTTTTTTCAGGTGAGCATCATGTTTGGGAACCTACGAACTTATTGGTGTTATCAACAAACCATGTTGGGCTATCGACAAGTTTAAGTGTAGTATCAACAAATTAGTTCGGAGTATCGACAAATATGAGTGCGTTATCGACAAAAAGTGTTGTGGTACCAACAAATTTAAGTATGCTATCGACAAAGTAATTCGGAGTATCGACAAATATGAGTGCGTTATCGACAGAAAGTGTTGTGGTACCAACAAATATGAGTGTGTTATCGACAGAAAGTGTTGTGGTATCAACAAATTTAAGTATGCTATCGACAAAGTAATTCGGAGTATCGACAAATATGAGTGCGTTATCGACAAAAAGTGTTGTGATACCAACAAATATGTACCCGTAATTAACAGTCGTTTTAATAATCAACAAATCTTGTGCTGAAATCAACAAATTATGTTGAGATGTCTACAAATTTCTCGCTCGTATCAACAAATTTTTTTGATAGATCTCCACTCGTTTAAATACCTACAACTTCACCAGCGTTATCAACAAATCTTCTGTTCAAATCAACAAACTACTTCCCAATACCTACAAATCTTCTATTCAAATCAACAAACTTGTTCCAGATACCAACATATTTATTGCACGTATCAACAACCTTTAACGCTTTATCGACAAACGAATTTTTACCGACAAATATGCATGTAATATCTACAACTTTTAATTCAATACCTACAAATTTACCGCTGCTACCTACAAAGAATTAAGCTCTATCTCCAACTAGAATTTTCCAACAACTTTTCTTTCGATATCTACAAATCTTCTATTCAAATCAACAAACTTGTTCCAGATACCAACATATTTATTGCACGTATCAACAATTGTTAACGCTTTATCGACAAACGGTTTTTTACCGACAAATTTGCATGTAATATCTACAATTTTTAGTTCAATACCTACAAATCTACCGCTGCTACCTACAAAGAATTAAGATCTATCTTCAACTAGAATTTTCCAACAAATTTTCTTTCGATATCAACAAATCTTCTGTTCAAATCAACAAACTTGTTCCAGATACCAACAAATTTATTGCACGTATCAACAATTGTTAACGCTTTATCGACAAACGGTTTTTTACCGACAAATTTTCATGTAATATCTACAATTTTTAGTTCAATACCTACAAATCTACCACTACTATTTACAAAGAATTAAGCTCTATCTTCAACTAGAATTTTCCAACAACATTTCTTTCGATATCTACAATTCTTGTGCTAAAATCAACAACCTTATTTCAAATACCAACAACTTTCTCTCTAGTATCAACAAAGATCTAAGTGTAATCACCACTCATCTTAATACCAACAACTTCACCGGTGTTATTAACAAATATCTTATTTAAATCAACAAACATCTTCCCAATACCTACAACTTTCGCAATATTATCAACATCAAATTTGTCTGTATCAACAATGTACTTATGATTAATCAACGTCCTTTATGCTTCATTCACCGACAGAATTAAAGCAGTTCTTACCTTTCATTCAACAATCAAAACTTCATTAATGTTCATGAAAACCCGCACGTCTTCAGTGTTGTTTATGTACTAGAAAACGGCTTTTTGTGCTGATAAAGATTAGTATTTATTGATTTATTAAAGGGGCAATTTTTCCAATATAATTTCATTTGAAGATGGAAATGCTTCTATGGTAGACTAGAATGGTTTCAACTTTAAGGGGTCGTTTTGCGTTGATTTTTTTCGATGAATGCTATAAATAAAATATTGAGGTGTGCAGTAGTTGAACTTATTATGGGGCCTTTTGGGCATCGTTGTCGTATTAGGAATTGCGTTTTTATTATCATCGAATAAAAAGGCAATCAATCTTCGTACAATTGTCGTTGGATTAGCTATTCAGCTAACGTTTGCGTTTGTTGTTTTGAAATGGGAAAAAGGTAAAGAAGCGCTCATCAAGTTTACAGATGTCGTACAAAGCGTAATTGATTATGCAGGAGAAGGCGTTGTATTTTTATTCGGACCGTTAGGCGACGCTAACAGTGCGGATGGCGTTGGGATGGTTTTTGCATTCCAAGTGTTGACGGTCATCATTTTCTTCTCATCTTTAATCGCCGTGTTATATTATTTAGGCGTTATGCAGTGGGTCATTAAATTACTTGGTGGGGGATTATCAAAATTACTTGGTACGAGTCGTCCAGAATCAATTTCCGCAGCAGCGAATATTTTTGTTGGACAAACGGAAGCACCGTTAGTTGTACGTCCGTTTTTACCGAATATGACCAAATCGGAATTATTTGCGGTTATGACAGGTGGACTTGCGTCAATTGCCGGATCAGTATTAGCTGGGTATGCATTATTAGGTGTGCCATTAGAGTATTTACTTGCAGCAAGTTTTATGGCAGCACCAGCTGGATTAATTATGGCGAAAATGATGATTCCAGAAACGGAGACGTCGGCTATTACGGATTTTGAAATGACGAAAGATCAAGACGCGACGAACGTCATTGATGCGGCTGCGCGCGGGGCAAGTGATGGTTTGAAATTAGCGTTAAACGTTGGTGCGATGCTATTAGCATTTATCGCGTTGATCGCTATGCTGAACGGCTTATTAGGATTTATCGGTGGACTTTTCGGACATAGTTCACTCTCACTTGAAAGCATTTTAGGATTTATTTTCTCTCCATTAGCGTTTGCCATTGGTGTTCCGTGGTCAGAAGCGTTAACAGCAGGTAGCTTTATTGGGCAAAAACTCGTATTAAACGAATTTGTCGCATATGCATCATTTACGGAAGTGATGGATACATTATCGCCAAAAACGGTAATTGTCATCAGCTTTGCATTATGCGGATTCGCAAATTTAAGTTCATTGGCGATTTTACTTGGTGGTCTTGGAGAAATGGCCCCATCACGTCGCCCTGACATTGCTCGTTTAGGTGTGCGTGCAGTTGCAGCAGGTATGCTCGCATCGCTATTAAGTGCATCGATTGCGGGAATGTTTATGTAATGAAAGAAGACGTCGTTTGTGCGACGTCTTTTTTGCATGTTGGAAAATCAGTTTTCAAAGGAAAAAAGGTTTGGAAATCAAATATTGGAAATGTTGTTTTTAAGTCGAAAAAACGCGTGAGATGATATGTTGAAAATCCTATTTTCAAGGTGAAAAAGCCCCAAAATAATATATTGGAAAAGCTATTGATTGCCCGATTGTTTTGCAGTACGATAAAGATAATCATTCTGCGCGATAGGAGGGCATGCGATGTATGACCGAAAAAAGCCAGCTGATTTAATTGCACATGAACGATTATTATCCAGATTACCCCAACATCATTCGGAATATGATTTTGTCAAAGAAAAGCTGTATCAATTAGATGCAGGTTATGCTGGCGAATTAAGAGTAGACAAAATCATTCCTGAAATCCACTTACCCCAAGAAACAAAAATCATTGCTGACCTATCATTTGAGTTTATTCAAAACCATTTCATTCAAATTGACACATTAATTTTGACAAAAAAAGGGATTATTATGTTGGAGATTAAAAATTATGCCGCTGGAAAAGTGGATTTTAATGAAGATCTCGGAAAAACAGTTCGTACAACAAATGAACTTGAGACGAAAATGTTTGATTGTGCCGTCGATCAAGTAGATCGTACCGTGCAAGGATTGAATAAAGTTTTATGTAAATTAGAGATCAATCTTCCTGTCTTTCCAATCATTGTGATGGCCAATCCTCAGGCAATTGTCGTGCGAAAACCCCAAAATTTACAATTGAACTACACGAAGCAATTGCCACGAAAAATTCGCATGTTATTACAGCGACAACAAGAACAAGCGAATGTTCAAATTGAAGAGATATATGAAAAACTTATGAAGAGTGCACATAAAAGAACATATTTGCCACTTTGTCAGCGGTATGGAATTTCCATGCAAGATTTGCGAAAAGGCGTTCTTTGCAATCAATGTAATCTTCCGATTGTAAGAAAAAAATGGCATTCATGGAAGTGTGAAAATTGTGAGCGCCCACAACACAAAATCGCTGAGGACTCATTGTTAGATTGGTTTTATTTAGTGGATGGTCAAATCACAAATCGTGCAGCACGGGAATTTTTCGAGTTGGAAAACGCCAGACAAGCAAATTATTTTTTAAACAAAGCGAATTTAATGAAAAAGGGCCATGCTAGAGGTAGATATTATGAATTGAATATGTAAGTAACTATATTTAAGAGCAGATCATGCTCTTTTTTTGTGGGCAAATTTTGCCGAGTTAATTGATGAATGATCCAATAAAAGGTAGCTCCTATTGAAATGAAGAAATTGAAAGTTTGTTATAGGGGGCATATGAACGGAAAATCGTCTACTGTATAAAGTGCACGCTTCGTCGCAAGGCATGTAAGAGAGTTTGTAGATAATGCGTCAAGTGGAGATTACGCTGGAATGTTTGTAGATAGTAGTGAGAGATTTGTAGGTGTTAGTGAGAGATTTGTAGATGTTGGAGAAAAGTTTTGTTGGTACTGGGACGTGAATTGTTGATACTTGTACTAAATGTGTTGATGATCGATGCTATTGTTGATTTCAAAGCAGTTGCTGGAAATAACAAGCTTGGAGTTGTTGATTTGACCAGCAGATTTGTTGATTTGACTAGAATATTTGTTGATATCGTTGGTGAAGTTGTAGGAAGAAATCTAGTTGTATATATGGCTTAACTTTTTGTAGAAAGTAGCAGTAGATTTGTCGATATTGAACTAGAATTTGTAGGTATCGCATGTAGAATTGTCGGTAAAACTAGGTTTGTAGATAGGTCGTTAAAAGTTGTAGATATGCGCAATAAATTTGTAGGTAACTGGAACAAGTTTGTTGATTTGACCAGAATATTTGTAGATATCGCTGGTGAAGTTGTAGGAAGAAATCTAGTTGTAGATATGGCTTAAATCATTGTAGGTAGTAGCGGTAGATTTGTCGATATTGAACTAGAATTTGTAGGTAACGCATGCAAAGTTGTAGGTAAAACTAGGTTTGTAGATAGGTCGTGAAAAGTTGTAGATATGCGTAATAAATTTGTAGGTATCTGGAAGAAGTTTGTTGATTGACCAGAATATTTGTAGATATCGCTGGTGAATTTGTAGGAAAAAATCTAGTTGTAGATATGGCTTAACTTTTTGTAGAAAGTAGCGGTAGATTTGTCGATATTGATCTCAAACTTGTAGATACCCCACACAAATGTGCCGGTATTGATCTCAACCTTATAGATACCTCGCACAAACTTGCGGTAAAGTGCTGGTTCAATGATTGAAACTAACGGGTTTTATTATTAGAAAATATGCCAAATCTAGGTAGAGTGGTTCATTCACACAAAAAAGTATATAAATCCTATGAACAGGACGATGATGGTGGCCATGGAGAAGAAGAGTTTGCGTTCAGAAGCGGCGTCATCATCTTCGTCATATGCAAAATCATCGCCTTCGCCGTACCAGTAAGCACCGACTTCATGATGGCAATTGCGGCATACCCAGTCACCGCCGTTGACAATAGAAGCGTGCTCATAACTGGTAGCATTTCGAAGATCATTTGCATCATCCCTATCCCAATCTGTCGTATCATCAGCATGCGCTTCTGAAAAAATTGCCTCATCCGCGAAACCACAAACTGGACAGTATTTAATTTTCGATAATATATGTTCATGTGTGTGCATAAAACACCATCTCCTAGTAAAAATTCGTGACAAATTTCGATAAAACCGCCATACTATAGTATATGGCAGATGTCGTACTATTTAGAATTCATATATTGAAAAGTTCGTCATTTCAAATGAAGAAGACATTGTAATGCACTTATGAACGACGAAAAATGCTGTTACATATGGAAAGATTCATTGGATCACAATGGTTCATGACATAATGCGCATTCATTTGAAAAGGTCGAGTGATTTGATGACAAAAAGGGCGTCTAAATAGCCACTGTCATACAATTGAACATACATAACAAGGGGGAATGGTTATGAAAGAACAACTAATTGCGATGTTAGAAAGTCGTAAAGATGAAATGATTGCAATCCGTCGCCATTTACATGCGCATCCGGAGCTTTCATTTCAAGAAGAGCAGACAGCGAAGTATATTGAAGCGTTTTATAAGGGGAAAGACGTGGAAATTGAAACGAATGTCGGTAATGGATATGGCATTATCGTAACGATTAAAGGTGAGAAACCTGGTCGTACGATTGGACTTCGTGCAGATTTCGATGCATTGCCTATTCAGGAAGAGACGGATGTTCCGTTCAAATCAACAAATGATGGGGTAATGCATGCTTGTGGGCATGACGGACATACCGCATACTTACTGATTTTGGCAGATTGTCTCATTGAATTAAAAGATCAACTTCATGGAACGATTAAAATTGTTCATCAACATGCAGAGGAAACACCTCCAGGCGGTGCGAAAAGTATTATGGAAAGTGGTAAATTAGATGACGTTGAAGAGATTTTTGGCGTTCATTTATTTCCAAGTAGTGAGACTGGGTCGATTTCATATTGTCCTGGATATGCGATGGCAGGAAGAAATTATTTTAAACTACATATTCAAGGTGTTGGTGGGCATGGTTCATCGCCACAAAATGCGAATGATCCAATTGTTGCGGGAGCGCATTTTATTACCGCAATTCAAACGATTGTGAGTCGCCGTTTAAGTCCTTTTGAGATGGGGGTTGTGACGGTTGGTTCATTCGACGGAAAAGGATCATTCAATATTATTAAAGATCGAATCGAAATTGAAGGGGACACACGTTATATGTCGGAGCGCGTGTCGAAAAAGATTGAAGAGGAAATGCACCGGATTGTACGTGGGGTCGCGGAAGAATTTAATGTGACATGCGATTTTACATTTACGTCAGATTATCCACCGCTTTATAATGATCCTAGTGTGACTGCGGATGTTGTGAATATTTTAGCGTCTTCGAATGATACATCGATTAAAGAAATTGTAAAAGCATTGCCAATGTCTGGATCTGAAGATTTTGCGTATTATACGGAGAAAATTCCAGGAACATTTATTTATGTTGGCTGTCGACCAAAAGGTGTAGAGAAAGTTTATCAAAACCATCATCCAAAATTTGATATTGATGAAGATGCATTGCTCGTTGCTGCCAAAGCAGTCGCACATATTGTATGTGCAAAGCAAGAAGCATAAGAAAAAATGAGGTCCAGAACGTTCGTAAAAACAAACGTTCTGGATTTTTTTTTTTAATGTAGAAATGAAAGAGTTTGTTTGGAATGAATGTCATTGACTGCAGGGAATGAAAGATTTTTGAACAGATGGAAGTATAGGGAAAGGTAAAGAGCTAGTTGTAGATGCGGTTTGTTTTTTTGTAGATAATATTGAGGGAGTTGTAGGTATTGAGAAGAAATTTGTTGATTTGACCGGAAGATTTGTTGATATCGGGAGCAAAGTTGTAGGAAGATTTCTAGTTGTAGATATGACTTAATTCTTTGTAGATAGTAGCAGTAAATTTGTCGGTATTGGACTAGAATTTGTAGGTATCACATGCAGATTTGTCGGTAAAAAACCGTTTGTCGGTAAGGCGTTAAAAGTTGTAGATATGCGCAATAAATCTGTAGGTATTGGAAGAAGTTTGTTGATTCGACCGGAAAATTTGTTGATATTGCTGGTGAAGTTGTAGGTATTAAGCAGAGTGGAGATTGCACTGAACGCTTTGTAGATGCTAGCAAAACTGTGTCGATATCCTAATTGTTTTTGTAGGTACAGCGTCGTTTTTGCTGTCCATATAGGGCGTTGAGGTTTCAAAAGAACTATGCTAAATTAAATACAGAATCACATGTCAAAGAGTAGAAAGTACTCATTTTGTATGCGCAAAGGGATCTTGATTTCTGAAATTTCAAATGAAATAAGAGCATATCGCGCATGAACACATTGCAGGAATAAAAAATACGGGGTTAGTGTTTGGTAGGAGGGAAATGAGATGAAAAGTTTTTGTACGAATTGTGGTACGGAAATTCAAGTGGGGCAGAAACATTGTATTGAATGTGGACAACCGATTGCTTCTGAAAAGAAACAGGCAGCAGATGTTCAGTCATCCGAAAATAAGCAGCCGAAAGAACCGATGCCATTTAAAAAGAAAATCATGTATGGTGCGATTGCAGCTGTTGTCATTTTATTGATTGCTGCGTATAGCTTTGGGAAGTCTTATTATGCGCCGGAGAAAGTATTGGAGCGTTTTGAGACGGCGGTTAAAGACGAAAATGTTGGGAACGTTCAACAATATGTTCAATTTACAGATGGTGGTCAAATTTCAAAAGTATCCGCAGAAGCAATCATTAATTTTGCGAAAAAAGATGCAAGTGGATTTAAACATTCGATTGATGTAGAAGGAATGTATATGCTGACATCCGTTGGAAAGAAATTTGGGTTATTCGAGGACTATAAAATCACTACAAGACCGGTCAGCCTATCGATTAATTACCCATTTGAAGAACTTACATTTACAATAAATGGTGAAGATTTAGAAGGAACAATTGAAGGTGTTAATGTAGAAGGGACGACTGAAGAAGAGCGCCAAGTATATGAATCATTAGCGCCAGGTTATTATGAAGTTGAAGCGAATTATGAAGGAGAATATACATCGTTTTCCAAAACAGAAATGCTTGAAGTGTTTGGCATGCATGATTCGAGAATTGATATAGACATGGATTTTGACATTCAATTTGTCAATTTCACGTTAGATCATCCTTCAGGAGTTTCATTGGATGATATGGCGTTACAAGTTGGCGATAAAAGTCTCGAGTTTAACGCCAATGGATATATTGAAAAAGTGGGTCCATTTTTATTAGACGGAAGTCAAACAGTGACCGTATCAAATAAATTGCCATGGGGCGATGTGAAAACAGCAGAAATCCCTGTGACGAATACAGAAATGGAACTTCAATTACCATTTTTAAATGAAGAGGTTCAAAAAACATTGACGAAAATCATTCCGGAGCATTTTGAGCAAATGGTGGAAGCGAAAGCGAAATTGGATGATAAATTGTTTACAAATGTAACGGAAAGCTATCGAGTCAGTCAAAAAGAAGCGTTTGAGCGTTCACGTAATGTTGATAAATTTTATTCTGGAAAATTATTAGAAGTTCAAATGAGTTTTGAACATGCGAAATATGAACGTGATGATGGGAAAGATCGAATTGTTTTACCAGTATGGGTCTTAACAGATGAGCGAATTGATGAAAAAGGTAGCAGTGAAAATTTAGACCGTACGATTATGTCTTGTGATTTAACATTAGACTATGCGAAAGATAAATGGCTCGTTCATGATTGTAGCGATCGCTATTCAACAGAAGAGTTAAATGGAGTGACTGTAGAAGGGTCGAAAAAGCTGCATAAGGCAAAAACATCATCCACTTCGAATGAAAAAGATGATGACGAAGAAGAAAAAGATCGCTCAAAGAAGAAAAAAGAAGCCTCTACTGAAACAGATGGAAAATTTGCAGACGTTGCACTTGAAGCATTTATGAATGACTATAATGCAGCAAGTGTTGCAGCAATTAATGCCGCAGATTATTCAATCGTGTCAGAATTAGTTGCAGCTGGTTCACCACGTGAAAAAGAACAAAGTGACTATATTGAATACTTAGATTCGCGCGGAATTACAGAAGATCATATTAGCACTGTGTATGAATCTTCCAAGAAAATTGACGATACAACTGTAGAAGTGACAACGATTGAGACATTTACAATTCATTATAAGGATAAACCTTCAAGTAAGAAAAAATATCGCACAGTCAATCAGTTAAAACTAGTGGATGGATTTTGGAGAGTGCATAAACTCGTAGATACAAAAGAGATTTAAGTGATGAAGAATAATTATTGCAGATGCAACGTATACGATGCATCTGCAATTTTTTTATCCGCGAAAAAAGATGCGTATTCATTCAATATAAAAATATATATATGGATTTTTATTTATGATATTGTATTTTTATTCATAACGTTTTATAATAATAAAAGAACGTAAATTCTAGGGGGTAACGAATATGGCAACGAAGAAAGTAATTATTATTGGAGCAGCTGGAAGGGATTTCCACAATTTCAATACATACTATAGAGAGAATAAAGAATATGAGGTTGTAGCGTTTACAGCGGCACAAATTCCTGATATTGACGGTCGTAAATATCCGACTGAATTAGCAGGGGAGTTATATCCTGAAGGCATTCCAATTTATGCACAAGATGAGTTGCCGGCGTTAATTCAAAAATTTGACGTAGACGAATGTGTTTTTGCATATAGTGATGTCAGCTATGAAGCGGTAATGGGCGTAAGTGCGATTGTGAATGCGGCAGGTGCCAATTTTACATTGCTTGGTCCACAAAGCACGATGATTAAAAGTAATAAACCCGTTATTTCAGTTTGTGCAGTCCGTACGGGAACAGGAAAAAGTCAAACCTCAAGAAAAATTATTGAAACATTATTAGCGCATGATCTAAAAGTAGTAGCCATTCGTCATCCGATGCCATATGGTGATTTAAATGCGCAGCGTGTGCAACGTTTTGCGACGGTTGAAGATTTGAAAAAACATCATTGTACGATTGAGGAAATGGAAGAGTATGAGCCGCATGTTGAACGTGGCAATATTATTTATGCCGGTGTAGACTATGCTGATATTTTAGAAGCGGCAGAAAATGATCCCGATGGTTGTGATGTTATTTTATGGGATGGTGGTAATAATGACTTTTCATTTTATGAGCCAGATTTAGCTGTTACAGTGCTGGATCCACACCGTCCAGGTCATGAATTAAGCTATTATCCAGGGGAAGTTTGCTTACGTACGACAGATGTATCAATTATTAATAAAATTGATAGTGCTCCAGCTGAAGCGATTCAAACTGTTGAAAATAACATTAAATTTGCGAAACCAGATAGTACGATTATTAAAGCGGAGTCAACGATTACAGTTGAGGATCCAACGATTATCGAAGGAAAGCGTGTATTAATTGTGGAAGATGGGCCAACGTTAACACATGGTGAAATGACGATTGGTGCAGGATCTGTTGCAGCAGAACGTATTGGTATTAAAGAAATTGTCGATGCACGTCCATTTGCGGTCGGTTCACTCGTTGAGACATTTGAAAAATATCCACATATTGGGAATATTTTACCGGCAATGGGCTATGGTGAGGAACAATTAAAAGACTTAGAGGCAACAATCAATGCTTCTGATTGTGACGCTGTGATTATTGGAACGCCAATGGATTTATCGCGTGTTATTTCGATTGATAAACCGTATACACGTGTCCATTATGACTTAGATGAAGTTGGCGATGAAAATTTAGAAAAGGTTTTACAACAGTTCATTGAAGAACATGCATTAGTGTAATAAATACGAAGCTAAAGTGTACAATGCGAAAGATGGCTTTCGACATAGTCCTTTAGCTTTTTTTCATTTGCCTAAAAGTTTTGTATACTAGTATAAATGAAACATGCTTAGGAGGGGCTTATGAATAAAAAAGTTATTGGGAGCGTGCTCATTTTACTGAGTTATGTTGTTGCATTTGTTGTTGTGTCGAAGATGATGACAACGAATAAAGAAAAGGATGAATCGAAACCAACATCAGTTGTTGAAGAAACACAGAAAGATGATGCGACAAAAAAAGAAGAATCGATGCCACTTGAATCAATGAGTGAAGAGCAGTTGATTGAGAAAGCAAATGCATTAATTGATGAATTATATGTAGAACCTACAAGGGAAGAAGTGGAAGTACATGTTCAGGCGTCAATTTATGAAGAAATTGAAGAAGTGCTAGATTTGATTGAAGATGAAGAACAGGCGTCTGCGTTACAGTTAGATACGGCGATGTCAATTAGTCATTTATATTTTCAAGAGGAAGTACGTGAAGCGTTAGCGGATGAAGAGGTTTTACAATCTTTAACAGATGAGGACATGGAAGAATTCGCTTTAAGTTTTGAATCGGCGCAATTGTATACGCCATCTTTTGCGGAATATATTGAGCCGGAATATCAAACATTGTTGGAGAAGTATGAGGAGGTAGCATCATGAGTAAACAGTCAAAGAAAAAAAGCCCTGCGAAGTTAGTGGGCTTGGGGTTACTGATTTATCTGTTATTGTTCGGCGGCATTTATTTATACATGTCGGGGAATCTTGGAAAAGTTTTATCGGTGTTTCAGGCGAATGAGCAACAATCAAACGAAGAAACTTCAGAAAAGCCATCAGATAAACCATCTAAGAAGCCATCAACATCGAAAGTGGATGAAACGGTGCAATATCCGATTGAAGAACAAATTCATATGGATGATGGGAAGTCAGATGAAGTATTAGATGCAGAAGTTGACTATTTAATCCAATTGTTTTTTGAAGATGAAGAGCAAACGGTCATGAATTTCGAAGCTGGTGAGCATTTATTAGGTTGGATTGATTTGAAACGTTATCAAATTGAAGACGACGACTTGCGGCGAGAGGTCGAACGGAAAGCCTTAGATTTACAAGTATTGCATGGCACGATAGACATGTATCATCGATATTTAAATGAGCCGAGAATGATAGAATATTTAGATGATAAACGATTTGAATCGTATGAAAGAGATCTTGAATTTTTGGCAGAGCGCAATGAAGCATATGCGAATATTGCGAAAGCAGAGTTGAAAAAGCTGAAAGATGTATACGAAGAGCATACTAAATAATATGCAGAAAAAATCCAGTGTTTTGCGCAGAATTTGCGGAACACTGGATTTTTTGAGGATTCATTTTAATAAGATTAGCGTCGATTCATTTCAGATGGGACCGAATTGACACGTTCACCGCGATCAAGTGCCGCGATGTGTTGTAAATCTTCTTCATCTAATTCAAAATCAAATACTGCTAAGTTTTCTTCCATACGTGATGGTGTTACCGTTTTAGGAATGATGCAATGACCACGCTCTAAATGCCAACGTAAAACAATTTGTGCAGCCGTTTTATGATGCTTTTTTGCAATATTTCCGATGACTTCATCTTCCAAAATCGCTCGACCATTCATAAGTGGACTGTACGCTTGTAATGTAATGCCGTGTTCATCACAATACGCTTTTAATTCACGTTGTTGTAAATATGGATGGCATTCTACTTGGTTTACTGCGGGCGTAATATGGCATTCTTTACGGAGACGTTCTAAATGCTCGATATCAAAGTTGCAAACACCAATTGCTTTGACACGTTTATCGGCATACAATTTTTCAAGCGCTTGATATGTCTCGACATAATTGTCATACATTGGTGTAGGCCAATGTACTAAATACAAATCGACATAGGATAGGCCAAGCTTTTCTAAACTTGTATCAAATGCACGTAATGTTTTGTCATAGCCTTGATCAGCATTCCACACTTTTGTTGTAATAAATAGCTCATCTCGGGGTACAGCTGTTTGTGCAAGTGCTTTCCCAACACCTCGTTCATTTTGATAAATCATTGCTGTATCAATGAGGCGATAGCCTTTTTCGATTGCAGTATTTATTGTTTCTGGTGCTTGTTCATCAGCAATTTTCCATACACCAAACCCAACTTGGGGCATATTGATTCCATTGTTCAATGTTTTTGTATGCACATCATTCACCCTTTATTATCGTATTTATAAGGTCATTGTACCATAAGTTTATGCATCTGTACTTGACCGAACATTGTGTCGATGTGTGTGATCGCTTGAGAAAGATTACCCTGTCGAATTCAAACGAATGAACATCGATTGCATTATTTCCTAGGAAATAATGTAGAATGATGGGTTATTTCCAAATTTTATAATGCACAATACTATGAATCGTATGCCGACTGACCTTAAATTCTTCTGCCAATGAGCGGATGGAAGTGCCGGTTTCATTGCTATAACGGTCGCGAATCATTTTCACATCTTCAGCAGTTAAATGGGAACGACTCATCGTTGACTTCGGAACAAGTGGATGGGAAGAAGGGACCTGTAATGACTTCTTTTTTGTCATTGCCCGTTTAATCTTGCCTTTTGTTGTAAGTGACTGCCGTGAGCCGGTTTTAGCCATTGAAATACGTTTTCGATGCACTTTAGATAAAGTTCGTCCGGTCATTTTTTTGCTGATCTTTTCATTTTTAGTTAAATGCTCTTCCAAAATACTCCCTCCTTCATGTAGGCATAAATATGATTTTATTGTTGAAGAGCATTTAGAAGTAGGTACGCTTATTATCGGTTGAATACATGTAGTGTTTACAAAAAATCATATAAATAGTGGGAAAATGTATAATCTGCAAGAAATTAAACATCTTAATCAATAGTTGTAAGGGAAAGTATTAGAAAAGCTGAGCGAAAGGATGACGAGATGGATATATCCAAGGCACTTTCTGAAGTTGCGGTACTGGAAATGACGCTCCGTTCGGTTGTAACATTTGTCACTTTATTATGGCTAACACGTATTATGGGGAAAAAGCAGTTAAGCCAGCTATCTTATTTTCATTATATTACAGGAATTACCATTGGTTCGATTGCAGGGGAAATTAGTGCACAAAGTGAGACGCATTTTATCAATGGGTTTATCGCATTAGTTTGGTGGTTCATCTTTACAATGGCGATGAGCTTTATCTTAATGCGTTGGAAAGGTGCTCGAAAAGTGTTGGATGATGAGCCGACAATTATTATACGGGATGGTAAGATCTTACCGCGGTCGTTAAAGTCTTTGCGATTGCATATGGATGATGTCATGATGTTATTGCGTGAACAAAGTATTTTTACCATTCAAGATGTCGATTGGGCAATCATGGAAAATAATGGACAATTAAGTGTATTAAAGAAAACAACACAATTAGAATCAACGAAACTAGATGTGAAGGCAGATACGACAGAGCCAAAATATTTCCCAACCGATTTAATATCAGATGGTCTCATTTTATATGATAATTTAAGGGAACTTGAATTAGATGAGGCATGGTTAGAGAAGAAGTTGAGAAGGAAAGATGTTGAAGATATTGCTGAGGTCTTTTACGCGCAAATTCAACCAGATGGTTCCATCGATGTACACAAAAAAGAATCAACATCTTAATCATTAGAGTATCACAAAGCAGACAGTTGCTTGTGATACTCTTTTTTACGATCACTAACCCATTTACCTATTGATTGAAGTGGAGATGTGGTGACGCCTGCGGGAACGGCATGGGCTGAAGACCGCACAGGAGCGTAGCGATGAGGAGGTTGAAGCCGTGCCCGCGGCAAGCACCACAATCGGAACGAAAATCAATATGGTGATTGGCTGTTACATTCTCTCCCCCTACAAATATTTTACGCATACCTTTTTTATTGTTAGAAAATAGCATTCATTAGTCGTTTTTTCATTCACCATCCTCCATCACGAAGCGTACTATAAAGATGTTTGAATTTTTTGTATAAAAGGTACAAAAATAATGACAAAGTACCATTTTATGGATAAGGTTATTTTACTAATTTTGTGTAAAATGACGAATTTTGAAACCGGCAATGTACTTTTCCGTATAGAATAATAACAAGATCGGAATAGGAGTGATAACGATGGATGGATTATTAACTTTTTTATCAACACCTACCGGGATGATTGTAGTTGCAATTGTCGTTGTAATATTATTTTTAGTCATTACGTATAACCGGTTTGTGTCACTACGTAATCGTGTAGAAGAAGCGTTTCGTGCGATTGATACGTATTTGGAACAGCGATTCGATCAATTGACGAAGCTAGCTGATGCCATTGCATCTTATAATGAACATGAGCGTGAAACGTTTAAGGATATTGCTAAAATTCGCTCGGGGTATCGAGAAATGTCACGTGATGAGAAGGTGGGGGCGTCGAATGCAGCGGATCAATTAGAATCTCGTATGCGCCTTCAAATTGAACGATATCCAGAATTAAAAGCAACAGACGTGTACAAAGACTTTACAGGTGCGATTAATGATATCGAAGAGAAGTTGTCAGCAAGTCGTCGTAGTTATAATGCGAATGTGTATAAATTAAATACAAAATTAGGACATTTTCCAACAAATATATTGGGTGCTATGATGGGCTTTAAAAAATCAGAGATGTTTAAAGCGACAGAAGAAAAACGAGAAGATGTTGATTTGCGTGCAAGAATGAGAGGTGAATAATGGTATGACTGTATTTCCCTCATTTGAACAAATTGTTCCTCGTGTAGAAGCGCAAATGAAAGAAGCACAAGCATTACGTGCAACACATAAGAAGAAAATGTTGCGGAATGCATTGATTATAATCGCAATGTGGATCGGGTTACTTGTTTGTTTACTAGCAAATTTACCAGGCGGACTTGTTGGACTACTATTTGTTGTTGTACTCATCGTAAGTTGTGTATTAATAGGCCTTTCACTAGGCGGGATTCGGAATTTCCACCATACTTATAAAGTGAATGTGATTAACGCAACATTACAACAGTTATTTCGTATGATTGAACCGCCAGAAGATGAAGAAGATTATCGATATCGTGTACGATATAGGCCGAATAAATATATTCACAACAACCAAATGCGAAAGAGTAAATTACTGAGTTCGTTCAATCGTTCAAGCGGTGAAGATTATACGAGCGGTCAAATCGGATTAACGACATTTGAATTTTCAGAAGTGCATTTGAAACATGAAGAAGAGTATCGTGATAAAAATGGTCGCAAGAAAACGCGTGTAAAGACGGTTTTTAGTGGCGTCGCTTTTATCGCTGATTTCCATAAAGATTTTGTTGGTCAAACGTATTTAATTCGCAAAAAGTGGTTGAATCAACGAAAGTGGAGTTTACAGTTTTCGGGAGCACATGCAATTGAATTAGAGGATATGGCTTTCAATAAAATGTTCGAAACGATGACAACAGATGATATTGAAGCACGCTATATTCTTTCGTCGAATTTAATGCAACGGATTATGGAATACGCAGAACGTGCACATGGTCCTGTACAGATTTCTTTTGTAGATTCGAAAATGTATATTTTAACGGAAACGAATAAGGATCTTTTTGAAGGACGTTTTTGGCGTTCAAATGATCGAGAAGCATTACGGATTATTTATGAAGAGTTTATGACGTACTTTAATATCGTCGAAGCATTTACATTGAATCGTCGTATTTGGAGTAAACGTTAAGTTAGGTTTGAAAATGGGCTAATCGGCTATTGATGACCGATAGAGGAGTGAAGGAATTGGAAGAGATTTTACAGTTTTTAATGACACCGACTGGAATGATCGTTGCGGCAGCAGTGATTATTATTTTATTTTTAGTATCAACCTATAACCGTTTTGTATCATTACGGAACCGGGTGGAAGAAGCATTTCGTGCGATTGATACGTATTTAGAGCAACGATTTGATCAGTTGACGAAATTAGCAGATGCGATTGCTTCTTACAATGAGCATGAGCGTGAAACATTTAAAGATATTGCAAAAATTCGTTCTGGTTATCGCGAAATGTCGCGTGATGAAAAAGTCGAAGCATCCAACACTGTTGATCAATTAGAATCTCGTATGCGTTTACAAGTTGAGAGATACCCAGAGTTAAAAGCAACAGATGTTTATAAAGACTTTACAGGCGCGATTAATGACATCGAGGAAAAATTGTCCGCAAGTCGACGTAGTTATAACGCAAATGTGTATAAATTTAATACGAAATTAGGACATTTTCCAACGAATTTGCTAGGGTTGATGATGGGCTTTAGAAAAGCTGAAATGTTTAAAGCAACAGAAGAGAAGAGAGATGATGTTGATTTACGTGCTAGATTAAGAGGGGAGTAATTTTTATGACAGTATTTCCGACGTTTGAGGAAGTATACCCAGGCGTTCAACAAGAGTTGAAAAAAGCGAAGCAGTTACGTTCGAAGCAAAAAGGGAAAATTATTCGTTATGTCGTTATTGGCATAATCATGTGGGCGGCGGTGCTCATTAGTGCGCTCATGAAAGCCTCTGGCAGTGTGACGGGAACCATTTTATTTATTGTATTTATTAGTTCATTTGTGCTATTTGGATTGATGGTGAGAAGCGTTCGAGACTTTCACTACAGTTATAAAAAGACTGTGGTCGACGCTGTGTTACAAGAAATGTTTCGGCTGATTGAAGCACCAGACGATGAAGAAGACTATAAATATCATGTTATGTATAAACCGACAGATTATATTATTGGTTCAGATATTTCGGAAGGAATTATGACACGCTTTGTGAAAAATCGAGGTGAAGATTATACACGCGGTCAAATTGGTTTAACGACGTTTAAGTTTTCTGAAGTTGAATTAATCGATGAAACAACGACGACAAATGATAAAGATGAAGAAGTAGTAAAAGACGTGACGGTCTTTAAAGGTGTTGCGTTCATCGCGGATTTCCATAAAGACTTTGACGGGAAAACGTATTTATTCAATAAAAGATTAAATCGATCTGATAAATTGCGCTTGAAAAAAAGAAAGGCATTTGATATTGAATTAGAAGATATGGCGTTTAACAAAGCGTTTAAAACAATGACGACGAATGATATTGAGGCGCGTTATATTTTGTCTTCTAATTTAATGGAAAGAATTGTCGCGTTTAAAAATCGTGCACATGGTCCTGTGCAAATCTCTTTTGTTAATTCAAACATGTATATTTTTACAGAGACGAAGAAAGATTTATTTGAAGCGAGATTTTGGCGTTCAAATGATGAAAAAGCGCTCCGCAATATTTATGATGAGTTCATGACATACTTTAATATCGTTGAGGAATTCACATTAAATCGTCGTATTTGGGGAAAACGCTAACCGAAAAATCTTACTACGGATTGACTTTTTAATAGGTCGATATGTAGTGAGATTTTTTTTATGGACGATTGACAGTATCTTTACACAATTCCCAAACTTCCTTATACTTATGTATGATAGATTTACTGAAGGGGGAGATTTTGTGGAATATGTGGTGAAAGCAAAACAGTTTTTATTAGAACATGAAGTGAAAACAGATGGTTATTTACATATAAAAGATGGCGTATTCAATGAATTCGTCAATGGTATACCGGAAAATATTGACGTGGTTGATTGGTCTGATTATACGATTGCACCCGGATTATTTGATTCGCATATTCATGGCATTAACAGTTACGATGTGATGGATGGTAAAAATGTGGCCATTCATGAAATGTCAAAAGCATTGATGAAAATTGGTGTGACACGTTTTTTACCGACAACGTTAACATCATCACAAGGTGATTTAGAACGTGCAATTATTGCGGTTATTCATGCGGTGGAAGAAGGATTAGAAGGTGCGCAATCAGAAGGGATCTTTTTAGAAGGGCCATTTTTTACGGAGAAACATAAAGGCGCTCAAAACCCTGCGCATTTTATGGATCCGAGTGTGGAACAGTTGACTAAATGGCAACTGCTTGCGAAAGGCCATATTTTGAAGTTGGCACTTGCGCCCGAGCGAGAAGGTTCATTAGCTTTTATTGAACAATTACGAAATGATCTATTTATAAGCATTGCGCATTCAGATGCAACGTATGATCGCTGCAATGAAGCGGTTCAAAAAGGTGCTAATCAATTCGTGCATTTATTTAATGGTATGTCTGGTTTGCATCATCGAGCGCCTGGCGTTGTCGGAGCTGCGTTTATGAATGAACAAAGTTTTGCAGAAATCATTTGTGATGGCCATCATGTTCATCCTGATATGGCTGTATTAGCGGCACGCATTAAAGGGCAAAATCTTGTATTGATTTCAGATTGTATGCGCGCGGGTCTTATGCCTGATGGTGAGTATTATTTAGGGGAATTTGCGGTGACGATGAAAGATGGAATCGCTAGAACAGCAAGCGGTTCATTAGCAGGCAGTACGTTATCATTAATCGATGGTGTGAAAAATTTAACAAAATGGAGTGGGCTGCCCTTACATGATGTGTGGCATTTAGCTTCATTATCACCTGCGCGTAGTGTTGGAAAAGATAAAACGCTTGGCAGTATTGCAGCTGGAAAAGTAGCGGATTTTGTTGTGCTAGATGAAACATTATCCGTTGTGTCAACGACAATTGATGGTGTGGAAAAATATCGTCGTAGCAAGTAGGATGCGTATCGTCATATGTAAGATGTTCAAAAAATGGGATGGGGGTTTTAACAGTGATTTTAACAGTAACATTAAATCCATCAGTAGATATTCGCTATAAAATGGATACATTTACAGTGGATACGGTTAGTCGTGTTGAAGATGTAAGGAAAACAGCAGGTGGCAAAGGATTAAACGTATCACGTGTGCTACGCCAATTAAATATGGAGGTTGCTGCTACTGGTTTTCTAGGTGGCGCATTAGGACAGTTTATTCGAGAGCAAGTCGGTAAAATGGACATTCTTGATCGTTTTGTCCCTTGTGCTGGTGAAACGCGGAATTGTATCGCGATTATTCATGAAGGACAGCAAACAGAATTACTAGAAAACGGTCCGACGATTAGCGATGAGGAAGCGGCATTATTTGTAGCACGCTATGAAGAAGCTGTACAAGAAGCAACAGTTGTTACAATTTCCGGAAGCTTGCCACAAGGATTGCCGAATGATTTTTATAATCAATTATTATCGATTGCGGCAAAGTTTGACGTGCCTGTATTTGTAGATACGAGCGGAGGAGCCTTACAAAAAGCAGTTGTACATACAGATAAGCCATTTTTAATCAAACCGAATGAGGAAGAACTAGGGGCTTTATTAGGAACGACATTGAATGGTGAAGCGGATATTATAAAAGCGCTTCAGCAACCCACATTCGATGGAATTTCTTGGATTGTTGTAACATTAGGAGCGGATGGCGCGTTGATTCGTCATGAAGATGTATTTTATCGTGTGCGCATACCTGCCGTTGATGTTGTGAATCCAGTTGGTTCAGGCGATTCTGTCGTAGCTGGTTTCGCATACGGTTTTAAAGAAAATTTCGAACCAGAGAAGCTGATGAAACATGGCGTCGTCATGGGATTACTAAATGCGATGGAAGAAGAAACCGGTACAATCAACCCTCGTCATGTACAAACATACGTTGAACAAATGATGGTAGAGAAAATCGTTCAGTGAGTGGATTGATGGATAAATAGTAAGTTGGCGGGGAACGAAGTATATCGTGCGGAGTGGGCATAGGGTGAATCTCGTTTTGTCATAGGATGCATATTAGGCATAGCGAGCATTTAATTCGTCATAGTAGCTGTTGAATTGGTCATAGCATGACCGCGTTTCGTCATAGGATGCATATTGGGCATAGCGAGCATTTAATTCGTCATAGTAGTTGTTGAATTGGGCATAGCGCGCTCTTTTTTGGTCATAGAATTAAGAAAATTGGTCATAGCATGCCCGCGTTTGGTCATAGGATGCATATTGGTCATAGCGTGCATTTAATTCGTCATAGCAGTTGTTGAATTGGGCATAGCGCGTGCATTTTTGGTCATAGAATCAAGAAAATTGGTCATAGCATGCCCGCGTTTCGTCATAGGGTGCACAATAGGCATAGCGCGCGTCAATAATCAAACACAAATCCTTTCAATCAAATCAATAAATCAATAAAAAAACTGTTGTAATCGACACATATGCGATTACAACAGTTTTTGCGTTAATTATTATACATATTCTTCATAAGCACGGTGTACTTTTGCGCGACCTGCTTTAATGAGTGGGTGGAATTGAATTGATGCGTTGTCACGTGTTTCTTTAACGTCTGTGATCGCACGTTCTAAGTTCACAAGATCTTTAGCGATTGAGTAACCAGCTACTTTACCTTGCGCACGCGCAACTTTTGCACTTTCGATTCCTGTAATGTTTCCTGCTACATATAATCCCTCAACTGGTGTTTCCATTTGCTCGTTATGCACTGGAACGTGACCACCAAGTTCTTCGATATAACGGAATGGACAACCGATGACAGCTGCTAATTCACTCAATGGGTAGAGTCCACCTGCAATACAAACAAAATCTACTTTAATGATTTCTTCTGTACCTGGAATCTCATCGCCATCTGGTGTCACTTTAACCATTGTGACAGATTCAACTTTGTCTGTACCGTTAATTTCTTTAATCGCTTTACGTACATGAATTGGCATTCCCCACATTTTCACGCCGCCTGGAGGATAAAACTTTACTGCAAGATCACGGACTTTTTGTGATTGTGCAAATTTACTTCCAAAACGTAAAAATGCAGATGGTGCTAAGTGAGCAACACGGACGAGTCCATCCATCACTGCAAATGGATTTGCATGCTCTTTGGTGACCGTGTTTTTCGCAGGGAGCGCCATGCTGTGTAAATCGATGCCTGCTAATTGTAACTCACGCGCAATCGCTGCTGATAATACGTTTACACCAGCGATAATGCCACGATTTCCAACTTTTACGCGGTGAACATTGGTCATCACTTGTGCTGCGCCAATTGACATGACGCCAGGTAATGTCCATCCTGGAATTGGAGCAGCTGTTTCTGCTGCACCCGTCGCAACTAATACGTTAGTAGTTTCATGTGTGCCATGATTTGTATGTACAACAAAGCCATCATTTGTTTTTTCAATATGGTGACATGACACGCCACACTCGATTGTTGTATTAAGCGCTTCAGCTTTTTCTAATAAAATTTCTGTTTCTTTAATTCCGTTCCACCATTCGCCTGTTGGTTCTTGGTGAAGTTGCCCGAGTAAACGTCCGCCCGGTTTTACGAATTCGTCGATAACAAGAACTTTTAAATCTGACTCACGGCAAGCAATTGCAGCGGATAATCCTGCAGGACCTGCACCAATAATGACAACGTCAAACATTTGAGCCACCGTCCTTTTCTGTTAAATTACGCTCTTCATATTCAGCATATGTACGTGGCCACTGATCTGGTGAAGTTTTGAATGGTGCTGGTTGCATTTTTCCACTTTCAACGACCAAGTCTTGTGTGATAGGTGTCATACAAGCACGAACAACATCGCGCTCACCGACAGTTACACGACATTCGAAACAGTGACCGATATTACAGTAAATGGCTCTTGGTGCGCCTGTTTCTTCGTGAACACGTAATTGACGAACGCCATTTGCAAGTAATGCTGAAGCAATTGTGTCGCCTTCGAATCCTTCATATGTTTTGCCATCGAACGTAAATGTGACAGGGGTGCGATTATGGTCTGCACCAAGCACTGGATGATTGGTAATACGATTAGTCCTCATGCTGATGACCTCCTAAAGTCGTTAATGTAACTGGACGTACAGGTGGTTGTACTTTTAATGGTACGTCGTGGCTTGCTTGTTCACCTGTTACATCTTCTAGCACAGCGTCTACAGCTGGACGACAAGTACGTCCACCGCAATAGCCCATTCCGGCACGCGTACGTAATTTTACTTCACGCGCAGAACATTTATGCTCTTCCGCTGTTTGAACGATATCTTCTAGTGAAACTTCTTCGCATCTACAAATGATAGTTTTTCCCACGAGGCAAATCCTCCTTCACAATAATTAAAGATTGACAGACAATATAAATTCATCTTACCATAAGTTTTGGTAACGCATTCATTAATTTGAAAAATTAAGCGTTTTTGAATTATAAATATAGTATAATATAGTATGTAAGACTTTTCTATATTAAAGGAGGAAAAAAATATGTCGTCAAATCGCCATGCCGAAGTCGCAGTTATTGGCGGCGGAATCGTTGGTTGCGCCGTTGCTTATTATGTTGCGAAGGCAGGAATAGATTGTGTATTAATTGAAAAAAATGATATT
>ERZ808040.389-NODE-389-length-39537-cov-5.621693_pt1 | contig 39537 bp, 32 predicted proteins | sample MGYA00380191_ERZ808040 | MGnify/ENA primary metagenome ERZ808040 (study PRJEB31490, sample SAMN06133395) | mouse gut metagenome | isolation source: J6 | host: mice | place: China: Chengdu | collected 2015-05 ...
TGCGAAGGCAGGAATAGATTGTGTATTAATTGAAAAAAATGATATTGCTAGCGGAACATCTTCTCGTTGTGATGGAAACGTTACAATTGTAGATAAGGATCCTGGCTTCGATAGTTTAATGTCTTGGAAGAGTCAGGAACTTACGGTTGATTTAAATGATGAGCTCGACTTACCTTTCGAATATCGTCCACTTGGTAGTTTACTTGTTTGTGAGAACGATACGGAAATGGAGGCGGCAAAAGAGTGGGTTGATATTCAAACGAAAGCAGGCTTAAAGTTCAATTTATTGGACCGCTCTGATTTACGACAAGAATCTCCTTATTTCGCAGACGATATCCCAGGTGGATTAGAGTGCGAAACGGATTCCTTAATTAATCCATATTTATTTTGCTATTCATTAGTGGATAAAGCTGTAAAAGAGTACGGTTTAAAATTACATACGCAAGCAGAAGTAACAAATATTACGAAAAAAGAAGCGTTTTTAATTGAAACGACAAATGGAGACTATACAGCAAAGCAAGTTGTCAACGCAGCAGGTGTTTGGGCACCATTTATCGGAGAAATGCTAGGCATCGATATTCCAATTATTCCACGTAAAGGACATATTATGATTGGTGCGCGTCAAGAGCCTGTCATGATGCGAAACGTCATGGAATTTGGATACTTAATGAATAAATTTGGTCGTGAGCGTCAAACAGATGCACGTACAGCTGAACATGGTGTGGCACTTGTATTAGAGCCAACGGAAAGTCAAAACTTCTTACTTGGAAGTAGCCGTCAGTTCGTCGGTTTTGATGGTCGTGTAGATATTAACGTCATTGAAACAATGGCGAATCGTGCAATTCGCTTCTTCCCGAAAATGAATGATTTCCGTATGATTCGTGCGTATACAGGATTCCGTCCTTGGACTGAAGACCATTTACCAATCGTCTCACCTGTTGAAGAAGTTCCAGGATTTTACATTGCAGCAGGACATGAAGGTGATGGTATTAGTTTAGCAACTGTTACGGGTAAATTAATTCAAGAATTAATTACAGAAGAAACAGAGACCATTATTCCAGTCGATCCACTTCGTTTCGACCGTTTCAAACAAAAAGTACAGTAATTTTTAAGGAAGTATCTCTTATAGAATAGAGGGATACTTCTTTTTATGAAAGAAAAAAAGGGGAAATAGACATGTGGAGAGTTCTTAAGATTGGGAGTGCATTCATCGGTATCATTGTTGGTGCTGGTTTCGCTTCAGGGCAAGAGATTTTGCAATATTTCACCAGTTTTGGACATTTAGGAACGGCGGCAGCGATTTTATCAACAGCACTGTTTGCGTATTTCGGAATGACATTGACGCGCTTAGGAAGTCGGATGCAAACGATTTCGCATAAAGAAGCAATTTATCAAATTAGTGGACGTTGGTTAGGTTTAATCGTCGATGCCATTATCATATTCACTTTATTCGGTGTAGGCGTTGTAATGATTGCAGGCGCAGGGTCTGTGTTACACCAACAATTTGACTTACCATCGTATGTTGGAAGTGTGCTTCTTATTGTCCTTGTGATGATCACAGTTATGCTAAATGTCGAAAAAGTTGTTGCCGTCATTGGAAGTATCACGCCGTTTTTAGTATTAACTGTCATCATTATTGGGGTGTACAGTTTATGGACGATGGATACATCATTCGGGGAATTAAACCCGATTGCCCAAGCGAATGAAACGACATTACCAAATTGGTATGTTTCTGCGATTAATTATGTGTCGTTCAATATCGCAGTTGGCGCGGCAATGTCACTTGTAATGGGAGGTGCTGAGAAGAATGAAAGAACAGCAGCACTTGGTGGGTTTGTTGGTGGATTAAGTTTAGGACTTCTCATCGTTTTAAGCCATTTAGCGATTTTCTCGAAAGTCGAAGTCGTCGCAAGTTATGATATGCCCATGTTAAAAATTGTCGATGATATTTCGCCAATCCTAGCCATTTTCATGTCATTTATATTATTCGGGATGATTTTTAATACCGGCGTCAGCATGTTTTACGCGTTTATCGCAAGGTTTTTTGATATGAATAAGGGGACTTCAAATATCGCCATTATTGTGACATTGCTCATTGGATTTGTTTTAAGTTTCGTCGGATTTACTGAACTTGTAGCGTTTTTCTATAATTTAATTGGTTATTTAGGTGTCTTTTTAATGCTTGTATTAATGATCGCCGCGATTAAAATGCGTAAAGATCCAAGGGCTTTTAAAAAATAATAGATGATGGAAGCGAGTGTGCAACATTCTTTTGAGAATGGGCACACTCGTTTTTATTTTTACCAAAGAAAGATGAAATGGCATGAAGCGCGTATAAAGAAGGCTTATACATAATGACTGGGAAACATTACTAAAACTTTTACTTAATTTATTGGGATAATAAAATGATGACGCATTATAAGAAGGTTCAGGATAAAAAATCATTATAACGCTTGAAAACTAAAGTGCTTACAATTATGATGAATATAGTTATTGAATTTGTTTGTCGGATAAACTAATGAAGATTAAGGATGAATTGAGTATGAAAACATTTATTACAGAAGACTTTTTGTTGTATAACGAAACGGCAAAAGTACTTTATCATGAGACAGCAAAAGAATTACCGATTATAGACTACCATAATCATTTGAGTCAGCATGAAATCTTGGCGGATAAAAAGTTTGAAAATATTACAGAAGCTTGGTTAGGTGGAGATCATTATAAATGGCGTGCGATGCGTGCGAATGGGATTGATGAGGCGTATATTACAGGAGATAAAAGTGATTATGAGAAATTTATGGCATGGGCGAGAACAGTACCAAATACATTCGGTAACCCGCTCTATCATTGGACACATTTAGAGTTACTACGTTATTTCGATATTGACGTTGTGTTCAATGAAGAAACTGCTCCTGCAATTTGGGACGAAGTAAATGAAAAACTACAAACAGACGATTACTCTGCACGTGCATTACTATCCAAGAAGAAAGTTGAATTTGTTGGGACGACGGATGATCCTGTAGATGATTTGAAAAGTCATATGGCAATTCGTGAAGAAGGAATTGGTTTTCAAGTATCTCCGTCATTTCGTCCAGATCAAGGATTAAATATTGAACGTGAAAGTTTCATGCCTTGGTTGGTGCGTATGGAAGGGGCGACGAATCGCTCGATTAAAACATATGATGATCTTTTAGCAGCATTTGAAGAACGTGTGAATTTCTTTGATGAGCAAGGGTGTCGCAGTTCAGATCACGGAATCGAAAGAATGTTTTATAAAGAAGCAACGAAGGAAGAAGTCGATGGGATTTTTGTAAAGAAGTTAGCAGGTGAAACATTAACGGCTGATGAAATTGAACAATATAAAACGTATACGCTTCTATTTTTAGGTGCACGCTATGCGGAGAAAGATTGGGCAATGCAATTACATATGAGTCCGCTTCGTAATAATAGTTCAAGAATGTTTAAACAAGTTGGACCCGATGCTGGATTTGACTCAATGGGGGATTATTTAATCGCTGATAAATTATCAGGATTTTTAAATGCACTAGACGAAAATAATCAATTACCTAAAACAATTTTATACAGTTTAAATGCAAATGATAATAATATACTTGCAGCAATGGCAGGTAATTTTCAATCATCCGAAATTCCAGGGAAAGTACAATTTGGAACAGCTTGGTGGTTCAATGACACGATTGATGGTATGGAAGACCAAATGAAAATGTTAGCGAATATGGGATTAATTCGTCATTTTATTGGGATGTTAACTGACTCAAGAAGTCTACTATCATTTACACGTCATGAATATTTCCGCAGAATTTTATGTAACCTACTGGGAACATGGGTAGAAGAAGGAAAAGTGCCAAACGACTTACCATTGTTAAAACAATACGTTTATGATATTTGCTATGGTAACGCTAAACGTTATTTTGGTATTTCGTAGTAATTAATTCGAGAAAAGAGGAAATAATATGGCAAAACAACAGTTTGGCGTAATTGGATTAGCTGTTATGGGAAGAAACTTAGCATTAAATATTGAAAGCAGAGGGTATTCTGTTTCAGTTTTTAACCGAACAACAGCTAAAGTAGATGATTTTTTAGAAAATGAAGCAAAAGGAAAGAACTTTTTCGGTGCAAAAAGTATTGAAGAATTTGTTCATTCTTTGGAATCGCCACGTAAAATTATGTTAATGGTGCAAGCAGGTCCCGCAACGGATGCGACAATTGAAGCTTTACAACCTTACCTTGAAAAAGGTGATATTTTAATTGATGGTGGGAACACACTGTTTGAAGATACAAACCGTCGTAATCAAGCATTAGAAAAAACAGGTATTCATTTTATCGGTACTGGTGTTTCTGGTGGAGAAGAAGGTGCGTTAAACGGTCCTTCTTTAATGCCGGGTGGTCAAAAAGAAGCGTATGAATTGGTTGCTCCAATCTTTGAAGCCATTTCAGCGAAAGTCGATGGGGAGCCATGTGCAACTTATATTGGCCCAGAAGGTGCGGGACATTATGTGAAAATGGTGCATAATGGCATTGAATACGGGGATATGCAATTAATTGGAGAATCGTACTTCATGCTAAAACACGTCCTTGGTTTAGATGCAGATGAAATTCACGATGTATTTTCAGCGTGGAATAAAGGCGAGTTAGATAGTTATTTAATTGAAATTACAGCTGATATTTTCACAAAAGTAGACGAAGAGACAGGAAAACCACTTGTCGAAGTGATTTTAGATAAAGCTGGCCAAAAAGGGACGGGTGCTTGGACAAGTAAAAACGCATTAGATATTGGTGTACCGTTACCACTCATTACAGAATCAGTATTTGCACGTACGATTTCATCAATGAAAGATGAGCGTGTGCGTGCAAGTAAAGTGCTTGTACACCCGGAAGTGGCACCGTTTGAAGGTGATAAGAAAGCATTCATCGAAGAAATTCGCAAAGCGCTGTTTATGAGTAAGATTTGTTCTTATGCACAAGGATTTGCACAAATGCGTGCACATTCTGAGGAAAACGGTTGGGATTTACAATACGGAGATATTGCTATGATTTGGCGCGGTGGATGTATTATTCGCGCACAATTTTTACAAAAGATTAAAGAGGCATACGATCGTAATCCGCAGTTAGAAAATTTATTGCTAGATCCTTACTTTAAAGAAATTGTAGGTAACTATCAGTCTGCATTACGTAAAGTGGTTGCGACTGCAGTAGGACAAGGCATTGCAGTTCCATGTTTCTCAAGTGCAATTGCATACTATGACAGCTATCGTTCTGAAGATTTATCTGCAAATCTAATCCAAGCACAACGTGATTATTTCGGTGCACATACGTATGAAAGAAAAGACAAAGAAGGAAAATTCCATACACAGTGGTTTTAATTAAATTGAGGCAATCGATCTGAAAAATCGATTGCCTCAAAGATTGATTGTTAAACAAATATAAAAACATTGCATGCAGCGCAAACTTTTTAAAAGTTAGACAATCAGTAATGATTGATCTTGTTCTATTGTGCTTTTGGGAAACTCCTTTTGGAGCGTTAAGGCAATTTCAGGGATTTCTAAGAAATGTTGAATCCCAAGTGCGCAGCCACCAATTGCACATGATTTGCTTCCGAAACTAGATAATTCTAATGTACCATAATGGCTTACTGTGGATGTGAGATTGTTTTCGATTTTTTCAATTGCATTTGGATACATAGCAAGGACTTCGTTTGTTAATACTAATGTTTCGGGATTATATAAGTTAATCAAATTATTTAAACCTGTCGACAAATCGACCATATATTGTTCAATTAAAGAAGTAACAATCGGATTGCCTTCTTGAATGAACGTCTTCAGGGTTTGATAAGATAGCGTTTCAACTTGTAGATTTGTTGTTAAACGTTTAAATAAGCTTTTTTCTGAAGAATACATTTCCCAACAACCACGATTTCCACAATTGCATAATTCACCGTCTTGTTGAATAATCATATGTCCCATCTCACCGGCAAATCCATGATAGCCTGTTTGTAATTGTCCGTTTACCATGTATCCTACACCGATTCCAGAAGATAACATAATACTGAGTAAGTGGTTACTTTGATGATAGTTGTAAACACGTTCAGCGTAAGCAGATAAGTTAGCATTATTGTAAATAGAAATGTGTAAAGATAATTCTTTTTCTAAGTCGTCTTTTAACTGTTTTTCTTGCCATTGATAGGCAGGTACAAATTGGATCGACTCATCATTTCGAACCGTTCCATGAACGCCAATAGTTGCACTAATTAAACCATACTGACAATCTGCATACTGTTCCATGTACTGCCGAATATGTGTCGTTAAAATGGAAGCGGTTTCATTATAGTCGTCTGTGTGAAATGTTACTGTTTTATAATGGACGGGTTGTCCATTTAGGTTTGTGATTAAAAATTGAACTTTCTGGTAGTCTAAGTCAATCCCTAAAAAATATCCTGCATTTTCGTTAATTGATAGCATAATGGGTCTTCTACCAACAAAACTTTGTTCTTGAGGCGTTTCCAAAATTAAATTTTCTTTTAGTAAATCTGCTACTTGTACAGATATTGTTGCTTTATTTAATCCAGTAATCTTTGATAAATCAGCTCGTGAAATGGATTTCTTTTCAATAATCTTCCGTAGGATTAAACTACGATTTAGTTTTTTAATATATGCACCGTCGCCTGTAATCATAGATGTGTCCCTCCTAAAATACTTGTTGTATGATGCGACTCCGAAAGAATAATAAATCGGATCATAGTTGGTTTGGTTTGTGACAAAGTGTATACTTTACTTATTATAACAAAGAAAGGCGTGTTAAAAATGAAATCCCTCTATTTTGATTGTTTTTCAGGAATTAGTGGTGATATGGTCATTGGTGCATTGCTTGATGCTGGCGGGGATCGTCAATATTTAGAAGCTGAACTTAAAAAGCTTAACATAGAAAGTGAATATACACTACAGTATAAGACTGTTGTGAAGAATGGTATTACAAGTACGAAGTTTGATGTTGTTTTAAAAGAGGAAGAAAATCACCATCATCACCACCACGAGCACGACCATCATCATGGACATCATCATCATAGTGAAGATGATCATCACAATCATGACCATGAGCATCACGGTGAACACCATCATCACGGACATCATCATCATCATGATGATCGAACATATAAGCATATTGTGAAAATGATACAAGAGGCTCAGCTTTCAGAGAATGCCGAGAAGATTGCGCTAAATATATTCGAAAAAATTGGTATTGCAGAAGGGAAAATTCACGGCGTCCCATTAGAAGATGTTCACTTTCATGAGGTAGGGGCAGTTGATTCAATTATTGATATCGTTGGCGCTGCAATTTTAATCGACCAAATGGAGATTGAAATGGTGTATGCTTCCACGATTCCAGTAGGTTCGGGGAGAATTCAAATTGATCATGGCTTATATCCTGTTCCTGCACCTGCAACGCTGGAAATTTTGCGAGGTATTCCATTACATCACACAAATATTAAAGGCGAATTAACGACGCCAACTGGTGCGGCGATTGTTGCAGTTTTAGCTGAGCACTTTGGTCCAGTACCATCAATGATTGTTGAAGATATTGGATACGGGGCAGGTACTAAAACATTTCCAACACATCCGAATGTATTAAGAGTAATGATAGGACTAATCGAAGAAAAATAGGGTATACAATAGATAGTTCTATTTTATCGTACAATATTATAGACAAGTTATTTTTTACATGTCATAATTAGTTTGGGCAATAAACAATGTAGAACTTTATTGAAAACGTTTACGAAAACATAAGATAAATTGTATTTAATTATTAAGAAGAGAGGGATTTAAATGAGTCAAACAGTGATTGAGAAGAATCAGCATTTAGGTGAAATTTTATCGACAATGAATCGAGTAATTGTAGCCTTTTCTGGCGGTGTGGATAGTGCACTTGTGCTAAAAAGAGCACATGAGGTCCTTGGAGCAGATAATGTGTTAGCAGTAGTTGTTGCGTCTGAATTATTCAGACAAGAAGAATTTGATGGCGCAGTGGCATTAGCTGAAAAAATGGGTGTCCAAGTGATTAAAACTGAAATTAAAGAATTAGATCATCCTGAAATTGTTGCGAATAATCCTGATGCTTGGTATTACAGTAAAAAAATGTTATATGCGCGTTTAAACGAACTTGCGGAGCAATTTTCATATGATGCAGTACTGGATGGCATGATTATGGACGATTTAAATGATTTCCGTCCGGGTTTAAAAGCGAGAACGGAAGCGGGCGTTCGAAGTGTCTTACAGGAAGCGAAAATTTATAAAAAAGAAGTACGTGAATTATCAAATATGCTTAATATTCCTGTTTGGAATAAACCGGCGTCTTGTAGTTTAGCATCTAGAATTCCGTATGGAACTGAACTAACACGTGAAAAGATTGCACAAGTAAATGAAGCTGAATTATTTTTAGCGAAATTAGGTTTTGATCAGACACGTGTTCGTCACCATGGGAATGTTGCACGTATTGAAGTGACACCAGAACGGATTATGGAATTAGTTGAAAAACGCGACCAAATTCAACTGAAGTTAACGACATTAGGATTTACGTATGTATCAATTGATTTAGGTGGATATCAAACTGGAAATATGAATAAGGAAATTTTATCAGAGGCACTATAATAAAAAATATTTAGTGTAAAGCTATCTCTGCATATACTAAATGATATTTTTCTTTAAACAAGTGTTGAAGAGTTCATAAGCCCAAATCTCATTTGTTTGTAGATTTGGGTTTTTCAACACGATTTTCCAATATGAGCATATTTCATTGCAAATGTTTGTAATAAAGGAATTGAAAATAAGGAGTAAACGGAGGAGTCCCAATGAGCATTATCGATGAGTTATTAAAAGATATTCCACTGCCGAAAATGGTGAAAGTGCGTCAATCATTTGAAAGTAAGAAAGTGGACGATGTGGAAGTGGCATTAGATGCAGAGTTTTCGCAAGAACATATTCGTCAAATGGTAAAACCAGGGATGGAAATTGCTGTGGCAGTAGGTAGTCGCGGGGTAGATCAAATTGTGACCGTGACAAGAAAGACTGTTGCTTTTTTGAAAGAGCTCGGAGCGAAACCATTTATTGTTCCAAGTATGGGAAGTCATGGAGGCGCGACGGCGGAAGGACAAACAGGAGTACTTGCACATTTAGGTGTGACAGAAGATTCGGTTGGTGCTGAAATTCGTTCGTCAATGGAAGTCGTTGAAATTGGCAAATTGGAAAATGGTTTACCCGTATATATCGACAAATTTGCTTCAGAAGCAGATGGCATTGTTGTGATTAACCGTGTAAAACCACATACTGCATTCCGTGGAACTGTTGAAAGTGGCATTATGAAAATGATGACAATTGGCTTAGGGAAACAAAAAGGGGCAGAAGCATGTCATCAGCTTGGATTCGAACATATGGGCAAGCACATTATTTTAATGGCAAATTTAATGATGGAAAAAATGCCCATGCTTTTCGGTGTAGCAACTGTTGAAAATGCTTTTGATAAAGTGGCACATGTAGAAGTGTTAACACCAGAAGTAATTGAAGCGCGCGAAACAGAGCTCCAAAAAATGGCGAAGCAATACTTACCGAAAATTAATTTCGATAAAATCGACGTGTTGGTTATCGATGAAATCGGAAAAAATATTAGTGGTGACGGGATGGATCCGAATATTACAGGTCGTTATCCGACGCCCTATGCACATGGTGGTCCTGATGTGAACAAAATGGTTGTTCTTGATTTAACACCAGAAACTGAAGGAAATGCAAACGGTGTTGGTACGGCTGATTTTACAACGCAACGTTTAATCGATAAAACGGACTGGGATGCGATGTACGCAAATGGCTTAACGTCAACAGTTGTGGCGCCGACGAAAGCGGCAACAACGTTAAAAAATGATTACTTAGCCCTGAAAGCAGCTGTTAAAACATGTAATATTTTAGATTTCACGAAAGTGAAAATGGTTCGAATTAAAAATACGTTGGAATTAAGTGAAATTGAAGTATCTGAAGCTTATTTAGATGAGATTGCGCAAAATGAGATGGTTGAAGCGTTGACAGAACCATATGCATTACAGTTTGATGAGCAAGGAAATTTAGCGAAATGATTGGAGCATAACAAGATGAATAATTTATTTGATTTGACGGGAAAGACAGCAGTCGCAATTGGTGGAAATAGTGTGTTAGGATCTGCAATGGTAAAAGGATTAGCGGATTATGGTGCACAAATTGCGATTGTTGGTCGTAATTTAGAGACGGCTGAGCAAGTCGTGCGAGAAATTGAAGAAAAAGGTGGTAAAGCAAAAGCCTTTCAGGCGGACGTTTTATCAAAAAGTTCGTTGCAAAATGTTGCGGCTGAAATCGAAGCTTGGGCTGGTGGTTGGGATATTTTATTAAATGCGCCAGGAACGAATAGTCCGACACCATTTTTTGAATTAGAAGAAGATGAGTGGGATCATATTTTAGACGTGAATTTAAAAGGGATTATGCTAACGACACAAGTATTTGCTGAGAAAATGATTGAGCAAAAACGTCAAGGAAGTATTATTAATATTTCTTCTGTTTCTTCAACGACACCATTGTCAAAAGTGTTTACATATTCAGTTTCAAAAGCTGGCGTAAACAGTATGACACAGTTTTTAGCGCGTGAATTTGCACCGCATGGTATTCGTGTAAATGCGATTATTCCAGGATTTTTCCCAGCTGAACAAAATCGTAAAATTTTAAGTGAAGAACGTGTCGCTTCTATTATGGGGCATACGCCGATGAATCGCTTTGGAAAACCAGAAGAGCTTGTTGGAGCGGCAGTATGGTTAGCTTCAGATCGTGCGTCAAGCTTTGTAACAGGGACGTTAATCCGCGTTGATGGCGGCTTTGGTAGCATGACAATTTAATGGGGATTAATTAAATGAAAGAGGTTGAAACGAAAGTGCGTGAACAAATTGAAAATGTTCATGAAATGGTCATGTCGTTTCTACCTCTTTTCTACGTAAAAAAGGTATAATAAAAGAAGAAGAAATTGAATGTCATGGGGCATAGGATTTCCGTGAAGATGTCATGGATTGAATATGCAATAGAACTTGTAATAGAACGAAGAAACGGTTAGGTGAACAATATGTCAAAAGAGCTCGTGCTTGCGTTAGATCTTGGAACGACGAGTGCTAAAGCAGTGATATTTGAAACAAACGGAAAGCTTGTTGTGGAAGCAGAGCGAATGATTGCATCCTATTATCCTGAACAAGGATGGGCAGAACAAGATGCGGTAGAAATTGAAGCAGCTGCAAGAGGGGCGATTCGAGATGCGCTCGACAAAGGACAAGTTAAAGGAGAAGAATTATTAACAGTCGGTTTTTCTGCAGCAATGCATTCCTTTTTATGTGTCGATGAACAGATAAATCCATTATCGAAAGCGACGATTTGGGCAGATGGACGTAGTCGTGAACAAGCGCGTAAACTACGCGAGACGGTTGGACCGGAAATTTATGCAAATACGGGCTTACCGAATCATCCAATGTCACCGTTTACGAAATTACTATGGATGAAAGATACAATGTTTAAACCATATCAACAAGCAGCGTATTTTATGTCGGCAAAAGAATATGTCGTTCAAAAATGGTTTGGTGTACGCAAAATTGATTATGCAATGGCTTCGGCAACGGGCATGTTTAATATGAAAACATTTCAGTGGGATGAGCAAGCATTACAATTATGCGATATTCGTATAGAACAATTATCGGAAATTGTACCGCCGACAACGATATTAACAGGATTAGATGAAGCAATCGCGGCAGAAATGGGCTTACCTGCATCGATGCCGTTTGTTATTGGTTCAGCAGATGGTCAGTTAGCGAATTTAGGAAGCGGTGCGATTGAACCAGGTGAAGTGGCGATTTCAGCAGGAACAAGTGGTGCAATTCGTCAAATGACAAAAGGCTTCCATGTAAGTGATGCACAAGAAGTATTTTGTTATGCATTTACAGACGAATTGTCCATCATTGGTGGACCAACAAATAATGGTGGTATTGCGTTACAATGGCTAAAAGAACTGATTGAATATGACGGTTCTTTTGAGGCGTTAACAGCTGAAGCTGAAAAAGTAGAAATTGGTGCTGACGGACTTTTATTCCACCCGTATATTAATGGAGAACGTGCACCGATTTGGTTACAAGAAGCGAAAGGTAATTTCTTCGGTTTATCCATTACGCATAAAAAAGAACATTTAGTACGTGCCGTATTAGAAGGGATTACATATAATATTTATCATATTAATATGGCCCTTGAACAAGAAGCGGGCGAGACGAAGAAGATTTATGTGAATGGTGGATTAGCTCGATCGCCTTTATGGGTGCAAATGTTAGCAGATGTTTTTGGAAAGTCCGTGTATGTATCTGAAAGTCATCATAGTGCGGCATGGGGTGCTGCGTGGACGGCATTGTATGCGATTGGAAAGGTTGAGTCATTAGAAGAAATTAAACAAAACATTCCAATTGAGGCAGTGATTGAACCAAATATGGAAAATCACGCGAAATATAATGCACAATTTACACGCTACCGTCAATTAGCACTAGATTTAATGAAGCATTTTTCGTAATAAATTGAATGAAAAAGCAGGATACTGTAGATAGACAGGCTTCCTGCTTTTTTTATGATAGGTGTGAATAAAAAATGGAACAACTATTAAAACAAGTGCAACGTGGAGAATTATCAATTGAAGAGGCGAAAAAACGTTTAGCAACGTATGAAAATTTAGGGTTTGCTAAAGTTGATCATCATCGAAAAAAACGTCAAGGATTTCCAGAAGCCATTTATGGAGAGGGGAAAACAGCGACCCAAATTAGCCGTATTATTACATCGATTGAACGAAATGGGGATGCGATTTTAGTGACGCGTATTGATGCTGAAAAAGCAGCAGCTGTTCGACAAATCCATCCGCATTTAACATATAATGAGACGGCGAATATTTTATATTCGATTGCGAAAACAACGGATATGTCAAATGGTTTTGTTGCGATTTTATGTGCTGGGACGTCTGATTTAAAAGTTGCGGAAGAAGCGGCGATTACGTTGGAAGCTTTCGGCTGTGAAGTGCGTCGTTTTTATGATGTAGGTGTTGCAGGAATTCATCGTTTGTTTGATTATATAGAAGAAATTCAACAAGCAACGGTATCAATTGTGGTCGCTGGTATGGAAGGGGCTTTACCGAGTGTTGTCGGTGGACTTGTGTCGCATCCGATTATCGCAGTTCCAACAAGTGTTGGATATGGGGCGAATTTCCAAGGTGTTTCCGCATTGTTAACGATGTTAAATTCTTGTGCTTCAGGCATTACAGTGGTCAATATTGATAACGGGTTTGGGGCTGCTTATAGTGCGGCACAAATGTTACGATTAGCACAATAATGATGGAGGAGGAATTAGACATGGCAGTGAATCATCCACCGAATGAAGCGCATATTGATGATGAAATGATGAAAATGGAAGTGAATTTAGATGATATATCAAGTGAAATCATAGGATATGTCATGGACGTTTTATTAAAAGCTGGTGCAAACGATGTGTATTATACACCAATTTATATGAAAAAAAATCGACCAGCAGTTTTATTACAATTATTATGCTCAGCGTCAAAATTAGAAACGATGAAAACGATTTTATTTCGTGAAACGACAACATTAGGCATTCGTTATTATCCATTAACGGTTCATCGGATGGCGAGATCGTTTCGAAGAATTTCAACAAAGTGGGGGGATGTGACGGTGAAAGAAGGGATAATGGACGGGGTTGTCGTTAAATCTTCTCCAGAGTATGAAGAGTGTAAACAAATTGCCGAGCGCCATCAGATTCCTTTGCAACAAGTATATGAGGAAGTGCGAACACAGTTGAATAGAAATGAGTAGCAGCGAGTTTCGCGTATCTGTCGTTTCATTAGCGGTATAGGTCAAATGGGTGAATTGGACACAATTGTAAGTAAGGGGAATGGTATATGTTTCAAACTTTGAAAAGAATGTATCCTTCATTATGTTTCATGGAAGATGTTGGAAATGAACAGCGTGAACAGTATGACTGGTTTATACTTGAACAAGATCAAATTATCGGTGTTAAGAAAGAAGCAATTTCTGAAAAAGAACGAATGCTTCTTCACACCTTTTTAACAGCTTATGAGCAACATTTTCCTGTAAAGACAGTGGAAGAGCAAAAATGGGAGCAGCTCATTCGAGGGGAAGGAAAACAAAAGCAGGCAATTCAAGAAATGTATCGATTTGTCTTTTTCTCGTTTGAACGCCAACAATTAAAGCCTAGTCAATTTAAAACAGCGATTTCTGCGATTTTTGATGAGGATATGCCAATATTATGGATTGATGATGAAAGTGGTGTATTGATTGAACGTTTCAAGATGAGTGAGGAGCTTGTTTATTATGAGGAAATGATTCATATATTAATGAGTGATTTATCAACAAAATTGCATTTTTATGTGAGTCAATTTTTTGATGTGAACGATAATATTGAAGCAATTTATAAAATTTCTATGCAAGTAGCATGGAATGTTTTTACTAAAGCAGAGGAATATGTCGTCACTTATACAACGATTGTTCCTTATTTACTAAAGTTAGGGCGATTAGATGAAGCTTATCAATTTAAAGCGATGTTATTACGAGAAAGTTTAGATGATGTTGAAACGATTGAACTGGTGAATGTATTCGTAAAATGCAACTTGAATATAATGGAAGCTACAAAGAAATTGCATTTACATCGCAATAGCTTACAATATCGTCTTGAACGTTTTGAGAAGCAAACACAATTGAATTTTCGTAAGTTTCAACATGCGATGACGGCCTATCTGTTATGTTTATTAAAATAAATCTGTGCATATTGCACAAAAAAGTAGAGGTAGTTTATGCATTTCCCCTATTACGTTAAATTAACAGAAAAGTTATACTAATGTTACTATAACGAGTAGGGGATGAAGAAATGGCAGGATTAACATTAACAAGTGTGCGCAAAGTATATGACAATGATAATGAAGTTGTAAAAGACTTTAATTTAGAGATTCGAGATAAAGAGTTTTTAGTACTTGTTGGACCTTCAGGTTGTGGAAAATCGACGACGTTACGAATGATTGCTGGGTTAGAAGAGATTACTGAAGGGGATATTTACATAGGGGATAAATTGGTGAATGATGTAGCGCCAAAAGACCGTGATATTGCAATGGTTTTCCAAAACTATGCGTTATATCCGCATATGAGTGTGTATGATAACATGGCGTTTGGATTAAAGCTGCGAAAGTTTAAGAAAGATGAAATTAAAAAACGTGTAAATGATGCAGCAAAAATTTTAGGATTAGAAGAGTATTTAGATCGTAAACCGAAAGCTTTATCAGGGGGTCAGCGTCAACGTGTCGCGCTTGGGCGTGCCATTGTTCGAGATGCTGAAGTCTTCTTAATGGATGAGCCGCTGTCAAACTTGGATGCTAAATTACGTGTTCAAATGCGTGCTGAAATTCAAAAATTACATCATAGACTTCAAACGACAACAGTTTATGTAACGCATGACCAAACAGAAGCGATGACGATGGCAACACGTCTTGTCGTTATGAAAGATGGTATTGTGCAGCAAGTTGGTGAACCGAAAGAAGTGTATGATTTACCAAACAATATTTTTGTTGGTGGATTTATTGGCTCGCCTGCGATGAACTTTTTCAATGGGAAAATTGAAGGAAATCACTTTGTACTCGGTGATGTAAAACTTGAAATTCCTGAAGGGAAATTAAAAGTATTAAAAGATCGTCAATATATTGGGGAAGAAGTTGTGTTAGGTGTCCGCCCTGAGGATATTCATGATGAGCCTGTCGTCATTGAGGCGAACCCTGGAACGACGGTAGATTGTTTAGTAGAAGTATCAGAGTTAATGGGTGCAGAAAGTATTTTATATTCAAGTGTAAGCGACCAATCATTTGTTGCACGTGTTGATTCACGTTTTAATATTGAAGCAGGCGAAACGGTGCAACTTGCATTTGATTTAAGTAAAGCACATTTCTTCGATGTAACGACAGAAGAACGAATTCGATAACGATTTGAACCGGCAATTGTCATTATGATTGCTGGTTTTATTATCCTTTTTATTCTGAAAATTCCTTGTATTCAAACGCGTTATATAGTACGATAAAAGAAATGAAACAGATTTGAAAGGGGGACATTTATGTATTTACACGAATTTTTATTGTATATGGTAGGTGCAATTGCCATTGTATATGGTGCGATGTTTTGTATTGAATGGTTCGTCCAGAAGCAATATCGCGTGATGCAATCGGTTGTGTCAACGAGTCTCATTTATGTCATTTTATTAGGGATTGGGTTTGTAACAAACTTTCATATATTTATTTTATACAGTTTTCTTGCAAGCGCTGTCATTTTATTGAATCGTTATTGGATTGGTTATTATACTGTAAAACATGCATAGTTATTCGTCGTTAATTGTAGGTAAGGAGAGAGCAATGACAAAAGAATATGAAGGTACTTAAAAAGCCGCTAACTAGTAAAAATCACTGTTAGCGGCTTTTATGTAGACTTAAATTTCTTTTCGCATTCGAGAAGAAGGGATATGTAATTCTTCACGGTATTTACTAATCGTCCTTCTTGAAACAACAATCCCTTCTTTTTCTGTTAAATAAAGGGCAATTTTTTGATCGGATAATGGCTTTTGTTTATTTTCATTTGCGATAAATTGAGCTAGTAGTGCTTTCACTTTTTGTTGTGAAATAGATGCTCCTTCGACAGTTTCCATTTTGGACGTAAATAATGCTTTAAAATCAAAAATCCCTACTGGTGTTTGAATAATTTTATTGGCAGTAGCTCTGCTGATTGTTGACTCGTGCATTTGAATTGCTTCCGCAACCTCCTGTAATGTAAGTGGCTGCAATGCACTCAAGCCTGTCTTGAAAAAAGCGCTTTGAGTGTGTAAGACATATTCAATGATTTTTGAAATCGTTTCTCGTCTTTTAGCAATGCTATTTTGTAACCATTGAAGACGAGTCATTTTTTCCGATATATATTGGCGCATATGATCATTTGAATGCCCCATTTCTGTATAGACTTGATTGTAACGAATGGTTGGTAAATATTGATCATGTAAATGGTATGAGAGTTGATTATTACGCTCTTCAATAATAATATCCGGAATCATATATTCTGTTTCAGTAGGGTTTAAATCAATCATCGGCTTAGGGCGTAATTGTTGAATTAAGAGATATAATTGTTTAACCTCTTCGAGCGAAAGGTTCATCTGTTTGGCAATGGCACGCCATTTCCGTTTTGTAAATAGTGAAAAATGTTCACGAATAAGCACTAAAGCTTGTTCATGCTGACAGTCATTGCAGCTTGAATGTTGTAATTGCAATGCTAAACATTCTTGAATATTTCGAGCGCCTAGCCCTGGTGGACCGATTTGTTGGAGCAAGTCAATGCCGAGAGTGATTGTGTCTTCTGACAGTGGATGTTTTTGCGGCACTACGAGATAACCGCTATCATCTAGGTTTTGAATACACCATGTTACAAGTTGAATCATCTGATCATCTTGAAATTGGAGTTTTGCTTGTTGAATGAGTTCATCTCGTTTGTTGTGATGATTATCTGCAATCCAATTCATATGATCAGGCGCTTGTGAAGGGCGCGTGTTCATTGCACGTTTTTCATATTGAAAAGGATTCCCCTCCTGTTCTCCTAATTCTATTAATGGATTTTCAAGCACTTCATTTTTTATATAATCATATAGGTCGATTGTAGAGTATTGTAAAAGTTCGATTGCTTGTCTTAAAGCAGGTGTCATCACAATGTTCAGTTGTTGTGTTTGCTTTTGCGCAAGCATTAAATGATTGAATTCCCCCATGAATTAATCCGCCTTTCTATTTACAATAACATTGTTGGAATGAATAACTGGAATTTTTAAATTATTTACTATATTCATTATATAGGATTTCTTGCTGAAATTCGAGTTCATTTGCAAAAGAAAAGAACACTTTTATAAGAAGTGTTACATGATATCTGTGCGTTGTGTTGATATAAAGTGACAGATGTTTAGCCAAGCTGACGGCTGTTAGATGAAGAGCGGTTTTGTTAAGGAGAAGGTGAGTAGGCATAGAGGGGAGAAGATTCGTCATAGGCGTGCGGAAATTCGTCATAGAAGAGTAGATATTGGGCATAGAAAGTATTAGTTTAGGCATAGCAAATAGATTCGCCATAGCGTGGCTTTAATTAGGCATAGGGGAGAGCTTGTTCGTCATAGACGTGCGGAAATTCGTCATAGAGGAGCCAATATTGGTCATAGAAGCGGTTGGATTTGTCATAGCAAAAGCATTCGTCATAGCGCAATGATGGATATCTATAGGAAAGCAATGATTCGCCGTAGAAAAGCCCAGATTAGGCAGAGCACACTCAAATTCCCGTAAATGATCCGAAAAAAGCTGCCAGGAAAGTCCTTGATGACTTCGTGGCAGCTTTTTTCATACAGCTTCTATTTATAGAGAAATTAACTCTTTTGTGAAGGAAGTAAGCACTTGTGCTTCTCCTTGTTCGTTAATATAGACTGTGTCTTCAATTCGAACACCGCCCCAATTAGGGATATAAATGCCTGGTTCAATTGTAAAGACGAGTCCCTTAGTTGCGAGTGCTTCGTTGTTTTGGTGAATAGAAGGTTCTTCATGTACATCAATACCTAGTCCATGCCCAACACGGTTGTTAAAGTATTCACCGTAACCAGCATCTTCAATTACTTGCCGAGCTGAAATATCGAATTCTTTTAATGGTACGCCAGCTTTGACAGCTTGAATGCCTGCTTCGTTTGATGCGCGTACAATGTCATAAATCTTTTGTTGTTCTTCAGTTGGTTCCCCAATAATAAACGTGCGTGTTGTATCAGAACAATATCCGTCTTTTTTCACGCCCATGTCAATCAGTAAGAAATCACCTTGTTGAATTTGACGGTTTCCAGGTGTGCCGTGTGGAAGGGCAGCTTTTTCTCCAGATAAGACAATTGTTGTGAAGGATGGTCCATCAGCACCGTATGTGCGCATTAATGTTTCAAGATGCGCTGTAAGTTCCAGTTCTGTCATGCCTACTTTGACAGATTTCACGCCTTCTTCTAATACTTTTTCAATAATATCTGTTGCTTGTTGTAAAAATTCAATTTCATCTGTTGATTTATTCATACGTAGTGTATTTGTGAAAGGTTGAATGTCTACTACTTGTGCATTTGGAAATGCGCCACGAAGTTCATCGAAACGGAATAAGTTAAACGCTTTTTTCTCAACGGCAATCGTTGTAGCGTTAGCATCAAGCGTTTCTGCTACGACATCAAATGGAAGTTGTTCATCTGAAATTGGTACAATCTTTGTGACATCTGAAGCGGATGCTGCAGCACTTTTATCCAATGCTGGTGTGAAAAGAACGACAGCATTTTGGCGTCGATCCAGTACTAATGATAAAAAACGTTCATGTGGATCTGAGAAAAATCCGCTATAGTAAAAAACATTTGCAGGATCTGTGATGAATGCAAGATCGATGTTCTGCTCATGTAATTCTTTCATTAAAGTCTCTCTTCTTGTTGCGTAAATTGTTGACATGTTAAGTCCTCCAATAATTAATATGATGAAATACTACATCTTCTATTATAAAGAATCATTACTTAAGAAAATAGGCAAATTGTAAAATCAATAGAAAGAATAGAAAAAAGCTAAAATTGAATTTTGCTATATGATACGTAGCTGTAGAAACTGTTTCAGAAGGAAGTTTGCGCTCATTGTTTGCATCACCTGTCATGATTTTACGAAAGCTAGAGACAATCCCGTCGAAAAACTTTCCTTTTGTAATAAATAAATATAAAAAGATGATCATATGAAAAATTGTTATATAAAAGAACGCGTTCATCCATTTGATGAAACCTGTTCCTTCATTTAACAATAGATAACAGCCAATGAGTAGAATGCCATTGATGAAAAGAGAGAGTAGTTTATAGTTCATAAGATTCCTCCTAAAACGAGTTTACGCTGTTTGTTACGTTATGTAGCCGTATATAGAAGTGAAGCCCCCAATGAAAATGGGCGCTTCACCTGTCATGATGTTTTGATTCAATTAGTCTTCGATATAAGCATAGCGATAATCATAAGTTGGTCCATAGTTACGTGGAATTAAATCTTTGACATTTGGTTTTACAACATAAGAACGTGCATTTTGGAAGACAGGTACGACGGAAGCATCTTCAAATAAATATTTCTCTGCTTCTTGAAGCGTCTCCCAACGTTTTGCTGGATCTTCACCGAGCTCATTTGCTTCTTTAATGTAATTGTCGAATTCTTCACTAGAAAAGCTTGTTCTGTTAAATGGTCCATCTGTGAGCCAAATATCTAAATACGTAATTGGGTCTAGGAAATCTGGTAACCAGCCCCAATATGAAATATCGTATTTTTGTTCACCTTCAAGTTTTAAATGTTGCCCATAAGGTTGTTTGTCTAAGTTAATCGTTAAGCCTGGTAAGTTTTCTTCTAATTGTGATTGTAAGTACGTAACGATTTTTTCGTTTGTATCACTTTCACCGAACATAATGTCAATGGTTACTTCTTTTTCACCGATTTCTTCTAACCCTTTTTCCCATAATTTTTGTGCTTCTTCTACTGATTTTTTATTGATTTCAGGATATTTGTCACGGAAATCATTACCGTCTTCATCGAATGCCCAGTCGCTTGGAATCACATAATACGCAGGTTGTGCGCCATTTTTCAATAAAGAATCAATCATTTTTCCGCGGTTGAATGCATTGTAAATCGCACTTCGGATATTTTGGTTGGCTAATGCTTTATGCTCGTTGTTTAATCGCATAAAACGCATATCTGACATGAGTTCACCTGTTACGAGTTCATCGCTATCTTCAAATTGCGTAATAAATTGCGCATTTACTTCTGCAAGATCTAGTTCACCTGTTTTATACAAGTTTACGCGTGTTGCCGCATCTTGAACAAGTTTATAATTGACTTGTTCTAATTGTACGTCATCAGCATCCCAATAATTTTCATTTTTCTCGAATGTCCAGCCATCACCAATTTTCCAATCTGTTAATGTGAAAGGTCCACTTGCTAATAGGTGATCGACATCAGTTGCATAGTCGTCTCCAGCTTCTTCTACAAATGCTTCATTTAGTGGGTAAAATGGTGGGAAAGTCATCAAGCTAACAAAATACGGTGTTGGTTTCTCTAATGTTACCTCAACCGTTTTTTCATCGATTGCTTTGATCCCTAATTCATCGACTTTTCCGTATAAATCACTGTCTGGATTCATAATTTCTCCTGCATTTAAAATGAATGCAGATTCGTAGATAAATGCATATTCTGAAGCCGTGTCAGGATTGACTGCACGTTTCCATGAATAAACAAAGTCATCAGCTGTAATCGGCTCATCATTTGCCCATTTTGCATCATCACGAAGTGTAAATGTATACACCGTTAAATCATCATTTACTTCAGGTTCATCTGTAGCTAAATCAGGAATAAATTCTCCTTCTTTATCAAATGTCATCAAACCCGATTGGATTTGGTACAATGCATCAAATGATGGTGCATCTGAAGCATGGTGAATATCGAGTGATGTAAAATCTGCCGTTGTTGATAAATTTAACGTTTGATCACCGCCACTACCTCCACTACTCGAACCACTACTGTTACTTGTGCCCCCATCATCATCACTACTACATGCAGCTAATACGAGTACTAAGGCGACGATTGACAAGAAAAATATCTGTAAACGCTTACCAAACATAAAAAACCCCTCCTTTTTTTGTCAATGATAAATAGATGCAAGATATGTGCCAATTTTCAAATAATAGACATGAGAGAGGAAAATATTCGCAAAAAAGTAGAGGGCAATCACGATTGTTTCTATGGATGATGCGGATTTACAGGGTTTATACTTATTCTTATATAAAAAATAATGTTTATATCATTTTGTGATGAAGCAAATAATGATTTTTTTCAGTAAAGTATGTCAAAAAAAGTATACAGTATGTGAGTGTGACAATCAAAATAGCATTATATGTATAGAAAAATAGACAGTTTGCACGATCGCTCATCAAAGCTTATATAAGTAGTCTATCAATGGTAGTTGATTTTACTGTTATTTTCTATTATTCGGAATTTTTCGGCATGATAATTGCATGGATAGTATAACGTGAAAGACAAAAGGGATAAAGAGAGTGGGGGGAGAGCGAATGAAAATCTTTAAAAATTATTTTGTGCAAAGAGTTTTTTATATGATTGTGACCTTCTTTTTAATCATGACGATTACATTTGTCACGATGAAGTTGTTGCCTGGTTCACCGTTTAAAAATCAAGATAAACTGACGGCGCAACAATTAGAAGTATTAAAAGATCATTACCACTTAAATGACCCAATTAGCGTCCAATTTTATTATTATGTCGTCGATTTCTTTAAAGGGGATTTAGGCATGTCCTTCCAATTTAAAAACCAAGGGGTTACATCGATTATCGTCGATAAGATTCAACCGTCGTTTTTACTTGGGATTGAAGCGCTTCTAATTGGGATTATCATTGGTGTTTTACTGGGGATTTTTTCAGGGATGAAACATAATACGTTTTGGGATTATGGGACAACTGTCATTTCTGTTTTAGGGATATCGATACCTTCCTTTGTATTTGCAGGATTTATGCAATACTTTTTTGCGGTGAAGTTAGGGTGGTTACCGGTTGCTTATTGGGGAGATTGGAAGCATCATATTATGCCATCTTTAGCATTGTCCTTCGTCGTCATTTCTACAATTGCACGTTATATACGGATGGAAATGTTGGAAGTGCTCAACCAAGATTATATTAAAACAGCACGGGCGAAAGGATTAGAAAAACATACGATTATTGTGAAGCATGCATTGAAAAATACATTAATTCCAGTTATTACGATGTTAGGACCTTTAACAATTTCAATTTTAACGGGTTCATTAGTCATTGAAAAGATTTTCTCTATCCCAGGAATTGGAGAACAATTTGTCGTATCGATTACAACAAATGATTATCCGATGATTATGGGGTTAACGTTATTGTACTCTGCATTATTTATTGGTGTTGTTTTTATTGTCGATATTTTATATGGACTTGTCGATCCACGCATCAAGTTAGGGGGGGACTGAGCCTATGGGGAAACAAGAAATCGATCATTTATTTACATATGTAAATGAAGAAATTGTTGATGATCAAGTTCAAGTTGAAAAGAAAGCGGATAATTATTGGGTGACCGCTAGTAAAACATTGTTAAAAAATAAATGGGCGATGTTCAGTTTACTTTCTATTTTATTTTTGGCATTCATGTCATTTGCTGGTCCGATGATGAATAGCCATTCGTATAAAGAGCAGGATGTGACGCGTGCTTTCCTTCCGCCCAAAGTACCTGCTTTGGAAAATGTTCATTGGTTACCATTTGATGGCTATGCCGATGGGGTAGATCAATACGAATTAATGGGTGTTGAGGAAGCATTTTGGTTTGGAACGGATCAATTTGGTCGTGATCAATGGACGAGGGTTTGGTATGGAACGAGAATTTCATTGTTTATTGCATTTGTCGCAGCGATTATTGATGTATTTATTGGTGTAACCTATGGTGGCATATCTGGTTATTTTGGTGGGCGTGTCGATAATGTGATGCAAAGAATTATTGAAATATTGGTCGGTATTCCAAACTTAGTCATTATTATTTTAGCAATCATTATCCTTAAGCCAGGATTGCTATCCATTATTATCGCAATTGTATTGACGGGTTGGGTTAGTATGGCAAGGGTCGTGCGTGGCCAAGTGTTAAAGTTAAAAAATATGGAGTATGTATTGGCCTCGAAAACATTAGGATTGTCCAATACAACGATTTTAGTGAAAGATATTTTGCCGAATTCAATGGCGCAAATCATTATTACAACGATGTTCACCATTCCTGGCGCAATATTTTTTGAAGCCTTTTTAAGTTTTATCGGGCTTGGTTTACCTGCACCGATGGCTTCTTTAGGAACGGTTATTAATGATGGTTTTGAGTCGCTTCAAATATATCCTTATTTAGTCGTTTTTCCAAGTTTAATCATTAGTTTATTATTAATTAATTTTAACTTATTAGGGGATGGATTAAGAGACGCATTGGATCCGAAGATGAAACAGTAGGAGAGGTGTTTGTATGAATGAAAATCATGTGTTGACAGTGAACAATTTGGAAGTTTCTTTTTTCACGAATGACACTGAAGTACAAGCAGTGCGTGATGTTAGTTTTCATTTAAATGAAAAAGAGACATTGGCCATTGTAGGGGAATCTGGTTCTGGGAAAAGTGTGACGGCTCAGTCGATTATGAATTTAATTCCACAGCCACCAGGGAAAATAAAAAATGGTGAAATTATCTACCAAGATGAAGATTTATTAAAAAAGAGTGATAAGCAGCTGAATACAATTCGTGGAAAAGAGATTGGAATGATTTTCCAAGATCCAATGAGCTCGTTGAATCCAACATTACGAGTGGGGCGGCAAATTGCTGAAACGATTATGAAACACGAGCATGCGAGTAAAGAAGCGGCGTATGAACGGGCAAAGGAATTATTACATTTAGTAGGCATTCCAAACCCAGAAAAAAGAATTCAACAATACCCGCATGAATTTTCGGGTGGTATGCGACAGCGTGTAATGATTGCAATCGCATTAGCGTGTAATCCAAAAATTTTAATTGCCGATGAACCGACGACTGCGCTCGATGTAACGATTCAAGCACAAATTATGAGCTTATTAAAAGATTTACAAGAAAAGCTCAATATGTCGATCATTATTATTACACATGATTTGGGAATTGTTGCGAATATGGCGCATCGTGTAGCCGTCATGTATGGTGGGAAAATTATTGAAACGGGTACCGTGGATGAAATTTTTTATAAGCCGACGCATCCCTATACATGGGGACTTTTATCTTCTGTTCCAAGATTGGATCAAGAAGATGAAAAGTTGATCGCAATTGAAGGGACCCCGCAAAATATGGCCAATCCACCAAAAGGTTGTGCATTTGCTGCGAGATGTCCATATGCAATGCATGTGTGTATCGAACAACAACCGGGATTTTTTGCATCGACAGACGCTCAACAGGCTGCTTGTTGGTTATTGGATCCACGGGCACCGGAAGTGAAAATACCTGAAACTGCAAGAATTGAGGGATAATATGACGAGGGAAAAACTGGTAGAGATTAAAAATTTAAAAAAGCACTTTCAGTTAAACGCGAAAACGTCATTGAAAGCGGTTGATGGGTTGACGTTTGATATTTATAAAGGGGAAATTTTTGGACTGGTTGGCGAATCGGGATGTGGGAAGTCAACGACAGGCCGAACAATGATCCAACTATATGAGCCAACAGATGGTGATGTTATCTATCGCGGAAAAGGAGTGAAAGATCGAAAGAATAAAAAAGCGATGATGGAATTTAAACGAGATGTACAAATGATTTTCCAAGATCCTTACGCTTCATTAAATCCAAGGATGAATGTGAGAGAAATTATTAGTGCTGGTTTATCAGTACATAAACAAGTGCGCAAAAAAGATTTGGAAACGTATATTTCTACTTTATTGAAAACAGTTGGATTGAATCCAGAGCATGCCAATCGTTATCCACATGAGTTTAGTGGTGGGCAACGTCAGCGGATTGGGATTGCTCGAGCGATTTCGTTAAATCCAGAATTTATCATTGCGGATGAACCAATTTCTGCATTAGATGTGTCGATTCAAGCGCAAATTGTGAATTTGATGAAAGAGTTACAATTATCACATGATTTAACGATTTTATTTATCGCTCATGATCTATCGATGGTAAAACATATTAGTGATCGAATAGGTGTTATGTATTTAGGAAATATGGCAGAATTAGCACCAGCAGATACTTTGTATAAAAAGCCGTTGCATCCTTATACGGAGGCTTTGTTATCAGCTGTTCCAGTGCCAAATCCAAATGTTGAAAGACAGCGTGAACGAATTATTTTAAAAGGTGACGTCCCGAGTCCTATTTCTCCACCTAGTGGATGTCCATTTAGAACGAGGTGCGCGAAAGCGTTTGACCTTTGTTCGCAAGTAAAACCAGCGTGGAGAGAAGTAGAAGACGAGCATTGGGTTGCTTGTCATTTATATAATGAAAGTGAGTGAAGCAGAGATGCGTGTAGAAAAAATTCAACACTATTTAAATGAAAACAAGATTGATGCGATGTTGATTGAGAGTCCGATTAATAGAAGGTATGTGACGGGATTTACAGGAACATTTGGGTCGGTATTCATTACCCAACAAAAAGCGATCTTTATAACAGACTTCAGATATGTTGCACAGGCAAAGGACCAAGCAAAAGGTTTTACGGTTATTGAAAATCGTAATACAGCTGAAGAAATCGGTCAGCAAATTGAAAAGGAACAGATTCGTACATTGGCATTTGAGGAAGCTTATACAAGCTTTACAAATTATAAAAAGTTACAAGCTTATGAAAATGTTGAACTTGTGCCGGTAATTGATGTTATTGAACAGATGCGTATGATTAAAAGTGCTGAAGAGATTGAGCGCATGAAAACGGCTGCTAGTATTTCGGATAAGGCGTTTGAACGCATATTGAATGATCTTCAAGTGGGCGTATCTGAAAAGGACATTTGCAATAAGCTAGAAATGTATATGCGAGAAGAAGGGGCAACGAGTAGTTCGTTTGATATGATCATTGCTTCAGGCTATCGTTCAGCATTACCACATGGTGTAGCATCAAATAAGAAGATCGAACAAAATGATGTTGTGACATTAGATTTTGGCGCGTTGTATGAAGGTTATTGTTCTGATATGACACGGACGGTTGTTGTCGGGACGCCACCTGAACAATTAGAAGAGATTTATCATATTGTAAATGATGCACTCACAATTGGCATTGAGTCTGTAAAAGCGGGCGCGTCATGTGGGGTCGTAGATACAGCTATTCGAGATTTTATTACTGAAAAAGGATATGGCGAGCAATTTGGACATGGAGCCGGACATAGTTTCGGACTAGAAATTCATGAATCACCGTACTTCGCAAAAACGTCAACAGATATCTTAAAGGAAAATATGGTCATGACGATTGAGCCGGGAATCTACATTCCTAATTTAGGCGGTGTAAGAATAGAAGATGATGTGATTGTTACAGCGACAGGGTGTGAAATTATAACAAAATCTCCGAAGGAATTGATCCGATTATAAAATAAGATAAAAGGGATTGCGAGGCAGAAGCAATCCCTTTTGTGTTGATTGAAGCTTATTCAATGCCTAATCTTTTCAAACGATTATATAAAGTTGCGCGTGTAATATCGAGATTTTGTGCGCATAGTTGCTTATTTCCGTTCGTTTTTTTCAACTCCTCAATTAAAATGGCTTTTTCATATTCTTCTAATCGCTCTTTTAATGGGCGGTGATCTTGTTCGGCATTAATGAAATAAGAGGTGTTTGGTGACGCTTCTTGAATTTGTTCTGCTGATTGTTCATCAATGTCGAATGGTAAATGATCGGCTTGTATCTCCCCATTTTCGGAGAACACAATTAGTCGTTCCACCACATTTTTTAATTCACGAATATTTCCAGGCCAATCATGTTGCAATAATGATTGCATAACATGTTGCGAAATGCCGTGAATTGGTTTATTGTAACGTCTTGATAAATCATATAAAAAATAATGGGTCAGTTCGATAATATCTTCTGGTCGTTCGCGTAAAGGAGGGATACTTAATGTGACAACGTTTAAACGATAGTATAAGTCTTCTCTAAATTTCCCTTCATCTACGAGTTGTTTTAAATCTTTGTTCGTGGCAGCGACGACACGAAAATCGACTTCCATTTCAGTTGTACCACCGACGCGGAAAAATGTTTTTTCTTGTAATAAACGTAAGATTTTTACTTGCATTTCTAAAGGCATTTCGCCAATTTCATCTAAAAATAATGTACCATTTTTGGCGATTTCGACTTTCCCTTTTTTTCCTCTTTGATCAGCACCAGAAAATGCCCCTTTTTCATAGCCGAAAATTTCACTTTCAAATAATCCTGATGGAATTGCACCGCAATTAATCGCGATAAAAGGGGCTTGTTCGTTCTCGCGTAAATGGTGCACTGCTTTGGCAAATAATTCTTTTCCGACGCCACTTTCACCATGTATTAAAATACTTGCATCCGTTGTTGCTGCTTTTTCAGCAAGGGACAATGTCTTTTTTAACGCGACACTATTGCCTCGAATATAGGAGAAAGGACTTTCTTCTTCAACTGTTTTTCGCATTTCTTCTTCTAGATTAAAGAGTTTTTCAGAAGTACTAAATAATTCATTGTTTAATCGGATTTGATTGGTAATATCTGTTTCAGATACGACTGCCCCAATAATTTGGTCATCTAAACGAACAGGATTCGAATTAATGAGGACGACTAAATCTTTTCGCGCTTGGTGTTGATGATGGGTTACGCTCGTTCCTTGCTGTAATGCATTTAAAATTTCTAGACGGTCTGAACTGAAAAAATCTGTAATCGGTTTTCCTAAAATGTCTTCTGCTTTTACCGAGAATATTTTTTCAGCGCCTTTTGTCCATATGATCACTCGTCCTTGTTCATCAATGACAGTACAGGAATCATCAATCGTATGTAAAATGGTTTGTAAGTAAGTTGCTAATTGTCGATATTGTTGCATAATCGTTAGCGAAAGAGAAGGGTGGTGAAGCAGTCCTAATGGTTGTTCTGTTTCATCGATGACTAAAATCGGTACATCTTTTTCAAGTGTAGCGATCATTTTTTCAACCGGTGTTTGAACGGGCAGTAACTGACAACATGAGGTATGCATGCTTTCGCGATTCCACTGCGTGAGATAATACTGTTTTTTATCATATAGGATAACGATTTTGTTTGTTTGCTGTTGATGGTATTGAAGTGCTTCATCTTTTGAGAAGGTGAGCACCCATTCTTTATGTAGAAGTTTTGAAAGATCAAATTGAACTGGAAACATGTTATATCCTCCTAGTGTATAAAAATATTATACTGTCTAATTAATTTTACATGAATAAACAGAATATTCAATAGTGAATGATGATTCTATGAGTTTATTCAGTTTGGCATGGAACTTGCATATATAGAAAAGTAGCGAGTTGAAAGGAGGGAATTGAGTGATGGTTTCTACGATACATAAAGATGTTGTTGTAGTAGGTGGCGGTATTATGGGCGCTGCAATTGCTTATTATGGTGCAAAAGCAGGCTTACAAATGACGGTGTTAGAAAAAAAGGAGATTGCGAGTGGAACATCATCTAGATGTGACGGGAATATACTAGCAATTGATAAGGATCCTGGATTTGATAGCCAAATGTCATTGAAAAGTCAGCAACTCGTTCATGAATTAAGTAAAGAACTGACGTTACCGTTTGAGTATCGAAATCCTGGAAGTATATTAGTGTGTGAAAGTGATGCTGAAATGGAAGCGGCTCAAAAATGGGTGACACAACAACAAGATGCGGGGCTTTCATTTAAAATGTTAGACCGTGCAGATCTCCGACATGAATCTAAATATTTTGCAGATGATTTATATGGGGGACTAGAATGTAAAACTGATTCAACAGTTAACCCGTATATGCTCACATTTTCGATGTTATATGATGCTAAAAAAATGGGCGCAGAAGTGTATACACATACGGAAGTACGGGCGATTCATCGCACACCAGATGGACAATTTCGATTAGAAACAAGTCAAGGAATGATCACTGCCAATCAAGTCGTCAATGCTGCGGGTATTTGGGCACCGAAAATAGGCGAGATGGTTGGTGTGGATATTCCAATATATCCAAGAAAAGGCCATATTATTGTGGCTTCACGTCAAGAACCGGTAGGGGTTCGTAAAGTGATGGAGTTTGGGTATTTAATTTCAAAATTTGGTGGGGAAAGAATTGTAGATGAATTAACTGAGAAGTATGGGGTTGCACTTGTTTTTGAACCGACGGAAAGTCAAAACTTCTTATTAGGAAGTAGCCGAGAGTTTGTCGGTTTTGATACGACAGTGAATTATCGCGTATTGGAAGTGATGGCCAGAAGAGTTTTGCGTTTTTACCCTAAAATTGCAGATATGACCATTATCCGTTCATATGCGGGATTACGTCCTTGGACAGAGGACCATTTGCCAATTATTTCTGCGGTTGATGAAGTGCCAAATTATTTTGTCGCTGCTGGTCACGAAGGAGATGGCATTAGTTTAGCAGCCATTACTGGAAAGGTAGTCGAAGAATTATTAAGCGGAAAAGAAACATCGATTCCTACTGAACCAGTCCGACTAGATCGATTTAAAAGGAAGGTGACGTCATGAAGTTTCAGCGTGTTTTTTCTACGATTGATACACATACAGGTGGTAATCCTACCCGAACGGTCATTAGTGGTCTTCCAACGTTAGAAGGAGACACAATGTCGGAAAAGATGCTGTATATGGAAGAACATTATGATTGGATTCGTGCTTTTTTAATGAATGAACCACGTGGACATGGGGTGATGTCAGGGGCGCTACTAACAGATCCTTGTCATCCAGAAGCGGATATTGGCGTCATTTATATTGAAACAGGTGGCTACTTACCAATGTGTGGACATGATACAATCGGCTGCTGTACAGCGTTAATTGAAGCTGGGCTCGTTGAAGTGAAAGAGCCCTATACGTATTTAAATTTAGATACACCGGCAGGATTAATAAAAGTTACTGTAAAAGTAGAGGAAGGTAAAGCAAAAGAAGTGACATTTGCCAATGCACCATCTTTCTTATTGAAATCAATTGAGATTGATGTTGATGGAATTGGGCTCGTATCATGCGATATTGCTTACGGTGGAAACTTCTACGGGATTATTGACGCAAGAACTTTAAATATTCCGCTCGTTCCGGAAAATGCGTCCACAATTATTGATCAAGCGATTACCATTCGAAAAGCGATTAATGAACAAGTGGAAGTGGTTCATCCAGCATTTCCGTTTATTAACGGTTTGACGCATATTGAATTTTTTACGGATCCAGTCGATCCAAAAGCAGATTTGAAAAATACTGTTGTTGTGCCACCTGGTGGGATTGACCGGTCTCCATGTGGAACTGGAACATCGGCTAAATTAGCGACGATGTATAGTAGAAATGAAATTGGCAAGAATGAAGAATTTGTCTATGAAAGCATTGTTGGCACTTTATTTAAAGCGCGTGTCATCGAGGAAACGATAGTGGAAGATGTACCAGCAGTTATCAATAAAGTAACAGGTTCTGCTTGGGTCATGGGGATGCATCGTTTTTATTACAATGAAAGAGATCCGTTTAAAGAAGGATATTTACTCATTCCGCCGATGGAACAATCAAAAGATATGTCTGGTGGTGAGGAACAATGAATTTAAATCGTGTTTATTCAACAGTTGATACACATATATTTGGAGAAGCCTTTCGAATTGTTGTTCATTCTTCCATGAGATGGTTGCATGAAACGATTGAAGAAGCACAAGCGCATGTGATGGAGCAATTTCAATTTGAAAGAAATATTTTATTAAATGAACCTCGTGGACATCGCGGAATGAATGGCTGTCTTGTATGTCCATCGACAGAAGCACAATTTGGTCTTGCCTTTTTTAATCATCCAGACTCGACTGCCTTTAAACAAGAGGCGTTGTTAGCTGCAACGACTGCATTAATTGAAATGGGAACGATTGAGCGAACAGAAGATGATCGATACCAAGTTGAAACAGCCTATGGAACCTATACAATTACCGCGAAGGTTGAGGATGGAGAAGTGGTAGAGACGTCAATGTTTGTCGACGCAAGTGAAGTTGTGGAAAAAACGGAAGCGTTTACAAAAGTACGTGTAGGTGACAATCGATTTTATCGATTATATGTGCTACCACCAGAAATTCCAACGATTGATGTGGCGCATTTAGGGATGATTGAAAGATGGGGCGCAACGATTACAAAACAATTGAAACAAGCAGAAGCGTCTGTTGAAGGCATTGTTTTGATTGAAGAATTTGAAGAAGGGCATGTACGAACTGTTACGTTTGAAAAAGATGGGTATATTTTACGTTCGCCTGGTATTGACGTGACTTGCGCAATTTTAGCGGTGGAAAATGTACAACGTTTCACAAATACGAGTATTTTCCACAGTACATTGTCTGTTGAACAATTGACCACTACGACTGGAAAGATTAAGCAGCTTGTTCGAGGTGAAGCATTTGTTACAGGATCGCATGATTTTTTAGTAGATGCAGATGATCCACTGCAAAATGGTTTTTTATTAGCATAGGAAATGTAAAGGGGATAGGAGTATGTTGCACAGCCAAGGGAAGTTGATAATGCGAAAGGGGTAAAAATGTATGGATGAACAAAAACGATTGCCCACTATAGGGGAAGTGCTATTTGTATTAATTAGCTTTGGGCTCATTATGGTGTTATTCATTGTCAAATTTGATATTTCGATTCAGTTGGCATTGATCACTTCGTGGTTTGTCATTATTGCAGTTGGTATGAAGATTGGTTACACATACAAAGAGATGCAAGACGGCATGTTGAAAGGTGTGTCTGAAGGTTTAGAAGCTGTGCTCGTATTACTTTCTGTCGGTGCATTAATTGGTACGTGGATTGCAGGAGGCGTTGTTCCTTCTTTAATTTATTATGGGTTATCGATTATTAATCCGAGCATCTTTTTACTAGCAGCTTTCATTATTTGTACAATTACATCGATTGCAACGGGAACATCATTTGGTTCGGCTGGTACGGCAGGAATTGCGATGATGGCAATTGGTGCAAGTTTTGGTTTTCCGTTAGCACTCGTTGCAGGTGCTGTAATTTCAGGCTGTTATGTTGGGGATAAAATGTCACCATTATCAGATACGACTGTTATGACAGCATCTTTATCAAAAGTAGATTTAATCGACCATATTAAATCGATGTTTACGGTAAGTTTTCCTGCCTGGATCATTGCTGGAGCGCTGTTTTTAATTGCTGGCTTTTTCTATGGCGGTTCAGGGGATTTATCAGCAGCAACATCGACATTAAATGCGTTGAGTGACCATTTTCATATTGCATGGTATATGTTAATTCCAGCGATTGTTGTCATTGCACTACTCGTGTTAAGAATGCCGTCGATTCCAGTCATTTTATTCGGTGCTTTATTAGGTACATTTTGGGCCTATTTTTTCCAAGGGGCAACGTTCTTAGAAGCATTTAATATTTTATATGCTGGGAACGCGATTGAGTCTGGCGTGGAGTTTATCGATAGCTTATTAAATCGTGGTGGAATTGTCTTTATGTTAGATGTCATCGTGCTTATCATTTTAGCATTATCATTAGGTGGCTTAATGGAAAAAATCGGCGTATTACGTGCGATTGGTGGCTATTTATCAAAATGGGCAACGAATGCTGGAAGACTGACAATTACAACGATTATTAGTGGTTTTTTAGGGAACTTATTTGGCGCAGCTTATGTGTCACTCATTACCGCTAGTAAAATGACAGAAGATAACTATAAACGTTTGAAAATCGATCCACGTGTATTGTCAAGAAATACAGAAGCTGGTGGTACTGTAACGACACCAATGGTTCCGTGGTCTGATGGCGGGGTATTTATGGCTGCAGCATTAGGTGTTCCAACTTTAAGTTATTTGCCATTTTTATGGTTTAACTTTTTAGTCATCATTATTGCCATTTTGTATGGCTACACAGGGAAGTTTATTTGGAAGTTAGAAGAGGGTAAACAAGCAAAAGAAGAAATTGTCGTGACAAAAGAAAACTTAGAATATTAGGAGGAAATGAATATGACAAAAATTAAAGGGGTATTCCCAGTATTAATTACACCAATGACAGCTGATGAGGAAGTAGATTACGAAGGATTTAAAAAGAATATTGAGCATTTTATCGCGCAAGGTGCTGCAGGAATTACAGTAGTCGGAAGTACTGGGGAGTTTGTTAGTTTAACGACAGAAGAGCGTTATAAATTAGTAGAAGTTGCAGTAGAACAAGTTGCAGGACGTGTGCCAGTGATTGCAGGAACTGCAGCTGAAAGAACAGCGGACGCGATTAAGCATACGCAACATGCAGAAAAAGCGGGTGCAGATGCATCATTACTGATTAACTCTTATTATGCACATCCAAAAGAGCATGAGATTTACGAGCATTTCAAAGCGGTTGCTGAATCAGTAAAATTCCCAATTATGATTTATAACAACCCATTTGTTTCAGGGGTAGATATTAGTGCAGAAACGATGTTACAAGTAGCAAAAGACGTTGACAATATTACACATATTAAAGAATCAAGTGGTGATATTGGAAAAGCGCGCGATATTGCACGTGCTGGAAAAGATTTCGTTGAAGTATTTTGTGGTTCGGAAGATTTAGCATTAGAATCAAAATTTGTTGGGGCAACTGGATGGATTTCAGTTTCTGCAAACATCGTTCCATCCGTCACAAAAGAATTATATGATGCATATGACAATGGTGATTTAGAACGTGCGTGGGCGTTATATGATAAACTATTACCATTATGTAAGTTTTTAGAAGGTTCGGGTAAATATGTGCAAATTGTTAAGCGTGCGATGGATCTTCAAGGATTAGCGGGCGGACCTGCAAGGAAACCACGTTTAGGTTTAACGGAGGAAGAAGAAACGACATTAAAAGAATTACTTGCAAGCTTTGAATAAAAATAGATGAAACTCTTCGTAAAATGAAAGATTAAAGGAGCGATTCAAATGGCAACGTACAATGTACATGATAAAGTAGCTGCATTTTTAAATGAAACGACAGGGCTTTATATTAATGGAGAATATGTCGCATCAAAAAGTGGAAAAACATTTGACGTATTAGATCCTGCAACAGAAGATGTCATTGCGACAGTGCATGAAGCAGGAACGGAGGATGTCGACCTTGCTGTTGCAGCAGCAAGGAAGGCATTCGATGAAGGTGAATGGACGAAGATGGAACCTGCTGAACGTGCGCATATTATGTATACATTTGCGAATTTATTAGCAGAGCATCAAGAAGAAATTGCGCAAATTGAAGCACTAGATGCGGGTAAACCTTATGAAGCTGCATTTGAAGATGATGTTGGCGGAACGATTGAACACTTCCGTTATTATGCTGGTTGGGCGACAAAAATCAGTGGGAAAACGACAAATGTTTCCCCTGATTATGTCACATACACATTGCATGAACCAGTAGGGGTTGTCGGTCAAATTATTCCATGGAATTACCCATTATTGATGGCAGCATGGAAATTAGGGGCGGCATTAGCAGTTGGTTGTACAATCGTCATTAAACCGGCAGTTGAAACACCATTATCACTTTTATATATTGCGGATTTATTTAAACAAGCAGGCTTCCCTGACGGGGTTGTCAATATTGTCCCAGGGGATGGCGCGGTTGCTGGTGGGGCAATTGTGACGCATAAAGATGTGGATAAAGTCGCATTTACAGGGTCAACAGTTGTCGGAAAAGAGATTATGCGCAATGCAGCTGATCAAGTGAAAAGTGTAACGCTTGAACTCGGTGGGAAATCACCTGCGATTATTTTAGAAGATGCAGACTTTGAAAAAGCGGTTCAAGGTGCATTGGATGGAACGATGTACAATCAAGGACAAAATTGTACGGCAACGACACGTGTTTTTGTTCAACGTCCAATTTATGAAAAAGTTGTCAATGAATTAGAGAAACGCGCAAAAGAAATTAAACTTGGCGCTGGATTAGATGAACAGACAACAATGGGACCACTGATTTCTAAAAAACAACAAGACCGTGTATTAGGGTATATTGAAAAAGGAAAAGAAGAAGGTGCACGTCTTGTCACTGGTGGGGGAACTGGAAAAGAGCAAGGGTATTTCATCGAGCCGACGATTTTTGCAGATGTCGAAGATGATATGACAATTGCACGAGAAGAAATTTTTGGTCCTGTCATGTCCGTGCTTCCGTTTGACACTGTTGAAGAAGTCATTCAACGTGCAAATGATTCTGATTATGGACTCGCTGCGAGTGTGTGGACGAATCATATTAAAAAAGCACATTATATTACTGGCAAATTACAAGCTGGTACAGTATGGGTGAATGATTTCGGTTTAGAATTAGAAACAATGCCATTTGGCGGCTATAAGCAATCTGGCATCGGTCGTGAAATGGGCGGCGATTATGGCCTCATGAACTATGTAGAAGTGAAAAGTGTATTTGTGAATATGGAACAATAATGAATGGTACACCAAAATGTTTGCATACTTGTAGACATTTTGGTGTTTTTTATTGTATTGTTAGCATACGAAAAAAGTTGCTACCGATTATGGATTGAAATAGCGGGTATACTTTTGGAAAGAGCGTGCGTGAAGGAGGGAGTTCATTGAAAGAGAAAAACAAGACAACAAGATCAGTTCGATTGTTAAATTTTGTAGAGGAAAAGGGAAATAAATTACCTGATCCGATTACAATTTTTTTATTGTTTACATTGATTGTCATCATCCTTTCACATATTTTATATAAACTTGGTGTTGCGGTGCAGTTTGAAGGTGTGAACAATGAAACAGGAACGATTGAAACATTAACAGTAGAAGCGGTTAGTTTACTTGTACCAGAAGGTATTGCCTATATGTTTTCTAATATTGTGACGAACTTCACTTCGTTCGTCGCACTTGGACCTGTCCTTGTGGCGATGCTCGGAGTTGGTGTGGCGGAAAAGAGTGGCTATATTAGCGCACTTATGTCTAATACGGTGACGAAAGCTCCGAAGCGATTTGTCACGCCCATTGTCGTCTTGATGGGAGTCTTGTCAAATGTTGCAGCATCTGTTGGCTATGTCGTGCTCGTCCCATTAGGCGCGATCATCTTCTTAGGATTTAATCGCCATCCATTAGCAGGGCTTTCAGCGGCCTTCGCTGGTGTTGCAGGCGGGTACTCTGCAAACTTATTTTTAGGAACGAATGATCCATTATTGAGTGGGATTACAACGGAAGCAGCAAATATTTTAAATGCGAATTACGTGGTTAATCCAACTGATAACTGGTTTTTCATGTTCGCTTCAACTTTTTTAGTTGTCCTCATTGGAACGCTTGTGACAGATAAATTAATTGAGCCAAAACTAGGGACTTATCAAGGCTCAGCGAATGATGTTCAAGTTAAGGGTTTATCTACACAAGAACGTAAAGGATTGCGATGGGCAAATATTGCTGTCCTTGCAACGATGATCGGAATTGCCCTTCTTGTCATTCCAGAAAATGGTGTATTACGCGGCGAAGGTGGTAGCGTCATTCAGTCACCATTTATGAGCAGTATTATCTTTATGATGATGCTCATCTTTTTAGTGCCGGGGATTGTGTATGGATTGGTCACGAAAACCATTAAAAATGATAAAGACATCGCCAAACTGATGGCAGGCTCATTGGAAACGATGACAGGGTTCATTGTTCTCATCTTTTTTGCTGCACAATTCGTTGCCTTCTTTAATTACACGAATTTAGGAACCATTATTGCAGTACAAGGTGCGAATCTTTTAGAGAAAATCCATCTAGGCGGTGCACCATTACTTGTGTTATTTATTGTAATTACTGCAATCATTAATATTTTTATTGCTGCAGATTCTGCCAAATGGGCAATTATGGCGCCAGTGTTTGTTCCTATGTTTATGCAAATGGGGATCGCACCAGAAGTTACACAAGTGGCTTATCGTATCGGGGATTCAGGAACGAATATTATTTCCCCATTAATGCCCTTTTTCCCGTTGATCGTTGCATTTGCCCAACGATATGGGAAAGAGAATGGGGTTGGTACTGTTGTTGCGTTAATGTTACCGTACTCGATCATGATTTTAATAAGTTGGACGGTATTTTTTGTATTATGGTATGTCTTCAATATTCCAGTAGGTCCAGGAGCATTTTTACATTATGAATAAAATTCGAAAGGATGAATGGACATGCAAGTGAAAACAGTTTGGACAGGTGGAAGAGCATTTACGGCGAAAGGCGATTCAGGCTATGAAATGAATATGGACGCAACAGAGGCGTATGGTGGTTTAGGGAAAGGCGCAACACCGACGGAAATGTTATTAGGTGCAGTGTCAGGATGTATAGGAATCGATGTGACGATGATTTTACGTCCACATTTGGATGACATCGATCGTATTGAAATCGTGACTGATGGAACGCGTAAAGAAGAACCCCCAAAAGGATTTGTAGGGGTAGCGATTACATTTATCGTTGATGGGAAGATTGACAGTAAAAAGGTATGGCGTGCTATCCGTTTAGGAAAAGAAAAATATTGTACGGTATCCGATTCCTTAAAAGCAGACGTTCAGTTTAAGTTACTATTAAATGGAAAAGAAGAGAGTCCAGAGACATAAGCAAACTGGAATTTGCGTAAAAAGATGATGCGATGTATGAACTGCATCATCTTTTTGCATGTTGATGAAAGCTTTTTGGAAGAAAGCGTTCGACACGGATGGACGATTGAAAGCGTGGTTGCTACAAACATTATACCGAACGGTAGACAATCGTATGATGACTCAATTGATACGTGTTTAGCAATCAATCGTTCCGCTTACGCTTCTTTTGGTATATTGCACATTCATTGAGAAGAAGGCTTCTGTTTTTTACGTTGACGTATAAACGTCCATATCGCGATCATCGTAAGTGCCGTTAATGCACCAGACATATCCAGTGCGACATCTTGTAAGGTTGCTGTTCTCCCTCCTGTTAATGATTGATGGTACTCATCGCCAAGTGCAATGAGCAATGCCCCGATAGCTGCGTACATAAAGCGGTAACGACTGTTTGAAAAAAGGGCATATATCGCACTTGCAATGGCTGCAAAAACGAAAAAGTGCGCACTTTTACGAATGAGAAACTCTAGAAAATAATAGTAGCCTCTTTCTTCAACCGATACAATAATGCCCCAATAAGGAATTTGTAAATAGGATAGTAGTCCTTCTAAAGGTTTGTTTGGCAATAATTTTTGTAATGTTGGGATCAATGATTGTTGTTCATAGGTTTGCCCAGAGGAAATAAAAAGCAATATGAGTAATGAGCTAATAATGATTATTTTTCGCATAGTCAAATGCTAGCATAAAATGATGGAATTGTGTATCGGTCAACTTTCATGCAGAAATAGTCCGTTGTAAAGATTCTGTCGAAAATAATCGCGTATGCGTAAAATGTTTGTGGGGGAGAGAGTGAATTAGCCAATCACCATATTGATTACCGTTTCGATTGTGGTGCTTGTCACGGGCACGGCTTCAGCCTCCTCGTCGCTACGCTCCTGTGGAGTCTTCAGCTCGTGCTGTTCCCGCAGGCGTCACCACATCTTTACTTCAATCAATCGGTAAATAGGTTATCAATCATATATTGAAGATCAAGCTATCTAAACATGAAAAAAGGGCTCTCTTCTTGTATCGTGAAGTTTGCATACAACCACTAAAGGAGAGAACCCGTATGAATAAAAATACCATGAAATTGCCTACATTGAATAG
>ERZ808040.391-NODE-391-length-39390-cov-5.057131_pt1 | contig 39390 bp, 39 predicted proteins | sample MGYA00380191_ERZ808040 | MGnify/ENA primary metagenome ERZ808040 (study PRJEB31490, sample SAMN06133395) | mouse gut metagenome | isolation source: J6 | host: mice | place: China: Chengdu | collected 2015-05 ...
GCTGTGAGGAAAGCACGGGAACCTTTGAGCTGTTCCAGGGAAGAAAATATAAAGTGTACCGCGGCATGGGTTCCATTGCGGCGATGGAGAACGGCAGCAAGGATCGCTATTTCCAGACGAACGCGAAGAAGCTCGTCCCGGAGGGCGTGGAAGGGCGCGTTGCCTATAAGGGTAATGTGGAAGACACAATCTTCCAGCTGATGGGCGGCCTGCGTGCCGGCATGGGTTACTGCGGCGCAAAGGATATAGAGACATTAAAAGAAACCGGACGTTTTGTGAAGATTACGTCCGCCGCGCTGCGCGAGAGCCATCCGCATGATATCCATATCACGAAGGAAGCTCCGAATTACAGTGTGGAAGATAATTAGGATATCACGGCCCCGGCTCCTTGTTTGAAGGGCCGGGGCTTTTTGCAGGGTATCGGGGGAAAGCCTGCGGCATGGCTTTGCTGTTTGATATCCGCATATAGGGGACGGACGGGGAATGTTTTCGTGCCGAACCGCGGTTGCGCATGGTACAGATTGGAGATGGAGAGGGCAGTTATGGCGAAGGTATTGTCGAAGGAAGAATGGAAAAAGCGGAAAAAACTTTATGCGTATTTAAAGCTTGCGGCGGCGGCTCTGCTGGCACTTTTGATCGTGCTTATTCTGTTGATCGGTCTCATCAAGGTGGCGAAGAACCTTTTTTCAAAAGGGACTCCCGACACCCCGGCGGCACCTTCCATGAAACAGGAGCTTAATATCACGGAGCTCTTTCTGACCCCGAATGTATATACAAGACCACAGAATTCTTTAAAAGAAGTGAAAGGGATCATCATCCATTATGTCGCGGGGGCGGGAACCACCGCGGTGGAAACCCGCAACTACTATGAAGGCCTGAAGGTAAACAGTACCTCAAAGACGGCGGAAAGCTGTCATTTTATCATCGGGAGCGACGGCGAGATTGTACAGTGCATCCCGACGGACGAGATTGCCTGTGCCTCCGGCGCGCGCAACGAGGATACGATTGCCATTACATTCTGCCATCCGCAGGCGGATGGGGAGCCGTCCGCACAGACATATGACAGCCTGCTGAAATTGACCACCTATCTATGCAAGACTTACGGGCTGACGAAGGACGCAGTGCTGCGCCATTCCGACCTCGGCGACCAGCTCTGCCCGAAGTATTTTGCACAGCAGGAGGGCAAATGGGCGGCATTTTTAGCGGAGCTTGACACGGCGGTGGGAAAGACGGCGGGGGAGAAGAAATAGGCGAGCAGGGAGGAGTGCTTTGGGATGCGGATAGAAGAATTGTCGATATTTGGTTACAAAATATTTGAAGAATGTAAATTTGCTTTGAACGGGAAAAGTACCGTTATTTTTGGGATAAATGGTACGGGAAAATCAACCGTTCTTTCGGCGATCAACTATTTATGCAGGGTGTGGGTCAACCGTTTGAACCCGGCTCAGGGAAAAGCATTTTCTTCTTTTTCGGATGAGATGATATCGGTAGGAAAAACGGAACTGATGCTCCAAACCGTAATTCATATGGATGGAAAGGACTTCCCACTGATCCGTTTTCATGAAAAGGCAAAAAAGAATCAAAGAAAAGCTGTGTCATCCTATCACAGCGCATATTATCAAAATTTTACAGAGCAATTTGCAGAAGCATTTTTGCAGGATGAAGAGGTAAACATGCCGGTTTTCATAAATTACGGTACGAACCGATCCGTCCTAAATATTCCGGACAGGATAAGAAAAAAGCATGAATTTGATAAATTATCTGCACTGGAAAGAGCCATAGAGAATGAGCTGGATTTCCGGACATTTTTTGAATGGTATCGTGATCAGGAGGCAAATGAAGTCATAGAGGCAAGGGAGCAGGAAAATACCAGCTACCATGATCCTGTCCTAAAATGTGTCCGCTACGCGATTGAGGAAATGATCGGAAATGTTTCGAATCTCAGGATCAAGAGGAATCCGGTCAGGATGATAGTTGATAAATGTGGGCAGGAGATGCGGGTGGATCTACTCTCGGATGGGGAAAAATGTACCCTTGCTATGTTTGGGGATTTAGCAAGAAGACTGTCATTGGCAAATCCGGCAATGGAAAATCCTCTGGAGGGAAGCGGCATTGTATTGATTGATGAAATCGAACTGCACATGCATCCCCTCTGGCAAAGGAAAGTGCTAAAGGTTTTAAGAAAAGTCTTTCCTGGCATTCAATTCATTATCACCACACATTCGCCGCAGATTTTAGGTGAAGCAGATGACAGATACAATATTTTTGTTTTGTCCGAGACGGGGAGGTCAGGGTGCGAAGTCCGTCAGATCAAGTGGATGGACGGATATGACAGTAATATGATCTTAGAGAAATATATGGGAACCGATGCGAAAAATGCTTCGGTTAAAAGGTTGATTTTTGATATTAATCAATCCATTTCAAAAAAGAAATACCAAGAGGCAGAGTCCTTGTTGGAACAGTTAGGGGAGATTTCGGGAGTAGTGGATGAAGAATACATTTTGGCATCGGGATTTTTGAAAAGGAGTAAGATACTGGATGAGAAAAATAAGCAGGCAAAAGGAACCTGATTTTTGGATAGAATATAAGAAAAAGAGACCGAAGGAACGGTATGCGGATCTGGAAAAGTCACAGGAAGGAAATAGAGTGCGGCGAAATATGCGTGAATTTTTGATTCAGTCGCAGTATGGTTTATGTGCGTATTGTTGTAAAAATATTACCTTAGACAATTCTTTGAATGAACATATAAGACCTCAGGCAATGTATCCGAAAGATACGATGGACTATGAAAATATAGTTGTTTCATGCAGGAATGACGGGGAGGATACGACCTGTGGGGTAAGAAAGGGGGATGAATATGACGGGGAGTTGTTTGTATCACCGCTGGAAATGAATTGTGAAAGAGAGTTTGTTTTTTATCCAAATGGGCAAATACAGGGCACGGGAAAACGTGGAGAATATACCTGTAAACTTTTAAATTTAAATGCTTATGAACTGCAAAGGGCAAGAATGGCACAATACAAGGTTTGTGCAAGTTTTGAGGATGAAGGAATGGTATATACGTATTTTCTCGTACCGGATGAGGCGGGAAAATTAGCGGCATATTCGGATATGATCTGGTTTTTTTATGAGCGCGGCGATTTTGGTCTGGCTGACAAAAGATAAACAGGAAGGGAGGCTTTGACTTTAACATGGATTATCAATTTTACGGCTGGGAGCACGCGGATGCTCCTGCGGTATCAAGAGAGTACGAAGGAATCCGCACACCGAAGGATCTGTACGATGCACTTTCAGATATATGGTGCGGGTACACCTGCGCGCCCCGCATGCGCGGCAATTGGAGCAGGGAAAACCGGACGTTGGGACAATGCTCCATCACTGCATTTTTGGCGCAGGATATTTTCGGCGGAAAAGTATACGGAATACTTCGGGAGGGCGGGAATTACCACTGTTATAACGTGGTTGGTGACTGCATTTTTGACCTGACAAGTGAGCAGTTTGGGGATGAGGTGCTTTCCTATGAGAATAATCCGGAGCAGTTCCGGGAAGTACATTTTGCGAAGGAAGAAAAAAGGGAACGGTACGAGTATTTGAGGGCAGAACTGAAAAAACGCCTTGGGAAGATATGAAATCATTCAAAGAATATGGAAAGAGAAGAATTTACAAGTTTCTTCTCTTTTTTTGTGTATAGCTGCGGGAAAAATATAATAGAATTGCCAGATATCCAGGGAGGCGAAGTGGAAATATCATATAATAACATAATGTTATAAGTGTAATGAAGCACCGTACTTCATTACATTGGAAAATTTTGTAAAAATAATGATAGTTTGTACTATCATCTATAAAATTGTATCACAGGAAAATCTATTTGTCAATAAATTCAGAAGCAGTAATTCAATTTATCATAAAAAGATATCCATATATTACCAAGAAAAAACAAAAATAAAGTTAAATAAAATACAAAACAAGAAAATAGTTATGCACTTTGTTCTATTCGCAGTCAAAATCCGTGTCAAAAATTGAACCGGAATTGTATATTACAAGCAGGTAACAGAAACTGAAACACTGTTTTGCTTTTTACTATTCGCAGTCATTCGCAGTCTGAGCGGATATCAATGTATGCCGGATTTTTGCTCTATTACTGGTTTTGTCAGGTTAGCAGGTAAAGGTGTAATGAAGTACGGTGCTTCATTACACCTTTTGGCGTAATTCAGGACAATGGGAGGCTTAAAGTCCCGGATGCATTTTGGGGTGGAAGCAGCTTTTTGTATCGGATTTGTGATATAGAAGGAAATGGTCATTATGGACTCTTGTCATAAAGACAGGAGGATTTGTCAGGGGAAGGAGCCGCCAATGGGAAGTATTTTATTTAAGCATAACCAGGAAGCTTATGAAGCGGCAGCCTCCATGCTGGAGGAAACCGGACAGGCTGCCATCATCCATCCGACGGGGACAGGAAAATCCTTCATTGCATTCCGGCTTTGTGAGGATAAGGCAAGCGGAAGAATATGCTGGCTTTCGCCGTCGGAATATATTTTCATGACCCAGATGGAGCAATGGGATGCAGCAGGAGGAGGGAAACTTCAGAATATACAATTTTTCACCTATGCACGTCTGATGCGGATGGATGGGGAAAAAATGAAGGAGATTAAGCCGGACTACATCATCCTTGATGAATTTCACCGTTGCGGAGCAGCACAGTGGGGCGGCGGAGTAGAACGGCTGCGCGGATTGTATCCGGATGCCAAGGTTCTGGGGCTTTCCGCGACAAACATCCGTTATCTTGACAATCAGAGGGACATGGCATGGGAGCTCTTTGGCGGGAATATTGCTTCGGAGCTGACACTCGGAGCTGCGGTTGTTCAGGGAATCCTGCCTGCACCGAAATATGTGCTTTCTGTCTATTCTTATCGGAAAGAATTAAGGAAGTATGAATTGCGGGTAAGACAGGCGAGGAATAAGACCGTGCGCGATGCGGCGGAAAAGGAATTGGAGGCGCTAAGGCGTGCGTTGGAAAAAGCAGATGGACTTCCGGAAGTCTTTGCCAGGCACATGAAACAAGATGCATTCGACAGTACAGCGAATATAACGGGAACAAAAAACCGGTTGATCCAAAAGAAGGAAAAAGCATTACAACCATCAAGCTGTGGTAAGTATATCGTTTTCTGTGCGGACTATGGGCACCTTCTTAACATGCAGGAGCTAGCCAAAGAATGGTTCGCTTATGTTGATGACGCGCCCCACATCTACACGGCATACTCGGATTACCAGGAGACATCAGGGGAATTTGAGGCCTTCAAGGCAGATACCAGTCCCCATCTGAAGCTGTTGTATTGCATTGACATGCTCAATGAGGGGATCCATATAGACGGTGTGGATGGAGTGATCCTGCTGCGTCCGACGGTCTCACCGACCATCTACAAGCAGCAGATTGGACGTGCACTTGCCGCAGGCGGGAAGAAAAGCACCGTGATCTTTGATATTGTCATGAACATCGAAAATCTCTGCAGCATCGGGGCAATCGAGGAAGAACTGCGCGAAGCGGTTTTTGATTTCCGTATAAATGGCAGGAGCGATGAGATTGTCACCGACCATTTCCGGGTGATTGACGAGATGGCAGACTGCAGAAGGCTGTTTTTGCAGTTAAATGATACCCTGAACGCTTCATGGGAGGCAATGTATGGGATGGCAAAGGAATATTACGCAGAGCATGGAAACCTGAAAGTACCTGCGGCGTATACCACGCAAGATGGCTATTCCCTTGGCGCATGGGTTGCCACACAGAGAAAAGTTTATAACGGGAAGACAGCGGGCAGCCTGAATACACAGCAGATCAAACGGCTTGATGAGATTGGCATGTGCTGGCAGAGCACACAGGAAGCTTCGTGGGAACAGAATTTTGCAGAGGCAGAAAAATATTTTTTGGAGCATGGAAATTTAGACATTCCGGCAGGGTATACGACGGGAAATGGCTGTGCGCTTGGGCGGTGGATACGCAGGCAGCGGGAGATTTACCAAAGGATGCTCCTGGGGAACGGACAGAAAGGTTATGCTGCGCCCGGTCGGCAAAGTATCCATGCAGCGCACGCAGAAAGGCTGTCCCGGATTGGTATGGTTTGGGAAAATCCCGATTCGTGGGAGCGGCGCTTTGCCCTGGCAAAGCAGTATTATGAGGAACACGGAAATTTGAAAATGCCTGCGGATATTGTCGTAGAAGGAATCTGGCTTGGGCGTTGGCTGCGGGAGCAAAGAGTGAAGCTGGCAAAAGAAGACGGGCAAAGTTCCCGTGGAGCGTTAAGCGAAGAACAAAAGCAAAAGCTTTTTTCCATTGGTATAAGGCCGGGCATGACACCATCGGAGCTTTCCTGGCGGGAACAGTACGGTAAGGCGGCAGAGTTTTATCAGGAACACGGAAATCTTGCGGTGCCAAAGCGTTATACCGCAGGAAATGGAAAAAAACTCGGGATATGGCTTTCACATCAACGCGCGGGGCACAGGAAAGGGGTATTGGCCAGCTGGCAGGTGCAGCTGCTTGACGGGATCGGGATGGTATGGGAATCCGGGAACTTGTGGGAGCAGGGTTATGCATATGCTGCAGAATATTTCCGGATGAACGGGCATCTTGCGGTGCCAAATACTTATGTTTGCCCGGACGGTTACCGGCTTGGGAAATGGATATCAAACCAGCGCCAGGCATATAGCAGTGCAAGGGGACTGGACGAGGAAAAAATTCACAGATTGGAAGAAATTGGAATGGCCTGGAGCGCGAAACGGGGAAGACGCACGAATGTGGCATGCCAAAAAGAAATATCAGATATTTACAAATGAGATGTTATTCGTAAAAGCGTTTGGATTTATAGGAAATTTGCGTGTTTTGCGGATGAAGCGGGCGTGCTGCGGTGAAAAGAAAATTGTCAAAACAAAACAAGGAATTTTATAAAGGATCAATACAATTATGGAAAACATTGATTTTCAATCCGATCCGCGCTTTTTCGGTATCAGACCATTCCCGAAGAAGGTATGGCTTGCCTCGCCGACGATGCATGGGGAGGAGCAAAAATATGTAGATGAAGCAATTTCCACCAACTGGGTTTCCACGGTTGGCGGGAATATTGATGCAGTGGAGCATGCGGCAGCAAAAATCGTTGGAAGGAAATATGCTGTGGCGCTTTCCTCCGGCACGGCAGCACTCCATCTTGCGGTCCGGCTCTGTGGGGAAAAACTTTATGGGCATCCCAAGATAGGAAAGGGTGCACTCGCAGGGCATAAAGTATTTTGCTCCGACCTTACGTTTGATGCGACCGTAAACCCTGTAGCATACGAGGGGGGCGAAGCCGTGTTTATCGACACGGAATATGAAACTTGGAATATGGATCCGGCTGCACTGGAAAAGGCATTTGAGATTTATCCCGATGTGCGGCTTGTGGTTGTTGCACATTTGTATGGGACACCGGGAAAACTGGATGAGATAAAAAATATATGTAACGCATATGGTGCGCTGATCATCGAGGATGCAGCGGAATCCTTTGGCGCAGCGTACAAAGATGTGCAGACCGGGAATTTCGGGGAAGCATCTGTCCTTTCTTACAACGGCAATAAGATCGTAACAGGATCATCCGGGGGGATGTTCCTCACCGACGAAAGGTGCGATGCAGAGAAAGTGCGGAAATGGTCCACACAAAGCCGCGAGGCTGCCGCATGGTATCAGCATGAAGAGCTTGGGTATAACTACCGCATGAGCAATGTGGTCGCAGGGGTGGTGCGCGGGCAGTTACCGCATTTGAGGGAACACATTGCCCAAAAGAAGAAAATTTTTATGGAATATCAAAAAAGATTCCGGGAAAAAAATCTTCCCGTGAAAATGAATCCGTTTGACGGGGAGATGAGCGAACCGAATTATTGGCTCAGCTGCCTGCTGGTCGAGACGGATGCAATGTGCAGGCAGGTGCGCGGGGAGCGAGAGAGCTTATATGTGAAGGAGAAAGGAAGATCGTGCCCGACAGAGATTCTGGATGCACTTGCGGCGTTTGGTGCGGAAGGAAGACCCATCTGGAAGCCGATGCATTTACAGCCAATCTATAGGATGAATCCGTTTGTGACAAAGGAAGGGAATGGACGCGGAAAGAGCAATGCCTATATTCTGCCGGAACATATTTCGGGCATGGACGCGGGGGCGGATATTTTTGCAAGAGGCTTGTGCCTGCCAAGCGATAACAAGATGACACAAGAGGAACAGGAGCAAGTGGTAGAAATTGTTGCGAGATGCTTTCTATGAGGATATGGAAGAATTATTCTCTAAATAAATCAAGGTTCGATGACATGACCCTGATGGATATAAGGAAAGGAGGGAGGCTGTGCGGACACAGGAAAAATCGAAGAAAAGAGGCATAAGGAGGAGGGGAATTTATGAGACGTACATAAAAAGGCCATTGGATGTTATCTGTGCGTTGTCTGCGCTCCTTTTATTCAGCCCGGTTATGTTGGTTACCGCAATTCTTGTCCGGATCAAACTAGGTCCGCCGATTATTTTTACGCAGGAACGTCCGGGCTTGCGCGGGAAGATCTTCAAGCTGTACAAATTCCGGAGTATGTCGGAGAAGAGAGGGAAAGATGGCAGGTTGCTTGCCGACCGTGAAAGGCTTGGAAGCTTTGGGAAGACATTAAGGGCGACAAGCCTGGATGAGCTGCCGGAGTTGATAAATATTTTAAAAGGCGATATGAGTTTTGTCGGACCAAGGCCTCTTCTGCCGGAATATCTGCCTTATTACTCGGAGAAGGAAAAGCACCGGCATGATGTTCGGCCAGGTCTTACGGGATGGGCACAGGTAAACGGACGCAATGCGGTATCATGGGATGAAAGATTTCAACTGGATGTGGAATATGTAAAAAAAATAACATTTTACAGGGATATAAAAATCCTCCTCTTAACTTTTTATAAGGTCTTAAAGAGATCGGATATATTGCTTGCCGAGGAAAGTAATATGGCAGAGGAGAGGAAAGCATTCGGAAAACATGTTATTCAATAGTTAAGAAAGGATAAACAAATGCTTAGGATTTACAGCTTGGGACAGCGGGAAGATTGGGATAAAATAGTGAAAAGCTTTTCCAATTATGACATTTATTGGCTCAGCGGTTATGTAGAAGCATTTAAATTACATGGAGATGGGGAACCGCTCTTGTTTTTTTGTGAGGAGGAGGAAGTCAGGGGCATTCATGTGGTCATGAAACGTGATGTGGCGGATGATCCTTTTTTTGCGGGAAAGCTGGAGAAAAGAAAGTATTTTGATTTTTCGACACCATATGGATATGGCGGCTGGTTGATCGAGGGGGAAAAGACAGAGGGACTGTTCCGGGATTACGCAAGGTGGTGTCAGGAGAGCGGGATGATATCGGAATTTGTTCGATTCCATCCAATGATCAAAAATATGGAACCGTGCGAAAAATTTTATGATGTTGTAGAACTTGGGGAAGTTGTGCATATGGAGCTTACATCACCGGAAATTATCTGGGAAAATATTGTGGGCAAAAACAGGAATATGATCCGGAAGGCAAAGAAAAGCGGAGTGAAAATCTATAACGGCCGGTATCCGGAGATTTATGAAATATTTCAGGCAATTTACAACCGCACGATGGATAAGGATAAGGCGGCAGATTATTACTATTTCGGAAAAAAGTTTTATGAGTCTATTCTGGAAGATATTCCGTGGAATGCACAGGTTTTTTATGCGGTAAAGGACGGTACGGTAGTTTCCGCCGCAATTATGCTGACAGCCAACGGTAGAATGAACTACCATCTTTCAGGCAGCATACAGGAATATAGTAGCTTTGCACCTACCAATCTGTTATTGTATGAGGCAGCCCTATGGGGATACGCAAACGGTTATAAAACTCTATATCTTGGGGGCGGTGTAGGGGCAAGGAAGGATGGGCTGTTTAAATTTAAAAGATCGTTTTATAAGAGAGAATTAAACAAGTTTTATATTGGAAGAAAGATTTATGATAGTGAAACGTACGCGATGCTTTCGCATAAAAGATTTGGAGAAATGGCCGGGGCAGGATACGGTGAATTTTTCCCGAAGTACAGGGAGGATAAATGAAAATTTTGTATGTTACAACGGTCGGGGAAACGATGATTTTTTTCGAGGAACTGATCCGGCGGTTGATTCAGGAAGGAAACACGGTTGATATTGCTACAAATGAGCAGGGAAGTATGGTTCCGGGATGTTACCGGGAATGGAATTGCAGGATATACCGGCTTGATTGTACTCGTGCCGTATTGGATTTTGGAAATATCAGAGCAATGAAACAGTTAAGAAAACTGGTATCAAAAAACAGGTATGATATTGTCCACTGCCATACACCGATTGCAGCTGCGTGCGTGAGGATTGCCTGCAAGAGTTTGCGGAAAAAGGGTGTGAAAGTAATCTATACCGCGCATGGATTCCATTTCTTCCGGGGGGCACCGGTTAAAAACTGGCTGCTTTTTTATCCGGCCGAGAAATTTTTGTCATATTGGACAGATTGCCTGATCACGATCAACCGCGAGGATTATCGGAGGGCAAAAAGAAAATTCCATGCGCAAAAAACAGAGTATGTGCCGGGGGTCGGAGTTGATGTGGAGAAATATCAGAGCCCGGATTTTATACAAAATGAAGATAACTCATGTGTCCCGTTTTCATCTTGGAGACGGAAAAAACGCGCAGAATTAGGGCTTGGGGCAGATGATTTTGTGATTGCCAGTGTGGGGGAATTAAATGAAAATAAAAATCACGGGGTTGTGATCGAGGCAATCGCACGCTTGAACGACAAGAAAATAAAATACTTAATTTGCGGTCAGGGCGAGCAAAAGGACAAGCTTTTGGATTTTGCCCGAAAACTTGGTTTACAGAAGCAGGTTTTTTTATTGGGATTCCGCAATGACATCAAAGAAATACTTTGGATTTCGGATTTGTTTGTGTTTCCGTCAAAGCGGGAAGGACTGGGTCTTGCGGCAATCGAAGCAATGGCGGCAGGGCTTGCGCTTGTTACATCAAACGTGCATGGCATAAATGATTATTCCGTCCAGAAAAAGACGGGATATAAATGCAATCCTAATGATATCAGTGGTTTTCAAAAAGCAATATTCCAACTGATACATAATAAGGAGCAAAGAAAGAGTATAGGGCAAGAGAACCGGAAGAAAGCGTTTCGATATGATCGGGAGCTCATTATACCGAAGATGAAGAAAATATATTATGACGAAAAAAAGTGAAACTTTGATAAAAGAATTTCGAATCGTGGCAGACAAATTCAGAGCAAGGAAGGCAGGGGATAAAATGAAAACGTTATCCATAATCATTCCATCCTATAATACGGAAAAGCACATTGACAGATGTGTTCCTTCTTTTTTATCTATAAAAGAACAGGACGAACTGGAAATCATCTTTGTCAATGACGGTAGTACGGATGGAACTTTATCGAAACTGAACAGCTATAAAAAAAAGTATCCTGAAATGATAAAGATCATAACAAAGCAAAACGGAGGACATGGTTCTGCCGTAAATGCAGGGATCAAAGAAGCAGAAGGAAAATATTTTAAAGTAGTCGACGGGGATGACTGGGTCGAGACGGATGGATTGGACCGCCTGATCAGACAGCTTCGGTCAGCAGATGCAGATCTGGTGATAAATCCGTTTTATCGGGTAAGCCAGATTTCGGGAAACCGATCGTTGGAAGGTGTACGCGATATCGAAAAGAATGTGGAAATCGGTATGGATGATATCCCTGATAACATATTTGGATTGGAACTTCATACATGGACGATAAAGAGCAGCATATTAAAAGAAAACAATATCCAGTTGACAGAAAAATGTTATTATGATGATTTGGAATATATTACGTTTCCGGTTCCATATATAAAAAGTGTTTTGTTTTTGGACTTCCCGGTTTATGATTATTTGGTTGATCAGGCGGCGCAAAGCGTAAGTGATGCGAATGTATTTAAGAATTACTGGATGAATAAGAAAATCGTGTTTTCAATGCTGCGCTATTATTCGGATGGGGAAGTAAATTGGACACCAAGAGTCAAACGGTATGTCATGGATAACACAAGAACTGCGATTAGGCAGCATTATAATATATACCTGCGGAACAGAAAAGAGATAACAGCGTATCAGAAATTAAAGAAATTTGACCGCGAATTATGCAGGGAGTTTCCGGAAGTATATTGGGGGATAGGGAAACAGTATATATATATCCGCATTTTAAGAAAAGGGAAAAAATTTACGTTTTATATTATATCATTATTTTTGGGTATGTATAAGTTTTTATACAACAAATCGGTTATGGTCCGCAAGCTTTTTACGTAAAAAGAAGACCATATCCATTTCACAAGAAAGCATCATGGTTTTGTGCCCCATGCAAAAATATCATGGCTCGTGATCAAGATGCACGGAGGAAAAAATGGGCAATTTGGAAAGCTTGGTCATATATATCTTTGTTTACGCGTTTTCAACTATGTTATTTTCTTTTTATAAAAATAAAAACACCGCTTTGAGATACCTGTGCGTATTTTTGGCGGTTTTGATCCCGGCAGTATTTGCCGGGGCAAGATATCATGTGGGGACAGATTACAAAGTTTATGATTGGAATTTTACTTATATCAGAAGCATACCGCTAAAGTCAGTTATTTTAAATGATACAGCATTACAAAGCACGGAATATGGCTTTTTAGTTCTCACAAAATTACTGACCTATCTGGGCAGTAATAAAGTGGTGTTCGGTTTTCTTGCTTTTATTATGTCCGGGCTGGTTGCAGTCTCTCTTGTCAAAGAATACCGGGGGAGTTATATTTCGGCCGGATATTTTATGTATTTAATGATATATTTTACAACCTCATTTAACATTGTCAGGCAAGGATTGGCACTGGCAATAGTTTTTTGGGGATACAAGTATATTTTTAAACACCAATTTGGAAAATATGTCCTTGTTATTTGTATTGCCGCGCTATTCCATTATTCCACCTTTATCGCGCTTCCGGCCTATTTCTTTTGGAATCATAAAAGAAACAGGGCGATGGATCGCTCAAAGTTTTCTGTTGTACTTATTGTTGCATCGTTTCTTGTTATTTTCTGGAGAAGGCTATATATGCTTGCGGTGGATTTGGGATTTCCGTGGATCGGTAAGTATGTGGATTATCTGAAAAATAATCACGCAAGAAACCGGGATTTTTTTATAAAGGCTTTGCTGGGAGCCGTTGTTATAATACTTTATACCCGCTTGAATAAAAAGAATGAAAAAATCAAAGCACTGATACAAATGTACATGATAAACATATTAATTGCGTTTACAGGGTTTTACATTACTTTTGTAAAAAGGCTTGGTCTATACTATGAAATTCCTGCAATCGTACTGGTATCAACAATACCGAAATGGTTTGAAAGAAAATCGCAATATATGGCTTATATGCTATGTATCTTAGCCGTAGTGATATATTTTACACTTGCTTTTTATATAACGGGGGATGCTGATATTATCCCGTACAGGGTTCATTGAACAGGGGGGAAGAATGAAGATAATTCATATATGTATGGTGGATTCCTTTTGTGAAGGGTGGGCATATCACCGAAACATTATTTCGGACAAAAACAGGATGGACGGGCATGATGTTACGATCATCACAACAAGATACCGAATGGGGGATAACGGGGAAAATGTTTTGGATCAGCCGGGAATTTTTTATACTAAGCTTGGTGTGAAAGTGGTACGGTTAAAGGATGGGTTTCCCGGTATGCCGCAAAAGATTCAGGATCGGCTGCACTGGACGAGAGGTCTGTATAAAGCGATCGAGGCTGAAAAACCGGATGTGATAATGGTGCATAATCTTCAATTTTTTAATTTGGGGGTGGTGACAAAATATCGGAAAATGCATCCGGAAACAAGATTATTAGGGGACACTCATGCAAATAAATATAACAGCATAGGAAAAAATCCAAAACTTTCATATGCCGTTCACAAAGCAGCGGGCAGGAGGATACGCAGGCATTTCAAATATTTTGACAAGTTTGCATATCTGTCATTGGAAGAAAAAGAATTTTTTGAAAAAATGTATGGCATTGATCTTAGCAATGCATACCAGGTTCCGTTACCGGCTCCGAAGATAGAAAAACCACAGAAGGAGATTATAAAAGCAAAAATCAGGGAAGAGCTTGGAATGGATGAGGACATGCTGTTACTCGTTCATTCCGGAAAATTATCGGAAGGAAAAAGAACCGATTGGATTTTTGAAGCGTTAAAAAAGAGCAGTGTAAAATGTAGGCTGCTGATTATCGGAAGCATTCCGGATGATAGAAAAGAACGCATGGAACGATATTTGGCAGATGAAAAACGTGCATGCTATATGGGCTGGATGGATGCGGACAGACTTAGAGATTATATTGCGGCAGCCGATCTTTATCTTCAGCCGGGAAGTGTATCCGTAACTTTTTGCAACGCGATGGCGGTTGGTACCCCCGTGATGATTTATCCGTATAAGTCATATAAAGCTTTTTCAAAGGGCAGTGAATTTTTTGTGCGGAATATCAATGATATCCGTAAAGTGTTGGATACGGTGAGCAGACGGGACGGGACACTTGATCGGATGTCTGACGTAGCTTATGAAGTTGCCCATGCATATTTTTCTATTGAGAATAATGCAAAATTTGTTTATGAGAGTTGAGGAAGGTTGGTTTGAGGAGGAAGATTCAAATGAAGCAGGAATTGATTCGTAAAATGAAAGCGAGAGATTTTATTTGCGGTGTGGTCGGCCTTGGATATGTTGGGTTACCATTGGCGGTAGAAAAGGCAAAGGCTGGTTTTAAGACAATAGGTTTCGATGTTCAGGACGAAAAAGTAAATATGGTAAATCAGGGTAAAAACTATATCGGCGATGTGGTCAGTAACGACTTGGAGACAGTCGTTAAAACAGGTGCTTTATCGGCCACATCCGATTTTTCATTTGTGAAGGATGTAGATTTTATCGCCATCTGTGTGCCGACACCGTTGGATATCCATCAGGAACCAAATCTGGAATATATAAAAAAATCTGCGGAGGATATTGCCAGGTATCTTACCCCGAAAAGCATCGTGGTGCTGGAATCTACAACTTATCCGGGGACGACGGAGGAACTGCTGAAACCGATTTTAGAGAAGGGTTCGGGATTAAAATGCGGAGAGGATTTCTATTTAGGGTTTTCACCGGAGCGGGTTGATCCGGGGAATCTCATATATAAAACAAAGAATACGCCAAAAGTAGTCGGCGGGATCGGGAGGGATGCCACCGAGACGATTGCCGTGCTGTATCGTGAAATATTACAGGGTGATGTTTACGAGGTATCTTCACCGGCAGTAGCTGAAATGGAGAAAATTCTGGAGAATACATACCGCAATGTCAACATCGGCTTGGTAAATGAACTGGCTATGCTTTGTGATAAGATGCACATCAGCATCTGGGAAGTGATTGATGCGGCAAAATCAAAGCCATATGGTTTTCAGCCGTTTTATCCGGGACCGGGTTTGGGCGGGCATTGTATTCCTCTGGATCCTTATTACTTATCATGGAAGGCGAGGGAATTTGGTTTTCATACTTCCATGATCGAGGGTTCTATGATGATCAATGACCGGATGCCGGAGTATTGCGTGGACAGGGCAGGAAGGATATTGAATGACCGCGGCAAGGCAGTGAAGGGTACGAAAGTATTGGTTCTTGGAGTGGCATACAAGCAGGATATTGATGATTACAGGGAAAGTCCTGCCCTCCGGGTGATCGAAGAATTGGAGAAGCGCGGGGCGGTTGTGGATTTTTTTGATCCTTGGGTGAAGGAATATAAATATAAGGGCCGGAAAAGAACAGGGCTTTTGGTACTTACCCCGGAAACTGTCCGGCAATACGGGCTGGTAATGGTAACTACGGCACATACCGATTTGGATTATCAAATGGTACAGGAAAATGCCGCGGCAATATTTGACACAAAGAACGTGATGAAGAATATAGCTGTCAGGGATAATATCGAGATTTTGTAGGGGTGGTGCGGAGATGGAAATGAAATATGCATTGATCGGGTGCGGAAGAATATCAACGAACCATTTGAAGGCCGCATGGAATAATCAAATGGAGATTGTAGCGGTTTGTGATGTGCGTCCGGAGCGGATGGAGGAATTGCTGGCAAAGCACGGGTTGGAAAAAGAAGAGAAAATCAAGCGTTATACCGACTATAAAAAAATGATTGAAGAAAATGAAATTATTTTAGTCAGCATTGCGACCGAGAGCGGCTTACATGCGGAAATCGCACTGTATTGCATTGAACAGGGGATAAATGTCATTATCGAGAAACCGATGGCAATGTCGTTGCCAGACGCTGATACCATAATACAAAGATCGGAGGAAAAGGGGGTAAAGGTGTCGGCATGTCACCAGAATCGTTTTAATATCGCGGTCCAGAAGATGCGGCAGGCGCTTGAACAGGGGCGTTTCGGGAAATTGTCACATGGTTCGGTCCATGTACGCTGGAACCGGAACAGGGATTATTACGAACAGGCTTTATGGAGAGGTACATGGGCACAGGATGGCGGAGCCCTGATGAATCAGTGCATTCATGGGATTGACCTGCTGCGTTGGATGTTGGGGGATGAGATTGACGAGGTCTATGGAATTACCAGACAGCAGTTTCACCGTTATTTAGAAGCGGAAGACCTTGGGATGGCGGTCGTTAAGTTTAAGAACGGTGCGGTCGCAACCGTTGAGGGGACAACGAACGTATATCCGCAGAATTTGGAGGAAACCCTTTATTTATTTGGGGAAAAAGGCACGGTCAAGCTTGGGGGCAAATCTACGAATCATATCGAGGTTTGGGATTTTGCGGATGGGATGAAAGAGGACACAGAAAACAGGGGATTGAAAGAAGAAGTTTACAATATTTACGGGAACGGGCATACAAGCTTATTTGCAGATATGGCAATTTCCATCCGGGAGGACACAACACCTTATGTCGATGCCCGCGCAGGGCGCAGAGCCCTCGAACTGGTATTGGCAATTTATAAAAGCCAGAAGGAAGGAAAGCCTGTCAGGCTGCCATTATACGGATTTTCGTCGACGGATATGAAAGAAATAGTCTGGTGAGAGGCAGGAAAAGGATGATATGAAAAAAGCGATAACGGTCTTGTTGACATCCGTGGGGGGAATAACAGGTACTTATTTGACGAAGCATTTTTCGGGCAATGCGGATTACCGGCTGATCGGTGTGGACATGCAGCCGGATGTAAGTCTTCGGGGATATCTTTCAAATTTTTTTCAGGTGCCGGCATCCGGCGATCATAATTTTATGGATGCGGTAAAAGAAATCGTGAGGAAAGAGGAGGTTGATGTGATAATCCCGGTTTCATCCTATGATGTCGATGCGTTTAGCAAAAATACAACGGATATTTTATTCAAAAACCGGATGATGGTTATGCCTTACGAGCAGCACAGAAATCTGCATGATAAGAAGAAATGCTATGAAGCATTGGAACATGTGGGAGTTGCAGTACCAAAAACAGTTCCCAAAGATTGCTATCCCTATGTGATGAAGAAGAGAATTGGTTCCGGGGGGAAAGGGGTAGTGGCGATCGAAAACAAAGAGGATTTTCAGTACTGGTCCTTAAAAATGGAGGACTACATCTGTGTCGAGAGGTTAAAGGGAGATGAATACACCGTAGATTGCCTTTTTGACAGGAAGGGTATTTGTGTCGGATATAACACCAGAAAAAGGATGAAAACAGCCGGAGGAGGTGTGGTAATCTCACAGAATTGTAAGGGGAAAGGGATTGACAGGATCATTTCGACGTTTGAGAGGGAGTTTTCGTTATGCGGACCGATCAATTTTCAATTCAAGTATGATGAGAACGGGGATATACCTATTGTTTTTGATGTCAATACGCGTCTTGCTTCGGGAGGATTGCCGTTAACTGTGGCATCCGGTTTTGACATTCCGGACTGTTTGGTCAGATTGGTGCTAAATCAGGAGGTGGCACCGTGGACGTGCAGCGATGCTTTTAAAGAGCTTACAATGTATCGGTATTACGAAGAGGTGTTTCGGTGAGAAAAATATACTTGGACTTTGACGGTACGGTAGTGGATGTGTGGAATAGGTATTTTAAGGTCCTGGATGATTTTTTGGGCAGGAATGGCTTTGGCAGGATTGATATCGAAGCATACAAAAGCAGGAAAAAGAGAAGGATGCTTGACCATGAGATTGTGAAAGAGCTGACGAAACAAGAGCTTAATGTTGAAAAGTATGTTGAGTTTAAGAGGGAAGCGCTTGAGGCAAAAGAATATCTTAGACTGGATTCTCTGATTGGTAAGCCTCCGGATTATGTGGGCGTGTTTCATCAGGCCGGATTTTTGGTGGAAATTTTGTCACAACGTCGGAACAAAGAAAACTTTCTTGGCCAAATCGAGTCGTTAAAGCTCGCCTCCGTTTTTGATGCATATATCGTGGTTGAGCCATGCGCCGGAAAAAACGCAAAGTATCAATACTTATGTGATAAGGCCTGCAAGGGAGATGTCATGATCGGAGACAGTATACAGGAAAAAGAATGTGCGGGGAAATGCGGTATTTCTTTTTTGTTTGTTGACTCCGGATTATACGGGACGCAAGCAATCGGGGATGCAAAAATATATAGGGATATTACGGAAATAGAGAGTATATGCAAAGATGAAACGAAAATGCAGGATTTATTTATGTGAGCCATGGGTTGTGCATGGAAAGGGGATTGTATGGAATTTCGGGATTTAAAACAGCAGTATAATACCTTGCGGGCAGAGATTGATATGGCAGTCAATAAAGTTTTTAGCAATACAGATTTTATTTCCGGAAAGGAAGTATCCGAATTAGAACAGCAATTAGCGGATTACGTTGGTGTAAAACATTGTATTTCCTGTGCAAATGGAACGGATGCGTTATTGCTTGCCCTGATGGTATGGGGCATAAAGCCGGGAGATGCAGTTTTTGTGCCGGATTTCACTTTTTTCGCGAGCGCAGAGGTGATTGCTGCAACTGGTGCAACGCCGGTCTTTGTCGATGTAATGGAAGAGACGTTTAATATTTCACCGGAATCACTTACCGATGCGATAGAAAATGTTTTAAGGGAGGGAAAGTGGAAGCCAAGGGCAATTATCGCCGTGGATTTGTTTGGGCTTCCGGCGGATTACGAGAAAATCCGGACGATTGCGCAAACATATCACCTGCTTCTTTTGGAGGATGCCGCACAAGGGTTTGGCGGGATGATCGGAGGGAAAAAAGCATGTAGTTTCGGGGATATTGGAACGACTTCGTTTTTCCCGGCAAAACCGCTTGGATGTTATGGCGACGGCGGGGCTGTATTTACAGACAACGATGAATGGGCGGCTTGCATTCGTTCCCTGTGTGTTCATGGAAAGGGAAAGGATAAGTATGACAATATCAGGATCGGGATGAATTCCAGACTGGATACGGTTCAGGCCGCCATTCTGAAAGTAAAATTAAAGGCCTTCCGGCAGTATGAGCTGGAGCGTGTCAATGCTGCCGCAAAACAATATGAAGAATTGCTGGGTAAAACCGGGTGCCGGGTGCCGGCAGTCCCGAATGATTTTTGCTCCGGCTGGGCACAGTATACCGTTGTTTTGCAGAGCGAAGAACTTAGGGACCGGATGCAGATCCGCTTAAAAGAAAAGGAAATCCCGTCTTTGGTTTATTACAAAAAGGGGATGCATGAGCAGGAGGTTTTTCGTGAAGTAAGACAGTATACGGGTTTGGTACAAACCGAAAATTTATGTAAGACGGTTTTGTCCCTGCCGATGCATCCATATTTGAAACGGGAAGAGCAGGAGCGGATTTCGGAGGTGTTTCGGAAGGAATTGTGCTGATATAAGGTGCAGTATAGAAGGATGACAGTTTTAAAAGGAGAAAAGTCAATGAATTCTTTGGTGGAAGAATTTTCCGAGTTTGAAAAAAGGGAAGATCTTTTTGGGCGTACTTATTTAGGGTACGCATATTGGCAGAGTTTAAGAACCGATGTATACCAGACCTCTGTCATGAAAATCAATGGCTTTCAATTGTCCAGAAACAAAAGAATACGTCAGAAATTGATTGCTATGTTTCGTCTTCTGCTTTTTGCCGGAAAACAGATTTTCTGTCATCAGAAAATAAGACCGTGTGATATTATTCTCATGGATCACAGGGCGGGAGGTGATAGGTTTTTTGATTACTGGAACCTGCCAAAAGATATTACCTGGACAAAGATCAACGATTCGGTTAATACCGGCAATCTGTCGTGGAAGGACAAAAATAATTTAATACTGCCATATATCAGATGCCTGATCGCCTTGTGCCGGAAAAAAATATTGCATAGGATGGAAAGAGATATTGATGAAGTACAATTTTTGCAGGAATTGGAGAAAAAATTAAAAAAACGGTATGGAATTGCAAAGAGTGTAAAGCAGATGGAGGATATCATACTGCGGTCGCGCGAAATGGATCATGTGTATGAAAAGTATTTTGATAAGCTTTTTGAAAAATCGGGATGTAAGGCGGTCGTGGTGGTCTGTTACTATAACACGGTGCTATATCCGGCTTATAAGGCGGCACGCAAGAAGGGAATCCGGGTCATAGAATTGCAGCATGGGAGTATCAACTATCATAATTCGTATTGGTTTGAAGACCAAAGAGGGATCAATAACCTGACTCCGGACTATTTACTGGCATGGGGGAAAATGCATATTTCCGAAACAAAGTTATTGCCCAATACCCGTGCGGTTGCAGTCGGTTTCCCGTATCAGGAAAGGATGCTTCAGAAATTGTCCCCGGTAGAGACGGAGGAAAAGACCATCATTATTTATCCGACGCAGAGCAGGGAGTTTGAACGGGTCATTAACGAATGCGCAGAAAGGTTAGCGCCTTTGGGGTATCGTATCGTCATGAAAATACATCCCCTGCAAGTGAAAGATTATGGTTTACGCTACCCGGTATTGTCAAAGAGTCCTTATCTGGAAATTGTGACGGATCAAAGCAAAGGGATTTATTATTGGCTGAAAGTAGGAACCTTTCATATTGTGGCACACACAACGGTTGGCCTTGAAGCAATCGCTTTTCCAAATGCCAAAGTCTGTGTGGCCCAAAATGTTCCTCATGACCAAAATGAAGTATTGCTGAAAAACGGGCTTGCCAGAGGCTTTTCTACGGCGGACGAATTGGTGGGGTTGGTGATGGAGCATTCAAAAATGAATACGGATGACTTGAGGGATGATTTCTGGAAAAAGAATCCGTGCCAAAACATTAAGAAGTTTTTTGCCCGAATGAAACAGCAAAGTTGGCCTTCGGGTTTGGATTACCAGGAATAGGAAAACGGTGGATATTAGAGGGATAATAAATGATACGAATCATGAAAAAGTTTTATCGGTTATTAAACCGGCATCAGAAGAACCGGGTGATCATCCTGTTTTTTATGATGTTGGTCGGAGCATGCTTTGAGGCTCTCGGAGTTTCCATGATGCTTCCGCTTGTAAGTGCTGTTATGGATCCGGAAATTATTAAAAATAATGAAATTTGTGCTTGGATCTGCCGGATATTTAAGATTGAAGGCCATATTGGTTTTGTAATATGGTGCATTGCCGCGCTTGTGATCGTTTATATCATAAAAGCAGTATATTTGACGTTCGAATCTTTTATCCAGTTCCGTTTTGTTTACAATAATCGTTTCATAACACAGTCAAAGCTTCTGCAGGCATATTTAAGCCGCCCGTACGAATATTTTCTTGCGGCGCAGTCCGGGGAGATTGTAAGGATCGTACAGGAAGATGCAAATAATGCATTCAATATGCTTACAACGATATTAAGCACCGCTACGGAAATGATTATTGCGATAGCGGTCATAGCGACGATTTTTTTGATCAATCCGCTTATGACTGTGCTGGTTGGTGTCATGCTCCTGCTTGTCATGGTTTTTATAACGAAGGGAATCCGTCCGTTATTGAGCAGGGAAGGAAGGGCGTACCAGAAAGCCTATGCGGAAACAAATAAGTGGCTGTTACAGTCAATTTCCGGTATGAAAGAGGTGAAAGTCACACAGACCGAAACTTTTTTTCATGATAATTTTGTAAAGTATGGGAAGAGATTGGTGGAAGCGGCGAGGTGGAATAGTACGCTCCAAAACATTCCGCGCAACTTGATCGAATTGGTTTCCGTCTGTTCCATGATGATCGTGTTTGGTATCATGATCGCGACCGGGTATAAGTTAGATTCCCTGATTCCTTCGTTATCCGCGTTTGTCATGGCAGCCATGAAGCTTTTACCTTCGGCAAACCGTATTATCGCCGGAATTACGCAGGCAACCTTTTACGAACCGGCTCTTAACAATATGCTTGAAAACCTGGGCGTACTGGAGGAAAAGCCGGATTTAAGCAGACAGGCAGGAGAAAAAATACCTTTTAAAAATGAAATACGCCTCACGGGAATTGACTATACCTATCCTGGCGGGGAGAAGATGATTTTTCGGCAAGCCGAGCTTGTGGTCAGCGCCGGCAGTTCCGTTGGCATCATTGGTGCGTCCGGTGCAGGGAAGACAACGGCGGTGGATATTTTATTGGGGCTATTGAAGCCGCAGGCGGGGCAAATACTTGTGGATGGTGTGGATGTATCGCAGAATATGAAAGGCTGGCTTTCACACATCGGTTATATTCCGCAGATGATATTTATGCTTGACGATACGATCAGGGAAAACATTGTGTTTGGCCATGAAAGGGATGAACGCACGGACGAAAACGTGTGGGAGGCATTGGAAGAAGCGAGGCTTGCGGATTTTGTGCGGGGTCTGCCTGAGGGTATCGACACGCAGATCGGGGAACGCGGCGTGCGCCTTTCCGGCGGCCAGAGGCAGCGCATCGGAATCGCGCGGGCGTTGTTCCATAACCCAGATGTGCTTGTGTTCGATGAGGCAACCTCTGCACTGGATAACGAGACGGAGGAAGCGATCATGCAGTCGATCAATGCCCTTCACGGAAAGAAAACGATGATAATCATCGCTCACCGGCTGACAACAATAAGGGACTGCGATATGGTTTACCGGGCGGGTAACGGAAAGATTGTAAGGGAAAGATGATATGAAACGGCTGGTGCTGTCAAATAGAAAAATGGGGAGGAATATTGATGTATAAGAAACCTTATGTAATCGCGGAAGCAGGCTGCAATCATATGGGAAGTATGGATATTGCACATGAGATGATTCGTACAGCGGCTATTTTCTGCAAGGCGGACGCAGTAAAATTTCAGAAAAGATGTCCGAGGGAGCTGCTGACGGACGAACAATATAATGCACCGCACCCGCATCCGGAAAATTCTTATGGGAAAACTTACGGGGAACACCGTGAATTTCTGGAATTTTCCGCCGAGCAGCATGCTCTGCTGAAGAAGTGGTGTGAGGAGGAGGGAATCACCTATGCCACATCCGTTTGGGATATGACGAGCGCCAGGGAGATTGCTGCACTGCATCCTAAGTTTATTAAAATACCATCCGCATGCAACAACCATTATGATATGTTACAGTGGCTGTGTGACCATTATGAGGGGGAAATCCAGGTTTCTTTTGGGATGACAACACATGCGGAGGAGGAGGAGATTGTACAGCTGTTTGAAAAAAACGGGCGTGCCAGGGATCTGGTATTATTTGATTGTACCTCGGGATATCCCGTGCCTTTTGAGGATGTATGCCTGCTTGAGATTAACCGTATCAAAGAAAAATTTGAAGGACGTGTAAAAGGGATTGGTTTTTCCGGACATCATAATGGAATTGCGGTTGATGTCGGGGCATATGTACTTGGTGCAAATATTGTTGAAAGGCATTACACATTAAACCGCACATGGAAGGGAACCGATCATGCAGCATCGCTGGAACCGGATGGGGTTCGGAGATTGAAGCGTGATTTGGAGGCTACATATCGTGCACTGAGCACAAAGAGTGTGGAGATATTGCCGATTGAACAGGTGCAGCGGGACAAATTAAAATACAGGAGGCACGGCGGATGAACGTAGCATTTATCCCGGTCAGGGGAGGGAGCAAATCAATACCGTTAAAAAATATTAAAATGCTCGCGGACAAGCCGCTTGTATATTGGACAGTCAAAGCCGCATGTGGATGCCGTTTTATTGACAGGGTCTATGTGGCAACGGAGGATCTAAGGATTCGCAAGACCGTCTTAGATTTTAAGAAAGATCAGGAACTGGAGGGCCGGTGCAAGCTTGAGGTAGTAGAAAGGTCATGGGAATCTGCCTCGGATACGGCTGCGACAGAGTCCGTAATGCTTGAATTTGCAGAGCGGTATGCTTTTGATAGTATCGTATTGATTCAGGCGACTTCGCCGTTATTAGAGAGCACAGATCTGGACAACGGGTTTGCTTCTTATGGGAAGAATGGAGTGGACAGCGTGCTGTCCGTTGTCCGGCAGAAAAGATTTTTGTGGGCAGTGGATGAGAACGGGATATCCAGCCCCTTAAATTATGATGTTTTCCGCCGGCCGCGCAGACAGGAATTTGAGGGTTATCTGGTTGAGAATGGGGCTTTTTATATTACATCAAAAGAGAGGCTGCTGGAAAGTAAAAATAGAATTTCCGGCAATATTGCCGCGGTTGAGATGGGGGAAGATTCCTTTTTTGAGATTGACGAGCCGACAGACTGGATGATCGTGGAGAAACTGATTTCAAAGAAAAAGCAGGGACGGAAAAAAATTGCAGAGATCAAGATGGTTTTAACGGATTGTGATGGATGCCTGACCGATGGGGGGATGTATTATTCAGAGCAGGGAGACGAATTAAAGAAGTTTCATGCAAGGGACGGCATGGGGGTTGAAATTTTAAGGGCGCGCGGTGTGGCAGTTGGGATCATCACAGGGGAGGATATGCGGCTGAATAAAAAGCGGGCAGAAAAATTAGGGTTGGAGATCCTGGAGGCGGGCTGTAAGAATAAGTTGGAAGCGATAAAGAAACATTGCAGGGAACATGGAATTACACTGGAAAATGTCTGCTATGTCGGAGATGATATCAATGATGTGGATGCATTGCGGGCAGTCGGGTTTGCCTGCTGTCCGCAGGACGCAATGCCGCAGGTTAAGGAGGCTGTGAGGTTTTGTGCATCAGCAAAAGGAGGGGAGGGGGTATTCAGGGAAGTCGCGGAACATTTGCTTGAGATAGGGGCTGTAAAATAGCAAAGAATTTCCGTCTGCTCGTTTTTACGTCGGCACCCCCGCCCTTCGCCTCCCCTTATGCCTTCCCACCTTCCGGTACACGCGGCCGCGCGGGGAAGCCGCAGCCAGCCGCCGGTACAGGATGGTGAGCCCCACCGCGGCTAAAATTAAAAACACGGCAATAAAAACCCCGCAGCAAAGAAAATACCGTTCCGGCAGGATCGTGATCACGGGGTCGGTGGCAGCGGCAAACAGCCAGTCATTGTTCCGGAAAAAAATGTGGTGCATCCGATAAAATGCATCATGAAAATCCGCGAGGAACAACAGCAGGCACGCTGCGGGAAAGAGAAAACATAGCCATGCGGCAAGGCGCAGCGTGCGGGATAATTCATCGGGCAAAGAATGCCTGTAAATATCACGCCCGCGTCCTGCCGTCTTTCTTTTTTCCTGTCCCTCCCATACTTTGAATCCGGTCAATATGGCAGCCAGCAGGAAACAGCATGGCACGGCAAGATAAAGCCGCGAAAACAGCACCTTCGTCTCGGCAAAATGCGACAGCGCACAGACGGAGGACGGAAAATCAGGGAAGGTGAGCCCGCCCCGGTAAAACGGGGAGCAATAATCGATCAGGCAGTCATAATTCCTGAGGATGATTTCCTTCGGCAGCGCGCTGTCCGACATGATATTAAGTGGTGTCACGAGCAGATGGTAAAACCCGCGCCAGTTGACCACGAAGAGAATACCAAGACAGAGCAGAGCAACAAAAAGCAAAAATCCGGATATGGTCGTCAACAATAAAAAATCCCTCCTGTCCATGCATGGATGAGCTGCAGACAGGACGGATCTCACCTGTCGTCTGCATGAATGGTCAATGCACTGACAGGAAAAGCTTTCTATGCCCGCCGGTGCAAGTTATCAAAAGTTTGCACCGGCGGGCGCATTTTTATACGAGAATAGAAATCTTTGTTCCTATGCCCGGATATCAAAAGAATAACGCTTCATGGACGCATTTTCTGCTTCCGGTGAGAGCATGTCGCACACCGGGTTTGTCAGGTGGTCGCGTTTTTCCACGCGGGCATCGAGTGTATAGCCCTTATGTTTGAGCATGGCGGAAAATTCCGACATATTCTGTGTGGTGAGGGAGGCGCTTGCGGCATCCGGCAGATAAAACCGTGCCGTGACAAGCCGGTCGGCAAGGGTCAGGTGGATATCCAATGCCCCAAGATGTTCCATATCAAGGTGCAGGAGCACGCGTGCGGCATCGGAAGAACTTGTGGCAGCGCGGCGGTTTGTGTATACATAGAGCTCTGCGTGCGCGTTTTTCCCGGAAAGCTTTAAGGGGAGCTGCACGTAGGGGAAAATCTGGTTGAGCGCTTTCATAAAGTCGATATTTTCGCGGATGCCGGCAGCGGTATCCTGAAAAGCAGGTGCATCCACGCTGCGGGAAGGAAGCTTCTCGATAAAAGCGAGATCCTTGTCCAGACGCGCGTAAAAATCGGCGATGCCACCTTTCTTGGTCAGGGTTTCCGGCTTTATGGAAAAACGGTCTTTCAGCATTTGCTTTAAAATCTGCTGGTAGGCATCGGATGCCAGATAGGAGGAACCGGCGGAATTTCCGCCCTCGTCCTCCGAATCAAGCAGCATTGACAGCAGTTTTTCCACCGTGATTTCCCCCTCCTCAAGCTGTTTTAAGGCACTTTCCGGCACTTTACCCTTAAGAAGGTTTTCGAGTTCCAGGCGTTTTGCCTTTGGCAGGATGGCTCCAAGCTCCGAGCGGTTCAAGCCGAGGGATGCAAATTGGCCGAGCAGGGTATAGATTTCTGCGGTCTGCAGGGAGGGCGGGAGGGTTGCCGCTGCCTCTGGCCATGCTGCCGTAAGCGGTGTCGCAGGGGGCATGGCGTGTGTCTGCGCGGTCTTTATGGCAGAGCTGCCTGCGCCGAACAAGCTCCCGGCACTCTGGAAAAGCGAGCGGAAAAGGGAGGTGACAGGGGAGGCGTGCGGTGCCTTTCCCTCTCCCTGCAACGTGCCTGCCTCGTCCTGTGCCGCTGCCAGGGCTTTCCCTGCCTCCTTTCCGTCCGCTCCCGGCTCTGCCGTGCCGGCAGGGACATTGGGGTTATTGTCCAAAACCGTGGTATTTCCGGTTTTCTCCCCGTCCCCCGCCGCCGCATCCGGCACGGGACTCTGTGACGTGCCGGTCTCAAAAAGCCCTCCCGCCGCATTTCCGGCAGGCAGCACCGTTTCGTCCGGCGCAGGCCGGCCGGCCTGCAACAATTCCTCCGCCAGGGTAAGGATCTGCATTGCCGCCTCCCGCAGGGTAGCAGAACCGTTTGCGATGGCGGCGCTTTCCTCGCGGGAAAGACCTGCCTGCTCCAAGGCATCGGCAAGCGTGAGCGCCTCTTCCTGTGTCAGCAGCCCGGAATCGGAGAGCGGCAGGTCGGCGGTTGGGATTTCCGGATGGGCGGGTTGTTCTGCGGGCAGGACATCCGCAAGTCCGAGGAAGGCAGATAGGGTATCAAGCGCCGGCGGGAGAGGTGCGGCTGTCCCGCTGTCCGCGCTGTCGGCAAAGAGCATGCCGAGCAGCTCGCTGTTTAGGATTTCTGCCTCCGCGGCGTTCCCGCCCGCGACTAAGGAGGAGAGCGTGTCTGCAAATTCCCCTGCCGTGCGCTCGGCAAGCTGCATGATGCGGTGTTCGTAGTTCAGATACGAAGTGAGCGCCCGCGCGTTGACCTCGTTCATCGGCAGACCCTGCTTATGCAGTATGGCAAGGGTGTGGAAGGAGACACCGCGCAGGTTCGCGGACTGGCGCAGCATCAGCTGAATCGTATTTTTATCGACGGAAAGCCCCTCCTCAAGAAGCGCGCGCACGACCGAGACATTGCGGTCGGAGCGCGGAAGGCCTGCGGCATCGAGCGCCTTGTCGATCGTGAGCTCCGTGGAGGCAGCGCGCGGGTCGGTCATGAGTTTTAAGGATACGAGCGAGCCGTTCGCCTCCGTCACGCGGAAGGTGGCTTTCTCCCCGATGGCGAGCTGTACGGCATCGTCGATATTTCCGGTCAGTACATGGCTGTCCGGCAGCTGGATCTTAATCTCATGCCCGCGCAGGTCAATAACCTCGCCGCGGACGAATTGTCCCTGTGTGAAGCTTACACCCTGTGCGCGCCCCTGGATCTGTGTGGCGGCGGAGGAAGAATTGTTCCCGCCGGAGGAGACGGATTTTCCTGACTTGGAAAAGCGCCCTGAGAGCGGTGTGTTGGTTGAAGTTGTGATGCGTTGATCGTAACCGGGCATGGGGGAATCCTTTCTGTGCAGATTATGTAACGTATATAGTTATTTATCGGAGAATTGGAAGCAAAATATGAGGGCGGGAATTGTCGGTGGGGAAAAATTTCGGGGATAGGCGGCGTGTAGGGGGACAAAGTTTTCAGGACAGGGGGGATTTTTGGGGTGTGGGATCTGTCTTGAAAAAATATCCTGCATTGGGTATAATAGGGGGAAGAAAATCGTACCGGGCTTGGCGGGGAAGTGGCGTTTTGCGTAACATTTGAGGCGGATATCACCAAATTCCGGCATATCATTCCTTTTTTGACGGAGTGCATATCGGGCAGTTCGCCGAGAAACTGCAAAGTTTTTTTGACAGATGTTAAATACAGGTTCTCCGGGAAACGGCGCATAAGGGGGAACGGATTGGAATTGGTTTTTTGATAATTGAAAAACGGAGGTGGTTTGTATGGCTTTACAGTACAGGAAATTAACAGAAAAGGAATTGGATACATTTATAGAAATAAGAATCTGCCAACTGCGGGAAGAAGGAGCCAAGGAAAATATAGACCTGCGTCCTGCCCTGTTTGATTATTACCGCCGCCACATGGCCGATGGCACTTTTGTTTCCTGGCTGGCTCTTGACGGGGATGCCATCGTGGGGACAAGCGGGATTTCGTTTGTTGAAAAACCGCCGTATTTTGGGTGTCCAAACGGAAAGATTGGTTTGCTTTCCAGCATGTTTACCGCGAAGGAATACCGTAGGCGGGGCATCGCGAAAGAATTGCTGTCGAGGGTCGTAAAGGAGGCAGGTGAATACGGGTGCGGCAGAGTACAGATCACGGCTTCGGATATGGGAGTTTTGCTGTATACGGATTTTGGGTTTGTGAAAAACGGTAATTTTATGGAATATCGATTCTAAGGCCGGGGTTTAAAATCCCGGGGGAATGGGCATGGCATTCGGAAAAGCCGGATGGGCAGGATACCGTCGGGACAGACTTTTGGGAAACGGAGGGGAATTTTATGCTGCTGATTCAGAATATCCGCCTTGATTGGGATAAAAGCGAGCGCGGTGCAACGGGGGAAAATATCCGCCGCAGATTTCCGGCGGCCTATCCGGTGGAAAGGAAGCCCTCCGGGGAGGTATTTGTACAAAACCTGTATTTCTATCAGGAGGGGACGGATATCATGGATTTTGTCCGGACGGAGCATTTTTTCGCACAAAGGAATCTTCCGGGGATCGGTTTTACGCAGGAGCAGGCGGCAGCGGAGACAGAAAAACGGATCGCGTGGATCAAAAAGCATCAGTACCAATCCTACCCTTCGCCGGATGCGCTGAATCTGACAAATTTGTCCGTCCGCCAACAAAAGGCGCGGCTTGAGATTGCTTTTTGCTACGATGAACAGCGCAGCGGCGTGCCGTTTCGCAGGGGGCATAATAAGGATTTCCTGAACCCGGATTCCCGTATGTACCGGAAGGATAATCTGAATGAGGTCGCTTTTTTGCTGGCGGAAAACCAATACGGGCGGGTGGTCTGGAATGAGCGCAGGGTTGATTATGATCTGGGTACATGGTATTATGAATTGCATATCTACAATTTGTTTTATTCTTTGGAAGCCTATATTCCGGAGGACATTTTTGTGAAAGCGGAGCCGGATTTTGTATATCGGCAGCTTGCGAGGTTATTTTGACGAAACAGGCCGGGGGGAATATTATGGAATGATTCCGTGATACCTTGTAAAAGTTTTTCCGGGAGTTTTGGGAGAGCGGAGGGATTTTGTGATACGATGGAGCGCCCGAAAGGTATCCGTTGGGGAGGATTGTAAGAAAATAGCAGGAAATGCAGGGCGGCATTTCGATTTTGCGGGAATAGCGGCAGTACCCATTGGGAATCGAAGTGTACTGCCGCTGCTTTTTTGGTTTTACAGCGTCCCGATAAAACGCATAAATGCTTCCTTCCCTGCCGCGTCGCGTTTAAACACGCCTGCGTCGGCAAGCACCTCGGCGAATACCGCGCCGATTTCCTCTTTTACGATCGCGTCCGCATGTTCCGCCGTGATATCATCCCGGCGCGCGCGGATTTCGTTAAGCCATGCGGCGTGAGCTTCCATTTCCGGGTGCTTTTCAGTATCCACGCCGTTTACCAGCGCGTCCGCCATAGTGCCAAGCTCACCTGCGAGCCGTCCCGGGAGTACGGCAAGCCCCATCACTTCGATCAGGCCGATGTTTTCTTTTTTGATATGGTGCAGCGACGGGTTCGGGTGGTAGAGACCGAGCGGGCGGTCTTGCGTTGTTAAGTTGTTGCGGAGGACAAGGTCACACTCAAAAAGTTCACCGCGCCTGCGGGCGATCGGTGTGATCGTATTGTGCGGCGTGCCGTCCGTCTCAGCGAAGATGGTCGCCGTCTCATCCGTGTAAGCCCGCCAAGCGTGCAGGACTTTCGCGCAGGTATGCGAGAGCTTGCTTCGGTCAGCGCTTTGTAAGCGGATGACGGACATCGGCCATTTGACGATCCCGGCGGTGACCGCATCAAAGCCCGGCAGCTGAAAGTTTTCTTCAACCGGCGCTGTTTCCATCGCAAAGGTGTAATGCCCGCCCTGGAAGTGCTCGTGGCTTAGGATGGAGCCTCCTACGATCGGAAGATCCGCATTCGAGCCGATAAAATAGTGCGGTAAGAATTCCAGCACATCAAACAGCTTTTCAAATACTGCATCGTCGATCTGCATCGGGATATGTTCCTCGCGGAACACGATGCAATGCTCATTGTAATAACCGTACGGGGAATATTGTAGATACCAGTCAGCGCCGTTCACGGTCATCGGAACCGGGCGCAGGTTCTGGCGCGCCGGGTGGGAGACGGTTCCGGCAAAGCCGGTATTTTCAATGCAGAGCTGGCATGCCGGATAGGAAACCTTGGTGGCGAGCTTTGCGGCGGCAATATCCCGCGGGTCTTTCTCCGGCTTTGAGCGGTTGATTGTAATGTCGAGCGGGCCGTAACTGCTCTCATAAACCCAGTGCAGATCTTTTGCGATGCGCGCGGCGCGGACGTAGTCGGTGTCCTTGCTGAACTGGTAGTACCAGTCGGTCGCCTCCTCCGGGCTTTTTTGGTATGCTTCCTTAAATCGCGCGATGACCTCGCGCGGCATCGGAGTCAGAAGGCCCATCAGCTTGGTGTCGAACCGGTCGCGTGCGGAGGTCGTATCCTCGATGATGCCATGTGCGGTGGCGTGGCCGATGAGCGCGGTGAGGATTTCTTCCAATGAGATGCCCGCCAAAGGGGTGGGGGTTTCCCACTGGGAGATGTGCAGCACATCCATCAACTGGTTGCGCGCGCAGATGGTATCATCCGCTGTGATGAGATTTTTTTGTACGGCATAGTCGAGTAATGCCTGGACTGCATCGGTAATCTTCATATGTAGTACCGCCTTTCTGTGATATTTATTTTGTCGTTACCTGCATTGTACCATATTCCGGACATTAAGGAAAGAGAAAAACACAAGAAAATTGTTAATAAGCAAGAAAAATGTTGGAAATATGGGCGCATGCCATATTGTAGAGATAGACAACATAAAAGTATTTTTCCGTAGTATCTTTTCTTTTCGCGGATATCATGCTATAATGTACGGGAAGATGAATCGCATCCGGTTGCAGGCGGCCGCGTAAAACAGCGGGAAAAAAGCGCAAGATTGCCCCTGAAACCGGGTATAGGAAATAGGGTGGCTGACAGGATAGAACCCGGAAGGCTTGGAGTATCAGATGAATGCACATATTATAGGAACGGGGAGTTTTCTCCCGGAGAAAGTAGTGACAAATTTTGATCTGGCGGAGCATGTGGAGACGAATGACGAGTGGATCATGAGCCGGACAGGCATCCGGCAGCGGCATATCGCGGTGAATGAGACGACGGCGGGGATGGCGTTTGAGGCGGCAAGGCGCGCGCTTGACGATGCGGGGATGCTGCCGGAGGAACTTGAGATGATTCTTCTGGCAACGGTCTCGCCGGATCATATCGTGCCGAGCGCGGCATGTGAGGTGCAGGCGATGCTTGGGGCGAATAACGCTGTGGCGATTGAGCTGAATGCGGCGTGTTCCGGTTTCGTGTTCGCGCTGAATACCGCGCATGCGTATGTGATGGCAGGGATCTATACGAAAATCCTTGTGATCGGTGTGGAGACGCTTTCGAAACTTGTGGATTGGAGTGACCGGGGAACCTGTATCCTGTTCGGTGACGGGGCGGGGGCAGCGGTGCTGACAGCGGATGAATGCGCGGGAATCCAGGATTTTGTCCAGTACGCGGACGGCACGAAAGGGGAAGCGCTTCTATGTGATGCCAAACCTTTGCAAAATCTGTTTGTGCAGAACGGACAGCAGCAGAGATATGTTCGGATGGACGGGCAGGAGGTATTTAAGTTTGCCGTGCGCCGCGTCAGTGAGTCGATTGACCAGCTTTTGGCGCGCAACAGCCTGACGACGGGCGAGATTGGCTGCTATATCCTGCATCAGGCAAACGCGCGTATCATTCAGTCTGTCATAAAGCACCTGAAAGAGGAAGAAGGGAAATTCCCGATGAATGTCGAGCGCTGCGGTAATACGTCGGGGGCTTCCGTGCCCCTGCTTTTGGATGAGCTGAACCGCAGCGGGCGCTTAAAGAAGGGGGAGAAGGTCATCATGTCCGGATTTGGCGGCGGGCTGACATGGGGGAGTATCTATATGATCTGGTAGAAAAGAAACGCCGCGCCTTTTATTCTTGTGCGCGGCGTGCTGCCGGCTCCCGCTTATGGGACTTTTGCCCTTTGTTTGTAGGTTTTTTGAGGGACGGATCAAAAAAGAAAATAAAAAATCAAAAATTTTTCAAATTGTGCTTGACAATTTGAAAAAAAAGGTGCATAATAAATGAGCAACATCGTTGAAACGATGATTCATCGAGGCGTGGCTCAGTTTGGTAGAGCGCTGCGTTCGGGACGCAGAGGCCGCAAGTTCGAATCTTGTCGCCTCGATTTTTCTGTGAAAACAGAAGTGCTGGAATAGCTCAGCCGGTAGAGCACTTCACTCGTAATGAAGGGGTCGTCAGTTCAAATCTGATTTCCAGCTTGACGTAAAAAAGAACCATGGTTTACCATGGTTCTTTTTTTGTTCCCTGCGGTTGACATGTCCTCCCTCAATTCTTATCCTGTAGTTTGACAAGCTTTTTCATCTGGTCAAGTACATAGTCCTGAAAGTCTGGACGTAACGATGACAACAAAGACAAAGCTTCCTCAATCTTAGGATCATTTCGGTTGGTATCATCATACCCGGTTTCCCAAAGTGTATCAAGTGAAACATTTAAGGATTTGGCAATCGCAACACTCTGCCGCCCACGCGGTTCTTTTTTGCCTTTTAGATAGTCGGATATGGCAGCCTCGCTTAATCCTGTTGATCTTGCTAAGTCGGCAGCCCTCAATCCGTTTTTATTAAGCGTTTCTTTTAATTTGTCTGCAAAAGACATAAAATCACCCCTTTTCAAAAAATCTTAGCATAAGTTAAAAAAATTTACAAGGGGTATTGACAAAATTAACAAAAGCGAATATAATGCAAATATACTTAGCAAAAGTTAAGAACAAAGGGAGGACACTATGGCCAGAATACATAAAATCAACAACGCTGCCGCTTTAACACCAGAAGAACGGAAATTCCTGAATGATTACCGGAGCTGTTCACCAGCGATCCAAAGCGTGATCCAAGCCGCCATATCCTCCGGGATGGCAGCCCCAGAAACCAAAGTCCCGGAACCAGGCCAGACATGGAAACTGATCTTTTTCCAGGACTGGCTGGATCGCCACAAAAAATGAAATCCATAGCCCATGTAGAAAAGGAAGCCCATAGCTTGGAAGGCCACGGGCTTCTTTTATTTTGGCATATGGATATTTATTTCTGCAGGAAAATATCGTCGATCTTATAAATGTCGAGCCGTAACAGCTTGCACGCAGCGCTGAGGTTGACATAGACCTGTGTCGTGTTGAGGCTGCTGTGCCCCATGAAGAACATCAGGTCGTAGGAGCGCCCGCCATAGTAGATGAAACTTGTAGCGAACGTATGCCGCAGCAGGTGAGGGTGCAGCCGTGTGATGCCGGTTGCTTTTTTCAAGCGGCCAAACATATCCTTGACTGTCTCCGGTGTGAGCGGCCGGCCACCACGGCAGAGGAACAGTGCCCCGCCCGGGTCATGGCGTTCCGGCTGGTAATGAGGGAGCTGCCTACGGATGTTGGGCGGGAGGAGTACCATGCGGTCCTTATCCCCCTTGCCACCCCGGATAAAAATGATGTTCTTGTCCATGTCAATGTCACCGCACTGCAGGCTGACGACTTCACCGCGGCGCAGCCCGGCATCAAGCATGAGATGGATGATCAGCCAGTTACGCAGCCCAACCTCATCCCCAAGGTCAAAACAGCTGTCGATCTTCCGGGCTTCACCATTCGTCAGGACTTCCTGCCCGTGCTTTTCCTTCCGTACCATCCGGTATCCCTGCATGGGGTTCACCGCGATATGTCCATCCTGCCACAGGAATATATACAATGCCCGGACGGCAGCCATGTAGGTGCGGACAGAGGTCTTGCTGATGCAGCGGGGGGATACGGGGCTGCCCGGGTGGAAGCCATGGGCATGGCGTTCCCGGAGGTGGACATTATATGCCCTGATGTCATCCAACGTGACCGAGGGGAGGGTGATCTGGCTGGCAGGGCAGTGCCTGCGCGCCTCCATGTAGTCCACAAAGACCGAGAGCCAGACGCGGTAATTCTGCAGCGTGACCGCCTTGCAGTATGTTGCCCGGTCGGCAAGGAACCGCTCAAGCGCAAGGGAGAGTGTCATCACCACCCTGCCCACCCCCTCCCACCATGTTTTCTGCAGTACCCCCTTGACGCTGCGCCTGTACTGGTGTATCATAGATACATCCGGTTGAGCGCTCTATGAACTGGACATCAAAATCATTCAATACGCCGGGGACGGCTGCAGACGAAAATTCAACTGGACTGAATCGCTGCAGCCGCTTCCTTTTGTATCGTTTCGCGCGCATGATATCATTGTCGTTCAGCATCATGATCGGCAGCATGCAGTCATCCTCGATCCCGTCATCATTGATCCCCTTTAAGTAAATGCCATAGGTCACGGCCTTGTTGATCATCTGCTCCTTGACCCGTTCACCGTTCATCCTGCGGTTGTATTCCCGGCGCAGCTTCAGTTCATCCGGCATAGCAGTCAGGTCAACCTGCCTGCAACGGCGCAGTGCAGCCCAGAACGGGCAGTAGTCGCGGAGTGACTTGTTCACGTCGCTGTTTTTTTCGACGAGCCGGAACGTGTCATGTGTCAGGTAGTCGATGATGATCTTGTGATTATTGAAGTAGTCATAGATGCGCTGTGCCTCCCCATACCTGCTGTTATCCTTAATCGGGACAAGGCAGTATGACTTTGTGCTGCGGCGCATGGTCTGGTACTCAACGTTGACGACAAGGTTCAGCTGCGGCGTGAGCGCATCGGCGAGCCGGAGCATCGGGTCAGATACCCGGCCGGATTCATGGTACTGCCGGACCATATCCTCACACTGTGCCTTAACCTGCCTATCCACACCGTACTCCACATAAAATTCCAGGCGGGCGACCGTTATGTATTCCTAGGAGGCTTTCCGGTAAGCGGACTCGTAGACATACAGATCATAGCGGTTGATCAGCCCGTGGAACAGCCATGTGCGCAGGAAAAACGCCTTATACCCTTCCTGAATTACTTCTTTTGATTTCAGATAGATGCGGATAAAGCACTTGCCAGAACGCCTGCCAAGTGCAATGTAGTCCACCTCATAATCTTCCGAACCAACCTTTGCTGTATGAAAGTTTGCATCCTTGTAGCGGTCAACGCGCATCTTATAAAAATTTTCCAATGTGAAAAATCTTGCCGGATTCGCGAAATAGTTCGTGTGCCAGCAGTAGTCAATACGATTTTCCTGCACAAAGTCAATGGTTAGGCTGAAATGCTGCAGAACGCCCTTTAAAACTTCGTAGGAACGGCGGAATGCCTCCTCGACACCGTAGAGCCAGAGGTAAAAGCTACGTATCTGTACAATCCCCTCACAGGTCAGGCTGCCGATGCCATCCGGTGCCTTCGGCACTTTCCGGGCAAGGATGATGTCGAAGAACTCCGGGTATTCCAGCCAGACGTTGTAGTATTTCCCGTAGGTGTAGGGGAGGATGTTGAGGGGGTCGGTGTCCGCCGAGTAATGCAGCTGACGGGTAAGGCCAGGCGTACCTTCGAGCACTTCATACTGAGTATCGAAGTATTTCCGGAATGCCAGGACTGCCGGGTCGGTGGAGTCGGCCGTGAAGTCCTGTTGGAGCTTGACGGAGTAATAAAAAGTGTCGATGTTATGTAGGAACTTCTTTTGTTTACAGGAAAACCAGTATTCAAGGTCTTTACGATTCATTTCGTCTTTAATTAAGCCAGTAAGTGTATTTGTATCTAACATTTTTTAACCTCTTTTCTGATATATCTTGATAGATTCAAAATTTCGGGAAATAGCAGTTTCCCGAATTGTGTTACAATTCAAACAATTCACCCGTAACCCCTACCAGTAGGGAACTGACCGAAACACAATTCGTGATTTCGCGTGTATTTTGGGACCACCTATTAGAAGACGGTGGTGCAGGGAAAAACGGCGGGCAGGCTGCGCCCCCGCGCCGCCCCAAAGGGCGGCACTGCCGGGCTCAGCCTGCCCGCCGTTTCCCATTCCTTGCCACCCTTGCAGCCCTTCTGTTCAGGTGCAGCCCCGCGCCGTTATAGACGGGCTGGCTGTCAAGCCCCTTGCGCACGATCGCCTCCTCGTTGGAGATGAAGTCATGGGCCGCGGAGCGGGTGACCATCTCCTCGGTGTTATAGGAGGCATAGTCGGCATCGGAGCAGAACCACCAGCCATGACCGGCCGGCTGCAGCACGCGGGAGGTTGTCGCATTCTCATACTCCCATGCGTCATAGAAGGTGTTGTGCACAAAGCGCCACACCTTGTTGCAGATGACCACATGGGTCGTGATGCCGCGGAAGATCTTGTCCACCATGAAGAAACGCTGTGCGCTACACATGATGTAGATCCGGCGCTTGCGCTGCTGGCAGAGCATCGAGAGCAGTTCCAATGGGAAGGACGAAAAGTTGCGGTGTGAGAGCAGTGTTGACACCTCATCAAGCAGGACGATGGTCCCGGCATATTTCTTCTCCTCCTCCCCCGTGCCAAGGTCAACAAGCTGCTGGAAGTTCTGCAGCGGGATGTACGGGATGCCCTCCAGATGGTAGTTGGAAAAGACACGGACATGCTCGCCATACTGTGCATGGATCTGCCGGGCACGGTGCGTCATCGAGAGCGTCTTCCCCTTGCCGAACATGGCAACAAACATGTCAATGCCATAATAGGGGAATCTGCCCCATGCCCGTTCCCGTACCTGTGCGGCCGCGTCCTTCACGAGGTAGTATGCGACACGGTGCAGGTTGGAGACGATGAGGTTCGGCAGCCTCATCCGCAGCACGATGGCCAGGGCAGCCAGCAGGAACAGCCAGTAGGGTGAGCGGCTGATAAGGGCAAGGGAGAGGACGGTAAAAATGAATTTCATGGTTAAAACCTCCGGGAGAAATCGATCAGGTCGTGCAGGATGCCGAAGACCTCCCGGATGATGAGCACCACGAAGAAGAAACGGATCAGCACCGCAGGGGTGAAGCTGACCTCGCCCTGCAGGATAAAGTTTACGATGTAGTCCATCAGGAACGCCTCCTTTGCGTGACCTTCCTGCCTAACCAGAGTGAAAAGACCACGGTGAGGGCAAAACGGAAGATTTCGGAATCCTCCCCGCTGCGGGTGGGGTCTGCAATGGGGAGGGGCTGCAGGTCAGGTACAGTGCCGCCGGCATCCGGGGCCGGGGCATCGCCATCCAGGCCGGGGGCGTTATCGTCCGGGCCTGCAGCATTGTCCCCCGAACCGGGACTGTTGCCGTCCGAGCCTGCGGCATCATCCCCCGAGGCAGGACTGTTACCATCCGCATCAGGGGTATTGACATCCGGACGGGGACCATTGCCACCCAAGGCTGCAGCATGGCAGGCAGGGGGGCACACGGCAAGCAGGATGGACAGGGGGAAAATAAAAACGTATGCCTTGTTCATTCGCCACCCCCAGGACCGTCAAGGAGCAGACGGAGGACAAAACCCGCGACACCGAAGGCAATGACCGAAAAAAGGAACACCTGCCATAGTGTCAGCGTATAACCAAAAAGATCAAAACTGATCTGGAAAAAGCCCCAGCACATGGAAAAGAAAGGGGCAATGACATCACCCATATAAACACCTCCTAACGGAACAAAGATGTGATGAAACTGAAAAACGAGGAACATATGCTGCCAAGCCCCCTAAGCCCATCCCGGGCAAGGCCGAGCAGTGCGGGCAGGAGCCAGAGACTTAGGCCGACCCCAATGGCGGTGATGATGTCCTCCGGCAGGAAGGAAAAGAAACCGGCAAGGAGCGCGGGCACACTGCCAAGGTCAAGCAGGAGCCCCTTTGCCGAGCCGAGCACGCCGGAGAGGAAGCTGCCCGTGGAGGACACGCTGTCCACGATACCCGTCTGGACGGAGCTGCTGATGTCGCCGACCACATCCCATTCGGGGCCGCCGATGATGGTAATGCTGCCAGACCCGGACCCAGAACCGGGACCACCCGGCAAGGGATCGCCAGGGTCAGGGCTGGGGCTGGGGACGCTGCCGGGCCCGGTGCTGCCCGTCCCGGGTGCAATGGCAAGGCCAAGCCCCGGCACGGAGACGGGTGGGGTGTCCCCCGGCGACCAGACATGGTGCCCGCTCACCCTGTCATAGGAGAAGCGGTCGGTGAACTCCTTCGTGACCATGTCCGCGATGGATACCTCCGGGACCCT
>ERZ808040.392-NODE-392-length-39252-cov-4.230581_pt1 | contig 39252 bp, 30 predicted proteins | sample MGYA00380191_ERZ808040 | MGnify/ENA primary metagenome ERZ808040 (study PRJEB31490, sample SAMN06133395) | mouse gut metagenome | isolation source: J6 | host: mice | place: China: Chengdu | collected 2015-05 ...
AGGATCACGACACTGTTTTCAAAAAAGACTTCCTGTCCGGAACGCAGGTTTCCCTTATAAAACGAACCCTGCGCCCGGTCAATTTCCATCAGTACTTCTTCAAGCTGCTTTTTGTAGCGCTCCTCCCTGCCCGTGTCGCGGTCGTCGATCATCACGATCTTCAGATTACAATTCTGATTGATAACGCTCAAAAGCTGCGCTTCCTGTTCCGGAAGGAGGGGTCTTCCCTCAAAACCCAGGACGACCGGTGCCTCCCCCAAAAACTTGGAAGAATCCTGGAATTTTTCCCCAACAAATTTTTTCAGCGTCTTAAAATCAACTTTTGCATCAAGGAACACCGTGATGCCATGTTTGTTTCCCTTGATGATAACAGGATTTTCCATCGTGTACCTCCTTCGTACGTATCGGTATTCGTCCGGTTTGTTCTTCCCTTAATCAGAAATACGGATCGTTGTCGCGTTTCCGGCTTTAATCTCACCGGAAAGCAAGGCTTCCTTGTTCTCGCCGTTAAAATACAGCCCCATGACCTCGCGTCCGATGTATGCGGAATTTGCGGAGGAATAGCCGTTCGGGATTACAATAATAACGCTGATCTCCGGGTCATCATACGGCGCATACGCCGCGAAAAGCGCGTGGTTCGGATGCGTCGTGCTGACCTGCGCCGTCCCGGTCTTTCCCGCCACCTTTACGCCAAGGTCACCGTACAGCCGGTTCAGGGAATTTGTCGAAGTATTGACCACATTGTACATCCCAAGCTGCACCGCGCGCCACTGGGAAGAGGAGAACATCGTGATCTCATTGTGGACGGACGGTTCGTTCATATATACGATCCTGCCGTCTCTGTCCATGACGCGGTCTAAGAGGGTCAGGTCATAGCAAATGCCGCTGTTGGCCACGGTCGTAATGTATTTAGAAATCTGGGTCGGTGTAAAATTGTGGTAATATCCGATCGCCGTGCGGACAACGTCGCGGTTGGAAATCTCCGGGCGCTCCTCGTAAACTTCAACCCCGGAACCCTCGGCAAGCCCAAACATCGCCGCATATTTCTGTATCGTGGAAATCCCCTTCGCATCGTTATAATTGCCCCGCGCATCAAGCGACAGATCATAGCCAATCCGGTAAAAAAAGTAGTTGCAGGAATGCTGGATGGCGCTCGTCACATTGATGGAGCCGTGCGAGCCAGGATATTTCCAACATTTCGGGGAAGGCTCCACTTCCTCGAATATCCCGTGGTCCTGGATCTTTGTCGTGGTCGTGATCCGCCCCTCGCCAAAACCGACAAAGGACATCAGCGGCTTAAAGGTGGAACCCGTCGTCGTGCGCTGCTGGGTCGGACGGTTGATCAGCGGCCTGGAATTATCCTCAAGGAGCTTCGAATAATAAGTGTAATCAATTTTATTTGCCAGCATATTATTATCGTAGGACGGGTAGGTCACCATCGCCAGAACTTCCCCCGTCTTTACGTCCGTGATCACGAGGGAACCGCTGCACGGCTCAAGCGCTAACTGCGCCGGTGTGATCTCAAGGTTGGTGAGCTTCTGGATCATAAAGTTGTACGCGGAAATTCTCCCGCTCTTTAGGTTCCGGACATCATCCTCGTTATATTCTAACACATCTTGCTCAAATAATAAAAGACAAATTTCCGTGCCCGTCAGTTTTTTTGTGAAAATCAGGGTGCGATATAGCTTTTTTTCGAATTCTTTGTCGTCCCTGAAATAATCCAAGACATATTCTACGAGCATAGAATACCACTCGGAGTTATCGTAGTACGCACCATCCTGTCCAAGCTTTGACAAGTCAACCCAGTTCTTTGAGATGGCATACTGTAAAAAACGGCTCAGGCTTATTTTCCCGTTCGAATAATCAAGGTACACGGAATCCGTGCGGTCAATCGCAGAGGAGACTAACAGCCCGACATCGGAGGAGATCAGTGTCGAATAAACGTAATTGAGATATTCTTCCATCTCCTCCCCCGCCTTCGCGTTCGTGACCGTATTGTCAATCGCAAGATACTGGCGGAATTTATCGTAAATGGACGCGCGCTTCGCCTCAAAATATCCAAGCACGCGTTTTTCCAGGTCGGACGCGTCCGGCGACTTAAACGCCTTGATATCAATCACATTGTTGTAGATCAGGGCATTGTACACTTCATAGATCGGGATCTCAATTCCGGAAGCCTTCTCGCCTTTTGTCCCGTAACTCATGCCGTTGTTGATCTTGGAGATCAGGATGGCGGCGATATTGCGCTCTAAGATATGGTAGCCCGCAACCTGAAGGTCACGGTCGATCGAGAGATAGATATCGTTCCCGGCAACGGGAGCCTTTGTGATTTTGCTCTCTAATATCTTGTTGGAGGAGGATACCGTCAGCTGCTCCACACCCTTCTCCCCTGCAAGGTAGGCTTCCATCGACTTCTCCATGCCGGTTTTTCCGATGACATCGTTCGATTTATAGATTTCCTCCCCGCGCTCCTCATTCAGGGACTCCAGCTCGGAGGCGTTGATCTTGCCGGTATATCCGATGATATGGGCAAAATACTCACTGTCATAATAGACGCGCGACATCGTCTGTTTTACCTCGATGCCAGGGATATCCGCCATATTTTCGCGCACCGCCGCCGCCGTTCTCTCGTCGATTTTGGTAGCGAGCGTAAATTGAGACCACTGTGGGTTTAAGATCATCAGATTATAGCGCACCACCATGATTTTGTAGGCATCTTCCATCCCGTAATCGTCGGAGATCTCGAACATCGGGCCGTTTTCCTTATCGCCGTAGCGCAGGAAGTCAAAGACCTCCTCCGCACTTGCTTCGCGCATCGCTTCGGAAAGTTTGTTGACCGATGTCTTGCAGTACGCGTTTTTCTTAAAGCGAAGCAGGGCGTTCCCCTCCACATTGAAAGCGAGGGAATACTCTGTGCCTTCCTCCGTCTCCTCCTTGACCAAATCAATGCCGAAATCCAGCTCCGGCTCATATCCGTAATCCGAAAGCATCTGTACGAGCTGTAACACCATCGCGTTCTTTTTGTCATTCTCCGTAACAAGCGCGGTATTGCTCATAACGACCGAATAGCTCTGGACATTTTCAGACAGCTGTACGCCGTTGCGGTCATAAAAATTGCCGCGCGTGCTTGTGATATCGCGTTCCTGTGTATTTCTGGTATCTTTGCCCACATAGTCCTCCGCCCCCTGTGATGCAATCTGCATCTGAAAAGAACGCCGGATCAAAATAAAAAACACTGCAAGGAAGATGGCAAGAAGCGGAACGGTTCGGTTGTTCAGTATTTTTTTCAGTTTTTCCAAAAAGATATCAAGCACTTATCTCTTCTCCTTAAATTCAAAACGCAAAAGTAACAGGTGAACGCTCTGGAACAGTTTATAGAGCAGGATCGAGGCAAAAGTCGTGTAGATGACCCTCGGGACGATGATGCGCCCGAAATAATATCCGATGCCAAGCCTTCCGTTGAGGAGCGCAATAAAAATGTAATATAAAAAACAGTATACCAGCTCGCTGACCGCGGTAAGGCCGAGCGGAAGCAGATAATCTTCCCGGTCAAATATCTTCGCGGCATAGCCGTTAAAAAATCCGACCACCATGTAAAATATCGCAAAAATCCCCAAATAATTCCCGATGCAGAAATCCATCAAAAGCCCGGCAAAAAAACCGGTCCAGACTCCCGCGTTCTGCCCTTTAAAAAACGCCGTCGAGACAACAAGGATCAACAGGACATCCGGAACCACGCCAGCCAGCTCAAAATATGGGAACACGGAACTTTGCAGCAGATAACTGAATATGATTTCCAAAAAAACAACAATGCAACGAATCACAAAACTACCTCTATTCGGAGTCACTTTCTATTCTTTCCTTCAACTGCGTTATAATCAGCACATTTTCAATGTGTTCAAAATCAACGACCGGCAGAAGGTACGCCGTCCTTGCCATATTGCTCGCGTCAATCTCAATGTTGTGGACAAAACCGATCAAAATACCGGGTAAGTATTTGTCGCTGATGTACGAGGTGACGATCTCATAATTTTCCTCTACCTGTGCATTTAAGCGGATGCCCTCCACACGGATGTATCCGTCGTCCAAAAGCTCAAGGTCGCCCCGGATGTCGCAGGTATCGGAAGTCTTTAAAAACATGCCGCTGACGTAGCTCATATCATCAATGATCGCCCGGATGCGGCAGTAGTTTTTCCCCACCTCGGTCACAATCCCAACCAGCCCGTTCCCGGCGATGACATTCATATCCTTTTTGATTCCGTCCTCCGCCCCCTTGTTCACGACAAAAGAGCTGTAATATCCGTTTGTGTCCCGGCTGATCACGGTCGCCGCGATCATCGGATAGTCCGAATACTTCTTTCCCACCTCATAAAGCTCCTGCAGTTCCGCGAGCTCCTTACTGTTGGAGACAAGCACACTGTTCTGGCTTTTCAGGCTCTCAATCTGTTCTTTTAATTTTTCGTTCTCTTCCTGCAACGCCTTCTTGCTCTCAAAAAGCTCCACCCATTCCGTCAGGTATGTTCCGACCGTGTTGATTCCGTTCTGCATCGGCGTGATCAGATTCCCGACGCTGGTCTTAAACGGGAGCAGCTTATCACTGTAGCGGTAGGAAGCATAAAGCAGCAGGAGGCAAAAAAACGTCAGTCCGTAAAACAGATGCTTTGGGCGCATCTTAAACTTTATTTTCTGCTTACGCCTCATCCTCATGCGGTCAGCCTCCGTAATAGGTCTGCTTTAAGGTCAGGGCCAGCGCCGAGAGCTTGTTGTTCTCTATAATGCGGCCAAGTCCCTTGACAACCGTGTTTGCGGGATCCTCACACATATTGATGTTCAGCTCTGTCTCCTGCGCCATCAGCTTATCGAGCTCAAAGATATTGGAGGAGCCGCCTGTCAAGTAAACACCGGAATCAATGATATCCGACGAGATTTCCGGCGGTGTCTTCTCAAGGATGATCCGCACGGCATCAATGATGCTGTGCATATATTCCGCGATTGTCTCATACACAAAGCTCGCGGAGATCTCCCGCTCGATCGGGAGTCCGGAGAGTACGTCGCGGCCGTAAACTTTCACCGTCCGCTCTTCCTTCGGCGGCAGCGCACAGCCAAGTTGCTTTTTGATCGTCTCCGCCGTCTTCTGCCCGATGATGAGGTTGTAATTTTTCTTTACATTTAGGATGATCGCCTCGTCCAGCTTGTTTCCGCCGACCGGGATCAGCTTGCTAAGCACAATGCCGCCGAGCGAGATGATGGATACTTCTGTCGTGTCCGCGCCAATATCGACAATCATCACGCCGTGGGCCGTCATGACATCAAGCTCTGCCCCAAGTGCGTCGGCGATCGGTTTCTCCACGATGCGGACCTTTTTTGCCTTTGCGTTCGAGCTTGCCACAAGGTCAAAGAACGCGCGCTTTTCCACCTCCGTGATGTCGGTCGGCGCAGCGACCAAAAATTCCGCCCCGGTGATCTTGCCATAATCCTTTGAGAGCTTGTCAAAGGCTAAGTTCAGCAGGGAAAGCATATTTGCAATATCCGCGATCACGCCGCTTTTGACGGGGTAATCCACCAGGATGTTCGCCGGGGCTTTGCCGTACATCTCATACGCCTCATCCCCGATCGCAATGACTTGGTTCCCGTTCGCGACCGCGATGATATTCTTTGCGTCAAAGATCACACCCTCGTTTTTCTTATATATTTTGATCGTACTTGTACCGAAATCAACACCAAATACTTTGCCTGCCATTTTTTTCCTCCATTCCCTGCCGCTTTGCGTAAGGTGCCGGTCTCTCCTTCCCGCCTCCGTTATCCGCGTTGGCAGAAAGCAGGATTCCGGTACGCCCTAGAACGGCGCGCAGCCATTTTCCTTAAAACTAAAATAACGGTTATCCCCGATGATAATATGGTCAAGCAGCCGGATGTCCAGCATCTTCCCGGCCTGTGCGACCTGTACCGTAAGGTGGATGTCCTCACGGCTTGCCGTCGGGTCACCGCTTGGGTGATTGTGTACTAAAATAATGCCCACCGCTTCCCTCTGCAGCGCCTCGATGAAAATCTCACGCGGCGAGATCAGGGACGCATTCACCGTCCCGACAAAAAGGCGCTTCTCCCCAAGGAAAATGCATTTCGTGTTAAAGAAAAGCACATGCACTTCCTCGGTGCTTAAAAACCGCAGATCCTGCATATAATAATCTGCGATCGCGGACGGGTTTTTAAGGATCGGTCTTTCCCCAAAGTCTTCCCGCGCCAGCCTCTTCATCAGTTCAAATGCTGCCAAAAGCTTGAGCGCCTTGACTTTTCCGACCCCGCGTACCGCCGTCAGGCGGGAAAATGTCATCTTTGCAAGCCCGGAAAGGTTTTTCTCCGGGGAAAGCAGTAAAAGGCGCTTTGCCAGTTCGACCGCCGTTTCTTTTCTCGTCCCGCTCTGCAGTAAGATCGCCAAAAGTTCCGCGTCAGACAGGCTCCCCGTCCCGTCCCTCTCGCATTTTTCGTAGGGGCGTTCCGAGAACGGGAGCTCTTTCATCGTGACTGGGCTGTTATTCTTTTCCATAGGTTCCTTTCCTTCTCCCCAGAAGGCATCCGCCTGGAAATCCCGACATGATGTTCCACCGCCGGATCAAAGTTTCCGGTAGATGAAAATGGAAATGATCACACCGATGATGCTCGCGATCGTAATTTTGATGGAAAGCCCGAAAGTGACCACGATCACACCGAGATTCAGTGTAAAATGCCCGTTGGAGGAGGAACCAACCCCGAACTCCTGCCCATAATTCAGCCACGAAAGCCATGAAACATCCCTTGCGAGATATCCGAGGAACCCCCCGATCACCACGCCCGCAAGCATCAAAAGCAGCAGTGCCCATGAATTTTTTCCCATCTCACGCGCCATAATCCACCTCATTTCTGTGACAGTCAGACCTTGTCCTCCCATCATAATCCATTCTATTCTACCACATTTCCTTTGATTTGTATACTCTCAATCGAAAATTTCTTATCCTTCCCCTGCACGATGCAGCCTGCCCGAACCAATTCCTGCGCCGCCCGCAAAGCTCCAAGCTTAGCGTGATACCAGGTAAGCCCGCCCTGAAAATAGACCGCGTAAGGTTCTGTGAGCGGTCCGTCCGCCGATAACTCAATCGAGCTTCCCTGCACAAATGCCCCCGCCGCCATGATAACCTGCGAGGTATATCCAGGCATGTCGCCCGGTTCCGGGTCAACAAAAGAATCCACCGGGGCGGCGGCCTGGATGCCCTTGCAGAACGCGACCAGTGCCTGCGGGCTTTTTAAGGTCACCGCCTGAATGATATCGTGGCGCTCCTGCCTTCCGTCCGGGATCACCGGATAGCCGAAGGATTCAAAGAGTGCCGCCGCAAAAACCGCCCCCTTTAACGCTCCTGCCGTCACGGTCGGGGCAAGGAAAAGCCCCTGGAAAAATTTTTGGGTGAGGCCGAGCGTTGCGCCGACCTCGCTGCCGAGCCCCGGTGCGGTCAGGCGGTACGCACATTGTTCAATCAGCCCGGAACGCCCCGCGATGTAACCGCCGATCGGAGCCAGCCCGCCGCCCGGGTTTTTGATGAGCGAACCGACACAAAGATCTGCCCCGACATCGCTCGGCTCGATGGTTTCCACAAATTCACCATAACAATTATCTACCATACAAATTACGTCCGGTTTGATTTTTTTGATAAAAGCAATCAGCTCCCCGATCGCATTTACCGAGAGGGTCGGCCGGGTCTGGTAGCCCTTGGAGCGCTGGATCGTGACAAGACGTGTTTTTTCGTTAACTGCTGCACGGATCCCATCAAAATCAAACGTACCGTCCGCGAGCAGATCCACCTGCCGGTAGCTCACGCCGTACTCCTTAAGGCTGCCGGTAGCATGGGCGTGCTTTTCGCCGGCGCTGCAGACAGCATCTTCCTCATGGATCCCGATCACGCCCTCTAAGGTGTCGTAGGGCTTCCCGACCGGGGAAAGAAGCTCATCCCCCGGCCGGAGGTTTGCAAAAAGCGCCACCGCGAGCGCGTGGGTACCACAAGTGAGCTGTGGGCGCACGAGGGCAGCCTGTGTATGGAACACATCCGCGTAGACTGCCTCAAGCGCGTCACGCCCGGCATCGTTGTAGCCATAGCCCGTCGAAGCTGCGAAATGCGGCTCACATACTTTATTTTTCTGCATGGCTTTTAAAACTTTCATCTGGTTATATTCCGCTACTTCGTCAATTTTTTCAAAGCGCGGCCTTAACTGGTCAAGGATTCCTTCGGCATACTCATACAATTCCGGCGATACGCCAAGTTCCTCATACATTTTTTTGATCTCATCCATCGTCACACCTCTTTATTCTGTCCCATGAATCTATTTTTTCCTTTTGTTTCCCTGCTTTGTCTTGCTTTTGGAATTGCGGAGGATGGCAAGCACGGTCACCCTGCCAAGATGATACAAAAGAAGCGCGGCCTGTGTGAAGCCAAGTGCCAGCGCGTAGGAAAATTCTGTTGAAACTTCATACACGGACTCCGGGTGCCTTACCCCCATTACAATCAGTGTAATGATGGCAATCAACAGAACAACATGAGCCACCGCATAATATAGGGTGCGGCGGACACAAAATTTTTTGACCAAAAAGCGTTCTATAAAGATTGTTGCCACGATCAGAAGCACATACAAAAAAAACATCAGCAACCAGAGCACCGATTCGTTTTCCGGCACGGAGATCAGGTCGAGCGAGAGCGTAAACAGCCCTGCGAACACAGCAAACAAAATTCCGAAGACGACCGAGCGCTCGTTTGGTGTCAGCAGGGATTTGCGCCTTGCCGCCGGCTCGTTCGCGATTTTCTTTAAGTCCTCCACATTTTTTTTCATTTCATCGTTTTCTTTCATGAAATTATTCCCCTTTCTAAGCCAGGAAAACCCTGTCTGTGTTTTTTAATATCATGTATCGCCCGCATTCCGTTTTTCGCCGGATTTTGGCAGAAAGCCAAGTATGGCGGAAAGGATTCTTCCCTCGTCATATTGAAATTCTTCCTTATTGATCCAAATTACCTGTTTCTCGCGCTTAAACCACGTTAACTGCCGTTTTGCGAAATGCCTTGTATCCCGCTTGATCTTCCCTATAGCATCCTGGAGCGTCGTCTCGCCGTCCAGATACTCGAAAAGCTCCTTGTAACCGAGCCCCTGCATGGACACCATCCCGCGCGTCATGCCCTCCTCACGCAGCCGCTTTACCTCGTCAAGCAGCCCTGCCGCTATCATCGCATCCACCCGCCGGTCGATATTTTCATAAAGGACATCGCGCGGCGCGGTCAGCACAAAATAATACAGCTCATAAGGGGAAGTATGCCCTGCCTGCTCCTCGTTGTGCTCCGAAATCCGGCCTCCGGTCTGTGCGTGGTACTCCAGCGCCCGGATTGTGCGCTTGATATTGTTTTCGTGGATTTGTGCCGCCGCCCCCGGATCCACAGCGGCGAGCCTGCCATGCAGTGCGCGCACGCCGTACTCCTTTGCGAAAGCCAGTAATTCCTCCCGCAGCGAGCCGTCCGCCTCCGATTCGGAAAAATCAATTTCCCTCGTCACCGACTGGATATAAAAACCGGTTCCGCCGACGAGGATGGGAAGCTTTCCCCGCTCGTAGATCCCCTCCATCGCCTCCTTTGCAAGCTTCTGGAAACGAACGATATTAAATTCCTCCCTGGGGGAAAGGATATCAATCAGATGGTGCGGAATATCCCCCATCTCCGCCGCGGCAATCTTTGCCGTCCCGATGTCCATTCCCCGGTATACCTGCATGGAATCCGCGGAAATGATCTCCCCGCCAAGCGCCCCCGCAAGCATAAGGGAAAGTTTTGTTTTCCCGACCGCGGTCGGTCCTGTCAGCACGATCAATGGCTTTTTTTTATGTTCCTGCATGGCACCTCCCTTATTTGTTATGGAACGATTGCGTTCCCCAAAATGCTCCCGCAGACATCCTAGTTCACAATCCTCTTAAACTTTCTCTCCAGTTCATTCTTCGTCATGGAAACGATGATCGGCCTGCCGTGCGGGCAATGGAACGGATTTTCAAGCTGCAAAAGCTCGTGGATCAACCCTTTTGCTTCCTCGCCGGAAAGCCGCATGTTACCTTTTACAGCCGCTTTGCAGGACATGCCGGCGATTTTGTTCAGGATGATATCGGGTGTTCCGGCAGGCGGTTCCGCGACCAGACCGTCCAGCAGTTCAAGCAACAGTGCCCTGCCGTCAACCCCGTACAAATCGGCGGGCACCGCACTTACGGCATACTCCCTTCCGCCAAACGCCTCAATTTCAAAGCCGAGTGAAATAAAATGTTCCATGTATCGGTTTAAAGTATCCTCCTCGCGCAGCGACAACGGCAGGACGATGGGCGGCGTGAGCATCTGGGATAAAACCTGTTTCTCCTTCATGCGCGCAACGGTGTGCTCGTACAATATTTTTTCATGTGCCGCATGCTGGTCAATAATAAAAAGCTGTTCGTGAAATTCTACCAGCCAGTAAGTTGCGAAAAGCTGACCGATAATGCGGTGGTGCTCTTCCTCGCTCTGCTTAAGAAACGCCTCCTTGCCCTGCTCCGTGGTTTCAAAGAGGGAGAGCTGGGAAGGGTTGTTTCGGGCAAGGGAAGGTGTATCCCCGCATTGGTTTTTCCATCCGGTACAATCAGGATGGTTCCCCTCTGCACCGGACTCCTTTCTGGCTTCGGCAGAGTCCAAAAACCCCGTGTGTGGCGTTCTTTTACCGCCTTCGTTAACGGAATCCCCCTTTTCTTTCTGCCGGACAGGGCATGGAATATTTGTGTCAGCGGTGCCCGCACCCGGTTCCCCGGATGCCGCATGGCAGGCGGGTTCTTTCCTCACCCCGTCTTCTGCCGTTCTGTCTGCCGCCCTGCCGCAGGCAGCTTCTTGCTCCGGCCTGTCTTTTTCCATGCCATACGTGACGTTCTCCCGCAGCAATCTTTCCTGTCTGTTCCTCACCGGCTCATCCTCACCCTTTTCCGGGTGCACAAACAGGGGCGATGTGAGCGTTGCATGGATGGCTTCCTCACGCACACGCTCCGCCTCATCCCGGAGCGCTTCTTTTGTCCGGGTCATGCGGCCGCGCTCAAAAATTTCCGGTGTCGGCTGATAAACGGTCCGTACCCGCTTCTCCTCCGAAAGCACCGCGTCCGGAATCATATTTTTACCGGAAAGTGCATCCCGCACGGTCCGGTAAACTAGCTGGTAGAGTGCTTCCCCGTTCGCAAAGCGCACTTCCAGCTTTGTGGGATGTACGTTCACGTCGATATGTTCGGTTGGGATCGTAAAATGCAGTGCCGTAAACGGATATTTATGCTGCATGGAATAAGGTTTGTATGCTTCCTCGATTGCCTTGCTGATAATATTGCTTTTAATATACCGCCCATTGATAAAGTAATTTTCGTAATTTCGGTTGCCGCGCGAAACCACGGGCTTGCCGAGAAAACCGGAAATTTTTATGTCATCGGCTTCCCCGTCCGCCTCCACAAGTGCCGCCGCGATGTCACGCCCGAAAATATGGTAGATGCAGTCCTTTAAATTCCCGTTTCCCGCAGTCTGCAGCACGGTCTTCCCGTTGTTGATAAATTTGAACGAGATTTCAGGATGTGCAACGGCAAAGCGTTCCATCAGATCGCTGATATATCCGGCCTCGGTCATGGCTGACTTTAAAAATTTACGCCGTGCGGGAGTATTGTAAAAAAGCGTCCGCACAAGGAATGTTGTGCCCTCCGGCGCGCCGATCTCCAAAAATTCTTTCTCCTGCCCGCCCTCAATCACGTAACGGCTGCCGGTCAGTTCCCCCCGTGTCTTTGTCACAAGTTCCACCATCGAGACGGCGGCAATGCTGGATAATGCCTCCCCGCGGAACCCGAGGCTTTTGACGCACAGAAGGTCAAGCGCCGTGGCGATCTTGCTTGTCGCATGTCTGGAAAACGCAACCGGAATGTCCTCCCTCGCGATCCCGCCGCCATTGTCCGTCACGCGGATAAACCCGATACCGCCCTCCTTGACCTCCACCGTCACAGCTCCTGCCCCGGCATCCACTGCGTTTTCCACAAGCTCTTTTACGACCGAGGCAGGGCGCTCCACGACTTCACCGGCAGCAATCTGGTTGATCGTATCCGAATCCAGAAGATGAATTTTTCCCATGCCGGACTCCTTTCTTATTAGTAAGTTCCGCAGAAATCCTACACAGCGCCACTTTTGTGGGAGGGATTTCCGTCTGCCATACATCCGGAAATTCCTCCCGGCGCTGTTTTAGGTTCCTGCTGTTTTAGCCCCGCAGGTTATCTTGGTTCGTGCTCCTTGATAAGCGCCTGTAATTCATATAGTTTATTCAATGCGCCAAGCGGGGTCATGTTTGCAAGTTCGAGCGATTTCAGTTCCCAGATTACAGGGTTTTCCTCGGGTGTGGTAAAGAATGAGAGCTGCTCATAATCTTTTATTTTCCCGGAGCCGTGATTTACTGCCACAAAAGCTTTTGGTTTTCCCATGCCGTTCTTTGTCGGTTTCGCCGGCGCATCCTTCCTCTCAAAAGCCGGAATAAGATCCGCGCCGCCAGCTGTTGGATTTGGATTTCCGGATGCTTCAGCTGCGATAGCGGCTTCGCCTGCATGTTCCGCCAGCATCCTTGCCCGCTGTGCTACTTCGTTTTCATTCAAAGTCCCGGCGATCTCAAGTGCCCGGTCAAGCACTTCACCCGGCACGCCCGCAAGCCTTGCGACTTGGATGCCGTAGCTTTTGTCTGCACCGCCCTTGATGATCTTGCGCAAAAATACAATATCCTCGCCAGATTCTTTGACGGCGATGCAGTAATTATTCACACCGTCAAGCTTTCCTTCCAGTTCCGTCAATTCATGATAGTGCGTGGCAAACAAAGTCTTTGCCCCGATATTTGCAGGATTGTTGATATGTTCCGCGACTGCCCATGCGATGCTTAAGCCATCAAAAGTCGAAGTCCCCCGCCCAATCTCATCCAGGATCAACAGGCTGTTTTTTGTCGCGTTGCGCAGGATGTTCGCAACCTCTGTCATCTCCACCATAAAAGTGCTCTGCCCGGAGGCTAGGTCGTCCGATGCTCCCACGCGTGTGAAAATCCGGTCCACAATCCCGATGTTTGCCGCAGCAGCAGGGACGAACGATCCGATCTGTGCCATCAAAACGATCAGGGCGGTCTGGCGCATGTAGGTAGATTTTCCTGCCATATTCGGCCCCGTAATGATGGCAAGACGGTGCGTGTCATTATCTAGGTATGTATCGTTTGCAACAAAGGCATCGTTATCGAGCATCCGCTCAACTACCGGATGCCTGCCTTCCTTAATCTCGATCACGCCTTCCGTGTTGACCTGCGGCCTTACAAAGTGCTCGCGTTCCGCCACAAAGGCGAGCGACGCAAAAACATCAAGTTTTGCCACCGCCTTTGCCGTGCGCTGGATGCGTGCAACCTCCCCGGCTATTTTTTCCCGTATTTCCGAAAAAAGTTCATATTCCAGCGCTGTCAGCTTTTCCTCGGCGTTAAGGATCTTATCCTCAAGTTCCTTTAATTCGGGTGTGATATATCGTTCCGCCCCGGTCGTTGTTGCTTTTCTTGTCCAGTCCGGCGGGACGAGTTCCTTAAATGAATTTGTCACTTCAAGATAATAGCCGAACACTTTGTTGTATTTGATGCGCAGGTTTTTGATCCCCGTCTTTTCCCTCTCCCGCTGTTCCACCTGCGCGATCCAGTTTTTCCCCTCGGTCTTCGCACTGCGCAGCTCGTCCACATCCGCGTGATAGCCGGTGCGGATGATTCCGCCGTCGGTTACGGAGATTGGCGCTTCCGGGTCAATGGCACGTTTGATCAGGTCATACAGGTCGCCAAGCGGGTCGAGCCCTTCATAGACCCCACGCAATTCTTCCGACCTTGCCTCCCCGAGCAGCAGGCGGATCGGTGGCAGCATGGCAAGCGAGGAGGAAAAGGCAAGCAGGTCACGTGGGTTTGCGCTTCGGTAGCTGACCTTGCCCATCAGGCGCTCCAAGTCATAGACCGCATCCAGATATTCGCGAAGCTCATCGCGTGTGATCAATTGTTCGTTTAATTCTGCAAGTGCATCGTGACGTGCGCGGATTTCTTCCGGATCGATCAATGGCTGCTCGATAAAATTCCGCAGAAGTCTCGCCCCCATCGCCGTCTTTGTCTTGTCGAGCACCCACAAAAGCGAACCCCGTTTTGTTTTTTCGCGCAACGTCTCCACAAGCTCGAGATTACGTCTCGTGGAAGTGTCCAAAACCATATAACGGTTGGTCGCGTACGGTGTAATATGGTTGAGCTGTTCCAATGAATTTTTTTGTGTTTCCAGCAAATATTGCAGCACTGCCCCTGCTGCGTCACACCCTGCAGTATAGTCCGACAGCCCAAGTCCCGCCAGCGTCCCGGTGTGGAAATGTCCCATTAACGCTTTTGCACATAGCTCCGTGTCATAGTACCATTCCGCTAATCCTGCGACCGTGATATGGTATCTTCCCCGCAGTTCTTCCAGGTCAATGCCACAAGACAAAAACGCCGGATTACAAATGATCTCCGACGGTGAAAATTTATATATTTCATCCAAGATGCCGCGCACAGTGGCGACCTCCGTCACATAATAATCCCCGGTTGAGACATCCACCGTGGAAATCCCGTATATCCCGTTTCTCTCAACAATGCCCATCAGGTAATTGTTTTTTGTCGCGTCCTGCGATTGGCTGTCTATGTTGGTTCCCGGTGTCACAATGCGGATGACCTCACGCTTTACCAACCCCTTTGCCATCTTCGGGTCTTCCACCTGCTCGCAGATTGCCACGCGGTATCCTTTTTCCACCAGTCTTGTCAGATACCCCTCAAGGGCATGGTGCGGTACACCGCACATGGCGGCACGCCCGGAAATTCCGCACGCTTTCCCGGTCAGCGTCAATTCCAGCTCCCTCGAAACCGTCACCGCGTCCTCAAAAAACATCTCGTAAAAGTCACCGAGACGGTAAAACAGGATGCAGTCTTTATACTGCGCTTTCGTCTCCAGATAGCTCTGCATCATCGGTGTCACGTTTGCAAGCTCTTCCGGGTTCATCACCTGCACCAAGGGTTCCTGCGTCCTTGTCGACTTAACCGATGCTTCCTCTGCCATTTCTTTTCCTCCTATTTAAGTCCCGCGTATGCCCTCCCAACGCCCCATTGTCGTGGAAGGGCTCTCCGTCCACCCTGCTCCCGGATAGCCCTTCCGGGGTTTGTCCGGCCATACGCTGTTTTAAGTTCCACATATGCCCTCCCGCAACACCACTTATCACGGAAGGGCACATACTGTTTTTTTGGTTTACACTCCGTCATCCACCAGCAATCCATCTCCGTCCGCTGCCGCGGTTGCAAGTGCGTCACACCGCTCATTCTGCGGGTGCCCGGCGTGCCCCTTCACCCAGGAAAACGTTACGGCATGGGGCTCTTTTGCCGCGAGCAGGCGCTTCCAGAGATCCACGTTCTTCACCGGTTCATTGCCGCCGCGCTTCCATCCTTTTTTGATCCATCCGTCAATCCAATGTTCGTTAAATGCCTTGACCAGATATTGCGAATCGGAGTAAAGTATTACCTCGCACGGTTTGGTCAGTGCCTCAAGCCCTACAATCGCTGCCATCAGTTCCATCCGGTTGTTTGTGGTACGCACATAACCGCCTGAATATTCCCGCAGATGTTCGGTTCCTTTCGGGTCAATATAGGACAGGATCGTCCCGTAACCGCCCGGACCGTCCGGGTTTCCTCGCGCAGCGCCGTCCGTATAGATCGTTACTTTCATGAACACCTCCATATTCCATGGGGAATTGTTCCACAGGAATTATTCTGCCCCAATCTGCATTATACAAAAATGTATAAAACCACACACAAACAACACATCCCCTGCCACAGTATGAAAAGCCCGAAACACCGAACCGCCGCCTGACATAGACCGGCTCAGAACACCCAGTTCCCGCTCTCCTCAAAATGCTTGACCCTGGCCTCCGCATGTGCTGTCATCCCCTCGTCATAGCCAAGCATCCGCAGAAGTTTAATGGCATTTTTCGATACCGCCCTTCCCGGATAAAGCTTGTAGTCAAAGAGTACATCCTTCTCCTGCACATACTCCTGGAAATGGTAATTGGAATATTGTTCCTCCAATATATGCGTCAGTTCGATATCGTGCGTTGCCGCAAAGCACATTGCATTTGCCCCCGCGAGCCACGAAAGGATTTCTGCCGAGGCAGCAATGCGCTCTAATGTATTAGTGCCGCGCAGCACTTCGTCCACAAAGCAGAGCACCGGGATATCCGGGTTGACCAGATCCATAATACGCTTCAGGGATTTGATCTCGACAATGTAATAACTCTCATTGCTGAAAATATCGTCGCGCAGCGCCATCGAGGATGCCACGGCAAAAAAACTTGCATGCCATGCTGATGCCATGACGGTGTTGATTGTCTGCGCTAAGATTGCGTTGATGGCGAGCGTCTTGATGAAGGTCGATTTCCCGGAGGCGTTCGATCCCGTGATCAGCACGCAGCGGCGCTCACAGAGCGAAGCAGGAACCGGCTCGTCTAACATCGGGTGGTAGACATCCTCCGTCTCAAGAAACGGCGCGCCGCCCTTTAATTCCGGGACGCACCACTTTCCCATTAGTTCCCGGTAAGATGCCGCTGCGATCATGGCATCCAAAAAGCCTGCCGTCTCAAACAATGCGGTCAGTTCCGCCTCATTATTATCAAAAATCTTCAGCATGTTATTGAATTTGATAAGGTCAATATGGAATAACATGCGGATATAATCAATCATGCCCTCAAGCAAGTCACCCGTAGGCTTTTTGCCCGCCACGATGCGTGCCCCCTTGCGGAAAGAAGCAAACACCTTTAAATTCTTCCGGATCGTCTCCGTATAGTCCGCAATCTCCCCGTCCGTGAGCGCCGTGAGCGCCTTCATGCCATCCATCATGCGGATCAGATGGGAAACCACGCAAAAATATTTTTCAATCTCACCCTTGCGCTTATAGTAAGAAAAAGCGTTGTATATACCGATCCCGATCACTGACATCACGCCCGCTACAGGGTTAAGAAAAATCAGGGCAAGCGCCGCGAGCATGAACACAAAACAGACATAGTGCGGCGCATTGCTCTCGCGCTTGAGCAGGTGAAGCAGATGGATATACTCATAAACGGAAATGTTGCGCTCCTTGCCCATGCGCATAAACTGTTCCTGCAGAGCCTGCCTCGCCGCCTTATCCTTCGCGAAATATTCCATCAGACGGTTTCTCTCCGAAAGTTCCTCCTGCGAAAAGCTCAATCGGTGCAGCATCGCAAAAAGATACTCTTCCCCCGCCGCCGAGCCGGTATTGTTCATGGTCATGAAAATCTGATCCATATCAAGGTCATTCCAAGTGATGGAGTCGATATCGCCCTGTCCCTTTGGCAGATGCTCGTAGTAATACTGCAGGGAACGGTACTTTGTCTCGGAATATTCCTCGTTCGGAACCTGCCCCCACTCGCGCCCCATTTTCAAATACAGTTTTCTTGTGTAATTTTTTTCGTCATATATACTTTTGAAAAATAAAGCCACCAGAACGATGGCTATGATTATCACATATGGCATCCTGTCAAGTCTCCCTAAGCAGATGGTCGGAAACGAAATTTCCCAAACACGCGAAAAGCCGCCCCATAGCGGCGGTTTTTCAGTTTCATTTAAAATTTTTTGTTGGAAAGCCTTCCCTGGTCCCGCAGGACATTCTTCAGTCCCTCAAGCGCCGTTTCAAGCTCAATGTTAGAGGCCGGCGCACTCTCGGCTGCCGGAGCCTCGCCGGATTCTTCCTGTTTTACCGGTACTAGTTCCACCTCGCACATATATTCCTGTGTAACAAGGCGTGCTTCCAGCTGATTTTCGAATTTCCCCCAAGCCTCCCTGACACTGAGGGCGGTCGTGATCACTGGCGAGCCGTCCGCACGCAAAAACGGGGTGGTTTTTGATAAATCCTTACAGAGCATGTAATATTTGTATCTTCTTTCCATAAAACAAGCGTCCTTTCAGCCACTGCGGCGAAGGAATCCTCTCCGTCCACAGTATAAAATGCTAGATTTTCTCCACCTGTAATTATAACTTATTTTTTTGGGGAAGTCAATGTTTGATTTTCCGGCTGAGAACCTTTCCGCTTCGTTTCCCCAAGCCCTCCCTCGTCTGTCAATTGATGCGGCGGTAGTGATAAAAAACTGTAACAATGCAAATGTTCTTATACAGGACATGCACGGTTAAGTGGGGATTTGAACCCCGGGGCTGTCCTTGCCCCTGCCTGGAGGCCGGCACATTCTCTGCCGGAGGAGATGCATCCACTTTGGCAGACTACCATCGAAAAGGTTACAGCAATTCCGTCGTCCAATTCAGTTCCTGGATTTTTTCGTCCAATTCACGCAATTCTTTGGATAGGCGATCCAATTCACCCTGAATGTCACTGACCGGAACCGTGCTCATAATGCGGATCTCGGTATGCGTCATGCGGCTTACCCTGTTGCTCGCGCAGTCGAGGAACCCCCGCAGGATATGGATCTTATTTTTCAGACAGTCCCTGCGGGCGAGCAGCGCCGTGATACGCTCCCCCTCGTGTGCCGTGATGCTGTTGGTCAAGTTGATCCTCGTGATCAGTTCCGTCAGCCGCTCCGTTACCCGGTCAAGCTCCTGCATCAGTTCCCGCGGTGATTCGGAAGGCTCCTCCCCCTCCTGTACCTTGGAATTGTTATTTAGCCGGATGCTGATCTCATTTAGTTTTTTTTGCAGATCCGATCGTTCCGACAATGCCGTCGCTAATTTCATTCTTTGCCACCTCGTCTTGTTTTTACGGGAACCCGGAACGGAAACGATAAGGCTCCCCTTCCCGTTTCCTGTTCCGGATACCTTTTTGGATCCATTATAAACCATTTTCCGGACAAAGACAATAAAGTTTATAAGTCAGTTACCACGAAATAATCAAACAGCGCATAATTTTCTGATTCCGCATGGTTGGCGCTCGCGTACATGCCAATGGTGTTCCCGACAAATCCCCCCGCCGCTTCCGTGCTTAAAAAGCGCGCGTCCACCGTGGCAGGAAGCTTTGTAAAACCTTTATCCTGCGGCGCGTACCAGAAGGAAAGCTGCTGTCCTTCCTGCATGATCTTTAACGTGATCCCGGCAGAATCCTGCGGGAGCAGGATGTTCGCAAGAACCACAGAGTTCTCTGTCGCATCTTCCTGCATCCGTCCGCCATTTAACCGATCCCCGTAGCTGACCACGCACAGTGCGGACTTTCCGTTCTCTTGCGTCACAACAAAACGCACACTCGCCCTCTCGCTCTGCAGGATCACAAGCCCCGCTTCCTCGCCCGCCGCCGGGACAAATTCCATCCTTGTCTCTGCCGTATAGTGGTAACTTCTCTGCCGGACACCAAGATACGAGGCGTTCGTCGGCTCGGTGATAACCTCCGGCGCTGCCTTCAGGGCAAGTTTTCCCGCCTGTCTTGTGAGAGAATACATATCCTCTTTCGGGTTGCGCACAGTGACAAAATGCGGGTCAAGTGTCCGGTTGTGGAAGGTGTAAAAATCACTTTCCGGCAGGGCATCTTCCACCAAAAGATCCACTTCCTGGATATCGGCAAGCTTTCCGCTCCCCTCATTGACGACCGGCCAGCCATCCTCCCAGGTCACTTTGGCAAGGAAGGTTTCACGCCCCATCCCGGTATAACCTTCACACGGGCGGGAGGCAAGCATGATCATATACCAATCACCTTCCGGCGTATCCACAAGGTCAGCGTGCCCGACATAGCGCACCGGATACGCTTTTCCCAGATGGCGGTGGGTAAAGATCGGATTGTTAAAATTCCCGACATATGGCCCAAAAACCTCTTTGCTGCGCGCCACACAAACCGCGTGTGCAGGTCCCGTACCGCCCTCGGCGTGCATGATATAATACCAGCCGTCCTTTTTGTAAAGGTGCGGGCCTTCCGGCCACTCCGCGTCGCGCAGTGCTCCCTTCCAAGCCAGCTTGTAATCACCGACCAGACAAAAATTCTTGATATCAAGCTCTTGGATGTAGATGTACCAGTCCCCGTTGTAGCGCACGCCGTCCGGGTTCGGCCGCGTGCCGATATAATAGCATTTCCCGTCCTCGTCAAAGAAAATGCTCGGGTCGATCCCCTCCGCGCCTTTCAGGTAATGCGGCTCCGACCAAGGACCCGCCGGGTCGGTCGCCGTGACAATAAAATTCCCGCCGAAAGAAACATTGGTGGTGATCATGTAGTATATACCGTCATAATAGCGGATGGTCGGGGCGAAAATACCGCGCGACATCCCATCGTTTCCAAGCGGGAGCTGCGACGGGCGGTCAAGGATATTGCCAATCTGGTGGAAATGGCACAGATCCTTGCTCGCAAAAATCGGCACGCCCGGAAAATAGGCAAAGGTGGAATTGACGATATAGTAGGTATCCCCCACCCGGCAGATCGACGGGTCGGGATAGAAACCGGATAAGATCGGATTTTTTACGGTTGGCATATGATGTTCCCCTTTTCATGGTATAAATAATGTTATAAAATGCGGCAGTTTTAAAACCCGCCTCCTCTTTTGCAGCGTTATATTTATTTTCAAATCATTTTACGGTATATTTTTTAAGTGTTGCCCGCACCGCTCCGACACCGGCGTTCAGCTCGTTAAAATACCCCGTAATTTTTTCGGAAAGCCCGCATTCTACAAGATTGACCGCAAACAGATCCGCGCGCGATAAAATATGGTCAAGTGCACCCGCAGACACTTTCGTCCCGAAATTTATCCCCTCCATCTGCCCTAAAACCTGTGCAAGCATCGGATCCGGGGAAGGCGTGAAACACTTCCCGGCATCGTCCACCCCAAGAAGATAACGCAGCCAGCCCGCCAGAACAAGCGGGATAAAGGTAAGTTGCCCCACATGCTCCCCCTTGGCAAGATATGCCTTTACCGTTTCCCCGAAACGGATCGGGAGCTTCTGTGAAGTGTCCGTCGCGATGCGCTGCGGCGTATCCGGCATAAAGACATTTGGCAGGCGCTTTTTTAAGACTGCGTCAATAAAATCCTCCGGCTTTAAGATGCCCGGATTGACGACCACCGGCATTCCTTCCTCATATCCCATGCGCGTGATCAGGGTGCTTAATTCTGCATCCTCCATTTCGTCGTGGATGGTGGTGTAGGATAACAGGCAGCCGTAGATGGCGAGCGCCGTATGCAGCGGATTCAGGCAGGTGCATACTTTCATCTTCTCCACCTGATCCACCGTCCGGCGGTCGGTAAAATAAACCCCGCCCCGGTCAAGAGGAAGCTTCCCGTTCGGGAAATCGTCCTCGACAACAAGGTACTGTGTTTCTTCCGCGTTGACAAACGGTGCAGTGTAGGTGTTTTTCCCCGTAATGATCAGTTCCGTGTCCGTAAAACCGTCCTTTTTCAGCATTTCCTGAACCAGTGCGTCCGGGCGCGGCGTGATCTTGTCAATCATGCTCCAAGGGAAGGAAACACGGGCATGGTCGCTTACATAATCGACAAATCCCGGTTCTACAATGCCGTTTTTCAACCATTCTCTTGCGTATGCTGTGACCGCCGCTTTTAATTTGTCCCCGTTGTGCGAGCAGTTGTCCATACTCACCATCGCAACCGGGGCGGCACCGTTTTGGTAGCGCGTGTACAGGAGTCTCGTGACTTTCCCCATAATATGTTTCGGGCAAAGCGTCTTATCCTGCATATCGTCCTGAACGACCGGCAGGTAAGCGCCGGACGGCCCGGTAATGGCGTAGCCTTTCTCCGTGATCGTAAAACTTGCCATTTTTAAGGACGGGGCGGAAAAAATCTCCGTAAGCCTTGCCATATCCGCAGCATTGCCCTCATCCGCCGTCAGCGATTCCACCACGCTCCCGATCACCTTTTTCTCAATGGAGCCGTCGGCTTTCAATACAACAAGAAGGCTTAGATCGTCGTACGGGCGGTACGCTTTTTCAATGATTTCATAGTCGAAGCCTTCGCACACAACCACGCCCGTGCCGGCATGTCCCTTTTCCAAGAGTGTCTGGAGCACTGCCGCCGGGAACGCGCGGAAAATATTTCCTGCCCCAAAATGGATCCACTCCGGAGCGGCTTTTGTGCGTTCCCTGACCGCCTCCCTGTCATAGCTGAAAACTTCATAGCCTTTTTCCGCAAAGGCAGCACTGCCTGCGGCATCCCTGATATCCGTCAGTTTCATGATATCCCCCCTTATCTCATCCCGCAGTTCCCTTCCCGTTGCCTGCCCGGTTTCATATACGCAAAAATATTTGGTATGTTTTATATTAAAATTCACACCGAACAACATGCATACAGTCAGGTATCCGCTTCTATTTGTTCCCGCACATATGCGGCATCCTAGCGATCTGCTTTGTTGACGGCTTCCCACAGGCCGTTGAGATATGCCACGCCGAGGGCACGGTCGTAAAGACCGTATCCCGGCCTTGCCTGTTCTCCCCAGATCATGCGCCCGTGATCCGGCCTTAACACACCGTCAAAACCAATGTCATGGAATGCTTTCATAATCTCATACATGTCAAAATTGCCGTCCGCGGAAAGATGCGAGCTTTCATGGAAGAAATTTTCGTTTTCATATTTGATGTTGCGCACATGCGCGAAATGGATGCGTGGTGCGATCTTCTCATTGCGGATGATCTTTGGCAGATCGTTTTCCAGATTACTGCCGAGCGAGCCCGTACAGAGTGTGAAACCGTTGTAGATGCTTGGGTTGAGCTCCGCAATTTTAAGAAGTGATGCCTCGCTGGTCACAATGCGCGGCAGCCCGAACACATTCCATGCCGGGTCGTCCGGGTGCACTGCCATCTTGATCTTATATTTCTCGCAGGTCGGCATGATCGCATCCAGAAAATATTTGTAATTTTCAAGCAGGCGTTCCGCCGTCATACCTTTATATTTTTCGAAGAGTTCCTTGATCTCGTCCTTGCGGTTCGGCTCCCATCCCGGCAGGATAAAGCCGCCGCTCGCGCTCTCAATGCGTGCGAACATATCTTCCGGACGGATGCCCTCGATGACCTGCTTGTCGTATGCCAACGCGTTTGAACCATCCGGCAGCGGAAATGCGAGATCGGTTCTTGTCCAGTCAAAGATCGGCATAAAATTGTAGCATACAAGGTGTATGTCCGCCTTTCCGACACTCTCAAGGGATATGATGTAGTTTTCTATAAGCTGGTCGCGGTTTGGTGAACCAAGTTTGATATCTTCGTGCACGTTGATGCTCTCGATGCCGAGAAGCTTTAAGCCCGCCGCCTTGATTTCTTTTTTCAGCGCGATCACATCTGCTTCCGGCCAGGGCTCCCCTGCCGGAATCTCATGCAGCGCCGAGATTACGCCCGTCACGCCCGGGATCTGCCGGATTTGCTGCAACGTAACGCTGTCGAGCTTACTCCCATACCAACGCAATGTCATGTCCATGATTTTGTTCCTCCTATATTGAGTTCCGCATCTGCCCTCCCTTCCCCTTTTCTCCGTGGAAGGGCTTTTCCGTCCGCACGGCTCCCGGAAAATCCTTCCGGGGCTGTCCGGGCATATGCTGTTTTTGAGTTCCGGTGCTTAATATATCGTGCGCCCCTTCTCGTCCGGAATCCCTGATATCCGGAAATAATAGGTGTTGATCCGGTCACGCCATTCCTTGGCGTGGTCAGCCTGTATCTTAAGCCGGGTGTGGATGCGTTCAAAATCCCCCGGCGGGAGCGTATGTTTCAGGGAGTCAAAATTAAGCAGCATATTCTGTGCCTGCATCGCCCCCTCAAAATGGCTGTCGTAGATATGCTGGATGAGGGTTTTTCCCGTTTTTAACTCGTATGTATACGGCACATGATGGAAAAAAAGCAGGAGTTCTTCCGGACAGGTTTTCACGTCCGCGTACATGGAACGGTTCGGTTCTCTGTACTGGGCAACATAGCCCGTCCCCGCCATCGTGCGGTCAACTCCCATGCCGTGGCAGTCCGAATAATGGTAAGTTCCCCATCGGTCATACTCGTAGCCGTCCACATTCGGCCCGTAGTGGTGCGACGGGTTGACCATCCAGCCAATGCCGAGCGGTGAGGTATACTTTTCATAGGTTTCCCATGACGACAACAGCATCGGCAGCATACAGTCCATGATCTCCCGGTTGCAACCGTAAGTGCAGCGGATCCACTCTTTTGCAATCTCCTCCGCCGTCAGCCCCGCATCAAATGCAAGCCTGCCAAAGCCGTAAAAATTGGCAGCCGCCATGTCATGCCCGGTCCAGTTCTCATCGTTTCCCGTATTGGCCACGGCCGCCATTCCGCAGTTTTTCTGCCCGTACAGCCTTCCGGAAACAATGTCCGCCACCATGTCCGCGCCCTCCCCGCCCTTTTCGGCTGCATAGGTCTTAAAATCCAGCACTTCTTTCCACATCGGAACCAGATAACACAGATGCTTTTGCTGCCCGGTGTACTCTTGTGCCGCCTGCACCTCAAGCATCATATTGGTTGCCTTAAGCCCTGAAAAAAGAGGGGATACCGGCTCTCGGACCTGAAAATCCATCGGGCCGTTTTTAATCTGTAAGATAACATTGTCGTCAAACTGCCCGTCAAGCGGCATGAAATTGTCATAGCCTGCCCTCGCACGGTCGGTCTTGCGGTCACGCCAGTCCTGTCTACAGTTGTAGACAAAGCAGCGCCAGATGATAAGCCCGCCGTACGGACGAACTGCCCTGGCCAGCATATTGGCTCCTTCTGCATGGTTCCTCCCGTACGTGAACGGTCCGGGTCTTCCTTCCGAGTCTGCCTTGACCAGAAAACCGCCGAGCGACGGAACCGCGGCATATACTTCTTTCATCTTCTTTTTCCAGAAACTTTGTACTTTCCCGTCAAGCGGATCGCAGCCCGGAAGGCTGCCGAGCTCAATCGGCGCGGCAAAATTCAGGCTTAAATAAAGTTTTATGCCATACTCCCCAAAGAGCTTAGCCAGTTTTGAAAGTTGTAGCAGGTAGCGTTCCGTAATCAGTTCGGTCGCCGCACCGCGCACGTTGACATTGTTGATGACCGTGCCGTTGATACCGACAGAAGCTAACAATCTGGCATAATCCCTTGTACGCTCATCGATGATCAGTTTATGGTCATCAAAAAAGAAGGAATTCCCCGCATAGCCGCGCTCAATGCTGCCGTCCGTGTTATCCCAGTGGTTCAGCATGCGCAGCGGGTTTTCCGGTATTTTTTCCACGGTCTGTCTGCCGGAACATATCTTGGAGAAAAACTGCGGGTTCGTCTGCATGATGCGGATGAGTTCAAAGGTTCCATATAAAAGCCCGCTTTCCCCTCCACCGCAGATGACAAGCCCACGGTTCTCCTTGCGGATCAAAAACCCCTCCTCATTTGGAACGGACAATTTTCCCGGAACGGTCTCCATAAAAATCGCGCCCCTGCCCACGTAAGCAGAAGCCGTCCCATCCCCGTCCGAGCCTTTGACCTCCTTGGTTTCCGCAAGATATGATATACAATTCAATCTTTCTTTTGCTAGTTCCCTTGCCGCCTGCTGCAGCTCTTTGGCAGCAACCAGAATGCGTTCCCGCCCCGTTTCCGCATACAGCGTATCAAACGGGAAACGGATGTGATCTACAGCCTGATAATTCAGCCAGGCTCTTGAGTAAGTCACCGCAACACCCTCCTTGTATCCACTGATTTTCACACATCATTCAAGTTGGTTCATAATAATCAAATATTGCTGTCATTATTATAACAAAATCATTACACAATCGCTATTCTTTTATTGCGAACCATTGAGCAAATATTGTTTTCGGCAAAATATCCCCTTTGCAAGGACAAAAAACCTGCCGGAAAGCTTTTCTTTCCGGCAGGTTCTGGTTCGTGCCCATCAATAAATATAATCAATAAAGTTCTTGATCTTGACGATCGTCCTGTAATTCACATTGGATATTTTGCAGCCTTCTTTCCGCCCGCTCTCATGGATTACTTTATTGTTTCCAATGTAGAGCGCCACATGGTCAACTCCGCTGCGGGAACCGTAAAATACGAGATCGCCCGGCTTCGCATTCGCAAGGGAAACCGTCTTTCCCGCGGAGGATGCCGCCATATCGTAGGAAGTCCTCGGCATCTTCTTTGTGCTGATGCCGCATGCGCGGTATACTGCAAGGCAGAAACCGGAGCAATCCGCCCCTTTGGTAAGGCTCGTACCACCCCATACATACCGCAGACCAATGTGTTTTTTTGCCTCCGCAACAACCTTCTGGCGGATCGCCGAAACCGAAGCGTCAATCGGGTCAATCTTTACCGCAGTCTTCCAATTATAGCCCACACTGACGAACTCACTGCTCAAATAACCGTAGGAATCCCCTTCTGACTCTTTCATATCCGAGCTGTCCACGATCACCTTTACCCACATCATGGCTTTCTCGTCATTTTTGTTCAGGATCGCTTCCTCCACAACTTCCAGCTGCTCACCGCGGCTCACTTCCATGATGATGGTATCATCGCTCGCGGTGGACGGCTCCGTGCGGACATTGACCGAGCCGGCGGTGACCGTTGCGGTCAGCGTCACAAGCTCGGAAGCTTTCCGGTAACCTTCCTCGCCCATAAAGAGGTAGTCTGTTTTGATATAGCCGGTCACACTGCCGGATTTGATATGCGCCCAGCCGTCTTTTTCATCCAGCACAACACAGTACGCATTGCGCGGGAAAATGCCGATGATATTATAGTTTGTCCCCGCACCCTCACGGATGTTGCACGAATCGTTTACATTCGCAATGGCCACATTTTCAGGGATTGTTACTTTGTCAGAAAGCAGGGATGCCGTAACTTCCTCCTCATTCCCTTCCTCATCCTGTGTCGTAAGGTAATTTTCATACAGGTACGAAAAACCGCCAAGCGCGCTCGAATCGGTGTCCGCCAGTGCCAAGGTAAGTGGTGTGGATGAAAGCATAGTAACCGTTATGGCAGCCAACGCTGCTGTTTTCACAATCCTCGTCATGTGTTCCTCCATAAATATTAAATCAATATTCCGAATTGTTACAAACTTATTAACTTTATTACGAAGTTATTATAACAACCTTTCGGAAATTTGTCAATATTTATTGTATTCTTTTTTCGCAGAAATATAGCAGGAGGGGAATGCCGCCGCATACTTCCCCTCCCGGTTCTTCTTATGGCTCGATTTGAAACAGGTCGATCATTACGTTTAAGGTCGTCGCCTTCGCTGAAAGCTGTTCGCTGCATGCGGCGCTCTCCTGCGCCATCGCAGAGTTGTCCGTCACGACACCGGCAATCTGTTCAATGCCCTTTTCCACTTCACTCAAGCTGTTCATCTCATTTTGGGCAGCAGCGGAAAGTTCATCCATCATACCCGCGAGGCCAACAACACCGTCGACCGACTCGACAAGCCGCCCGGCTGCCTTGCCCACCAGTTCCATCCCGCGCTTGACCGCGTTGACCGAATTTTCAATCAGTTCGGTGGACTTTTGCACGGCGGAGGCACTTTCCCTTGACAGATTCCCCACCTCCCCGGCAACGACCGCAAATCCCTTGCCCATTTCCCCGGCACGGGCTGCCTCGATGGAAGCGTTTAAGGACAGCAGGCTTGTCTGGTCCGCAATCTGTTCAATGTTTGCGATGATGGCGCGGATAGCATCGGAGCAGCTGTTGATCTCCTCCATTGCCTCGACAAGCTGATGCATTTCCTGGTTGCTCATCTCAATCTTTTGCTTCACCTCGTTCGCGTTTTCCACAGCACCCCTTGAATAATCTGCGTTCTGCCGCACATGGCCGGAAATATCCCCCACCGTCGCAAGCAGTTCGTCGACCGCCGCCGCCTGGTTGGTAGCACCTTCTGCCAGCGCCTGCGCCGCTTGGGAGATCTGCTCCGCGCCGCCGTTTACCTGTTCCGCCGATGCACGGATTCCCTTGATCGTCCCGGTCAGTGTGTCTGCAATGTGCAAAAGCGCCTGTTTGATCTTGTTAAAATCCCCGGCATAATCCTGCTCTAATGTGAAGCAGAGATTACCTTTTGCGATCTCGTCCAGAACCTTTGCGATTTCATCAATATATTTGATGTAATCTTTGAGCCGGACTACAGTCTTGTCGATCGCCACCGCAACGGCACCGATCTCATCGTTTGAAACAATGTCGATCTTTACATCCAGTTCCCCGCGGGCAAGCCGTTCCGCCACTTCATGCAGCTCATGGACCGGCCGCACGATACCCACCGCGATCTTCGAAATAATCACACACAGCACGGCGATGATACAGGCAAAGAGAAGGACGATACTGCCCAAAACTTTGTAAAAATCAGAATTATATTCAAGGCTTGGCATGCCGCTTAGCACAACCCAGCCGTTTGAACCGACCTGGCTCATATAGCCATAATTTTTGTGCCCGTCGTAACGGTATGTATAATCCCCGTATTTTCCGTTGGAAAAAGCACTTTTTACATCAGAAGCAATATCAAGGTTTTGGAACGTGGTCTGTACCTTGCCAGTATCCGGCGCGTACATGATCATGCCGGCACGTGTCATCAGGAAGAAAAAGCCTGTTTTTCCAAGGCTGTGCCCCGACATCATATCGGTCACTGCCTTTAAGGAAAGATCCAGGGCGGCGATACCGACAAGATTTCCGGACGCGCCGTAGATTGGCGTGACGATACTGGAGATCAGGTTTCCGTCCGAGCTGTTCACATAAGGCTCGGAAACGACGGTGCCGCCGGAAGCGATCATCTCCTTGTACCAGCTCCGTTCCGTGATATTCCACTTTCCGAGTTCACTAACATAGCCGATATCCTCAGCAAACTGGCTGGAATCAAAATCCGCAACCCAGATGGCCGTCACGTTGACTTCATCCGTCTTATGCATATTTTTCAGTGTCGCCATGACTGCTTCATATTTTTCCGCTTCCGTGATTTTCTGGCCGGGCTTTACGATTTCACACAAATCAATCACTTCCTGGTTTGCGGCAAGTTGTTTTGTGATCTCCATGTATTTTGTGAAATACTCGCTGATCTGATACGAAACGTTCAAAGAACTGTTTTTGATATTCTCATTTTGCAGGTTTTTCATCGCGCTGGCTGAGATTAGTGAGATTAAGATTGCGGTGAGAACAAGTCCTGAGATCATCGGCACGATCGTGCGGAACAAAAGTTTTTTCTTGATTGCCTCTCTTTGTTCCTGATCCGTCTGGTTACTTTGGTTCATTTTTGGATTTGCCATAAATTATTTCTCCTTTTTTCATAAATACAGGATAACGCAGGAATATCCCCCCAGATAATTTTGCCCTGCAGCCTGTACTTATATTATACACGACTCAAAATGGTTTAACAAGCAAATTTTTAATATTCTGCATTTTTTTATTATAAAAGTTTTTAAAACAAAGTAGTCTTTGTTTTCCTTTGGAGCCGTCCCTTCCCAAAATAATCCCACAACAAAGAAACCGTGAAATCCCTGGCTGGGATTTCACGGTTTCTTTGTTATTTTTTTCCGGTATTCTATTTTTGTTTACACTGCCTTAAACCTATTTCTGGCTTCCCCATACGCAGACATTGCCGCCCGCCGCCGTAAAGCAGGTCACTACTTTATGGATGCCCTCGGTAGCCTGGCGCAGGAAATAGCCTTTATACTCCACATCCTTCACAGTGATCGTCATATCGGCCTTTCCGTCCTCGTAAGTCCATGTCCCGGTAAAATCCCCGGTTACCGTCCCATCCTCGTTCAGCTGGATGATATTGGTATCCACGACACCGAGCACCTCGTTGTCCATCTTCCCCATACCGTAATACATGACCGGGTTATGGATGATAAATTCATATTCCCCAACCATCTGCTCCTTTGCGAGATTTGTTTCCGGCAGGTTCTCCCCGGAATACTCGTAAGGGGCAGCAATCAGCCAGCCGTCCTGGTTTACAAAGAGCTGCTGCACACGGACTTCATGCGCCTCCGCAATGCCGCCCTTGCCCTTCTCAAACCTTGTATGGTACACAACATAAATCTTTCCGTCGTCATCCACAAAGGCAGAGTTATGCCCCTGCGCCACATGGGTCTCAAAATTTCCTGCAAGTTTGTAGGAGGACATGATGCGCAGCCCGACCTTACCCTGCAGATTGTTTGCTACCCCATGTGAATAAACGGCCGACACCCCGTTCTGATCCACGTACGGCCCATAAATATTTTCGGAACGGAACGTGCGCATCTGATACCCACCCTGCGCGGTAAGCCCGCCGTATGAAACAAAGAGATAGTAATAGTCGCCCACTTTCAAGATATACGGGGCTTCACCGGAAACACCGTGCCCGCCCGCGATCTTGATCCCATGGTAGGCATCCGAGGCATCCTCCACGGTCTCGTAGGTATAAGTGTAATCGCGCAGCCCGGTCCCCTTGTCGAGCTTGAGCATGTACAGCCCGCCAAACCAAGATCCATATACCATCCACAGGTCGCCGTTCTCGTCAAACTTCACACAAGGATCAATGGCGTTTAGTTTCGTCACGCTCGTGCTCTGGTAGCGGGTCAGGTCCGCCCCTTCCCCAAGCACCTGATATACATCCGTCTTCTCCGCCGGATGGGTTGTGGTGTTAAATCCGGAGTAGACGACAGGCCCGATGTACTCGTACGGTCCTTCGATTTCATCCGCGGTAAGCAGCGTGATGACGGAATTCCAGTCGTCCCCGTTCACACTCATATACATGCAGTACTTCCCCATATTTTCGTTGTAGATGACATCCGGTGCCCACATATTCCCGTTCATATCCGGGTTGGTCGCGGTCTTACTCCACTCCTCCCAGATATCCCCGAACAGGGAGCCAAGATTGGAGTTGATATTATTTGAAAAGACCGTCCACTGGATCAAATCCTTGCTCTTCGCCCAGGCTTTATGCGAGCCGAAAATATAATATGTATCATCCGCTTTTACAATCGAAGGGTCATGTACGCTCACCCGCTTATAGTTGATGTCAACCTCCTCAAACGGAGTTGGTTCAGGGGTTGGCTCTGCGGTAGGTTCCGGTGCCTTTGTACCCTGCACATCCTGTGTCCCCGTCGGCACGCCCTGCGTGACATCCCCCGGAACACCCTGTGTCGGATCCGGAGTCCCCTCTTTCTCCTTGCCGCAGCCGGTCACTGCCACGGACAGCATTGCCGCGGATAAAAGCCCAAAAAGAACTGCATTTTTCTTTCTCATCGCACAACCTCCATTTTCCTGTTCCAAATTTTCATTTTGCGGGCTGCCACACCGGCGCAGCCTTACGTTAAAAAGAAATCCTTTAGAAAAACGTAAATTGTTTTACATTTTTCTAAACTTATAATCTCATTATACAATACAGGAATCAAAATGTAAATAGTATTTGTGCAATTCGATTAAATTATCATACAGGCTTCCGGCACCAAAATTTGCCCGGAAAAAAGGAACCGATCCGGCACTTTCGTGTATTCCGGCTCGGTTCCTTCCCTGATATCGGATTTGAAACAATGATTTAAAATTTTCTTTGCTAAATAATAATGCAGATCATGCCGCCATTGCTCTCATTCACGATTTTCTTCATCGTATCCTGCATCTTCCGGCGGCTCTCGATCGTCATGCGGTCGATTTTTGTCTGTATCCCTTCCTCGACAAGCTGCTGCAGGGTTTTACCGAAAATATTGGTATCCCATATGCCCGATTCCGCGCGGTCGGACTGTTCCAACATATATTCGATCAAGTCTTCTGCCTGTTCTTTTGTCCCCACGATCGGCGCGACTTCCGTCACGACATCCGCCTGGATCATATGGACAGACGGCGCGGTAGCTTTTAACTTTACACCAAACTTGTTGCCGTGCCGGATGATTTCCGGCTGTTCCACGGAAACCTCACCGATTGACGGCATCACGATACCGTAACCGTTCGCCCCGACCTCCTCACAGGCATGCGCCACTTTCTCGTATTCCTTGCGGCTCTCCGCCAGCTCCCGTATCATCTGGAAAAGCTGGTACTCTCCCTCGATCGGTGTCCCGATCATATCACTGATATGCCCGTAATAACATTTTTCTGCCACGTCAACTTTAATTTGTGCGACACCGCTCTCCATTGATAACTCCTCGAGGCGGAAACGGTAAGTTTCATCCGAAAAAATCTGTTTTTTGGCATTTTTCAGATCTTTCATCTTGACAAAACGTCCCAGCATTTCCTTCGCATTCTGGATCATCCCCTGCTTGACCGGGTGCTCTTTTGGCAGCAGCTCCGTCCATTTCGGGATACCGAACCGAAGTTCGCTGACCGGAAATTCGTCGAGCACTTTCTGCATGATGCGGTCGACATCCTCTTTCTTTAACTGCTCACAATTAACCGGAAGCACACTGACCCCGTACTGTGCCGAGAGCTGCTCCGCCAGCTCCTTTGTCTCCGCTGAGTACGGACGGATCGTATTGAGGAGCAAGATATATGGCTTTCCAATCTTCTGCAGCTCGGCAACGGTGCGCTCCTCCGCCTGGCGGTAGCTTTCCCTGCCAATTTCCGAAAAACTCCCGTCCGTCGTGATCACAAGCCCGATGGTCGAATGATCGTGGATGACTTTGCGCGTCCCGATTTCTGCCGCCTGCGTAAACGGGATCTCGTGGTTAAACCACGGGGTTTTTACCATGCGCTCGGCATCGTTTTCCATATGCCCGACCGCCCCGTCCACCATAAAGCCGACACAATCAATCATACGCACCGAAACCTTGACCCCGTCGGATATCTCGATTTCCACCGCGTCTTTCGGGATAAATTTCGGCTCGGTCGTCATCACGGTCTTGCCCGCGGCAGACTGCGGAAGCTCATCGGTTGCCAGTTCCTTGCTATGTACATCCTCAATTTCCGGTATGACCATCTCCTCCATAAAATGCTTGATGAAGGTTGATTTCCCCGTCCGTACCGGTCCTACCACACCGAGATAGATTTCCCCGTTCGTACGCATGCGGATGTCATTGTATAGATTAAACTTGTTTTCCGTCTCCATTGTACACCCTCCGTTTTTCCCTGAACTTATTCCGCACAATCTCGCAATATGCGCGTTTGCTTTATTATATGAAGGAGACCGCATGTTTATGACGGATGGGAACCGTTTTTGGAGACCTCATGCAGATGAGAAAAAACGGGAATGCCCCCGCGGCAGGAACATCGCCTGTCCGAAAGCATTCCCCTGGTCAATCTTTTATAGAACTTTTGATACCACTATGTAAAAATACACCGTTTTTCGCCCTGCAGCGTTTAACCAAGTATTTTGGTCTTCCCCGGCTGAATGCTGTCCGTCTTCCCGTTATCATCATAGAAGATCTCGGATGCCGTCGGATTGTACACGCGCTTTCCGTCCGCAGAGAAAAGCAGCCTCTGCCAATCTTGCACGTAATCATAAACTTCGATGTTTGTCGCGTACCAGATATCTTCCCGTCCGCCAACATAGGCAGCAAACTCCTCGATCACATTCCAGTTGTCCCGCTCCTCAAATTCATAGCTGTGCCCCCAGAGGTAGAACAACTGCGGCATCGTCCAGTGGAACGATTCAATAAAACGCTTCGCGAGCGTCATCAGTTCCTGGTCGTTGTGATGGCAGGTCGCCGGCATGCGCAGCCAGTCGCGCGGGATATCAAAATTGTGCGTGGACTGCACGGTCCTCGAATAAGCGATACCGCAGTCCTTTAAAATCTGTACAACCTCATCGCTGTAAGTGCCGAATGGGTATGCCATGCCGCGCACGATACAGCCGAACTGTTCCTCCAGATTTTCACGGTCCTTTATCACTTCCTGCGCGCAGAGAACAGGCGGCAATTCCTGTAAAAACGGATGGGTCAGCCCGTGTACTGCCACTTCCATGCCCGCCGCAAGATAAAGTTTCCCAACTTCTTCCTTTGTCATCCGGCGGTGGATTTGTCCGGCCGGATAGACGGTTCCCTCCGGCGCATAAAGACCGGAATTTAAGTTGAATGTTCCCTTCAGGCCATATTTTTTCATAATGTCAATCAATTTGACATCCTGTTCCACCCCGTCGTCATAACTTAATGTAAGCGCGCGCTGCCGCCCGCCCGGAAATCTCATCATAACCTGCCCCATTGCAATCCCCCTCTTATCTTATATTGACAATCCTGTCATTTTTTGTTCTTACTTTTCATTTACGCTTTCTTTGCATCCGCCTTTTTGCGCCACGCAATCCCAAGCTTCACCGCACCGAAAATACCCGCGCAATATACGATGAAAATGCCGAGATAGTACAAAAAACCTGCCAAAAATGCCATGATCTTTTCCTCCTATTTAAGTTCCGCATCCGCCCGCCAAGTCCCCTCCCCACGCGGAAGCACTTCCCGTCCGCTTTCCCTCCCGGGAACTGCTTCCGGGGAACCTGACGCACAAATACTGTTTTTAAGTCCGCATTTAATGTCTGTGCGACAATTCCCTTGTGATATCCTCCCAGTCCACGCCGCACTCCGCCATCAATACCATCATGTGGTAAAGGAAATCCGCGATTTCGTATTTGATCTCCTCCCGGTTCGGATTCTTTGCAGCAATCACGATCTCCGTCGCTTCCTCCCCACATTTCTTTAGGATCTTGTCAATTCCTTTCTCAAAAAGGTAGTTCGTGTAGGAGCCCTGCTTCGGATGCTCCTTCCGGTCTAAGATAACGGAAAAGACATCCTGAAACACGGTCATCGGATTCGTGTCGTCATACAGCTTTTTTACCAGCTCACGGTAGAAGCAGCTGCGGTTTCCGGTATGGCACGCCGCGCCGACCTGCAATACTTTTGCGAGCAGCGTGTCACTGTCACAGTCGATAGCCAGGGATTTCACATACTGGAAATGCCCCGACTCCTCGCCCTTGACCCAAAGTTTTTGCCTCTCGCGTGAAAAGTACGTCATCTTTCCAGTCTCTATGGTCTTATTATACGCCTTTTCATCCATATACGCAAGCATTAAAACCTCATTATTTTTATAATCCTGCACGATAACAGGAACAAGCCCGTCGGAATTTTTTTTCATTTCCGAGAACGGGACGGGACTGTCAAAGGTATCAACGGGCGTACCGCCTTCCTTGAGCGCGCGCTTGATCGCAAAAATATCCTTGCCGTCATAATAGTCCGTCGCAACCCCCTCGACATTCTCCATCAGAAGCAGCGTCCCCATATCATTGCGGAGCAGGGAATCGCGGACGATAACCGGAAGCCCTGCGTTTTTGATCTTTTCCCGGACACCGTCCGTCACAGTCAGATGTTTGATCAAAAGCCCTGCCGCACCGGCCTCTTTCAGTTTTTCCGCCAATTCATCAAGCGTGAGCGGGGCAGAGTATTTCTCATCCGCCGCATTCAGCTCGATGACAATCTTATCCCTGCCAAACCGTTCGGCTCCCTCGCGGACTGCGGAAAGATCCGACAGTTTTGCATAGGGAAGGACAACCTTTACCGCCCCCGTATAGAACGCCTTTTTGATATCCTCGAACCGCACGGCGGAACAGCCCGCCAAAACGGGAATATCAACCTGCTTCGTAATTTGGCGCAGGGTAGAAAACAGTTCCTCCCTCTCGTCTTCTACCGCCGAATAATTATATACAAACAGCGCGTCCGCACCGGAGCGCTCGTAGCGTACCGCGCGCTCGACCACACTTTGGGCCGTCTCGTTTTCCGCATTGATGTATGCAATGATTTTTTTATACCCCATACTCCCTCACATTCTTTGACTTTTTTATCAGCTGCCCATATATTTTTTGACCGCTTCCTCCAGATAGATGCGTTTTTCATATAAGGCTTTACCGATGATCGCGCCGTAAACCGGGATGGACTCCAAGTCATCCAGATCTTTCATGGAAGAGACACCGCCGGAGGCAATGATGTCCATTCCGGTTTTTTCTACCATCTCCCTCGTATGTTCGATGTTTGGTCCTGAAAGCATGCCGTCTTTTGCGATATCCGTGTAAATGATCGTCCGCACACCGATCTCTTTCATTTCAAGAGCCAGCTGCACTGCATTGTAATTGCTCAGTTTTTCCCAGCCGTCCGTCGCGACCATGCCGTTTTTCGCGTCAATCCCGACCACGATCCTATCCGCGCCGAAATCCGCCACCGCCTCCCTGACAAACTGCGGGTTTTCCACGGCCTTCGTGCCGATGATGACCCTGCTGACACCAAGACGGAGCTTGTTTTCAATGTCTTTTACTGTGCGGATGCCGCCGCCTACCTCCACGGGGATGGAGACATTTTCCACGATGCTTTTGATCACGTCCTCGTTGACGGAGTGCCCTGCGAGTGCCCCGTCGAGATCGACAATATGGATGAATGCCGCCCCCGCCGCCTGAAAGCTTTTCGCGATATTGACCGGAACCTGCGAATAGACTTCCACATCGTGGAATTGCCCTTGCCGCAGCCGTACACACTGGCCGTTTTTGATATCAATTGCCGGAAATAATTTCATAAATACCTCCCTTCTCCTTTACGCGATCGTCCCCTTCGTCGAGAGTGCCCCCACGATCCTCGGGTCGGTGGACGATGCCTCGTCAAGTGCTTTCGCAAACGCTTTGAACATTGCCTCGATGATATGGTGGCTGTTCGTCCCGGAGAGCTGTTTTAAATGCAGGTTCATCCCCGCACTGTAAGAAACCGCGTAGAAAAATTCCCTCACAAGCTCCGTATCAAATGCCCCTACCGCCCCCGCTGCAAACGTTGCCTCAAAATGGAAGTAAGGTCTTCCGGAAAGATCAATAGCACACAAAACGAGCGTCTCGTCCATCGGAAGCAGGAACGAGCCGTACCGCTTAATGCCTGCCTTCTCCCCAAGCGCCTGCCTTATGGCTGTGCCGAGCACGATCCCGGTATCCTCCACCGTGTGGTGCCCGTCCACATACAGATCCCCTTTTACCTTAAGCGCAAGGTCAAAAAAACCGTGGTGCGCAAAACTTCCAAGCATATGGTCAAAAAAACCGATTCCTGTATCAATGTCCGTATTCCCGCACCCATCCAGTGAAAATTCCATGCGGATGTCGGTCTCTTTTGTCTTCCGTTCCACCGATGCCGTCCGTTCCATGATTCCCCTCTTTTCCGGGATATGCCCCATTATTTTTCAAACCTCACCGCGATGGAATTGGCATGTGCCGTCAGTCCCTCCGCTTTTGCAAAAAGTTCGATGTCCGCGTGTACGTTCTCAAGCGCTTCCCGCGAATACGAGATGATGCTTGATTTCTTCACGAAATCATCCACTGAGAGCGGTGAAAAAAACTTTGCGGTGCCGTTGGTCGGAAGGATGTGGTTCGGACCGGCAAAATAATCGCCGAGCGGCTCGCTCGAATACTCCCCAAGGAAAATCGCCCCTGCGTTTCTGATCCCCGTCATCACCTCGAACGGGTTTTTCGTTACGATCTCAAGATGCTCGGAAGCGATCTCATTCGCTGCCGTAACCGCCTCCTCAATGGTTTGCGCGATCAGGATGTAGCCGTAATTTTCAATAGACTTCATAAGGATGTCCCGCCGGGAGAGTTGTTTTAAAAAGCCCTCAATCTCAACATTCACCTGTTCTGCGACCTTTCGGCTTGTCGTGACGAGGATCGCGCTCGCAAGCTCGTCATGCTCTGCCTGGGATAACAGATCCGCCGCTACATAGCGCGGGTTTGCCGTCTCGTCAGCGATCACGAGAATCTCGCTTGGCCCCGCGACCGAATCAATGCTGACATGCCCGTAAACTGCCTTTTTTGCGAGTGCCACGAAAATATTCCCGGGACCTACGATCTTATCCACCTTCGGGACGCTCTGCGTGCCGAAGGCAAGCGCCGCCACCGCCTGCGCGCCGCCTGCCCTGTAAACTTCCGAAACACCTGCTTCCCTTGCAGCGACAAGCGTCCCCTCATTGACTTTCCCGTCTTTTCCCGGCGGTGTTATCATGACAATGCGCCCCACACCCGCCACCTTTGCCGGAAGAATGTTCATCAGCACCGAGGACGGGTAAGCTGCCTTGCCGCCCGGCACATACACGCCCACCGAGGCGAGCGGCGTGACCTTCTGCCCGAGGATGATGCCGCCCTCCTTTGCGTCAAACCAACTGTTGCGCTTTTGCAGCATATGGTAGGACTCAATGTTTTTTATGGCAGCACGGATGACGCGGAGCACTTCCGGGTCAACCGTTTGGTAAGCCTCCTCAAATTCTTCCTCCTTCACACGGATGTTTTGCTCACTGATGTCTGCCTGGTCGAATTTTTTTGTGTACTCAAACAGGGCTTCATCCCCCCGCTCCCGGATATCCGCGATGATCCGGTTCACGGTTTCCTCATACTGTGAATACTGGCTCGGGCTGCGTTTTAGCAGATCCTCAAGTAGATTTTTTTTCGTGTTCTCGTTTAATTCCACAATCCTCATGGCAATTCTCCATTTCCGCAGGGCATCCTCTGCTATTTGTAAATTCCGTTGCCGTGCAAATCCCGCAACCGGACATGTTTTGTCAGCGGGACGGCCCGCTTGCGAGCACAACCTTCAGGTCATTGATCAGCCTTGTGATGCGCTCATGCTCCATCTTCATGCTCACCTGATTGACCACCATGCGCGCTGATAGCGGGCAGACCTCCTCTAGGACAACCAGCCCGTTTTCTTTTAAGGTCGAACCTGTTTCCACAATGTCGACGATGACCTCAGACAGCCCGACGATCGGCGCGAGCTCAATCGAGCCGTTCAGCTTGATGATCTCAACCGTCTGATGTTTTTTGTTATAAAAATAATCCTTGGCAATACCCGGATATTTGGTTGCCACACGGATGAGTTCCCCGTGCTTTAACAATTCGGCAGCACTTTCCGGTCCGGCGACACACATACGGCATTTTCCCATTTTCAGGTCAAGAACCTCATACATCTTGCGGCCTTCCTCAAGAATCGTATCTTTGCCGACAATGCCGATATCCGCCGCACCGTACTCGACATAAGTCGGAACATCGTTCGCCTTGGCAAGGAAAAAGCGCAGTTTTAATTCTTCGTTCGAAAAGATCAGCTTCCGCGAATCCGGGTCTTTCATTTCCTCGCATGTAATGCCGATCTCCTCCAGCATATCCATCGCTTTTTTTGCCAGCCGCCCTTTCGCAAGGGCGATCGTTATGTAATCCATCAGGATACCCTGCCTTTCTTTTTTATTCATTTGCCTTTTATTCCCTGCCTGTGCCGACGGCCTGCCTTGTATTCCCCGTTCCGGTCACGTAAATGATCTCTTCCCCGTTCATGCGCTTGGCGTAAGATAAC
>ERZ808040.394-NODE-394-length-38891-cov-8.232158_pt1 | contig 38891 bp, 26 predicted proteins | sample MGYA00380191_ERZ808040 | MGnify/ENA primary metagenome ERZ808040 (study PRJEB31490, sample SAMN06133395) | mouse gut metagenome | isolation source: J6 | host: mice | place: China: Chengdu | collected 2015-05 ...
GGCTTGCCCTCCTCGTCGGTCTGGAACAGGAAGAACTCCGCCTCGGGGCCCACGTTGAAGGTGTCGTAGCCCATGGCGCGGGCCTTTTCCAGCACCCGCCGCAGCACGCCCCGGGGGTCGCCCACAAAGGGGGTGCCGTCGGGGTTGTGCACGTCGCAGATGAGCCGGGCCACCTTGCCCTGCTGAGGCCGCCAGGGGAAGATGACGAAGCTGTCCAGGTCGGGCCAGAGATACTGGTCGGACTCATTGATGCGCACGAAGCCCTCGATGGAGGAGCCGTCGATCATAATCTGGTTGTCCACCGCCTTCTCGATCTGGGAGGCGGTGATGGCCACGTTTTTCAGCTGGCCGAAAATGTCGGTGAACTGCATCCGGATGAATTTGACGTCCTCCTCTTTCACCTTTCGGATGATGTCTTCTCTGCTGTAGCCCATAATGGTGTCCCCTTTCTTTTCTTGCAGGTTTTCCTGCGCTAAATGGAAAGGGCGCTCCTCCCCCTGCCGGGGCGGAACGCCGTTGTCCTCGCCTGAACTGCAATCAGTATAGCCCTCTAAAGCGGGAAAGTCAAGGCCATTTTGCAATACCGAAAAGTTTTGTTGCATTATACGAGGCTAATCCCCGTTTAAAAAGGCGTTTTATGCAAGTTTGACATTTATATCTTGCATATCCAGCACTGCCGGAACCACAGGGCCTTTCCGCTTCTCCGCGCCCGCAGGCGCGGGCAGGAGGTCACAGGGCCAAGGGGTAATTTCCGGTGAAGCACCCGTCGCAGAAGCCGCAGGCGGCGTCCGGGGCAATGTGTTTCAGGGCGTCCAGGCTCAAAAAGCCCAGGCTGTCCGCACCGGTCTGCGCCCGGATCTCCTCCAGCGAATACCGGCAGGCGATCAGTTCCTCCCGGTCCGGAATGTCTGTACCAAACCAACAGGGGGAGATAAAAGGCGGCGCGGAGGAGCGCAGGTGGATCTCCCTGGCCCCCGCCTCCCGCAGCAGGGCCACGATCTGCCGGGAGGTAGTGCCCCGGACAATGGAGTCATCCACCAGCACCACCCGCCGGCCCTCCACGCAGCTTTTCAGCGCCCCCAGCTTGATCCGCACCGCCTGCTCCCGGTGATCCTGGCCGGGGGTGATAAAGGTGCGGCCGATATAGCGGTTCTTCACCAGCCCCACCCCGTAGGGGATACCGGATTGCTGGGCGTAGCCCATGGCGGCGTCCAGGCCGGAGTCCGGAACGCCGATGACCACGTCGGCTTCCACGGGATGCTCCCGGGCCAGCAGACAGCCCGCCCGCCGCCGGGCCTCATGGACGGACTGGCCGCAAATCACGGAATCGGGGCGGGCAAAGTAGATATATTCGAATATGCACAGGTGGCCCTTGCCCTCAGCCGGCCGTTGGACAGAGCGAACCTTACCATCCTCGACCACCAGGATCTCGCCCGGCTCCAGCTCCCGTTCAAAGCGCGCGCCCACCGCGTCCAGGGCGCAGCTTTCGGAGGCAAATATCACCGCTGTCCCCCGCCGGCCCATGCACAGGGGGCGGAAGCCCCAGGGGTCTCGGGCGGCCACCAGCTTCCGGGGGGACATGATGATAAGAGACCACGCCCCCCGCAGCCCTGCCAGCGCCCGGCACACCGCCTCCTCCACCGAGGCGCAGCGAAGACGGGCCTGGGCGATGGCGTAGGCGATGAGCTCGGAATCGCTGCTGGTCTGGAAGATGGCCCCCTGGTACTCGAACCGGGTGCGCAGTTCATCCGCGTGGGGCAGGTTTCCGTTGTGGGCCAGGGCCAGGGTTCCCTTGACGTATTTCAAGGTCAGCGGCTGAGCGTTTTCCCGGCAGACGCCCCCCGCGGTGGAGTAGCGCACATGGCCCACCGCCATGGCGCCGCCCAGTCCGTCCAGAATTTCCTCGGTGAACACGTCGCCCACCAAGCCCACATCCTTGTGGAAGGACAGCTCCCTGTCGTTGATGGCGGCGATGCCGCAGGCCTCCTGTCCCCGGTGCTGAAGAGCGTACAGCCCGTAGTAGGCCGTCCGGGCGCAGTCTCCCGATGGGTCATACACGCCGAATACGCCGCACTCCTCATGGGGATGCTCAGAGCAGATATCCATCATAGCACTCCTCTCAAAAAAGCGAACGGGACCCTCCCAGGCCCCGTTGTCTGTGCGTGCTATTATATACGTTTTTTCGCCCCGGCGCAAGTGTGATCCCGCACAAAACGCAGCGTTTCCTTCACATCGGAGCAAAAACGTGATTTTCACCAGACCTTTTTCCAGAAGAAGGGTAAATTTTTGCAATTCCAGCATTGACAGCTTGCAGAATTTGGCGTATGATGAACCCCATGAAAGGCAACGGCGCTTTGGAGGTGCACCTCCCGGGACGCCGCTGCCTTTTCTATTTTTTTGTCTGAAGAGGAGAGAGTTAACATGACCGTAGAATTCTGGTTTTTGATCGGCGCGGCATTGGTGTTCTGGATGCAGGCCGGTTTCGCCATGGTGGAGACCGGCTTCACCCGGGCAAAAAACGCGGGCAACATCATTATGAAGAACCTGATGGACTTCTGCATCGGCACGGTGGTCTTTTCCCTGCTGGGCTATACGCTCATGATGGGGGAGGACGCACTGTTCGGGCTCGTGGGCCTGCCCAACATGGATCTGTGGACCAACTTCAAGGACTTCATTGCCAGTCCCGCCGACGGCTCCTTCACCGGGGCGTCCACCTTTGTGTTCAACCTGGTATTCTGCGCCACCACCGCCACCATCGTGTCCGGAGCCATGGCGGAGCGCACCAAATTTTCCGCCTACTGCATCTACTCCGCCGTCATCTCCCTGCTGGTGTACCCCATTGAGGCCCACTGGATTTGGGGCGGCGGCTGGCTGAGCCGGCTGGGCTTCCACGACTACGCCGGCTCCTGCGCCATCCACATGGTGGGCGGCATCGCGGCGCTGGTGGGAGCCATCTTCCTGGGCCCCCGGCTGGGCAAGTATGTAACGGACAGGGCCGGCAAAGTGACCAAGGTCAACGCCATCCCCGGACACTCCATCACCCTGGGCGCGCTGGGCGTGTTCATCCTGTGGCTGGGCTGGTACGGCTTCAACGGCGCGGCGGCCACCAGCGTTTCGGAGCTGGCCTCCATTTTCCTCACCACCACCATCGCCCCCTCGGTGGCCACCGTGGTCACCATGCTGTTTACCTGGATCCGCAACGGCAAGCCCGACGTGTCCATGTGCCTGAACGCCTCCCTGGCCGGCCTGGTGGGCATCACCGCCGGGTGTGACGCCCTGGACGCTCTGGGGGCCGCCGTAGTGGGCGTTGTCTCCGGCATTCTGGTGGTGGTCGTGGTCGAGGTTTTGGATCTGAAGCTCCACATTGACGACCCCGTTGGCGCTGTGGGCGTCCACTGTGCCAACGGCGTGTGGGGGACGGTTGCCGTGGGCCTGCTGGCCGCCCCCGGCGCCCCCGCCGGGCTGTCCGGCCTGCTGTACACCGGCTCTGTCAGCCAGCTGGGCATCCAGCTGCTGGGCGCGGCCTCCGTGGCCCTGTATGCTGTGCTGGCCATGATCGCGACCTTTTTCCTGATTGGCAGGTTCCATGGCCTGCGGGTCACCGAGGAGGAGGAATTGGCCGGGCTGGACAGCACCGAGCACGGCCTGCCCAGCGCCTACCCCGACTTCGCCCCCGCGGTGGAGCGGTTTGGCGCCTACGCCGGTTCCGCCCCCGTGGCGGTGCCCGCCAGGGATGCGGTGTCCCCTGCCGAGGCCGTTGTGGTTCAGCGGGTGCCATCCTTCCAGTCTGAGCGGGAGGCCGGCGGCGCCAAATTTACCAAGGTGGAGATTGTCTGCCGGGAGTCCCGGTTCGACGCGCTGAAGAACGCCCTCATGGCGCTGGGCATCACCGGCATGACCGTGTCCCACGTGCTGGGCTGCGGCGTTCAGGGCGGCAAGCCGGAGTACTACCGCGGCGTGGCCGTGGAGACCAACCTGCTGCCCAAGATTCAGGTGGACGTGGTGGTGAGCAAGGTGCCGGTGCGCAGCGTCATTGAGACGGCCAAGCAGGTGCTGTATACCGGCCATATCGGCGACGGCAAGATCTTCGTCTATGATGTGGAGAACGTGGTGAAGGTCCGCACCGGTGAGGAGGGCTATGATGCCCTCCAGGATGTGGAGTGACACAACAGAAATCCCGCGGGCGCTTTGACGCCCGCGGGATTCTTTCGCAATAACAACAGGGGGTATGCCGGGTGCTTTCCCCGCATAGCGCAGAGCGCTGGGCCAGCCGCATGTGGGAGCGGTCCAGCCCCTCGGCCTCGCTGATCTCGTCCAGGCCCAGGTACAGCGGCACTGCATCCGCCTGCCTGCGGCTTTCATGGCATTGGCCGGGACGCTCACGCTTCCCTGCGCTTCCGATAGCCCTTGCGCACCGGCAGAAGCTCGATGGCCGCGAAGGCGGCGGCCAGGAGCACATCCACCACGATCAGTGCGATTTTCCAAGACTCCATGCCGGGATTCAGGTTCTCCGGCTCATAGGCGCGGCTGTTCACCACCGTGTACATGATGTTCCTGCACGCCTGCCGGGCCGCCTTGATGGAGGTGGCGCTGGTCTGGTCGGTGAGATGATTGGTGGCGTTGTCCATGGGAGCCAGACACAGGTCGGTGCCGCCCCGGATGGCCTGGTCGGCGTCCATGTAGGCGTACACGCCGTAGTAGTCGGTGAGAACCATGCCCCGGAAGCCCCATTCGTCCCGGAGGACGGCGGTCTGGAGGTCATGGTTGGACCCGGCCCAGCCGGTGCCCACGTAGTTGAAGGAGGACATGACGGCCTTGGCCTTGCCTTCCTTTACCGCCAGCTCAAAGGCCCGCAGGTAATTTTCCCGCATGGACTGCTCCGTGAGCCAGGTGCAGATCTGGCTGTTGCGGTTGATCTCCTGGTCGTTGAGGGCGTAATGCTTGATGTAGGCATAGACGCCGAATTCCTCCGCGCCGAGGACGGCCTGGGCGGCCATCTTACCGGACAGTACCGCGTCCTCGGAGAAATACTCGAAGTTGCGGCCGGAGAAGGCGGTGCGGTGGATGTTCATAGCGGGGGCGTACCAGCCGGACACGTCCATCTCATCCGCCATCTGACCGATGCTGCAGCCGAAGTCATGGGCCATCTGGCGGTTCCAGGTGGCGGAGATCAGGGTGCAGCCGGGGAAGCCGATGGAGCTGGTGCGGGTGAAGTTGTTGTTGATGGCGGCGGGGCCGTCGCAGTCGGTGGTGCTCACCTTGCCCACGGAATCAATCGCGGTGGTGGAGTAGCCGCCATAGGCGATCATGGTCTCCATGTCGCTGACCGTGAGCTGGTCCAGCAGCTGCTCCCATTGGGGATCATCGTAACTCTTGCCCCGCAGGTCGGCCAGCGTCAGGCCGTTCTTGGCCCCGGTCGTGGGCATGGCGTCGTTGGAGTCGTTGTAGTCCTCCGGGTTCCAGTTGTCGTTGTTGATAAAGGTGGCCTTGTACGCCTCGGACATACTGTGGGAGGCCGGGGCGGCGGTGGCCTCGTCGTAATTGGCAAAGCCGTCCCTGCGGGACAGATAGGTCACGTCGCCCCGGGCGTAGTCAAAGCGGGCCACGGCGGCGCTGTCGTCGCTGGACCGGCCGTTCCCCTCGCCGTAGGTGACCGCAGCGCCCACCGTATAGGTCTGGCTGTCGAGGACGGTATGGGAGTCGCTGTTGACGGAGATGACGTAATCACCGGCTTCCAGCACATAGCAGCCCGCGCCCACATCGTCAAAGGAGGCCATGTCCTCCTGACGGAAGGTGATGGCGATTGTCTGGGATTTGCCGGGCTCCAGCAGATCGGTCTTGGCGAACTCCACCAGGTTGGCGGCGGACTTCTCAATGCCGCCGTTGGTGTAGGGCGGGTTGAAGTAGACCTCTACCACGTCCTTGCCCGCCACAGAGCCGGTGTTTGTGACAGTCACATCGAACGTAATGGCCCCATTGCTCTCGGAGATGGGACCCATCTCCTGCTGGAAGGTGGTATAGCTCAGGCCGTAGCCAAAGGGATAGACAACCTCTTTCTCGTAGTCGATGAGCCCCTCCGCGGCGGCGGTCTCATAGAACTTGTAGCCCACATAGATGTTCTCCACGTAGTTGACGAAGGACGGAGGCTCATCGTTGGTGCCGCCGGTGCTGAAATCGTAGTTGGCAAAGGTGAACTCACCCATGTTGTCGTACCACAGCTCGCCAATATTGTTCCAGGCAGGGATGGCGGTGAGATCGGCCACAAAGGTGTCCACCGTCCGGCCGGAGGGGTTGACCTCGCCGGACAGGATCTTGCCCAGGGCGGAGAAGCCGCTCTGGCCGGGGCAGGGAGCCCAGATTGCGCCCTTGATCTCGGGGTAATCGGCCATCCAGCCCAGCTCAATGGCGTTGTTGGTGTTGATGACCACCACCACGGTGCCGAACCGGGCGCATACCAGGTCCACCAGCTCCTTTTCCCGGTTGTTGATCTCCAGATAGTGCTGGCCCGCGTCCCAATCATTGCCCTCGTTCAGCGTGTCGTCATAGACGCCGTTGGTGTAGGTGGTGCCGCTGGCGTGCCAGGAGCCGTCCACCACGGCGGGCATATCGGTGGGCAGGTCGGCGTTCTCGCCGCCGGGGCGGGAAATCACGATGAGGGCGGTATCGGAGAAGCGCTCCGCATTGCTCAGGAGCTGCTCGGAATACTGGCTTACATTGGGCTCGGGGCAGGTCCAGTCCTGGGCCCACATACTCACGTTGGGGCGGTCAGGCTTATAGGCCGTGTAGAAGTCGGACAGCTCCGTATTCAGCTCGAAGCCCGCGTCCTCCAGGCTGCTGAGTACGCTCACCGTGTCGTAGTCGGTATTCAGGGCGCCGGAGCCCACGCCGCCGTAGATGGGGTTGGTGGAGGCCCAGCCGAACACGTTCAGCTTCTTCTCGCTGAGGGGCAGCGCGCCGCCCTTGTTTTCCAGCAGCACCATGCCCTCGCTGCCGATATTGTTGACATACTCATAGGCGGCGTTCATGCTGGTTTCGCTGATGCTGCCGCTGCCTGTGGCCAGGGAAATCATGGTGGCCATGGGGCCCAGGCAAATCAAGTTGACCGTGATCACCAGGGCCAGCAGGATGGCCAGGCCGGACTGCGCCCGGAGCATGAATTTCAGCGGCTTGGGCCAATCTTTCTTTACTGCCGCGGTGATGAGTGCGATGATGGCCAGCGCGGCCGCCACGCCGAAGAAAATCAGCTGCGGTTTACAGCTCTCCAATGCGGCTATTACATCAGCGGGATTGATGTCTAACATGATGTTCCTTCCTTTCTTACTCTCTTTTGGTCCGTTCGTTCGGAGTCCTCCTTAACCTCCATCCTGTTATTCAAACGCGGCGCCGCCGCGGACGGACCGCTTTTTGCGGACATACCGATTACCATAGGAAGGGAATCAATCAGTTCTTTTCGCGCCTTGCGGCTGATGGGAAGATGAACGTTCCCCATCAAAAGGCTTCTGTCCGCAATCCGGTCCACACGCTCCAAATTCACGCATATGCCGTTGTAACAGAAGAAGCATTCGGGCAGGTTGAGTACATTCGGCGGCGCCAGCAGCCGATAATTGCGGTCAAACGTGTGTACTTTGGAGTTGAGGCCTTCCTCCTCAATGTACAGGATGCTGCTGAGCAGCTCCCGGCGGGGTCCGCCCTCCGCCGGGAGGTCGATGTAGGCCCTGTTTTGATCCAGCCTGCGCAATGCGCTTGCCAGCCCCTGCGCAAGCATTTCCGGCTCCACGGGGCGAAGCAGATAGGCGGAGGCGTCCAGGTCATAGCCCTCCCACACGTACGCTTTCGTACCCGCCACAAGAAGCATGGCCATTCGGCGGTCCCATTCCCGCAGGCGGCGGGCCTCGTCCAGTCCGTGATCTGCGGACACGATCACGATGTCGTAAAAAAATGCGGGCTTTTGACATGAGGGGAGGATATCCACGTTCCATCCTTCTGACTGGCGGCGCAGGCAGGCTTGAACAGCAGCCGCCAAGCGGCGGCGCCGCTTTAAATCCCTGTCAATGACCACGGCGCAATGCATCCTGTGTCGCCTCTTTTCATAACAAAACGATAAAGACGCTTTTCCTTTATGTTTATCAGAAGTGCATATATGGGCTCTGGCCCATGTAAAAAAATCAGGACCCATTTCTGTGAGAAAGAATTTTTTGTTGATTTACTCAGTAATATGTGGTAACATGGTCCTAACATACCTTTGACTTGCGCTGCTTTGCCGGGCTTGCTGTGGGCTATTATACAGCATGTAAGCGCATCATTCTATCAATATCCAAGCAAAGATTATAACAATCTTACATATGGTGATAAAAATGTATGAGCTGGACAACGCGCCGAAAATGAACCCCCTCAACCAGGAGCAGGTGGCGTATGACTCCGCAAAGATGCCGCTGTATATCCGGGAGGGCCAATTGAAGAATTACCCAAACCTGGCTTATGTGTGCCACTGGCACGAGGATCTGGAGTTCCTGTGCGTGACAGAAGGGCATATGAGCTATTTCGTCAACGGGGTCCGGCATCTGATCCGGGAGGGCGAGGGCATTTTTGTGAACGCGCGCCAGCTTCACTACGGCTATTCCAGCGACAAAACCAACAGCAGGTTTTTCTGCGTTCTGCTCAACCCGCTTCTCCTGTGCGCCACCGCATGGCTGGAGCACCGCTTCATCCGTCCGCTCACCGCCAACGGAAATTTTCCCGCCGCGGTGCTGGCCCGGGAAACCCCATGGCAGAGTGAATTACTGGATCTGCTTTTTCAAACCAAAGCGGTCTATGACGGGCATGAGGACGGGTTCGAGTTGGAGCTGCAAAGCATTTTCTATCAGATTTGGCGAAAACTGTACCAAAATATGGAGGACGCGGGCGCCGCCCAGACGCAGGAGAGCGCCAAGCTATTCAGTCTCAAGCAGATGATGGATTATATTGGTTCCCATATTCAGCAGAAGATCTCACTGGCGGATATTGCGGCGGCGGGCGATATTTGCGCAAGCAGCTGTTCTCATCTGTTCCGGGCCTATTTGAATCAGACGCCCATTGAATATTTGACCGATTGCCGCTTGGAATTGGCCTGCACCATGCTGCGGGAAACAGATCTGAGCGTCACCGACATTGCCTATCGGGCGGGTTTCGCCGGGGCCAGCTATTTCTCTGAACGGTTCCGGCAGCATTATGGGTGTACTCCCAGGGAATTTCGCAGGTCAGTCAACATAGAAGAATAGCTGAAATCATCGAAAGGAGCTCAAAGTATGGACTTCACAAAATTTGCATGGACGAGGGAACCGGCTTGCTGGGAAATCAAGGATGGCGGGATCGAGATCACCACAAGCCCGCATACGGATCTGTGGCAGCGGACGTATTATCATTTTCAAAACGACAACGCCCCCGTTTTCCAGATGGAGACGGCGGAGCCCTACTTCAGCTTTGTGGTCAAAACGGATTTTCAGGACAGCGGGCGCCGTTTTGACCAGTGCGGGATCGTGATGTATCTGGACAGCGAGAACTGGCTGAAGGGCTCCATAGAATATGAAAACAGCGAATACCAGCATTTAGGGAGCGTTGTGACCAACGGCGGTTATTCGGATTGGGCGACCACCAAGATAGATGCCTCCACCAAAACCATGTGGTACCGGCTCAGCCGCAGAGAGGACGATTTCCGTATCGAATGCTCCACGGACGGGATCGCGTTTGACCAGATGCGTATCTGCCATATGCACAAGGGGAAGGGTACGATACGCTTCGGCATTTACGCCTGTTCGCCGGAAGATTCCTCGTTCAAAGCGGTGTTCTCCGAGATGCGGCTTATGGCGTGCCAGTGGGCCGCCCACGATGGTCAGCAGCCCGATTAGAACAACAGACCGGCGGGACGCGCTCAAAGCGTCCCGCCGGCCTGTATCCGGGCCTTGGCGTTGGCCCGGGCACGGCTGTGGTCTGTGATGGACATGGCGGTGATTCCCTGCCGGGAGCGCTGCGCTGCCGGCTGTGCATATCATAGCGCCGCCTCCCCAGTCCCCTGCCCGCCGCTTTTCAGCAGCGCCTCGTGCATGAATATCATCAGGATCAGGATTGCCAGCAGATAGAACGGGAACAGGGATACCGTGATGTGATTGGCAATCAGCCCGAACAGAGGCGGCACCAGGCAGGTGCCCACATAGGCGCTGGCCATCTGGACGCCGATGATTGCCTGGGAGTTCTCCGCGCCGAAGTGGTCGGGCGTGGAGTGGATAATACAGGGGTAGATGGGAGCGCACCCAAGGCCGACGAGGATCAGCCCCGCCAGGGCGGCATATTCTCCCAGCGGCAGCAGGAAGGCGGCGATCCCAGCCGCGATGATCCCCTGCCCCAGCCGGATGAGCTGCGTGTCGCTGAGCTTCATGGTCAGGAAGCCGTTGAGCGCCCGCCCAGCCGTGATGCCGATGTAGAACAAACTGGCAAAGCTGGCCGCAGTCTCCGCCGGGACCCCCTTTTGCAGCACCAGATAGCTGCTGGCCCACAGGCCGGCGGTCTGCTCCAGGGCACAGTAGCAGAAGAAGGTCACCATGACCGCTTTCACTCCAGGGATTCGGAGAATCTGCCCCAGGGACAGCGCCGGGCCCGTCTCCCTCTCCGTTCCGCCCTCTCCCGGGGCTTTCCAAAGGGGGAGGCTCAGCAGCAAAACCGCTGTCAGCACGGCTTGCAGCAGGGCGATATAGCGGTAACCCATGTTCCAGCCCCCGCCGGCCGTGAGGGCATAGCCCATGATGTACGGCCCCAGGGAGGCCCCCACGCCCCACATACAATGGAGCCAGCTCATGTGGCGGCTGGCAAAGTGGAGGGCCACATAGTTGTTCAGCGCCGCGTCCACGCTGCCCGCCCCCAGGCCGTAGGGAATTGCCCACAGGCACAGCATCCAGAAGGAGCGGCTGACGGAGAAGCCGAAGATGGCGATTGCCGTCATGGCCACGCTGATGGCCGTCACCCTCCCGGCCCCCAGCTTCCGGGTGAGCCGGTCGCTTTGCAGGCTGGAAATGATTGTCCCGACCGCGACAATCATGGAGATGACCCCCGCGTAGGAGACCGGGACGCCAAACTCGCCGTACATGGTTGGCCACGCCGACCCCAGCAGGGCGTCGGGCAGGCCCAGGCTGATAAACGAGATATAGATAACTGCCAGAAGTAAGTGAAGCATCTTGCATCCCTCCTCGGTTTCTGATAGGATAATACCACAGAACAGACGGAAGCGTTAGCACGAAATCCGCAGATCAATGCGACAAAATCACCAGGGGAGTGAATGCTATGGCTTTAAGCGTATGCGGACCGGTTTCCACCGACCGGCAGGGCCGGGAACTGGTGGAACACGGCACGCCCCTGTTCCCCGTGGCCTGCTACCATGACAACATCAGCCAGGCGCATGTGCCGTGGCACTGGCATGACGAGCTGGAAATTTTGACCGTTGAGGCCGGGATCGCCCGGGTTTCCGTCAACGGAACCGATCACCTGGTCGGACAGGGCCAGGGGTTTTTCGTAAACGCCGGGGCGCTGCACGGGGTCTGGCCGGAGGGGACAGAGCCCTGCACGCTCCGCTCCGTGGTGTTCCATCCCCGGCTGGTGGGCGGCAGTGTGGACAGCATTATCTGGCAGAAATACCTGGAACCCCTGCTCTCTGATTCATGCCGCCCCTGCGTCTATTTTTCCAATGGTCAGGAGTGGGAAAGGGCCGCCTCGGGGGCGATTCAAGAGGCTTGGCAGGTTTGTGTGTCTGAAGGGGAGGGGTTTGAATTTGAGGTGCGGGAACAGCTTTCCCGGCTGATTTTCTTGCTGGCGAAAAATTGTCCCGCAACAGAAAAAAAGCCCTCGGAGAAAACTCTGCGGGACGGGGAGCGCGTCAAGGCCATGCTCCAATATATTCAGGAACACTACGGCGGGGGGCTGACCCTCGCCGAAATCGCGGGGAGCGCCTGCGTCAGTGAGAACGAGTGCCTGCGGTGCTTCCGCGGCATGATCGGCAGTACGCCGATCCAGTATGTCAAGCAGCTGCGCATCCAGAAAGCGGCGGAGCTGCTGGCGTCCACAGACCAAAAAATTTCTGATATTGGCGCGGAGTGCGGCTTTCAGGAGATGAGCTACTTCGCTAAGACGTTCCGGGAGCTGAAGGGATGTACACCCGGCGCATTCAGGCGCCGGGCCAGCAGATGGCGCGGCGCCTGAAGTGACGTGGGAGGATTTTGAAGCCGTGCCATCGTGTGGGACTGCATACACGATCAGGCAGTGCGCTTGACCGCCTGGGTGCGCTCTGAGCCGTACCCTTGCGCCTGGGTGCGAACTATGCTATACTGAGCCGTGAGGTGAGGACAATGTACGGCGTACAGCCCAAAAAGCTGCTGATTCTGAACATCCTGGACATCCTCCGCCGGGAGAGTGACGCGGACCACCGGCTCAGCCAGCGGGACATCGCGGACCGCATCGCGGCGCAGTACGGCATGGAGCCGGACCGCAAGGCTGTCAAACGCAACCTGATGGACCTGATTGACTTCGGCTATGACATCGAGTACACCGAAACCGTCCGCCGCACCCCCAACCCCAAGACCGGGGAGCTGGAGGAAAACCGCATCCTGTCTGATTTCTATCTGGTCCGGGACTTTGACGACAGCGAGCTGCGGCTGCTCATCGACAGCGTGCTGTTCTCCCGGTACATCCCGTCCGGCCAGCGGGAGGCCCTGATCGGCAAGCTGGAAAAGCTGTCCAGCCAGTATTTCCGCGCCCGCACGGGGCATATCCGCTCCATGCCGGACGCCGCCGTCCCCAGCCGGCAGCTGTTCCTCACCATTGAGGTGCTGGACGAGGCCATCAGCCGCCGCAGGCAGGCGGCGTTCCACTACACCGAGTACGGCCTGGACAAGCGGCCCCGCCTGCGGCTGGACGGGGCGGGCAGGCCCCGGCGGTACGTGGTCAACCCCTACCAGATCGTGGCGGCCGGCGGACGGCACTACCTGCTGTGCAACTGCGATAAATATGACGATCTTGCCCACTACCGGCTGGACCGCATCGTGGACATCGAGCTGCTGGACGCCCCGGCCAAGCCCATGGAGCGGGTGAAGGGGCTGGAGCACGGGCTGGACGTGCCCCGGCATATGCTGGAACACATTTATCTCTTCTCCGGCGAGACTGCCCCGGTGACCTTTCGGGCCAAGCGCTACCTACTCAGCGAGATCATCGACTGGTTCGGGGACGGCATCCAGATTTCCGACGTGACGGAGGACGAGCTCACCGTCCGGGCGACGGTGGATCTGGAGGCCATGCGCCGCTGGGCGGTGCAGTACGCCGTCCACGCCTGGGTGCTGGGCCCGGAGCGGCTGGCGGAGGCGGTGCGGGGAGATATTGAAACAGCGGCGGGGCATTACCGCTGAAAATAAGGAGGAGGCTAAAATGAAACCAATCGAGGCAGCCTTGAGCAGTGTCAGTGCATGGGGCGAATTGTTCGAGCTGTGGTTGGAAGAGCACAAAAAAAGTGGGCTGAAAGAGTGGGAGCAAGCGGAGAACGTCAGAGAGTCCACATTCCCAGATTTGAACTGCACAAAAGATAAAAAAGGCGTCAGACAGGTAACGTGCTACAAAGATAATTTCCACAAGAGTTTCTGCTATGACGGTTTCTTGGCCTCGCCGGAAGCAGGCAGAAAAACGATTCTATTCATATGTAAAGAAGCCAATATTGTTGCGGATGGTGCCCACATTTGCGATAGAAAATTATTGCCGGAAATTACGCGGGAAGAAAACTGCCCTGAAAATTTTTACATGAAACGGGCGTTTTCTGATTGGACGAAGGAACACAGCATACAGGAGAAAGCCACCGATAGGTACGTGGAACTGATCCGGCGATGCGTAGTAGAATATGGCGGGCATGGCAAGGTAACCCTGGCCTACATGAACTTGAACAAACGGGGTGGTTTCGGGAAATGTACAGACGCCCGTATCTGGCATTACACCGAGATGTATCAGGTCTTCATCCGCAAGGAAATCGAACTCATCTCGCCGGACATTATCATCTGCGGCGGGACATTTGATGCTGTTACAAATAATCAGTACGGCTTACTGAAAAATTTGAAGAAAAGTGTTATTTGCAGAGATTTCTACCATCCGGCAGCGCGAGGCGGAATACGGGAAAAGAAAGCAAACGCAGTCAACCTGGTTACAGGTCAACCGGTCAAAATAGACTGAGCAGCCTACGGCATTCGTGACGGCACGGCCAATGCACAGGCCCTCCGTTCAAAACACGCCACAGCGCCCAGGACATTTCGTATGTCCTGGGCGCTGTTGGCTGCAAACAGATCGGCCCTCATTTGGGGGGACGCAGCCCGATACTCTCCAAAAATTCGTCTGTGTAACGGCGGCCGTCTGTATATATCCGACAGACTTTTTTCGTGTATTCATTCAGCCGGATATCCGAACAGAGATTTGCCAGCTCCGTCCCGTCGAGTTCTCCCTTTTCATAGCGGGAGAACACCTCAAGCTGCCGCGCCATTCCCTCTAACGGCTCGCGGAAGTATTCCAGATTTGTGGGGATGCTTATGAGACAAGTGTCACAAAAGCCGATATCCTCACTTACATGCGTTCCAATGGCGTGCGCTTCCCACCTCCTTCCATTTTTAAGTATCCGCTCTGCGGCTTGGTCAAAGTGCGCCCATCCCTCAGGATCAGGGCAGTCATCCTCGGAAAATCCAGAGGACAGCATCTCCTCTGAATTCCATGTGGTAATGTGCGACAGTACAAAGGGTTCCCCCCAAGCGATCCGATCCACCAGGATATCGCCCCGCCAAAAGGGGGTTGGAAAATCAAAACACATCCCCTCAAACGCCTCGGCCAAATTCTCATCATGTTTATGGAACATATAAACGTTTTTGACCTCCAGCGCCGCATTCAGCCGCAGGCACCCCGCCCTGTGGATTATTACGGGCTCCGGCAGGTCAAGCCGGTACTTTATGATGAGTATTTCGTCGATGCTGTTCTCGTCCACCTCGTATTCTTTCAGGTACTGCTGATAAGACTCGATGCAAGCCTGGGCGTTGGAGAAAAAGTCGTCGACAGCGCGGCTGCCACCGTCCCAAGGCGGCGTATCTTTAAGACAATATTCAAAGCTGTAGATACAGCCTGTATTGTCCATAAATTCCGACATATGTCGCTCTTTCATCGCGATATAGTCATTCAAAAATGCGCGGAAGCTGTCAATTCGCTTGAGGCCCCGCCGCTCCTCCATGGCGCAGTCGGGCATATTCCGGATGATCTCCCGCCACGCTTTATGGCGCTCCTCCATCGTCAGCCGCTTGCACTCATGCACCAGCCAGGCGGCCTGCGGGGTGCTGAATTCATAGCCGGTATCCTGCAAATATCTCCGAACGTCCTTCGAGTTGACAAACTCGCTGATCTGCCGATGATCCATAGATTCCTCCGTTTCCCGGTGCGCAGCGGCTCAGCCGCGCTCATACCGTAATCCTTGCGACCTTCCCCCACGGGGGATTTACCGCCTCATTGTTCAGCAGCCATAAGACGGGAATCCCCCCCGCCAGTTCCTCCTTCGGGAACGGGGCGAAGCCGTCTGTCAGGATGATGATGCTTGCCGGAGGCTGAACGCCCATATGCTGGATCACATATTCAAATATGATTTGGAAATCCGTCCCGCCGCCCCCGACCGGATGGATGACGCGGAATTCCGCTTCGTCTTCAAAGGGCTTTGGTTCGACGACCGCCGCGTCAAAAAATCCGAGCCAGCCCTTCAGCCTGCCGTCAAACTGGTCGATGGCTCCTTTGATCTCCGAATACGCCGCCGCGATCATCTCGTCCGACATGGAGCCGGAGGTGTCGATCATGAAAAGAATGTCCTCCACCCGGTCCTCCTTATCGTTGAAGTCCGGCAGAAAAAACGGGATGCCGTCAAACCTCCTGTCCGGCGGCAGGAAGGAGTAATCCGTCACCTCTTCCTGGATGAAGTCGTTGAGAATAGTCCGCCAGTCGGTCTGGGGGTTCCGCATTTTTTCCCATAGACGCCGGGCGAACATGGGCAGCAGCCCCCGGGTGTTCGACGGATCGCGCACCGAAATGGCCTCGCAGGCATCTTCAAACCGCTTGACCCACACATCTCTTATGGCGTCATCGTCCTCCATCATTCCCCATGGCGAATGGTCGTCCCATATTTGCCGGGACGGCGGGCTTCCACGGTCCAACTCCTGTTTCGCCCGTCCCAGCGCGATACCGCTGCGGGCTCCTTTCCGTTCCTTCTTTTTTTGTTTTGGCAGCATCTCGTACACCTGCTCGGCGGTATATTCATACCCCTCCTTGCCGTCGGGCGCGAGGTGCATGGACTCTCCGTACTGTTTCAAGGTGATGCTCTGCCGGTCCATCTGGTTTTCCAGTAAGATATTGGAGTTCACCACAATGTCACAGGCGATGTTGAACCGCTCGCCGTCCCTGTCCGCCCCGCGCAGGCAATGCCGCAGCGCCACGTGGAGAATCTCGTGCATCATGACAAAATCCAGTTCGCTGTCCGTGAGGCTGTCCAAAAACTTCACGCCGAACATAATCCGGATACCGTCGGTGGCGGCCGTATCCAGCGCCTCATCAATGGAATATGTCATGTGCATCAGCAGCAGGCCATAAAAGCCGTGATTGCACAGAATCCGCATCCTGGACAGCAGCAGCCTCCTGATATATCCCCGGATTTGTTCCTCAGCCAGCGCCATTCATCAAACCTCCCGATCTGCGCAGCCACTGTGCAAATTCAGGAACCGCCATCAGCTTGTCCTTGTAGTTTTTCTCAAGATACAGGTAGTCCCGCATCAGCACCGTGGAAAAGTCCGGCGGCATCCTGCCCGCGTAGCGGATGGAGTTGGCAATTTTCCTCATATCCCCCCTGTGTTCCCGGGCGTAGGCGGTCATAGATGCGGTCAGCGCATACATGGCGTCTGTATTTTGCGGCAAACTGGGCGTCCCCCCGTTGAAAATATCCTCGATATCGGGCAGCTGCTGGTATACCTCTGTCCATGTGCGGAATTCCAGCGCCGCGCCTGTCCCAACGATTCCGGCAATCATGGGATACGCCGTCTCCACATCGCCGTCGATGAAGTTCAGGATATTGCTCACCATCTCCCAGGAACGGGGCGTGGCAAAGGCCAGATCGTCCGACGATGGATCAAATCCCATGAGATAGCTCTGCCGGAAGGACAGGAACCCCAGCACCTTGCCGTTCACGCCGCCCCGGATGGCCCACTCCTTCCAGGCCCGAAAGCTGACCTCAACCTGGATGTGGAGAAGGCGGTTGGCCAGGGCCTTTGGCATTTTATACGCCACCGACTTGTCCGTGGTGCGGTTTCCCGCGGCGATCACGATGCAGTTTTCCGGCAGCTTATGCTCCCCCACCACCCTGTCCAGCGTGATTTGGTAGGCCGCGGCCTGCACCGACTGGGGCGCTGCCGAGATCTCGTCTAAAAACAGGATATTGACGGCCTCCTCGCTGCCGTCCATCTGAAAAATCTGGGGCTTCAGCCACACGGCCAGGGTCTTGTCAGCGTTTGACGTAGGGATGCCCCGCAGGTCGATGGGGTTGAACAGCAGCAGCCTGACGTCGGTCACGTGCACGGTTTTTCCGGTGCTGTTCCCGATCTTCTCCGCGATCTGGCGGACCGCCTGGGACTTTCCCACGCCGGGGGCGCCCCACAGCATGACGGAGGGCATGGTTTTTACCGGAAGCTTTTGGACAATCAGCCTGCTGTACGCATCGGAGAGTTTGTCCACCAGCGTTCCCACCGGTATGGTTGGAATATTGGTCAGCGCTGTCTCGCTCATTCTTGATTCACCCCCAGCTCTTTGTCCAGAAATTCAACCTTTTTTCGACATCGCTCCATTTCATCCATGTAAGTCTCACCCTTCGCCAGCTCCGCTTTGAGCTCGGCCTCCCTCTTTTCCAGCTTGGAGCACCCAAGCTTCAGTGTTTGCAGGTATTCCGCCATGCTGTCAAGAAAATGGTCGATGCGGACCAAGCTGCCCACCTCGGTATTGCCCAGCTCCACATAATATCTCCCCTGCCCCGACAGCCAGACATACGGTTTTTCCAGCGTCATATTTGCGGGAAGGATCACGTCAAAGCCCCGGTATTCCATCAGGGGCGTCTCCCTTGTCTTCCATACGTTGTCCTCCAGGCCCCGCCGGATGCGTTCCCGAAGGGCTTTCCGCTCCGCCGCCTGCTCTCTCCGGCCCTGGCCGCCGTTCTCCTCCGGACAGGACGGTTTCCGTGGGAGGACGCGGGCCAAATCCCCCTCGCATTTGCGGACGGCATCCCACTGGGCCCGCATTTTCGCGGGCAGCTCCATCAGCTCCTGCTCCATGCGCAGCTTCGCGTCCACCAGCCTGCGCTGGAGCACCGTGTACCGCGCCAGCTCATTGGCGGCCTCCACCCGCTCCTTGATGAGCGGGTCGCCCACAGCCAGCGCCTTCACCTCGGCATAGTTCAGCACCGTGCCCTCAACGTCCGGGCCGCTGCGCTCCGCCAGAGAGCCGGACAGGATGCCGGTAATCATGCGCTGCTTCGCCTCCAGCAGCTGCCAGGAATAGGCGTCAAAGCTCCCCTCGGTGATGTAGCGGAAAATATGAATCTTGCCGTTTTCATTGCCCCGCCGCAAGATCCGCCCCTCCCGCTGAACCATGTCCGCGGGCCGCCAGGGCACGTCGAGATGGTGAAGGGCAATCAGCTTGTCCTGGACGTTGACGCCCAGCCCCAGCTTGAAGGTGGAGCCGATGAGGATTCGGATCTGTCCCGCCCTGACCGCGGCAAACAGCGCGCTCCGCCCCGCCTCGGTACCGGCGCTGTGGATAAACGCGATCTGATCCTCTGAAACGCCGAAGCGGATCAGCTGGTCCTTCAGCTCGTCGTAGAGGTTAAAGCCCGCCTTGGGCGTGGAGGTGTCGCAGAAAACCAGCTGCGTGCTCCTTGCCCGGTAGGTTTTGAAATAAAAGTCGGCCACGGTCTCCGCGCACCTGGCCACCTTTGACTGGTAGGTAAATACCGCCTTTGAATCCACAAGCCGCAGGTCCAGCGCCGCCTTCCTGCCGTCCGCGGTGATTTTCAGCATATTGTCCTCGCTGCGGCTGACCATCCCCTTCCGCACCTCCTCCGCCCTGTCCGAGATTCTGTCCAGATAGGCGGAAAACGCGGGCGTCTTTGATATCACCGCGTCCTGGTATCCATCCAGCTCCGGGAGGCCCGCTGACCTGTCCGCCTGGTGAAAATCCGCGATGGAGGACAGCAGGGAGGTGAGCTCAGGCAGGTTGTGAAATTTCGAGAACCTGGTGGCCATCCGATACTGCTTGGTGTCCACGTCGATTTCAAATTCCGTGGCCTTTTCGGCGAACATCCCGATCCAGCTGTCAAAGCTCTGCAAATCCAGCATGGCCAGCTCACCGCTTTGCAGGTACTGCTGCATGATATACGCGTCGGTGATGGAGTTGGTGATGGGCGTCCCGGTGGCGAATACCACGCCTTTCCCGGCGTTTTTCCGCTGAATCATGTGGACCTTGTCCATCATGTCCTGGCACTTTTTCGACCCGGACCCGCTGACCCCCAGCACATTGGTCGTTTGGGTGTCGATGGGGACGTTTTTGAAATTGTGCGCCTCGTCCACAAACAGCCGGGTAATGCCCAGCTCGTCAAAATAGATGGTGTCGTACATCTCATCCATGGCGGCGGATAAATCGAACAGCGCCTTCTCCAGCGCGTTCTGCCTCCGCTCCAGCCTGGATGTGGCCTTTCCCTTCTGGGCCGCCAGTTTGGCAATCGTCTCTTTTCTCCCCTCAAGCTCCTCAATGTAATAATCCTTTGACAGCGGAATCTGCTCAAAGCAGCTGTAGGCGATAATAATCCCGTCAAAATCCTCGCTCTGTATCGTTTCAAGAACCTTTTCCCGCCTGCCGGGTTTAAATGTGTTCGGCCCCACGCACAGGAGCTTTGCGTCCGGATACATCGTCAGGAAGATATCCCGCCACTGTCCCAGAATATTGTTGGGGACCACATACATATTTTTCTTTGACAGCCCCATACGGCGCAGCTCCTGCCCCGCGGCGATCATCACGTAGGTTTTGCCCGATCCGACGTCGTGGGCCAGCAGCGTGTTGGGCGAAAAGATGATCCTGGCCACCGCGTCCTTTTGATAGGGGTACAGCCGGATGGACGGGGACAGCGTGGGAAAGGTCAGAAACGAGCCGTCAAAGATCCTGCGGCGGACGCAGCCATAGTTGTCCTCAAAGATGGTTTCCAGGCGTTTTCTGCGCGTTTTGTCCGTCCAAACCCACGCTTGAAACGCTTGGATCAGCTTCTGCTGCTTTTCCAGCGCCGCCACCGTTTCCCCCTGGTTGACTACGCGTTTTTTCCCGGAAGCGTTTGTGGGGCAGCCGATTTCATCCGTCACCGCGACCGTTTTCATGTTGAGGGTTTTTTCCAAAATGTGCAGCGCCCCCATCCGCTCGGTTCCATACGTCTGGGTGACGCCCACGTTACGCCGGTATCTGGATTTGTCAGGGATCTCCCACGTCCCCGTGATCTCGTCATGCCTCGTCTGATAGGATTCCATGGTTTTTTCCCGGTTGAATTCTCCCTCCCACAGGCATACCGCCGGTTCGCCGAACAGGGAAAGGATGAAGTCGTCGATCACATCGGTTGGGACCCATGGAGAGCCCAGCGTGACATAGATATCCTCCGCCGGCACCGCCGGAGGCAGTACCCGTTCGATTGCCCTCACATTGTCGCTGAAATACCCCTGATACGCCCGGTCGGCCTCCTTTGCGGCCTTCCATTTCCGCATCAGGTTGCCGGAGAGGTATTCCTCCGCGGTCTCCCAGCCCTGGTAAAAGCATTCGCCCCAGGTCTCGGGATTTTGATAGATAGAGCCCTTCAGCGTGCAAATCACCGTCTTATAGTCCGCGCCGGTGACGGCGGCGATGTATTCGATGTCCACGCGGCCCAGGGTGTTCAAGCTCCAAACAAGCCCATCTGAAACGCCTTCCACATGGACGCCTCGGGTTCGGATGTCTGACTGGAACGCGTTGTTCCAATCCAGCGGCAGGTCCATGCGGGTCACTTCGCGGATGTGGGCCTCCTTCCGCTCCCGTTCCTCCCGCTCCCTGCGCTCCCGCTCCTCCCGCTCCCTGCGCTGCCGCTCGGCTTTTTCCTGCCGTTTTGCCGCCGCTTTTGCCTTTTGCAGCGTTTCAATCGCGGCGCAGATTTCCTCCAGGGAATAGTTTTGGATCGGGCCCTCCAGCCCCAGCGAATTCAGCACGTCCATGCTTGTCCCCTCCCCCGCAGGGCAAAGCATATCATGGGGGATGGGGCAAAATCAGGGCATAAGAGCAGCAGCGCCGGGGCGCTGCTGCTCTTGGTCCGTGTTTTCTGTTTGATCCGTCAATTCCTCATAGAGTTATGGCCCGAATATCTCTGCGCAGCGCATCATGACGGCGGCCACCTGCGCACGGGTCGCGCTGCCCCGGGGATCGAGCTGCGTGGCTGTGGCGCCCTTGATGAGTCCCGCGCCCACCGCCCAGGACATGGCGTCGGCGGCCCAGCCGCTGACAAGGTGCGCGTCCGCGTAGCCAGACAAACGCGCGCCCGCGCCGCTCAGCCTGCCCTTGAGGATGGCATAGCGGTACATAATGGCTGCCAGCTGCTCTCGGGTGATGTTGTCGTCCAGCCTGGTCCCGTCGGACAGGCCCTTGTCCATTGCCCAAGCGGCGCCCTTCTCATACCAGGCGGCCCCGCCCCCGGTGTCCACGTTCTCATAGCGCGCCAGCACCGTCACCAGCATTCCGCGGGTCATTCCGGCGTCGGGGGAGAAGACGCCGGACGCGGCGCCCTTGAACAGCTCGCGGGAGGAGGCGAAGTCCGCCGCGTCAGCGGCCCAATGGTCCCTGGTATCCTCGAAAGGTTTCCTGTTATCCAAAATTTTGATGGTATCGCCGCTGTTCACCCGGATTGCAATACCGTCCTGAGTGGGGGCCGTATTCCTGATGATCTGTCCCGCGCCGTCGGCCTTGACCAGCACCGCCACAACGCCGGCGCCCTTGTTGACCACAGGGATATTCACCTGAACACCGTTGACGCCGGACGTATCCACAGTGACGGCAGGCGCCCTGCCGATGTCCTGGGATGCGCAGACGCCCGGAATGGGCAGCGTCACCGGACTGCCGTTCACAGCTCCGTCCGCCGCCTCGAAGGAGAGCCGGACAATGGCCGCCGTCTGGCCGGAGGCATCCGTGACGGTGGTGCCGCAGCTGCCGTCCTTGTTCTGCATGGTGGTGGTTACGGCGCCGTCCTTGCCGGTCACAACCGTGGTTTTATGTTCGCCCGGGGGGGACGTGACGGCGGAGCCGCCGCCGGCGGAAGCCTTGGGCCTTGCATCCACCGGAGTCCCGGGCGTGACGGTCAATTGGAACGTTGGCATGCCACCTTGGACAGTGGCCCAGGCGGGGACGTCACAGACAGGGGTCAGCGTGAGCCTCACGTTCCCATTCACGGCCTCGGCGGCCCTGGCCCGCAGGTCCGCAGGGGTGAGAACGAGGCCGTCCAGCTTCCAGCCGGCGATGGCGTACGCCCCGTCAGGCTCCGGGCTGTACTCATCCGACCACTCGGGGCGCTCCACCGGCTGGTAGCTGGCGGAGATTGTCTCGGGCAGGTCCAAAACAGCTGCCCAGTTTTTCTCCGCCAGATCCGCCAGCGCCGCCGCCTGCACGGTTTTGGAGCCGCTTTCCAGGACCGGGGCGGCGCTGACGGGGACCACCCTGATGTACGCCTTGGGCTGGACGTCCAACGCGAAGTTTTTCGCGTCCCCATCCCGCGGGGTCAGCGCGGCCGTGTAGCCGTACCAGTCGTACCAGACCACGTCGTCCACCTGGTGGGGCTTCTGGCCCGCGGGCTCAAAGGGCGGGCTGCCGGCGTCCGCGCTCCATCTGGCGTCCAGCTCCAGCTCGCCCCCGGCGTAGGAGGCGGTGAAGGTCCGCTTTCTGTCCTGGACAAGCGTCCGCAGCATTCCCGCGTCCGTGTTATACGGGCTGTTGGCGTAGGTCGTGATCCAGTAGCCGTCCCGGATAAAGGCCTCGTCCCAGCCGAGGAAGGTCAGCTCGGCAGGCTTGATGGTAAATTCGGCGGGGACTTCCGCCTGATACGTCCCGCCGCCGCTTTGAAACTGGATCTGGATGGTCGTATCCTCGCCCACCCCATAGCGCCGGTCGGGCTCCGTCAGCACAAAGCCGCCCGGGGCGTCCATGCCGTTCAGAATGGCGGCGCACCGCTCCAGGTCAATGATATCCCGCAGGGGGGTGCCATACTCAAAGACGCCCGGCTCCTTGACCGCCGCGCGGGTGAGCTGGAAGCCGTCCGCGTTGGCGGCGGCGGCGACCGTGATGTCGACGGTCAGCTCCTCATAGTTGCGGCTGGTCAGCACAAGGGAGAAGCTCTGCGCGCTTCCGGCCTGGACCGGCTTCACATTCAAGGTGAAGCAGTCCTCGCCCGCCGCGCCCGTGACCCCGGCAAGGACCTCTCCGGCGGCCGCATCGGGCGCCGCTTTGAGCCTTGCGCCCTGTGCCATGCCGTCGGGCAGGCCTATGCTGCCGAGATAAACCGTCCGGACGCCGCCGGTCGTGGGCACGGTGAGCTCCGCCGCGGCGGAGCCGGAGGCCGCCCTGCGGATGTTGAACGGCGCGGAAATGCCTTCACCGGTGTGGGCGGCGCTGTCCAGGGCGGCGGTCACCCGGTATGTGCCCGCGTCGGCGGGCTTTTTTTCGCTGTCGTAATCAGTCCCCTCCACGCCCACATATCGGTAGGTGAAGGTTCCGCCGCCGTCTGTGACGCCGCCGGCCTCCGCCGCGGGATCGCCCAGCTCCTCGCCATAGGCGATGCCGCCGGGCGGCGTAACGGCGACGTCCACCGGACAGCCGTCCGTGACAGTCAGGGTGAATCTGGGAACCGCCTCCAGGGTGGCCCAGGCGGGGGGACCCCCTTGGCCGGCGGCGGCGTAGACGGGGGTCAGCCTGATCTCCCGCCTCCCCTGGCCGACCATGCTCTGGAGCCTCTCGGGGGTGAGGGGCGCATAGCAGTCCTCTATGTTCCAGCCGATAATCCTGTAGGTGCAGCCGCGTTGGGAAAACTCACCGGCCGCCGCGTTCCACTCCGGATGGCCTGTGATTTGGGCGGGAGCGTAGGCGACGCGGACCGTATCGGGCAGGCCCAGGGCCTCCTTCCAGTTGTCCCCCGTAAATCTGTCGATCCGCTGCCTCGCCACAGTCCCGGAGGCCGTCTCAAGGCTCTGTCTGGCGTTCACGGCGATCACCATGACCTCCAGGGATACGCGGTCGGGGCGGACGGCATAATTCCCGCCGCCGGGCACGGTCAAGGAGGTGGCGTTCAACTGATAAAAGCCGTAATTGCTCCCCGCGCAGCCCCCGGGGCGAAACGCCCAGCCGCTGTCCTCCCAAGCCCACTTGGCCGCCACGTCCACCCGGCCTCCGCCGCTGCGGGCGCCCTCCAGGGTGCCTGCCAGCTCTGTCAGCTTTTCCCTCGTATTGTACGGGTGGTTGGCATAAATAAACCGCTGATGCCCGGCGTCCACCGTCACCGTGATGGGATTTTCCTTCGTCCCCGCGCCGGATGCGGACGCGGGCGCCGCGGCCAGCAGCCATACCGCCGCTGCCGCCAGCAATGAGATCAATCTCTTCCCGCCGTTTCTCATTTCAACCTCTCCTTTTGCGCTTCTCCGCCTTGTTGTCCCAGCCCCCTTTGCCGCGCCGCCGGGGTGGCCGGGCCTGTGTTTTGCCGCCCGCTCAGCACATCAAAAAACTGTTCAGCTTCTCCATCCGGCGGCGCAGCAGCACAAAGGACACAAACCAGCCGGAGAGGCCGCCCACCAGCAGAGGCAGCGGGAGGGAATAAAAATCGCTGCCCTGACAGGCCATCGCCGCGCCGAGGACCGCCACGGCGAGAAAGGCCAGGGAGCTGATACATGCGCCGGTGTAATCCGAGAAATAGTAGAACACCACAATGGTGAAGTACATACAGAACACGGTGCAGATCCCCAGGCTCAGCATGACAAACATATGCAGCATCTGGACGCTGGCGTCCAGATAGGGAAAGATCACGCTGACCAGGCAGACCAGCACCACCGTGATGATCAGCTGGACCTCATACACAAAGAAGAGGTTCTGGAGCAGCGCCCTGGTCATGACGCCGCGCTCCTTCTGGATCATGTGGAGCGTGCCGTTGTTCAGCGCGGAGACATACACCACAAACTTCTCATAAAAGGCGGTCTCCACCTTGACCACAAAGATGACCAGCGCCGGGACATTCACCGCAAAGGCCAGAAACAGGGCCATATCATAGCTGGGGGCCGTGTGGAAAATGCTGATCTGCTCCCCCGCCTCGGAGAAAAACCAGTAGATCAGGGTGGGCCCGTAGAGGCCCAGCATATAGGAAACGTTCCCGATGGCCAGCGTCGGATACCGGCGGAAGTAGGGGAGGAACGCGAAGTACCGGCCTTTGGGCGCCCCAAAGGCCCTGGTGCACTGGAGCACCAGCGCGAAGATCACCACAAAGAAGCAGCTTGCCAGCGCGATGCAGGCGGAGGTCACTCCGGCGATTTCCAGCCAGACGCTGCACAGAAAGTACACGCCCACCGACAGCAGCAGCCCCAGGATGAAGCTGAAGGTCAGCGTCCTGAAGTGCTTCAGCGCCGAGGCGTAGTTCATCAGGGTATAGGCGCCCGTCACCAGCACGCCCAGAACATAATAGGCCGCCAGGAAGGACACCGGCGCCCGGCCCTGGGCGTGAACGTATACCCCCGCGCACAGCAGGGCCATGACCGCGCCGGAGATGGAGGTGGTAAACGCCAGCACCCCGAAGGCGGAGGGGAAGATCTCCGACTCCTTGCCCAGATAGATACAGTCGGCGATGTACCGGGAGACGGGGGTGGCGAAAAAGCTGGTGATCAGCAGGGCGGTCAAAAAGGCGTAGGTGGTGGAGGAGATAAAGAACCGGCCCTCCAGCACCGTGAGGCCCGATCGGCTCAGCAGGGTATTCAGCACCAGCATCATCAGCGCCGACAGGACCGTGGGGCCGATTGTGAGCATGGTGGCATAGAGGGTCCCCCACAGGTTGGACGCCAGCGTTTTCCTGCCGTAAATCTTTTTCAGCTCAAATCCGATTCCTGCCATGAGATTTCTCCCCCAAACGCTCGTAGATGCCGCGGTACGCGTCCAGCATTTCCTGCCGGCCGTAGTACGCCTCCACCCGCCTTCTGCCGGCCTGCCCCATGCGCCTCATCCGCTCCGGGTCCCGGATCAGGCGGAGGATCGCCTGGGCCATGGCCTCGCTGTTCATCACCGGCACCACCAACCCGGCGGGGCCGAAGTGGTCGTCCTCCCGCTCGCCCTCCAGCAGGGCCCGGCAGTCGCCCACGTTGGTGGTCACATAGGGAATCCCCGCCGCCATGCCCTCCAGGATGGCCAGCGGCTGGCCCTCGCTGATGCTGGACAGGAGCAGCAGGTCCACCTCCGGCAGATGCTCCTTGATATTGACCAGTCCCAGGAATTCCACGTCCCGCGTCCCCAGCTCCTCCAGAAACTCCGTGCACTCCTGATAGTATACCGGGTCCTCCTCGCAGTTGCCCATGATCTTCAGCCGGGCCTCCGGCACCGCCCGCTTCACGATGTCAAAGGCCAGGAGCATGGTCTTTACGTCCTTGATGGGCACCACCCGCAGCACCGTCCCCAGGGTCACCGGGCCGCCCGCCTTCTTGTCCAGGCAGCAGTCAAAATCCCTGACGTTCACGCCGTTTGGAATCACGGCGATCTTCTCCGGCGGGCATTTCAGCTCGATCTGGAGGGAGCGGTTGGTCTCAAACAGCGTGGTGACCACACTGGACTGCTGGTAGGCGGTAAAGGAGAGCTTTTTGAAAAAGGCGATCCACGGCTCCTTGAACTCCCCCTCCACCCAGTCCGAGCGGATGATGTCCTCCTCCCGCTCCCTGGTGTAGATGCCGTGCTCGGACAGAATCAGGGGGACCCCCTCCGTATAGGACGCGCAGCTGCCCAGTATGCCCGCGTAGCCGGCGGACACGGCGTGGTAGATGTCCGCCTTGGGGATCTCCTGGGAGAGGGTATACATCAGGGGAAAATAGATCCCCCGGAAATTCCAGAGGAACTGGAGGAACACCTTTCTGGATTTCAGCCTCTGGTATTCCTCCACACAGATGTCAAAGAAGGATTCGCTCATCAGAAGGTCGCACAGATGCTGGCGGTGCTGCTTTGCAAGCTCTAGCACGCCGCTCCAGTTGATGGTGTCCATGCTGCCGATCAGCAGGCCCTTCAGGGTCTCCTTCTCCGCCCTGGTCAGCCGGATTTTGCGGCCGGTCTTTTTGAACACCACATCCCCCAGGTACAGCGTCTGGATCTCCTTGATGTTGTCCGGTATGCGGCACCTGTACTCCGGCATCTCCTCCCTGGTGGTGGCGATGGCCCACACCACAAACTCCACATCCTGAAACTGGTTGCACAGCATCTGCACCCAGCTGGAGACGCCTCCCGGAACATAGGGATAGCTCCCCTCACAGATCAGGCATACCCGCATAGGTTATTCTCCCTCCTCCAGTGTGAGTGTTCCATGCTCCTCCTGCATACGCAGCAGATAGTAGCCCTCGCCCAGATCCAGATACGTCAGCCCCCTGGCCTCCACGACGCGCTCGCCGGTGTGAAAGAAGAACGCCTGCCCCTTCACGGCGCCGCCGCAGTCCAGCTCCACGCGGCTGCCGCGCCGCGTCCAGCCGTACTCCATCTCCTGATAGCTTTTCACATCGCCCTCGGTCTGGGACAGCGTCCGGCCCTCCAGCCAGAATGCCCGGGACAGGATCTCCGACTCAAAATAGCCAATCTGCAGCTTGTTCTTGTCCCAGGCGGCGGGGTCGTCCTCCGTGGTAATCAGGGACCGGACGTCAAAGGCGTGGGAGACTATGCCGTAGGCCCCCAGGACGGAATAGATGGCGAAGAGGTTGCCGTCATCCATGGTGTTCCCGGCGGTGGCCAGGGGAAACACGGCGCGCCCCTCCTGCCAGGACAGGCGGGTATCCCGGCTGTCCAGCATTCCCCGGACGGCCTTGATCTCCGCGCCGGGGATATCCAGCATCTCCGGGGAGAAGCGGTCGGTTTCCAGGGTCAGCCCCTGGACGGTGTAGCCGGTGAACAGCCCGGAGAAGCGGTCGATAAAATCCCGGTCAAGAACGATCCTCCCATCCTCCCGGCAGTTGGCGGCATAGGCCAGCTCCCCGCCGAATTTCAGCGCCGACTGGCAGATGGTGGTAAGGACCGCGTCATTCCCCAGCTCAAAGCTCTCCTCAGAGGACGCCGCCACCAGGATGCTGGAGGTGTAGGGGGTTTCGGAGCGCAGGGAGGTGCCCTGAAACGCGGGCCACATCACGTCCCGGACAAAGCCCTGGGCGGAATAGCCGTACACCCGCTGGCACAGCTGCTCATCCTCGGGCGTAATCATGGGGAAATTCTCCAGGAATACGGCCTTCACCCCCAGCACCGGATAGATGAAGTCCGGCAGCAGCGCGGTCATGGCCCCGGTGAGAAGCCCCGCGCAGCGCACGTCGGCCAGGAAGGTCCCGTTGATCACACAGACGCTTCCATTCTGCCAATCGTGCGTATAGAGGATCGGGATGTCCTCATCGCTCACGACCCGCAGGTAGACCCGGGCCCGTTCGCTGACCTTGATTCGGGCGGAACCGCCGTTGCCGTCGTACCAGGCCTTCTCCGGCTGAAGGGGAAGCAGGGGCCGCTCAAAAAGCATATAATGGAAATCATCCCCCGGGGCGATCTCTTGGACGCCGAATATGGGCCACAGGGCGGAGTCCCCGTCCCCCTCCGCCAGACCCGCCGCCAGGATGGCCCGGCCGCCCCCGGAGAGGAAGCCGGTCAGCTCCTCCGGGTCCGCCCAGCGGCTGACGCAGTCGTGGCAGAAGATCACCAGGTCCCCCCGCTCCGCCTTCTCCGCGTCCAGCCGGCCCTCCCCGGCCACCGTGAGCTGGAGGTCCCGGCAGAGCTGGCGGACGTTGCCGTAGACCGCCCCGCAGCGCTCATCCTCCGGGTCCCCCAGAATCCAGACCCGGGGCGTATCTCCCTTGTCCACCTGTCTGGCCGGCATGTACTCCCGCTCCAGAGCGGAATCGGTCACGGACTGAACGCTGGCCGGCCGGCTCTCATAAATATTGTAGATGAGAAAGATGCCGCCCAGGCCGACAATAATGAAAATGATGTACAAAAACCGTTTCAATGATTGCATATTGTCTACTCCCTGTATGAAACTGCCCATTCCCCGTGGGAGAGGGCACACGGTCCGCCGCCCCGCGCGGCTCAGGTAAGGCGGTCCCTCCAATAGCGCAGCTGCTCCAGCCCTTTGGGAGAGAGGCGGATCTGCCGGTTTTTACACAGATCATCCAGGAGGTCCTCAAACTTCCGCCGCTCCCCTGTCCGGTAGAACATGCTCAGCATACTGTGATAGGCGGCCTCGCTGCGCATCCGGTCCGCGCGCTCCCGCCAGAGGCGCTCCGCGTCCGCGTACCGGCCAAGCTCCACCAGGGAGCTCAAATACTCCTCGTACTCCCGCTGGGAAACCTCGTCCTCCCCGGCGCCGAGCTGCCTGTGCACCAGGTCGCACAGGCGCTTTTGATAGGCGCTCTGCTCCCTGGACGAGAGAATGCCGCTGGTCAGCATATCAATGAGGGCTTCGCAGGCCGCATGGTACCGCTCCGGGTCGCCGGGGTCCTGGGCGTAATCCCTGCGGCACTCCAGCCATCTCGTCTGGTGAAGGCGGTAGATCTCCGTCTTTGCCACCGCCGCGTAATGGGCCGACTCCGAGTCCTCGTCCCACTCCGCCGCCAGAAGCACCCGGTAATTCTCCGTCAGGTCCTTCTTCAGCTGCTTGAGCAGAAGGTCCCGTTTTTCCTCGTTGGCGCTGACGGCCATGGCGTCCTCCACCGGCACCACGTTCAGCGCCTCCCGCACATTGGGGTGCTCCGGCTGCAGGTCGACCTCAAAGGCATGGATCAGGATGGCCTCCCGGTCCACGCCGATCCTCTCCCAGAAGGCCTGGAGCAGTCCCGGCAGAAAATAGATCACAAAGCCAAGCCCCGGGAGGAAGATGAAATAGACCGCCATCCCGGCCCCCTCCCGGCGGACCCGCTTGATCACAACGTACAGCGCCGCCAGGGCAAAATTTGCCGCCAATAACCAAATCAACATCACTGCAAGCTCACTTTCCGCCCAGGGGGCTCAGACTGTCGCCGGCGCGCTCAGGACCGCCTCCGGTTTGTCCGCGGCCGGACGGGCCTCCACGCCGCAGGCCAAGAGGCGTACCCGCAGGTACTCGAGGCTCTCCGGGCCGGTATTGTTCAGCAGGGCAAAGAGCTTCCCCTCCCCGTCGGTCCCCAGGCGGTCCGCCACGCGAAGCGCCCGGCTGACCGCGGCCGCGGCCTCCTCCAGGGAGCCGGAATGGACGAGCTCCACCACGCAGTATTCCGCCAGACCCTTCTCCGCCTTCTCCTCGGCCAGGCGGACCTGACCGCGGAACGCCTCGGGCTTCATGATGTCCGTACCCTCCATATAGCGGTCCGCCCTGGACAGCTCCTCATATTGCAGGGCCTTTTCCATGGAGTCCCGCAGCAGCAGGGACATGGTCTTCAGCAGATTGACATGATACAGCGTCTCACACTCATAGGGCAGCGTCTTGATGAGCACCACCGCCGCGGGGATGTCCCGGCAGACAATGGGCAGCACGACGGCGGGCTCCCCGCTCCCCAGCTCGCCCCGATACAGCTCTCCCTGGGCCACCGCGGTGAAAATTTGGGGAAAGTTGGAGAGGTTCCATGACTTTCCCTCCATGACGGAGCCGTCGCTCAGCGCGGCCACCAGCCGGAGCCAGGGGCTTCCCGCCTGCCCCTGGTAGACGGCCACCGTATCCGTGCGGACCAGCTCGGAGATGACCTGCATGGTCTCCATGAGGATGCGGTCCGGCTCCTGGACCATCAGGCGGCTGATCAGGTCGTACAGCTTTGGAAAGCCGGTTTTGGAGGTCAAAAGGCGCTCCTCATACTCATTTTTAATGAGCACATTTTCCTCGTTGACGGCCTTGAGGTCCTCGTACTCCTCCTTCAGCATGTCCAGGTCCAGGCGGACGCTCCAGGCGTCCTGCTTGAGGGTGTTGGTGGTGTAGCTGACAATGAGGCCCAGGGACACATACTGCATAAATACCTGCACCGCATCCGCATAGGAGTGGAAGGTGGTCATCTCCAGAATGCTCAGGCCCCGGCTGTACAGATAGGCGGCGCTGGCCAGCACTGCCGCCAGGGCGCTCTGGTAAATGTTGTATGAGATGGCGATCAAAATGACGTAGACCATCAGCCAGTCGATCTGAGAGAACAGGCTGTGGGAGCTGCACAGGGAGCTCAGGAGGAAAAACGCCTCAAAAAGCACAAGGTTTTCCGCTATCTGACGGATATCTGTCGGAATGGTCCACTTTTTCTTGTTCCGCCCCTTGGCCTTTACCCGCTCGTAGGTGATTTCGCCCTTTTTCAGCTGCTCCTCCAGGTTCCGGAAATTGCTCCATCCCAGCTCCTCCCTGATCCGGCCGCTGTCCGCCAGGGTGACGCAGCCGGGGTCCTCCCATCGGACGGCCCGCTCCTGGAGGCCCTGCTGCCAGCAGACCAGCTGATACAGGCGCTGCGCGGAAATCTCGGCGTTCCCGCAGACATTGTAAACGCGCTGCGTTCCGGCGTCCATCACCCGCTTGACCGCGTCCACCAGGTCGGAGACGTGGAGCGGCTGAAACACGTTGGCCGGCATACGGCTTTCCGCCTGCGCGGCGGCGGAAAAGCTTTGGCTCAAAAAGTCGCCCTGGTCCTCTCTCGCCCGCTCCGCGTAAAGCTGGGATGCCCGCAGGATCACCCCGTCCATTCCATGCTGCTTTTGATAGATTTCCAGAAGCTGCTCCTCCTGGATGAATCGGATTCCCCGTTCGCTGACGGCGGCGCACCGCGCGGACTCATCCGCTTTTTCTTCGGTATTTCCGTAGACCTCCGTGGAGGACAGCAGGATAAATTTCACCTGCGGAAAGGCGGCCGCCGCCCGCAGCGACCGGGCCAGCAGGGTCACATCCTCCTCCGATTCCTCTCCATGGGCGCCGCTTATGTAGTCGTTTCCGGCAAATATCACACAGTCCGGCGCAATGGAGCGCAGGAGCTTCCCAAAATTCTCCCCCTTGCGGGGACTGCGGTAAAAGCGGTGCAGGGAGATGCCCTTCGGCTTTTTGGGAAGCGCCTTGTCCGACAGGAGGTAGATATCGTTCCCTTCCTGTCCCATCCGCTCGGCCAGGGCCTCCGCCAGTCCGTCGCTCGTCCCGATGTAGACAATCTTCATAAAGCCTCGTTCCTCCTAATGCTGCATTGCCCGGCGGCCGCCGAAAGGCGTCGGCGGCCGCTTTTTGCTGTTGAGCCGTTTGACGGCGCACTCAGCTGCGCCGTTCCATGTTCCCGGCCGCAAACTCCTCCAGAAATTTGTTGTGGTATTCTTCCTCGCCCCGCTTTCGGGCCTTCACCGCGTCCTCGAATTTTTCATAGCTGCCCAGGTAGCGGCGTTTGCCCTTGAAGCAGATGGTGGCTCTCCACCGCTGCTTCTTTGCCAGCCACTCCACCCCCTGCACGCCGCTGGTGTTGCTGCGGCGGAGGGTGTGGGCCCGTATGATCTCCACGCAGGTTCCGTCAATATAGGTCAGGCCAAGGGCGGGCCGCGGCCCCCCCGCCCCGTTCTGGCAGCCGCAGGTCTTGGTGTGGCCGCTCCGCAGATGGTGCGTTTTGACCACGGTCTCCCGTCCGCAGTCGCACCGGCACAGCCACGCCGTCTTGCCGCCAATATTTTCCGCCGGGGCGAGCACGGTGAGCCTGCCATACCGCTGGCCGGTCAGATCCACTTTTTTCCGAGAATGGCTCATGCCCTATCCAGCCCCTCCGCCTTGACCCCAATGGTGTACCTTTTGCAGTTAAAAACCCGCACCATAAGGAATGGCTCACAAGGTGTGGGTTGCGGGCCACGTTCCCTATTGCAAAATTCAAGGGGATGTGTTATAATTTCTTCGTCAAAATAGACAAGAGCAAGGCGCGCCGTTCATACAAAACGGCACTGCCTTGCTCAACACCATGGCTCATTTCGCATGGATTGCAACCCACGCTTTATCGTCCAAATTACTCCTTACACCACCGCTGGAAGGTTCCATGGGCCACGCCCAGCTTCCTGGCCGCCGCCCTGCCGGAGAGTTCACCCCTGCGCCACGCGGCCATGACAGACTCGTAGTTCTCACCCCGATCTTTGAACCTCCGCCCGAAGTGGACGCCGTTGGCCTTGGCCGCCGCGATCCCCTCCGCCTGCCGCTGGCGGTTGAACTCCCGCTCCGTCTGCGCCACATAGGACAGCAGCTGGAGAACGATGTCGGCAATCAGCACGCCCGTGAGATCCCGGCCCTGGCGGGTGTCCAGCAGAGGCATGTCCAGCACCACGATGGCGACCTGCTTCTCTTTCGTCAAGAGCCGCCACTGCTCTAAAATCTCATCATAGTTCCGCCCCAGCCGGTCGATGCTCTTGATGACAAGGGTATCCCCGGCTTTCAGCTTCCGCACCAGACGCCGGTAGCCTGGTCGCTCAAAGTCCTTGCCGCTCTGCTTGTCCAAGATAATCCTGTCGTTTTGAACTCCAAATTCCCGCATGGCGATCATCTGCCTGTCCTCATTCTGCTCTTTGGTCGAGACCCGAACATATCCGTATGTGTTCATGCCGCTCCTCCTTTTTGGTAATAGCTTCATTTTAGAGGAGCTATGGGGTTGTACAATATGAAATTATTTCAGCGCAATCAAAGGCGGCTGTCTCCCACGGGGGAAACAGCCGCCTTTGTGTGGTTTTTGGTTGATGCTGCTCCTCTGCCGCTCCAAGACTTTCGCCTCCTTTTCTTGTAAAATGAGTTGCAGCCTAATATAAAAGGAGACAACTCTTATGGAAGGAACAACTTACGGCTATGTACGGGTGTCCACCCAGGAGCAGAATGAGGCCCGCCAGCTGGCCGCCATGCGGGAGTTCGGGGTGGCCGAGCAGAACATCATTGTGGAAAAGCTGTCCGGGAAGGACTTCAACCGTCCACGCTACCAGCGGCTGGTGCGGGGAATCGGCGCGGAGGATGTTCTGGTGGTCAAGAGCATCGACCGGCTGGGACGGAATTATGAGGAAATCCTGAACCAGTGGGGGTTCATTACCAAGAAGCGCAAAGCTGCCATTGTGGTGCTGGATATGCCCCTGCTGGACACCCGGCGGGGGCGGGATCTCACCGGGACGCTGATCTCAGACATTGTGCTCCAGCTGCTCAGCTATGTGGCCCAGACGGAGCGGGAGAACATCCGCCGGCGGCAGGCGGAGGGCATTGCGGCGGCAAAGGCGCGGGGGGTGCGTTTCGGGCCGCAGCCCCGGGAGCTGCCGGATCATTTTGATATGACGCGGCAGGCGTGGCGGGAGGGTAAACTCACACTGCGCGCAGCGGCCGAGCTCTGCGGCCTGCCAAAGTCCACGTTCCGCGACGCAGCAGTCCGTGCGGAAGCGGCGCTGTCCTATAAAAAGGCTTGGACGGAGTAGTATACCATTCCGTCTAAAAAAATTTTTGTGGAAAAGTCTTAATTCTCCCGAAAGAGTGCCGACAGATAAAACAGAGCGTGAAACTTAAACGTTCGAAAAGGCTTGGACGGAGTAACATACAATCCCGTCCAGCCTTTGCCCTCGGGCTGGTCATTGATTCGCGGGAAAAGGAGGACGTATGCGCACCGCTTCGAGATTGGATGGGCAGAAGTTCGACAGAACGGCGCTGGAAAGCAGGTTGAACGCGCTGACGGAGGAAATTTCGGCTGGTCTTGCCCAACTGGACGGCTCTCAGAGCAGAGAATTGCTGGAATCATTTGTTTCAGCTTTATATCTTCAGACCGCAAGGGCGGAGCAGCAAAAAGTGCGCCGCCAAAGACAGGCAGAGGGCATCGCAGCGGCAAAGAAGCGGGGCGTCCGGTTTGGACGGGAGCGTCTGACGCTGCCGCCTGGATTTGAAGCGGCTGCCCGTCTGTGGCACGAGGGCGGTATCTCTGCCAGCAGCGCCGCCGAGGAGCTAGGGATGTCCCGCGATACGTTTCTGCGCAGGGCAAAAGAATACTGCAAAAGCGAGCGGTATGCGCCGTGACGCCGCGGTAACACAAGGCCGCGGAGCGGGTATACGCACACATCCGAAAGCCCTCGGAGCCGCGCAAAATGCTATACCATTGAAGCTGATCCAGGGATTGGACCGGAGCGAGGCGAAAGGAGTTTGCCATGCTGTTCTTGCAGATGAAAGAGGGGGAATACCTGACCATCGGCGAGGAGATCATCGTCCAGGTATTCCCGGATTCCAGCACCACCGCACGGCTGGCCATCAAGGCCCCTCAGGAGATGACCATCCTCCGGGGCGAGGTGCGGGAGCGCAGCGGGGCGCAGCGCCCCAAAGGGCTGGTGGGTCCCGCTGCCGCCAAGCCGCAGTAAAGTCGGTTTTATCCGGTTGACGAACTGGATGAAATATAGTCCCTGTGCTGTGTTCCGGCAGTCCGGCCGGATACCGGGAAACAGCGCACCACCTAATGCGCCGGAGCATCGGACGTGAAGGCGCGACGTTCGCCTCCCCCCAAATTTTATTTGAAAGGAATCAAAGAAAATGAGGATTCAGCACAATATTATGGCAATGAGTGCCTACCGCAACTACACCAACAACGTCTCCGCCATGAAGAAGAACCTGGAGAAGCTCTCCTCCGGCTACAAGATCAACCGCGCTGGCGACGACGCCGCCGGTCTGGCCATTTCCGAGAAGATGCGGGCCCAGATCACCGGCCTGGAGACCGCTCAGAAGAACGCCAAGGACGGCATCAGCCTGGTACAAACCGCCGAGGGCGCTCTGACCGAGGTCCACGATATGCTCAACCGCATGGTGGAGCTGGCTACCCAGTCCGCCAACGGCACCTACGACAACACCACCGACCGCGCTCAGATGCAGAAGGAGCTGGACCAGCTGCGCACCGAGATCAACCGCATCGCCGACAGCGCCAACTTCAACGGCATCAAGCTGTTTGACGGCTCCCTGTCCGGCGCGGACATCACCGCCTCCGGCATCGAGACCAGCATGGTCGACATGGCCAAGGGCATCGACGTGGTGCAGGGCAACAAGGGCGGCGGCTCCAACGGCGTGTTCACCATCAATCTGGACAGCGCCCTCACCGACGGCGATGTGCTTGAAATCAGCCTGGGCGGCGCTGCGGCGACAGATAATGCTGCCAATGGCGGCGCTACGTATCGACTGACCTATGGCAACACTACTACAGATGCGACCCATATTGCGATTGCCGACGACGTGAATGGGCAGGCGGCCAGCATCGCCAAATCTCTGGGTAAGAACTCCGCCATCACCAAGAACTTCGATATCAAGGTGGACGGCAACTCCATCACCCTGACCTCCAAAATCGAAGGCAACAACACCACCGTCGCGAACGATCCTACCAATCCCCAGACCAGCACGGTCACCGGCGTAAAATTCCAGGATACCACCGGCAACAAGACCGCCGCACAGAATGCAACTGCTACTTCTGCCGGGTGGGGCACTACCGATGCCGGGAACCTAAAGACGCAAGCCCAAGCTGTGTTTAAGGGCGCTGTGTCGGATAACGCTGGCGGCGGTGTTGAAATTAAAGATGGCGATATCATCACCCTTGAATTTAAGCTGGAAAGCGGAAAGACTCTCTCTGTCTCCGCCACGGCGGGCAAGGACTTTGACGTGGGCGCTACAGACAAGGCTACCTATGATAATCTGGCGGCTTACTTGAACCAAAACGCCACCCTCACCGATAATGCGGGTACCGTTGTCGATGAGAGCAAGATGAAGTTCGGCGACCTGTTTAATACAACGGTCGTCACCGACAGCGCCGATAACGTGACATCTGTCGTTGTCGAGCAGAAGAACACCGGTTTTGGCGAACTGAAGCTTAACACCACGAAGGGCAATGCCACCTTTACCCGCGTTAGAGAGGGTGCTGCCGATAAAGTTGTGGCGAATGCTGATACCACCGATAACGAAACGGTAGACGGCGAGGGCAATGCCACGACAGCGAATTCGTTGTATGGCATTAAGCTGCATACCGGTGACAACACCGACGCGGCCAACCTGACCATCGGCGACAAGCTGACCATCGAGGGCAAGCTGGCCGACGGCCGCGACTTCTCCGTGACCCTGGAGGCCGGCAAGGACTTCAAGGTGGGCGTGGATTACGAGGCGACGTTGACCAACCTGAAGAAGGTCCTGGAGAGCGACAATCTGAAGATTCAGCTGAAGGACAACGGCGTGAACAGCGACGTGGTAAAGGCCTCCGACATCTTTGGCGACGACAAGGAGATTGCGCTCGACCTTGCCACCGCACAGGATGGCGCTACCTTCTTCAAGAGCGTTGATATCGGTGCCGGGGCCAGCAAGATCACCAAGGCCACCTTGGATGCCGCAGATCCCAACAACGTCTCCGCCAAGCTGACCAACGGCGAGCAGCGCAGCGCCGCCGAGTCCACCATCACCCTGAACGACGGCGTGGAGTACGGCGCGGTGGTCGAGGTGGACGGCAAGAAGTACGAGCTGGTGAAGGCCGCGGGCGACGTGTCCAACGCCAACCACAAGGCCGTCATCGTGGACGACATCAGCGACGTCAACTCCGCCGCCAAGGCCCTGGCCGACGCCCTCAAGGCTGACCTGAACAGCGCCAACTACGCTGTGACCACCTCCAACAACAAGGTGACCGTCAGCAGCACCAAGGTGGGCTCCACCGCCCAGGCCGTCACCGCCAGCGCCCTCGGCGACAAGACCACCCAGCTGGAGTTCACCCTGGACCCGAAGAAGATGAAGGCGGGCTCCACCGTCACCATCAACGGCCAGACCTACGAGTTCATCAACAAGGGCGACAACGCCTCCAAGAAGGAGTATATCGGTCTTGAGGTGTCCAACTTTGACAAGGAGACCGCGGCCTCTCTGGGCGGCGCTCTGGCGAAGGCCGCCAACGGCCAGAAGAACGCCAGCGTGACCATGGACGAGAACGGCAAGGTCACCGTGCGCGGTCTGGTGGACAGCGAGACCAACAAGATCGTCACCCCGAACGTCAGGTTCGACGGCGGCACCAGCGGCCTGAAGCTCCAGATCGGCGACACCGCCGAGGACTTCAACCAGATGACCGTGTCCATCTACAACATGCACTGCGCGGACATGGGCATCGGCGGCATCTCCATCGCCGACCAGGACAGCGCCGCCGTGGCCATCGACGCCATCAAGAGCGCCATCAACTACGTGTCCGACGTGCGCGGCACCCTGGGCGCCACCCAGAACCGCCTGGACCACACCATCAACAACCTGAGCGTCATGACGGAGAACATCCAGGACGCCGAGTCCACCATCCGCGACACCGACGTGGCCGCCGAGATGATGGCCTACACCAAGAACAACATCCTGATCCAGTCCGCCCAGGCCATGCTGGCCCAGGCCAACCAGGTGCCCCAGGGTGTGCTGCAGCTGCTGCAGTAATCTGTTGTTGGCAAAACCTCATAGACTTCTTAACCTTAGCCTGTCAAAAAGCGGCCTGTCTGGAGATCTCCAGACAGGCCGCTTTTTGACAAGCTGAGAAGGGCCGCAGGAAATACCTGCGGCCCTTCTTTCTGTACTTTAATATGATGGA
>ERZ808040.397-NODE-397-length-38668-cov-4.856288_pt1 | contig 38668 bp, 29 predicted proteins | sample MGYA00380191_ERZ808040 | MGnify/ENA primary metagenome ERZ808040 (study PRJEB31490, sample SAMN06133395) | mouse gut metagenome | isolation source: J6 | host: mice | place: China: Chengdu | collected 2015-05 ...
GAACCCCGCTTTCCTGTGAGATTTTTGTTCCTTCTTCCCCCTCTTCCTCCGCCGGTATCGCCTCCTGCGCCTCAAACAGCCGCGGTGTCTCAAATTCATCCTCCCCGTAGTCCGCACTCTTAAGTTCGGAGACACTAACCTTGAACGGAAGCAATGCATCCGCCACGTACGGATAGTCAAAATCCAGCCAGTTCCGGATGCGCAAGAGCACCTGCGGATCCGGGACAAAGCATTCCGCCCCGCCGCTTAAAAACTGCTGCCGCTTCCACTCCTTCTCCGCCGAGTTCCCGTTTTCGCCCACCCCCTGCCCTGCCTGCGAGGAAATCTGAACGCGGATTGTTTCAAGCGCCGTGAGCACCGGTCCGATAAAATCAAGATAGCATTTGGCTCCCGCGAGCGTCAGGTAAAAAAGCTTCCGCCCGTCAACCGGCTTTGCCGCCGCCCATTTTTCCGCAAGTTTCCCATAGTTTTCCACATACCCCGTCAGACAGAGCTTTTCCTTCGCGCGCGTCATCGCCACATATAACAGGCGCAGCTCCTCCCCGAGCATCTCCTCTTCCATCTGCTGTTTTAATGCCTTTTTCCGCAGGGTCGGCGTGACCGTGCGCTGGCGCTCATCAATGTAATCCATCGCAAGCCCCCCATCCGGGTGGAACAAAAGCCTCTCCCTCGTGTCGGAAAAATTAAACTTTTTGGTCAGACCACAGACAAAAACGACCGGGAACTCAAGTCCCTTGCTCCGGTGGATGCTCATGATGCGCACCGCGTCCTCGCCCTCTGCCGCCTCCGCCGCCTCACCGTAATCCACCTCATATTTGATCAGACGTTCGACGTAACGGATAAATTGGAAGAGCCCTCGGTATGAACTGTTCCCGAACGCTGCCGCCTTCTCCGAAAACGCCGCGAGGTTCTTGCTCCTCTTTCCGCCCGCGGGCATCGCCGCGACAAAGCTGTCATAACCCGTTTTTGCAAACAATTCTTCCAAAAGCTCCGGAACCGAAAGGATGCGGCTGCGCTCCCTGAGTTCATCGTAGATGCGCAGGAACACAGAAAGCCGCTCCGCGGCGGCATTCACGCCAGGAACAGCATCCGCATCCTGCCCACTCCCGTACGCCGCACGGCTGCCTTGCGCACAGTCCACATGCTCCCCTTCTTCCCCGGCAGGCGCACTTTCCCCGCCCCATTCTCCCGCACATTTCCTGACCGCGGTATCAAGCGGCACATGGCGCTCCTTTGCCCTGAGCGCCGCAAGTTCGTCCGTCGTCAGCCCGACAAACGGCGAGAGCAGGACATTGACATAAGGGATATCCTGCCGCGGATTGTCAAGGATTCGCAAATAGTTTAACAGCCATTTGATCTCCGGCACATTAAAATATCCGCTCTGGGTGTCCGAGACCGCAGGGATTCCCTGCTCGGTAAGAACCTTGGTAAACGTCTCCGCCCACCCGCTCATCGTGCGCAGCAGGATCACGATATCCCCATACCGGCAGGGGCGCAGCGAAAGCCCCCCCCTCTCATCTTTTCCCTGCACCGTAAGCCCCGAAAGATATTCCCGTATCTTTTCCGCGCAGGCTAGCGCTTCCCGCTCCCGCCTGGAATACTCCCGCTCCTCGTTTTCCTCATCTTCCGAGAGACTTTCCGGTTCCTCTTCCTCTGCGGAATCCTCCTCCTGCGTCACGAGCAAAAGCTCCGTCACATTATCCAGCCCCTCCTGTCGCGCAAGATACTGCGCACCGGGGTAGAGTGCCGCCGCCTCATCGTATTCAATCTGCCCGAAATCCTTTCCCATCAGGCGGAAAAAAAGTTCATTCACACTCTCAAGCACCTGCGTGCGGCTGCGGAAATTTTTATGCAGGTCAATGCGCTGGTACTTGCTCTCCCCCACCGAATAGCTGTTGTACTTTTCGAGGAAGAGCTCCGGCTTTGCCAGGCGGAATCGGTAAATACTCTGTTTCATATCCCCCACCATAAAAATATTCGGATTTCCTTCTTCCTCACGCGAAATGCTGCGCAGGATCGCCTCCTGCACCTCATTGCTGTCCTGGTATTCGTCCACCATGATCTCCACAAACCGGCGGCGCAGTTCTTTTGCCGCGGTCCGGGACACGGTCACCCCGTCCTTTTTTTCGGTCAGGATATTCAGCGCGAAATGCTCAATATCCGAAAAATCGAGCACATGTTTCTCTGCTTTTTTCTCCGCAAATTTTTCCCGGAAATTTAAAGTCAGTTTCACCAACACACGCACATAGCGCGCTGCCCCCCGCTCATCCGCCTCCATCTCCGCAAATCCCTGGAAAAAGAAATCCTCCGCAAGCTTCTTGATGCACTCCTTTTCCTGCTCCCGCAGTGCCTTGACCAGATTTTTCTTTTCCTCCGCGCAGTCCGGCATCGCCTTGCGGGAAAGCGCCGTAAATTTGATCTCCCCAAACATTTCCGCCAGTTCGCGGTACCCCGCGCATCCAAGCATACCGCCAAGCAATTCCGCATCATCCAGCAGGGCTTGGGTATAATGCAGGGGTCCGTCCGGCTCCCCGCAGATCGCAAGCGCCCGCTCATTCAGGCAAAGCGCGTCCGCAAGGCGGCGTTTTATGCCCTGCGCGACCTTCTTCAGCCATTCTTCCGGGAAAACACCATTCCCCTCCCCTTCCTGCATATCTTGGCCGCACAGCCCCAAAAGCCACTCCTTTGGCCATGGGCAGCTCTCCGAAAATGAAAACAACCGCAGGATATAGTCCTCCAGCTTTAAATCCTGGTGTTTCCCGCCATAATTCTGGGCAAAACTTAAAAAATCCGCCTCCCCCGCCGCATATGCATCCTCCAGCACATCCGCAACCACCTCATGGCGCAGCAGCGTCAGTTCCTCCTCCTCCGCCACGCGGAAGACCGGGTCCAGATCAATCTCATGGAAATAATCCCGGATCACGGAAAGGCAGAAACTGTCGATCGTCGTAATCTGGGCGCTGTGCAGAAGAAGCGCCTGCCTCTGTAAATGCATGTTTTCTGGCCATCTTGCACGCCTCTCCTCGATGGCCGCACCGATGCGCTCCCGCATTTCCGCGGCTGCCGCCCGCGTGAATGTCACGATCAACAGCCGGTCGATGTCGACTGCCTCCCCCTCTTCTTCCCGCAGGTTTTTCCCTGTCCCATCGTTTCCCGCGACCCTCTGGATAATGCGTTCTACCAGCGTTGCCGTCTTGCCGGAGCCCGCTGCCGCCGAGACCAAAATATTACGTCCGCGCAGCGAAATCACCTGCTCCTGTTCCGTTGTCCATTGCATCGTCCCCTCACACTCCTCCCTCATTCCCTTCTGCATCGGCACGGGAACCTGCCTTTGCGGCGGCATCCTGTGCGCGATCCGCACGCGGAACCTCTCTGGCTGCGCCATCCTCCGCGCTGCCTTCCGAGGTATGCCCGCCGCCGCTGATCTTCTCCCGGATTTCATCGCGCGCAAGTTTTTTTAAATCCCGGTAACGGTAACCCGCCACCCTGCGGTCAAAATTACACGCATCCTTCAAGATACACCACTCGCAGGCATTCTCCGTGCCGCGCCGGTACGGTGCGGGTTCCACATCCCCGGCAAGAATCTTCCCTGCATTTTCGTAAAGCCTCTCCCTCGCACATTTTAGGACATCCTGAAAATACTCCCCGTCCACCGCCATCGAGTTCCGGTTCAGGCTCCCCTGCTTCCCGGTCGCCGCCGGAATGACCGCCGAAGTAACTCCTGCAGCAAGCCCGCCCTGCGCGTTGTAAAAACTGTGGTCCTGCGCTACAATCACCTGCTCCTTCGCGTTGACCAACCCGTTCATCACAAGTTTCTTCTGGATCTGTGCCTCGACATCCCCCCCTTTTTCCACAACGGGGTCGTCAATATGATAGTAGAGCATGCCCGCGGGAACCGCACTGCCGATGCCGTTCTCACCCGCCCACTGCATCGCCGCTTCCATATAGACCGCAAGCTGCAGCGAAAGTCCGTAGTAAAGCTTCTCCAATTTAAATTGTGTATTTCCGGATTTATAGTCCACCACGCGGATATAGCTGTCCCGTCCGTCACGGTACAGGTCAATGCGGTCAATGCGCCCGCAAAGCGCAAGATACCGGTCTGCGTGCGTGAAATCATACTCGAACTCCTCCGGTTCAAAATCACCCCGCCGGATCTGTGCCTGCACCGTACGCACCGTGCGCTTTAACATGCGCCGGATGCGCTGTACCAGCTCACGGCTTCGGCCGGATGCCGCAAAGATCCCCTCCCCGTACTCCTCGACAGCTTGACAGGTTGCTGCATCGAGTAATTCCCCGCTTTTTTCCTCGGTGATTGTGTGCCAGTTATACCCGCTCTCCTTAACCCCTCTCGAATAATACTGCAGCGCATTGTGGTACACCGTCCCGATATCGGGCATCCCGATCTGGTACTCCGCCCGCTCCTCCACCGAGAGCCCGAATGACAGGAAATGGGCAAAGGCACACGCCGCGTACTGCTCCAGACGCGTCACGCTGCCATAGAGCGTCTCCCCGTACAGCTTCCTCGCATGTTCCGCCGAGAGTGCCTCCTCCGGCTTTTTGTAAAATGCCGCGGCGGCAACCGAGGAGAACGCAAGCGGTGCCGAAAGTTCCCCGGCACGGTAAAGCGTATATAGCTCCGCAAAAAATGATGCCGGTTCCTCCCCCGCCGCATACTCCCTGGCTCCCCGCAAAAACCACGAAAAACCCCTGTCCGTCCCAAGTGCGGAAAGAATCCCGTTCATATCCGGCTCCTTCGCTTTTAACCCGGGAAATAATTTCTGCACGCGCGGCAGCAGGTAAGACGGGCGCATCGCCTTGCCCGCACTGTCGGCGCGGCGGTAGGACAGATAGAGCTGCTCCGTTGGCTTCGTCAGGCTCAAATACAGGTAAAATTCACTCAAAAACGCAGTCTGCCTGCGGTTCGGCGCAAGTTCAATCCCATTTTCCTCAAAAAGCAGGCGGTCCTGCTCCGAAAGCACGCCGCCGCCCGCCTGCGGCTTTGGAACAACGCCCTCGTTCAGGCCGAGGAAAAACAGGCATCGCACCCCGTTTAAGCGCGTGCGCTCCATATCCCCAACCATGATCTGGTCAAGCCCCGGCGGAACGAGCCCGACCTTCGCCTCCTCAAAACCGGTCTGCAAAATTTCTTCAAACTCTTTCAATGTCATCGCATCATCGCCCAAAAGCCCCACGATCCGGTCAAAAATCTCAAGCAATATCCGCCAGAGCTGCGCATATTCGCGCGCCCGCCCGCTTTCCTGCCCTGACAGTTCCTGCGCTTTTTGCTCAAGGTATTGCTCCGTGCCGTGCAGGATCAAAAAACGCACAAGTTCCGTCATGCGCTCCCGTCCTGTCGCGTCCCCCCGCGAAAAAACCGCGTACAGTCCTTCAAAGCGGCGCACGAGTTCCTCCCGTATCTGGTCGATCTTCCCATGATCCACGGGGTAAGCCGTGCGGTACTTCCCGCGCCACGGCTTTTTGTACATGAAATAATGCTTAATGCCCAACGCCCTTATGTAATTCTCGAAAATATCCTGCTCCTCCCCCAAAAAACCGGAAAGCGGGGACTTCATATAATGGAATACCGCATCGTAGGAAAAATCCGTGCGCACCACCTCCGCTGCCGCCCGGATGAACTCGATCACAGGATTGTCCGTAAGTTTTTTCTTGCGGTCAATAAAGCAGGGCAGCCCCGCCCGGTCAAACTCTCTCGCAAGCCCGTCCGCATATGCCGCCAGATCCCCGGTCACTACCGCAATCTCACGATACCGCAAGCCCCCTTTGATAAGGCGGTAAATCTCCGTCACCGCCCAGGTAATCTCCCCGTGGATATCCCGGTGCGAATAAATCTGTATATTCTCCTGCGGCTTATCGTACACCGCCCGCATCGGACGGAAGAGATGCTTCTCCAAAAACCGAAGGCTCTCCGCTGCCTGATACCTGCCTTCCGCCTGCAATATGACAGGCTCCCCGATCTCCTGCCCGCTTTTTACGGCAAGCTTATCAATCCACTGCACCGTTCTGGCACTCAGGTAAAAGAGCTCATATTCCCTCTGCTTTTTCAGCACGCGGGACGGATCTAGCGTTACGGTAAAATAGCAGTCTGCCGCGTGTTTCATCAGCTCCGACAGCAGCGCGTACTGGGACGGTGTAAAACCGGTAAACCCGTCAAAGCAGAGCACGGCACCGGCAAGCATCCGACTGCCCGCCGCCTTCTCCCCCAACAGCGAAAGAATCCCTTCCGCCGTGATATAGCGGTCCGCCAGAAAATCCTGAAACCCCTGATAAAGCAGGGCAATATCCGAGAGCTTTCTCTCAAGCGCCGCATTCCCCTTCGCCGCTTGTCCCATCCGCTCAAGCTCCTCCGCACCGATGTCGTACTGATAAAATTCGGAAAGTATGGACTTGATCTCCGTGATAAAGCCCGCCTTATGCACATTGCGCCCGAACACAAGCAGTTCCCTCTCATGCTGTAAGGCAACCTTCTTTACGATCATACTTTTCCCGGTATCCTCAAGCACGATCCGGTCTGCCCCGCCCGTCTCCTCGAAGACCCGGTACGCAAGCCGCAGGAAGCTTAACACATCAATGTTCATGATCCCCCGGCAATTTGCGTCAACCGTCGCGAAATCTTTCTGCGTCTGCAGGGTAAACTGCTCCGGCACGATGACAAGGAAATTCGTCTTCGGCTGTTTTTTTGCCAGTTCTTTCACCCTCATGCAAAGTTCATAGGATTTTCCTGCCCCTGCACTTCCAAAAATATAATGTACTGCCATGCTCCCCCTCATTCCGCCGCCAAAAGGCGGCCATAAATTCCTGATGGATGCCGCATTATGCGGCATCCATCCCCTAAATGCTCCCTCCCGCCTTCCCTCCGATACAGAGCGTGTCAAGAACATTTTTGTAGATAAGGATGATTCTTGCATCCACATAGCTATATTTGTTCACAACATATTCGTATGTCTTTGCCCCAATCCCCAGTGCCAAAATCCCCAAAAGAATGCCGAATACCGGCTGTTGCGGGCGGATCACCCAAAACATAAAAAATGTCGCGAACGCCGCCGCAAGTTTCAGAAGATATCCCCGGCAGATGACAAATGCCTGCAGCAGCACACCGTCAAGCCGATGCTTCATAAAAAGCAGCACCTGCCGGTCCTTCCCCTCTAAAAACCGATACATATCCTCATAGATCATCGGATTATGCACCCTTCTTTTGCCTGTCTCATAAAAAATGTATCTGCAATAACGCGCATAATTTTCTTCTCCAAATTCCCTGCGCACTAATCTCTTGAACACATTGCCCATAATCCCTCTCATTCCAGCCAAAGCACAGTATTTTTCATCAAAGTTCCAAAAATTCCCCCAACCGATCATGTTCCCCATAGTCTTTGCCGCCGAACCGGATTCCATCCATAGCAAATTTTGCTATGGCAATAAACCAGTACAAGCCAGGGCATCCAATATTAACAAATTGTTCATATCTTTGCCATACTCTCCTCATATGTCAATACTATAATATAAACATAAGGTCAATCAAGTGATTTGCTTACAAGGAAATTTTTTTCATAAATCAAAGCCCGGTAGTTTTTTATTCCTCCCTTCTGCCGGGCTTCTCCTCTGCCCTTTTTTCGGAAAAGCTGCCTGCCCGCCGCAGACTGATATAATATAATCTTATCAAATCTGCCCCAGAATTGCAATCAAAATCCCCCAATGAAAAACGGTGTAAAATTATTTTGGCATTCTTGCCATCTCCCATCTTTCTTTCGATAAAAAAATATGGTATAATATCGACAGATATTATACCAGCGCCGGTTCGCTGTCCGACCGGAGGGAGGACAATTTCCCTGACGAACCGTGTGCATCCGCCGGGGGCAGCATGTCGGAACGACATGGTATAATATCGGCAGATATTATGCCGCGCCGGTTCGCCGTCCGACCAGAGGGAGGACAGCTTCCCTGTCAGGCCATGCGCACGCCCCCACAGCCGGGATAGTGCATGGATGCGCTTCCCCTGCCGAAAGGACATGCTGTCTGTGCATTATAACAAACGAAATGTATTGAACAATTACAACAATGGAGGAATTTTATGGGAAAAATTACAGTCATGGATCATCCGCTGATCCAGCACAAAATTGGTATCATGCGAATGAAATCAACTTCAACCAAGGAATTCCGCGACCTCGTATCGGAGGTTGCGATGCTGATTTATTATGAGGCCAGCCGTAACCTGCCGCTCGCTGACAAGGAAATCGAAACCCCTCTCATTAAGACAACCGTAAAAGAGATTGCCGGCAAAAAGCTCTGCATAGTCCCGATCCTGCGCGCGGGTCTTCACATGGCGGACGGCATCCTAAATATCACGCCGAACGCGAAGGTGGGACATATCGGCCTGTACCGCAACGAGGAAACCTTAGAGCCGGTGGAATATTTCTGCAAACTGCCGAAGGACGCGGCAGACCGCGAGATCTTCGTCGTTGACCCGATGCTTGCCACGGGCGGCTCGGCGATTGCGGCGATCGACATGCTGAAGAAACGCGGCATCAAAAATATCCGTTTCCTCTGCCTGATCGCGACACCGGAAGGGACAAAAAAGCTTCAGGAAGCACATCCGGATGTGGATGTCTACATCGGCGCGATGGATGAACGGCTAAACGAACACGGCTACATCCTGCCGGGACTTGGGGATGCGGGCGACCGCATTTACGGGACAAAATAATCCTGCCCATCCAGCCCCTGATTTCCATACAGGATGCAGGCAACCCGCTTGAAAGAACCAGGCGGGAACCCGCTTGAAAGAACCAGGCGGGAACCCGCTTGAAAGAACCAAGCGGGTAATCAATCGCAGTACCCTGCTTCCGGGTACGAAAAGAAAGCAGGTTTTTTTATGGTTTTAGCATGTAATAATATATCGAAAAATTTTGGAACGGATCTGATCCTGGACAAGGTTTCGTTCCATATCAATGACCGCGAAAAAGCGGCGATCGTCGGCATCAACGGTGCCGGCAAATCCACACTGTTCAAGATCATTGTCGGGGAGCTTGCCGCAGATGGCGGGGAAGTTACCTGGGCAAAAGGTACGCGTGTGGGTTACCTCTCCCAGCATCAGGACCTGACTTCGGAAAATACGGTTTACGACGAAGTTCTTTCCGTAAAGGCCGATCTTATCCGCATGGAAGAAAAAATCCGCGGACTGGAAATTGCGATGAAGGAAGCCACGGAGGACGAACTGTCCCACATGCTTGCATCCTACACCAACCTAACCCATGCGTTCGAGCAGCAGAACGGCTACGCTTACCGCAGTGAGGTAACCGGTGTTTTAAAAGGACTCGGTTTTTTACAGGAAGAATTCACAAAAAAAATAACGACGCTCTCCGGAGGGCAGAAGACGCGCGTGGCACTCGGTAAACTCCTGCTCTCCGCGCCGGACATTATTTTGCTTGACGAGCCGACCAACCATCTTGACATGACTTCGATCGCATGGCTTGAAACCTTTTTGCAAAATTACGGCGGGGCGGTCGTTATCATCGCACACGACCGCTATTTCCTTGACCGCATCGTGACAAAAGTTGTGGAACTTGAAAATACGCACGCACAGGTCTTTCCGGGCAATTATTCGGAATATGCCGTGAAAAAAGCGGCTCTGCGGCAGGAACTGCTGCACCATTATCTGAACCAGCAAAAACAGATCAGGCATCACGAAGAAGTTATTGCAAAGCTGCGTTCCTTCAACCGCGAGAAATCCATCAAGCGCGCCGAGAGCAGAGAAAAAATGCTTGACAAGATCGAGCGTCTCGAAAAGCCCGTTGAATTAAAGGCAGACATGAACATCCGCCTGACACCGCGGACGTTAAGCGGCAACGACGTGCTGACCGTAAAGGGGCTCTCCAAAGCATTTGGGAATCATGTACTGTTTGAAAACCTCGATTTTGAAATCAAGCGCGGCGAGCGTGTCGCCATTATCGGCAACAACGGAACCGGCAAGACGACAATCTTAAAACTGATCAACGGCCTGCTTCCCCCGGATCACGGTGAAATCCGGCCGGGCGCGAAAGTGCACATCGGCTACTATGACCAGGAGCATCAGGTACTGCACATGGACAAGACCGTTTTCGAGGAAATCCAAGACGAATACCCGCACCTTGACAATACCGAGGTGCGCAACGTACTGGCTGCTTTCCTTTTTACGGGAGACGATGTCTTTAAACAGATCAAGGAGCTTTCGGGCGGTGAACGCGGACGCGTCTCCCTCGCCAAACTCATGCTCTCAGCTGCCAATTTCCTGATCCTTGACGAGCCGACCAACCACCTTGATATCATTTCGAAGGAAATCCTTGAGAACGCCCTGCTAAATTACGCCGGGACAGTGCTCTACGTCTCGCACGACCGCTATTTTATCAACCGCACCGCGACGCGCATCCTCGACCTTTCCTGCGGGATGTTGTTAAATTATATCGGGAACTATGATTATTATCTGGAGAAAAAGCCGGAAGTTGAAACAAAATATTTCGGCCATGCGCTCTCGGATCCTGTCGCTGCCACGGGAAGCAGTGACCGTCTGGCGAACCATAAACAGCTCTACAGCGGATTGAGCAGCGCACCGTCCGCCGCGGCCGGAACCCAGGCAGGCGGACAGCAGAAAAGTGCAGGGATATCCTCCGTGACAAAAACACCGTCTATCTTAGCCACAGACCCAAAACCCCTGTCCACGGCGGACGGCGGACAGGCAAGCACGGGCAGGCAGGACTGGCTGGCAAAAAAGGAGGAGCAGGCACGCGAGCGCAAGCGGCAGAATGATTTAAAAAAAGTAGAAACGGAAGTGGAAAAGCTTGAGGCGCGCGATGCGGAACTTGATGCGATGCTCGTGGACGAAGCGGTGTATTCTGACCCGGCAAGGCTGATGGAATTGAACCATGAGAAAAAGCAGATTGCCGCACAGCTTGAAGTGCTGATGGAGGAATGGGAGGTGCTCGCGGCGGGCAATTAACCATTCTTTTATCCGCGATGCTGCTGCAAAACAGATATAAAACATGCTGCTGCCAACAAGTGCTTTGCGGACTTAATTATTTTCCGCGGTATTTTCTTCTTTCAAAACAAAGATGGGCGGGAAAGCCATTTAAAAGCTTTCCCGCCCATCGCAGCCATTGGCGGTGTTTTATCCGGATGATTTAACGTTCTGGATCATTCCCATCCAAAGATCCCTCACACTCCGCACCGCTTCAGATTCTCGATTGCCTGGATCATATGCTCATGCGCGAGTTTTTCCGCAAGCTCCCCGTTCCTTTCCCGCAATGCCTCAAGGATTGCCATATGCTCCTTGTTCGAAGCCTCGGCACGCCCTTTTCCGGCGAGCGAAACGCGGCGGACGCGCTCAACGTAATGGTGGAAGTCACGCAGCACATGTTCGAGCATCTTACTGTCACATGCTTCGTAAATGATCTCATGAAACCGGTTGTCAAGCTCCACAATCTGATCCAAATGCCCTTTTTTTTCATGAAATTCACAGAGATACACGATTTCCTCCAACTGCTCCAGACCTTCCTGCCCGATATGCTCACTGGCCCAGCGCGCGCACAGACCCTCCAGATACGAACGGATGTGGTAGATATCGTGGATATCCTTGGTGGAAATGCCCGTCACGTAAGCGCCTTTATTCGGGATGATGCGCACAAGCCCCTCCAGTTCGAGCTGGCGCAATGCCTCGCGCACCGGCGTGCGGCTCACGCCGAAATCCGACGCGATCGTGATTTCCCGCAGTTCCTCATCCCTTTCATATTTCCCGGAAAGAATGTCCTCCCGCAGACGGTTGAACACCCTGCCGCGCAGCGAATATTTGTCCGTGACTTCCTGCTGCACTTCTTTATTATTATCATCCATAGCCTTTCAAACCTCCGGTCATACTGCACCGCTTTTAATGAAAGAATTGCCGCACAACGAAAAACGATACCGGATATAACCGTTTCCAATACCGACGGATGCCGTGTTTGTATTCGCTTTGCTTTGTGCGGCAGTTGATTTCCAATCTTTTACAATCCTTTGATCGTCTCCATAATATAATCCGCAAATGCCTCGTTTGTCGCTCCGTCCTCATGTCCGGTCATCACCAGTTTCTTCTCCGTGACCGTGCAGATATCAAGCGCTTTGTAAAGCGCGTCCGCCTGTGCCTGGTAACCAATATGGGAAAGCAGCATCGCCGCCGCGCGGATCACACTGCACGGGTCGGCATATTTTGCCCTGCCCTCCGCCACCATACGCGGTGCGGAACCGTGGATGGCCTCAAACATCGCGTAGCGCTTACCGATATTGGCACTTCCCGCCGTGCCGACACCGCCCTGAAACTCCGCCGCCTCATCCGTGATAATGTCACCATACAGGTTTGGCAGCACCACAACCTGAAAGTCGCGCCGTCTCGTCTCGTCGATCAGCTTCGCCGTCATAATGTCGATGTACCAGTCATCCGCCGTGATATCCGGATATTCCTTCGCGATCTCGCGGAACGCGTCGAGGAATTTTCCGTCCGTCGTCTTGATGATATTCGCCTTGGTCACCGCCGTCACACGCGTCTTTTTGTTCGCTTTTGCATACTCAAATGCCGCACGGATGATGCGCTCGGTTCCCTGGCTTGTCACCACCGTAAAATCAACGCCGAGGTCGTCCGTCACATGGACACCTTTGCTCCCGACCGCATACGCGCCTTCGGTATTCTCGCGGTAAAATGTCCAGTCAATACCCTGCTCCGGGATGCGCACCGGGCGCACGTTCGCAAAAAGATCCAGCTCCTTGCGCATCGCTACATTTGCGCTCTCCACATTCGGCCACGGGTCGCCCTTGCGCGGGGTAGTCGTCGGGCCTTTCAAGATGACGTGGCACTCCTTTAATTCGGCGAGTGTGTCGTCCGGGATGGCTTTCTGCAGCGCAGCCCGGCGCTCGATCGTCAACCCGTCGATCACCTTGAATTCCACCTTGCCCTTTGCCGTCTCGTCCTTTAACAAAAATTCCAGAACACGTTTGGCCTGCCCGGTGATCGCAGGACCGATGCCATCACCGCCGCACACGCCGATAATGATCTTGTCAAGGGTTTTATAGTCAATAAAATCCCCCTGTGCCTTCATTGCCTCCACACGCTTATCCTGTTCGGCCAAAAGTTCCCCGAAACGCGCCTTCGCCGCTTCCAACTGTTCTACTGTCATGCCCATATCAAATGTCCTCCTATTTTAAGTTCCGCAGCCACCCTTCCAGTCCCAAAACCAGGGAAACAATTTCTGTCCGCCCTGCTCCCATAAATCGTTTCCGGTTCTGTGCGGGTGTCTGCTGTTTTTAAGTTTCCGTCAGATCAAATCAACATCCACCGTCGGCAGGTTGATTCCGCACTGCGCTTTGTTCGCCTCAATGATCCCCACCAGTTCCGCATCGGTCATGACCGTAATGCGCCCGTCGTCATATTCTTTGTTCACCCGCTCCTTAATGCAGGCAACAAGCGGATGGCTCTTGTCAATCGCCGCCCCTCCCTTTAAATGATAGAAGGTATTGATCCAGTGCGCGATCCCGGCAAGGCCGGAAGTATTGGATACGGAGACAAGCACCGGACGGTTTAAAAATTTTTCCGTATCAAATATATTGTATATTTCTTCATTTTTTAGCAGCCCGTCCGCATGGATCCCTGCGCGGGTGACATTGAAATTCTTGCCGACAAACGGTGTGCGGTGCGGAATGCTGTAACCGATTTCCTTTTTATAATATTCCGCAAGCTCCGTGATCACCGTGGTGTCCATGCCGTCAAGCGTGCCTTTTAACTGTGCGTACTCAAAAACCATCGCTTCAAGCGGCGTATTCCCGGTGCGCTCGCCAATCCCGAACAGCGAGCAGTTCACCCCGCTCGCGCCGTACAGCCATGCCGTCGTCGAGTTTGTGACCGCTTTGTAAAAGTCATTGTGCCCATGCCACTCCAAAAGCTCTGCCGGAACACCCGCATGTGTGTTTAAAGCGTAAATAATGCCCTGCACGGATCTAGGGATCACCGCGCCCGAAAAGTTCACGCCGTAGCCCATCGTGTCACATGCGCGCACCTTGACCGGGATACCGTACTCCGCGCCGAGCTTCATCAGTTCCGAACAGAATGGGATCACAAAACCGTGGATGTCCGAGCGCGTGATATCCTCGAGATGGCAGCGCGGCGCAACCCCTGTCTCAAGGCATTCGCGAACCACACTTAAATAGTGGTTCATCGCCTGGCTTCTGGTCATCTTCATCTTATAGAAAATATGGTAGTCGGAGCAGCTCACCAAAATCCCTGTCTCTTTCATCCCAATGTCCTTCACCAGCTGGAAATCTTTCTTGCTCGCACGGATCCAAGAAGTCACCTCCGGAAATTCATAACCGCGTTCCATACATTTATACACTGCATCGCGGTCTTTCTTGCTGTAAAGGAAAAATTCGCTCTGGCGGATGATGCCGTTTGGTCCGCCCAGGCGGTGGAGATAATCAAAAACCGTCACGATCTGTTCGGTCGTGTACGGCGCGCGCGATTGCTGCCCGTCGCGGAAAGTCGTGTCCGTAATCCAGATTTCTTCCGGCATATTGTGCGGCACGATGCGGTCATTAAACGCAATCTTCGGCACTTCATCATACGGGAACAGGTTGCGGAAAACATTCGGCTCCTTCACGTCGACCAGCTCATAAATATGCTCCTCAAGAGAAAGCAGGTTGTTGTGGCGGTTCAAATAAACTTTGCGGTTCTGCATACTACTACCAATCCTCCATTCAAGCCGCGGGAAGCGGGCGGTTTCGATTTTACTTGTTCTATTGTATACAATGATACGGGTATTGTCAAGAGCGGAATCCATATTCTTGCTGACAAGCAAAACAAAACCTCCGTCATCCTTAAATGACAGAGGTTAAACCCGAAAGAAATTCCCCACTCCGGTACATCCTTATATTCACTTTTTTGGTTCTGTCCTGCCGTTTTGGCGGTGATGGCCGCCATCTTCCCGTCCGCCGGGCTCCCAGCCATGGTGCCCTCCCTGCATCTCCTGCGAATCCCCGTCATTCCATAAGTCATGATGTCCTTCCGGTATCTCCTGTGAATCCTCTTCATTTTCCCACCCGTGATGACTGCCGTCCTGCACGCACCCGTTTTTTGCCATCTCGCGCAGTTCATGCACGGAATGCCCTTTGCAAGTCTCAAAATCTACCTCCGGATCCACTTCAATCAACCCCTCAATGGCAAGATATTTCGCCGGGCTGACCTGATGTTCTTTGGCACAATGCTTGACTTCTTCCGTAACGGCGTAAATCTCCGCCGGGATATCATACACCCCTCCCGCACTTTCCTGTGCAACAATCTCCTGCAGGCTTTTGAGCATAATCCCCTCCCGCCCGGACTCCCCTGTCTGCACTGTGACGGACAACAAAGTATCCGGCCGGAAATATCCCTCCTGTTCCATAGCGTCAAGCAGACGTTTTGCCGCCTCGGCATAATTTACATGGCTCACATTAACATATTCCAAGATTTCCTTCCCGTCGTCATTGTATGCATGGGAGGCGATCACCCGCCCAAAGCGGTTGACACAGAACTCAATGGACGGATTAACATCAAAGTCAATGTAGGCAACCGGAGTGAAATAGAGCCTGTAAAACACGCCGCCGCAAAAAAATAGCAGCGCGAGCAAAAGACAGCAGGACGCGGCGCGCACCGCCCGGTACCTTCTCCTCATCCTGCCCGCGGCCTCCTCCTGCAGAAAGCTGACGGTTTTTTGCTTTAAATTTTCTTCCGCATGGATCTTTCCGAAAACCTCAAACGCTTTTTGACTCAATGAAATCACCTCCCAGCTTTTCCTTCAATATTTTCTTCGCCCGTGCAAGCCAAGTGTAAATTGTATTTTCTTTCCGGCGCATCAACCCTGCGATCTCCACAGCGGAATAACCTTCATAATAAAACAGGTAGAGGACATCCCGGTATTTTTGCGGCATTTCCAAAATGCAGCCAAGCAGTTCCCCTTCCTCTTTCTGTATGTAAAACGGCTCATATTCAATGTCTTCCAGCGAGGTGACCCGCCTGCGGAACGGGCTTCGCAGCATATCCCTGCAGACGTTGATCGCAACGCGGATAAGCCATGCCTTTTCATGGGCATGGCTCTCAAAATCTTCTTCGTGGAGAAGATATTTCAGGAAAATCTCCTGAAACGCATCCTCCACATCCTCATATTTTTTTAAGTGTACAAAACATATGCGGCGGACGGTATCCGCGTAGCATTCGACCGCCCGCAAAACCTCTTCTTCTGTTCTCATCGCTCCCCCATAGGTTGGGTTTCCCCGCTTACGGCCGTCTTGCGTATGTCACATCCGGCAGAGACCGACTGCGGACACACCCTAGCGGCAATGCCTCCTGCCCCTGCTTCCGGAATGGCATCCCGCCGTGCTGTGCGTATCCGCACAAGGCAGGCAGATCACGCCGTCATGCTCATGTTCCCCGGTCAACCAGCAGCCGTCCACATCGCAGGCTTCATGGTAATCATGACCGTCTCCGATATAGTGCCCGCAGTAATACATACCGTCGTGCTCGTGAAGGCTTGTTACATGGCAGTCCTCCACCCCACAGAGTTCATAGGATGCCTGCCTCCTGCCGCAGCCTCCCCTGTGCCCGTGCGCCATTGCCGCCACGGCTGCCTGGCCGGCGATCAGTGCACCCGCAAGTGTAAGCGCCAAAATTGCTTTTTTCTTTCCCATCGGATTCCTCTCTTTCTCAGCCCGTCACGGGCTGACTTGTGATGTCTGTCTTACTTGTTTCATTGTTTTTTGCTCTTATACTTATAATACGTTTTAACTCCGGAAATCCTTTCATTTATTTTTTATTTTTTTCTTTTTTATTTTCTATGGGCATGTTATAGATCCTGCCGCTGTACCGTCCCCGAAAAGCCCCATCCCGATATGCTCCCCCTTTCTTGTTTTCCGGCTGAAAATAATTCCGCACACACCGTTTGCGCCGCAAATGCTCACCTGCCTGCAAGTTCCCTCCGATACCCCGCAAGTTCCTTCTCATTCCCGTAAACAAAATGCCCACGCTCTATCTCCGCCCAAACCGGCTTATCCGCCGAATAATCATGACAGGCAGGGTCATAGAGTTTCGGCTGTCTCTTTTTTGCAAGCACCGGGTTCGGAACGGGAACGGCGGACAGCAGCGCCTTCGTGTACGGGTGCAGCGGATACGCAAATAGCTGCTCCGTCCCTGCCAATTCGACGATTTTTCCTTTGCGGATCACCGCGACGCGGTCGGAAATGAAACGCACCACGGAAAGGTCATGGGCTATAAACAGATAGGTCAGCCTGTTCTTTTTTTGCAGCCCTGCCAGAAGATTTAATACCTGGGCACGTATCGAAACATCGAGTGCCGAGACCGGCTCGTCTGCGATCACGAGGGATGGCTTCATGATCAGGCTTCTCGCAATCCCGATGCGCTGCCGCTGCCCGCCGGAAAACTCATGCGGGAAACGGTCCGCAAATTCAGCAGGCAATCCGACTTCCCGCATCGCCTCCGCAACAAGCCTTCTTCTCTCCGCCTCCGAAAGCCCCTTTTTCACATTCATCAACCCTTCCGAAACAATGTAATCCACCTTGGCGCGCTCATTTAACGATGCCATCGGATCCTGGAAAATCATCTGTATCCGCTGGACCAGCTTACTGTTAAGTTCTCTTGGTATCTTGCCGTTGATCTTCTCCCCCTCAAATATAATATCCCCCCTGCTTGTCTGGTTGATGCGGACAATCGCACGCCCAAGGGTCGTCTTGCCCGAGCCGGACTCCCCAACCAGCCCAAACGTCTCCCCGCGGTAAATATCAAACGAAACATCATCGACCGCAAGAAAACGGTGCCCTCTCCCGCCAAAAGCCACCTCCACGCCGCGCAGGCTGAGCAAAACCTCTTTCCCCTCATCCATTCCGCCATCCCCCCTCCTCCCCAAGCCTTTTGATATGCCCCGGGGGCTCCACTTTCGGCGCGCGCGGATCCAGCAGCCAAGTGCGCGCCGCATGCGTCGGTGTCACATAAAAATACGGTGGGCGCGCCTTAAAATCCGCCACAAGTGCCTGCGGGTTGCGGGGCGCGAATGCATCCCCCCGGATGGTCTGATACAGGTTGGGCGGCGTTCCCTTAATGGTGCAGAGTTCCTCCCCCTTAGCCCTGAGCTGCGGCATGGAAGACAGCAGCGCCCACGTATAAGGGTGCCTCGGATCGAAAAAGATTTCCTCGCAGCTGCCGACCTCCACAATATCCCCCGCGTACATGACCGCGACCCGGTCCGCCACCTTTGCCACCACACCAAGATCGTGCGTAATGTAAATGACAGTCAGCCGATACTTTTTCTGCAATCCCTTTAACAACTGCAAAATCTGTGCCTGGATCGTCACATCGAGCGCGGTTGTCGGCTCATCGCAGATCAAAAACTCCGGCCGGCCGGCAATGGCGATGGCGATTACGACGCGCTGACGCATCCCGCCCGAAAACTCGTGCGGATACTGGCGGTAACGGCGTTTTGGGTCGTCGATGCCGACATCCGCCAAAATCCGGTATGTTTGCTCTTTTGCCTCCGCCCGCGAAAGACTCCCGTGCAGAAGCAATGCTTCCCGGATCTGCCCCCCGATGGTTCTTAGCGGGTTTAAGGAAGTCATCGGATCCTGAAATACCATCGCAATGCGCTTACCGCGGATCTGCGTCCATTCTTTTTCTCTGGAAATTTTTGTAAGATCGCATCCATCAAACAAAATGCTGCCCGAATCAACCCAGCCGTTATTGTCCAACAGCCCCATAAAACTTTTTGCAAAAACCGATTTTCCCGAACCGGACTCCCCGACAATGGCAAGGCTCTCACCCCGGTACACGTCAATGGAAACCCCACGGACTGCCGTCAAGACCTGCCCGCGCAGCTTAAATTTTATCACCAGGTCCTGCACGGATAGGATCTTCTCCCGACCTGCGGAACTTTCCGTGTTCTTCGCAAACACTTTGCCGCCCTGTGCCGATATCCGCCTCTCTTCCGGCAAAAAGGACTTTGTGCACACCTTTTCCAACTCTGCCATAACCCCTCCGTTAACGATGGTTTCTCGGGTCCGACGCGTCCGCAAACGCATTGCCGAGCGCGTAAAACGAGACCGTGATTGCCGAGACGACGATGACCGGGAAATAGAGCTGATAGCGCTGCCCTGCCACCAGCATGACTGCCCGCCCCTCATTGATCAGCGTACCGAGTGACGGCATGGATACCGGAAGCCCCAGCCCAATATAGGTGAGGAATACCTCCGAGCCGACCGCACCCGGTATCGCCAGCGCCGTATCAAGCATAATCGCGGAGACCAGCTGCGGAAGGATATTCTTCACAATGATCTTCCCCGCAGAAGAACCAAGGCACTTCGATGCCAAGTTAAACTCGCGGTCGCGGTAGATCAGAATCAGGTTGCGGATATATTTTGCCATGCCGACCCACCCGGTCAGGCACATGACAAATATCATCGTAAACAGGCTTGGGCGGAGAATATAAATTAAAAGCATCCGCAAGATCGTGTATGGGATGTTATCGAACACATTGTAAATCTCAGTGAACAATTTATCCCATTTTCTCGCATAGCCCCAAATACAGCCGAGCACAATACCGACAAATGCCGAAAAGGCGGCACTGCACAGGCCGATAAACAGTGAGATGCGGGTTCCGTACCAGATACGGCTCCAAAGATCCTGCCCGATCGCGTTCGTCCCAAACCAAAATTCCCCATTCGGGCGGACATTGCGGTACTGCGTACCCGTCTGCGGATTGATGAAGATTTCCGTCGGGCTCTTCTGATCCGGCAGCAGGGGCTGCAGAAAGGTAAATGCCAGGAGCAGCAACAAAAAAACCAGGATACCGACGGATACCTTGTTCGAAAAGAACATGCGGAAAGTGCTCTTCCAGTAGGAATATCCGGAATAGCCTGTGTGTTCTGCCTCCGCCATATCATTGCCGGCAAAAACGAACATATCATCGGTCACTTCCTCCTCCCCGTCCGCCTTCTGCACCCACCTGTCGTATATGCGGTTTTTGACATGGAACCTTGAAAAGAGATCCCCCATTAACGTCCTTCCCCCTTTCTGTCACCAAGCGTGATCCTTGGATCAAGGAGCATCATCAGGATATCACCGAGCAGCATACCCACAATGCTCAAAACGGAAAACAACAGCACCAGTGCCTGCACCAGGGTATTATCCTGCCGCTTTATTGCCGTGACAAGAAGCCCGCCCATGCCCGGAATCGAATACAGGGACTCAATGTAGAGCGAGCCGGAAATCGTAAAAAGAATGGAGGCCGGCAGGGATTGGGCCATCGGGATGAACGCGTTGCGCAGCATATGGCGGAAAGCGACCTGGCTGCCCGTCATGCCCTTTGCCCGCGCAAGCCGAATGTAATCCATGTTCATCTGATCCACCATATAGCGGCGCATCCACATGGCAGTGGAAGCGATGCCGCCGAGTGAAAGGGAGATTACCGGAAGGATCATCGTCCCGATCTGTCCCGGCCTGTAGAGCATACTCACTCCAAAAAGACCGGAACCGCCCAGCTGGATCAGCAAATAATATACCGCAGCAGGAAGCGCGTTGATCAGAAGAATGTAGAGATTCCCAAAACGGTCAAAAAACTTCCCCTTGTAGCGCGCCATCAAGACCCCCATCGGGATGCCAGCCAATTTCTCGATCATGATCGCCGCAAAACCAAATTTCAAAGAAACTTTCGCTTTCGGCACGATGATCTTGACAACCGATACGCCCTTGCGGTACACGATGGATTTCCCCATATCCCCGTGCAGCAAATCCTTCCAGAAATTTCCAAGCTGTTTGTACCATGGGTCGAGCAGGCCAAGACTTTTTAGTACCTGCTCTTTGACCTTCTCGTTCATGGCATCGGAACGATCCCCGAAATACCCCTCCACCGGAAGGAGGCGCATCAGCAAAAACACCGCCGAGAGCACGGCTGCCATCGTGACCAGCGCCCGGAGCAGCCTGCCGATGCTATATTTGAGCATTCCCATAGATTCCTCCATTCCCGGAGGCCGGCACGCGGAAAAATACCGCCGCATACCGCCTGCCGCCCATCCGCTGCCATATCATGACGTTTGTACCCGTGCGAGCCGCGGTCCTAATAATCAAGTCCCGCTTCCTGCGCCGCGGCAATCCGCCTTGCCCGCTCCTGTTCCCACTCGCCGTAAAGCCTGTTGTACTCCTCGGTGCCAAACGGCTCCGCATAAACATACTGATATTTATAACGGCCGGAAGAAGCCCCGAACGCCGCGTACTGGGACTCAAACGGATTTAGGTTTGAGGCGACATACCCGGTGGCACCGAGCGTCCCGAGCGGAATGACATACGCCTGGTCAAGCAGCCATGCCTCCACGTCCGCAAGCGCCTCATACCTCTTTGCCAGATCGGCAACCTCCGCGCCTGCTTCGAATACCTTCGCATCATAGACTGCGTCCTTCCAGTAATTCCCGTCAAAGCCGAGCTTGCCTCCCTCGCCTTCCCCGACCTGCACCGCCATGCCGTCCGCCATGTAGATATAATTATACTTCTGCCCGATCACAAACGGATCGGTGAAAGTCACCGGGTCGGCAAAATCCGGCCCCCAGTTGGACATCATAAAACTATAGTTCCCGGCGCGCCTTGTCGTGTTTAAAAAGTCGGTATCCGGATATCCTTCAATCGTAATGTCGATATAGTCCGCACCGAGCGCCCTTTCAAGCTGCTGTGCCACCACCTGCGCCAGATTGGTCTGGTTTGTGGAGCCGGTGTTGTACGGCATATAGACCTTGACCGGAAACTTAACCCCCTGTGCCGTCAGCTCCGCGACGGCTTTTTGCTTGTACGCAAGCGCAAGCGCCTCATTGTGCTGGTCATTGTCCGTGTATTCCAAAAGCCTGCCAAGCTGCGTGTAATCCGCGCCGTCCGCCGCCGCGAAATTGCGCGGCGTGATCGTGTTCAGGATGAAATTGTGCGGATTGTACGGGTCGTAAACCTGCAGTGCCGCCACACGGTCAAGCGCATGGTAAAAAGATTTGCGGAAATTAATATTGTTCACCGCCTTCTTCCATGTGTCCGCGTCGTACTCTTCCGGGAAATTCGGCCAGAAATTGAAGAGATAAAAATAACTGTACGCCGAGCTTCTGGTCGGACGGATCATCTTGCTTCTTTCCGGGTCATTCATCCACGCATCCAGCTGGCTTGCCGGGATATCGGTCGTCGTGACCTCCCCGCGCAGATAAAGTTCCGCCTCAAGGGTGGATGCCTCCGCGTTGTAGGTGCGCTCGATCTTCTCAATATGGATATTTGCCCGATCCCAGTATGACGGGTTCGCGTAGTCATGGCGGTAGGCTTCCGGCTCATACTCCCTGCACAAAAACGCGCCGCAATATAGCAGCGACTGATTATCAAGCCCAAACGCTTCCCCCATCTCCTCCAGGTACGCTGCATTGGTCGGATATCCCCAGTTGTATTGGAGCATGGAGAGGAAATACGAGATTGGTGCATTCAGGGTAAACTGCAATTCATACTCCCCGGTCGCTTTCACACCGACCGCGGAAAAATCCGCCGCCCTGTTATTTGCCAGAGCGTCATAATATTCCTCTGCTCCCTGAAACACAAACAGCAGGTCAGCGGTGCGCGCCGCGTTCTTTGGGTCAAGGATATATCTGACGGTCGTCACAAAATCCTCCGCCCTCACATCTGCACCATAAAAACTGCCGTCATAATACTGCCACTGCACACCCTCACGGATCTGGAACGTCCATACAAGGCCGTCCTCCGATTTTGTCCAGGACGTTGCAAGGCACGGCTGGCAAAGCCCATAATTGTCATACTCCACCAGATGGTCAATATAATTAGCCCATGTTGACGCGGAGGACGGCACCAAATAGTTCCACTCCGAAATCTCGGAGGAGTACACCGTCTTAACCACCTGTTCCTTGGCGAGTGCCCATCCCGTGTCGATTGCGTGATCTGCACCGTCCTGACCCGGGATTGGGGTCACCATGATGCCGCCCGCCGGCGCACCGCCATCATTCTTCTTCCCACAGCTAACTGCAAAAACCGCTATCAGCGATATCAAAGCGGGGGCAAGAAACCGCTTCGCAAACCCTGCCGTCTTTCCCATAAGCCCAAAATCCTCCTATATGTCGTTCCGCATACGCCCTCCATTGCCACCTTGGGGGAAGAAAGCTTCCGTCCGTTCCCCTCCCGGAACCTTTCTTCCGGCACTGTCCGGGCGCATGCTGTTTTATCTCGTTCCGCATACGCCCTCCACGCATATTTTATTCTCATGGCTCATACCATATCCCAAGAAAGATTGCGTGCCGCATGCTGCGCGGCACAGATGAGGTCCTCATGAACTGGCTCTTTTCTTTTCTCGCAAGCTATGGAATGCCTGCCATGCTGCTTTTTATCCTGCTCGAATACGCCTGCTTCCCGGTTTCCTCCGAGATCGTCCTGCCGTTCTGCGGCGCGCTCGCGGCGAAACAGGGGATTTTTTACCCGTTGCTTGTGCTGCTCTCCGCCGTTGCCGGACTGATCGGCACTACCTTTTGCTACGGCATCGGAAGACTTGGAGGTAACACGCTCCTGGATAAAATCATGAAACGATTCCCGAAAACCCGGTACGGCCTTGAAACTTCCTATACATATTTTCAGAAAAAAGGGGCACAAATCGTCCTGCTTGGACGCTTCATACCCCTTTGCCGCACATATCTCGGTTTTGTTGCAGGAGCACTGCGCCTGCCGCTTGCTTCTTATCTCGCCTACTCCTTTGTCGGCATATTTTTCTGGAACGCTATGCTGTGCGGCCTCGGCTACTTTCTGCAGGACAACTGGCCCGTTGTCGCCAGCTGGTATACCCGCTACAAAAATATCCTGCTGCCTGCCCTCGCGATATTGATCCTCTTGATTATCGCCGCAAAATGCAGAAAGAAAGATGCCGCATCTTCCAAAAAAGCATAGGCTTGCCCGGAAAGTTCCCCTGCTATAAATTCAAAAGCATAAAAAGAATCTGTAAAACCACATTGACGATGATCACGATCGCAATCACCTTCCCGACCTTTTGGGAGGTCGTCGAAGCGGGTTTCATGGTTCCGGAAGCCGTTCCGCGCTCCACCGCCTCGCTGGCAAGCACGGCACGCCGCGGCGCACCCTGCACCCCCGTGCCAACCCGGCTTCCTGCACCCGCACCGGAAGAAACGGCGCTCCGGGTATTTCTGCCCTGCGCCGATGCCCCCTGCGCATTCCCCGCTCCGTACGCCCTCTCATAATCCGCCTGGTAGGACGCGTCCTCACTGTCGCGGTATGTATCGTCGTGCGGATGCTCTTTCGGCGCATGAAGATTGCAGTCGCACTCATTCGGTTTCGCGGTCGGCGGCACGTTAAGTTCCGCCGTCGTCTCCACAAGCACCGGTTTCGAAACCCTCGACCCACAAAAATCACATTTTCCCTTGCCCTTGATCTCATGATCGCAATACGGGCACAGCATCTTTTGCATTTTGTTCCCCCCTTCTAAACTGCTGCAGGCTTCCCTGCAGTACCATATCTTTATTTCCTTGCATTCCTGATATCTTCAATCATATCAAGTGCCGCCTGCCTTGCCGCCTCTGCAAAATGCCCCGCTCCAAATTTCGCGTACTGCTCCTGTTTGTACGCCGCAATGATGCCGCGCGAAGAATTGACGATCGCACCAAGGCCGTCTTTATTAAAGAAATGAATCAGATCTTTCCCCTTACCTCCCTGCGCACCATAGCCCGGCACAAGAATATAGGCTTTCGGCATCAGGGCACGCAATACCCTGCCCTGCTGTGGATAAGTCGCACCCACGACCGCGCCGACCGCACTGTAACCGCATGCACCGACACAGCCCTCCCCCCATTCATTGACTTTCTCCGCCACATGTTCATAGAGGGGCTTACCGTCGATCAGGCGATCCTGAAATTCCCCGCTCGACGGGTTTGAGGTCTTGACAAGTACAAATATACCCTTCCCCTCCTGCGCGCACACATCAGCAAAAGGCTTCACGCCATCCGTCCCCAAGTAAGGGTTCACGGTCACGAAATCTTCCCTGAAACCGCGCAATACCCTGCCCCCGACCTTTACCGTACCGATGTGTCCCGCCGCGTACGCCGCTGAGGTCGAACCGATATCGCCGCGCTTGATGTCACCGATCACGGTCAACCCTTTTTCCCCGCAGTATTCCACTGTCCTGGCAAACACCGCCATCCCCGGCACACCGAACTGCTCGTACATCGCAATCTGCGGCTTCACCGCCGGAACCAGGTCACAGGTTGCATCCACGATCGCTTTGTTGAACTGCCACACCGCCTCGGCAGCCGCCTCAAGCGTCTCCCCCTTCTCCCTGACCGCCTCATCTACGATATGCTCCGGGATATAGGAAAGCATCGGGTCAAGCCCGATCACAACCGGCGCGTCCTTCTCCTGTATCTTTTTTACCAATTCATCAATCATTTATCTCCATCCTCCAAATCATCCGCTGCCCGGCCGTGTCGTTTTGGCTGTATTTATGACCAATCCTTTTGTGCCGGGCTTTCCGTCTAAGTTCTCCCGGCTATGCTTCCTGCCGGGCTTTCGGTACAGGTTTTTTCTGCCCGAAACCATCGGCAGAAATTCCCACCACGCCGCATTCAGGCTTCGTACACTACCTCGCCGTTCACCATTGTAAGCTCAATCTTTCCGTACACCGTCCTTCCGCCGAACGGAGAATTTTTTCCTTTTGAGATCAGTTTCTCCACATCAATCACATACGGATGCTCTACATCCGCGACCACCAGGTCCGCAGTATGGCCGACCGAGATATCTCCCTTGTCAATCCCTAAAATCCTTGCGGGATTGACCGAAAGTTTTTCCACAAGCTGCGGCAGCGTCAAGTGCCCAGCCTTCACAAGCGCCGTGTAAGAGAGCGCAAACGCAGTCTCCGAGCCGACGATCCCGAACGGTGCATCCAGGAAGGAACGCTTTTTTTCCTCGGCGGAATGCGGCGCATGGTCGGTCGCGATGACCTCCATCGTCCCGTCGGAAAGCCCTGCGATCAGCGCATCCACGTCCGCCCGGGCACGCAGCGGAGGATTCATCTTATAATTGGCATCGTCGCCCGGGATATCATCCTCCGTCATCGCAAAGTGGTGCGGGCAGACCTCCGCCGAAAGCCTTACGCCGAGCGACTTGCCAAAGCGCACGAGTGCAACCGAGTCCGCGGTGGAGCAATGGCACAGGTGCAGCTTCACCCCCGTCTCTTTCGCAAGCAGGATATCCCTCGCCGCAATGACATCTTCCACCGAATTTGTGATTCCCGGAAGTCCCAGCTTTTCCGCTTTTTCCCCCGCGTTCATCACGCCGCCCGCCAAAAGCCCACGGTCCTCACAGTGCGCGAGCATCACAAGCCCAAGTTCTGCCGCCTTTTTCATGCCCTCTTTATAGACGAGCGGATTCATCACGGATTTCCCGTCTTCGCTCAGCGCCAGTGCCCCCGCCGCCGCCATGCCTTCAATATCGGCAAGCACATCCCCGCGCTGGGATACCGTCACCGCGCCGACCGGAACCAAATTGACCGCGGAATCTTGTGCCGCCTTGTAATTCAGATACTCCACCATCACCCGGCTGTCAATGACCGGCTTTGTGTTCGGCATCGCACAGATGGTTGTAAAACCGCCGGCCGCCGCCGCCATCGTCCCCGTCGCGACCGTCTCCTTGTACTCAAAGCCCGGCTCGCGCAGATGCTCATGCAGGTCCACAAAACCCGGCATCACATATTTCCCCGCGGCATCCACCGTAAGATGTGCTTCTTTTTTGATCTTTGGCGCGATCTCTGCGACCGTCTCATCCACGATGAGCACATCGTTTACGCCGCAGAGCCCGGTTGCCGGATTGACCACGCAACCGCCTTTTATCAATGTTACCATATTTCGCCTCCATGCTGCGGCTTTCTTGTAAGGCCAGCCGACGGCCCATGTTTTTGCGCAGCCCGGAAACTTTGAGCCGAAACTTAAATTTCCCCGCACAAAAAGTGTTTCCGCGCAGGCAAAGCTTGCCGCCTACCTCAGGTCAAACGCGCGTTCCAAGTCACCTAAAAGCTTTCCGTTCGTGATGTAATCCCGGAATTGTTCCTTCGGCACAAAAAGGCTGTCATGCAGCTCTTCCGATAGTATAACCTCATCCCCAAGCGCCATACACTCATAGCTGATCCCGATATGGTGCACATCGCCGACCATGTATGACCAAGTGTACACGATCCGGTCAATGATCGTCTGAAGCCCTGTCTGCTCGCGGATCCGGCGGATCACCGCCTTGTCCGGTTCCTCCCCGAACTCAATCTGCCCGTCCACAAACTCCCACTGATACGGGTTCTCGATCCGGTCGTCATACCAGCGCTTTACGAGCAGGTACTTTCCCTCATACCGCACGATTCCCTTCACCATAATGGCATATCTCTCCATTTTCTATTCCTCCTTTATAAAAATCAAATATTTCGTTTCGCATCCATTCTTCCGCGGGCACTGCGGCGGAAAAAGCCGTCCCCTTCCCCGCAATGCCCACGGAAACGTATCCCGGCATCGCGCGAACCTGCACAGGTCTTCGCGTATGCCCAAAACTCATTTCCGCAAGTCATCACGCCTGCCCACCGGCAAATTCATCTCCGGCAAAAAAGCAGTTTTCAGATACACGTCAATAGAACACATCCGTCAAAAACAGCCCCTGCGCCGGAAGACGCTCCCCCGCCTTCGCGCGGTCACATCCCTCGATCACCTTTTCCACCGCGGCAGGCTCCATCTCCCTTTTCCCGACGGCAAGTACGGTTCCCGCCATGATGCGGGCCATGTACGGCCAGAAATCATCCCCCTCCATGCGGATCAGAATTTCCTTCTCATCCCCGTACACATCAAATTCACGGATTTCCCGCACCGTCGATTTCTTCATCCGCTTATTCTCCGAAAATGCCGCAAAATCATGCTTTCCGACTATGTATTTCGCCGCCTCGCGCATCCTGCCCACATCCGGACGCTTAAAACTATAGTAATTGTACTTCCGCTCAAACACCGACGGCACATCGCCGACGGAAATATGATATTCATAACAAAATGCCTTCGCCAGATACGAGGCGTGGAAGCGCTGTGCCGCCTCCGAAACATCCAGCACCGCGATATCACGCGGCAGGAAACGGTTCAGATAATGCTTGATTTCAAGGCAGGTCATATCCGTCCCCGTATGGAAATTCGCGGCCTGCCCGCTCGCGTGAACCCCCGCCTCCGTGCGCGCCGCCCCGGTCACCTCAATCTTCTCATTCTCCATGCGGCACAGGACATCCTCAAGCTTCTCCTGCACGGTCATGCCCTTCGCCCCCGCGGCAGGCCGCTGCCAGCCGTCGTAGCGCGAACCGTCGTACTCCATCAATAACTTAATATTCCTCACGTAAAACCTCATCCTGCGGCTGTATTGTTTTAAAACAGATCTGTGCGCAGTCCGGACCTGTGTTCATTATACACGATTTTTTTTCGGTTGGCAATATTTTATGTTTCAGCAAAATGAATCTTTTCCTGCATTTTGGATTTTATATGTAACCAAATTCCTGCCAGGTCACTTGTGCAATTTTCTCCGTTTCCCGGATTGCCCTTCCCGCCGTTCTGGCAACAAGCCCCAAATGCCCGTCCGTCCATGACAGAACAATATCCATACCGGCCTCCTGCATTTCCACTCCCGGCTCACATCCGCAAAGCATCCCAGACTATAAAATTATCTACATTTTATCATATCAAAACTATTTTTGCCACCGACTTTTCAAACAATCTAAAAATGACAGAGATCACATGAACCTAAAAACAAAAGAGCTGCTGCACACATACACAACAACTCTTCTGCCCATCCTCTATTCAAAAATCACCCGAGTGTCACCACAACATCATGTTCCTTCCCGTCCCCAAAGACCGGGATCACATTTCCGGCAATCTCATTTCCGTCCACCGTCATGCCTGTCACACCCTTGCATACATGATCCGGGTTCTTTACCTTCACCCGGTAAATATCGCCGCGGAACTGCCTCGTCAGCTCGTATCCGTCCCATGCCGCCGGGATTGCCGGGTCAATCATCAGCCCGTCGTACTCCGGTTTCACGCCGAGGATATACTGGGAAATCGCCACAAAATTCCACGATGCCGTACCCGTCAGCCAGGAATTTTTTGCCTCGCCAAAACGCTTCGCATCCTTTCCCGCCACCATCTGCGCATAGACATACGGCTCCAGGCGGTGCACTTCGGAATACTCCTCCGTGTACGCCGGGGCAATCCTTGTGTAATAATCAAACGCTTTGTCGCCGCGGCCCATAAAGGCCTCCGCGCACATGATCCACGCGTTGTTGTGGCAGAACACGCCCGCGTTTTCCTTGTATCCCGCCGGGTAGGTCGAAATCTCACCGTACTCCACATAATATTTCGTGAACGCCGGGTTATTTAACACCAGGCCGTACTTTGAGCCAAGGCGCTCCTCCACCGCATCCAGTGCCCTGACCGCCTCGCCGTTTTCCAGCCCGCATTTTCCAAGAATGCAGAAGCCCTGCGATTCGATGAAGATCTTGCCCTCCTCGCACTCTTTGCTGCCGACCTTCCTGCCGAAATCGTCATAGGCGCGCAGAAACCACTCGCCGTCGTAGCCGTCACGCATGATCGTCCCACGCATTTTCAACACTTCCGCCATTGCGCGGTCATGCTCCGCTTTGTTTCCGGTCTTCTCCATCAGGACGGCGTACTCCTCGCCGATGTAGGCAAACATTCCCGCAATCATGACGGACTCCGCCACCTTGCCGTCCTTGCTCGTTGCCGTCTGGAAAGACTCGCCGGACTCGGTCGAGAAACAGTTGAGATTCAGGCAGTCATTCCAGTCCGCGCGGCCAATGAGCGGCAGCCCGTGCGGTCCTAAATTGTTGATCACGTGGTCAAAGGAGCGTTTCAGATGGTCGGACAGCGGCGCGGCAAGCTCCTCCTTATTGTCGTACGGGGTCATCACATCGAGGATACCGTAATCGCCCGTCTCCTTAATGTAGGAAACAACCGCCAGGATCAGCCACAGCGGGTCGTCGTTGAAGTTTCCGCCAATCTCGTCGTTGCCCTTCTTTGTGAGCGGCTGGTACTGGTGGTACGCACCGCCGTCCGGAAGCTGCGTGGAGGCAAGGTCGATGATACGCTCCCTCGCGCGGTCCGGGATCTGGTGCACAAAGCCCAAAAGATCCTGGTTCGAATCCCGGAAACCCATGCCGCGCCCGATACCCGACTCAAAATAGGAGGCGCTGCGCGAGAGGTTGAACGTCACCATACACTGGTACTGGTTCCAGATATTCACCATGCGGTTCACCTTCTCCTGCGGTGTCTTTACGGTATATTTGGACAAAAGCCCGTCCCAGTATTCCCTCAACTCTGCAAAAGCCTGGTCCACGGCCTGTGCCGAAGCGAATTTCGCGATCATTTCCTCCGCTTTCTTTTTGTTGATCACGTTTGTCGCGTTCGGGGCGAGCGAGGACAGCAGGAGCCCTTCGGTATCCGGCGTGCCGGTTTGCCACTCCCATTTTTCTTCCGGCGCATTCTCCACATAGCCGAGGAGAAAGACAAAATCCTTCGCCTCGCCCGGAGCAAGCTTGATCTCAAGGCAATGCGCGGCAACCGGCGACCAACCGTCCGCCACGGAGTTCGTGCAGGCTCCCGTGCGCACCGCTTCCGGGGCATCAAAGCCGCCGTATGTACCAAGGAATGCCTCGCGGTCAGTGTCAAAGCCCGCGACCGGTGCATTGACTGAATAAAAAGCATAATGGTCGCGCCGCTCTTTGTACTCCGTCTTGTGGTAGATCACGGAACCCTTGACTTCCACCTCGCCGGTATTAAAATTGCGCTGAAAATTCGTGCTGTCATCCTGCGCGTTCCAAAGACACCATTCCACAAAGGAGAACAGCTTGACCTCCCGCTTCATAGTTCCGGTATTTTTCACCGTAACCTTGTGAACTTCGCCGTTGTAGTCCTTCGGCACAAAGAAAGTCACCTCCACCTCTATGCCCTTCCTCGCGCCCTTGATCTTTGTGTAGCCCATGCCATGCCGGCACTCGTAAAAATCGAGCGCCCGCTTTGCCGGGGCGAAACCAGGGGACCAGAAATCCCCCTCGTCGTACAGGTAAAAATAGCGCCCGCCGCCCATATCAAGCGGGACATTATTATAGCGGAAACGTGTGATGCGGCGCAGTTTCGCGTCCTTATAGAAGCTGTACCCTCCTGCCGTGTTTGAGATCAATGAAAAAAAATCCTGCGTGCCAAGATAATTGATCCACGGATACGGGGTCAGTGGTGTCGTGATCACATACTCTTTGTTTTCATCATCAAAATAGCCGAATTTCATGCTGCAAATCCCCCTTCTCTTCAAAATATCCCTCTGCCTCTTAAACGTTTTCGTAAGCTTATAATGGCATTATACCATAAAACAAAACAGAGCGCTATCCCCTATTTTGCCAAAAAGAAGAGAGTTTCCTTGTGAAAAAGCAACAAGTTTTCTTGCTCGCACATCCCCTGCCCCGGCTCAAAGCCCGCCTCGACCTTGCACGCACAAGCGGTCTTCCCCACTTTTCGGGTAAAAATCTTACCGCTTTGGCATGTCCGGTGTATTCTATCTTCCCTCCGCCTCCATGCACCGGTTTGGGACGGATCCGGCATACGCTATCCGGTTTCACAAATTCCGTTGACCTTTTCCTGTAGATTTCGTATACTATATATTTAAAGAAGCTTTGTTTTACGGATCCTCCGGCGCTCTGCCGGGCAATCTGTGCTATTTGTTCCAAAAGCACATCCGATGTGCGGAATCGAGACCTTATGCAGCAAACACTTATCATGCGGCAGCCGTTACTGCCCTTTGACTCGGACGAGTACCGGGAATGTTCCGGTCCGTTGCCGTCCGTCCTTACCACCTGTGAATTCAGGGCATCAAAGCCCTGCCTGCACTTAATCTGCGGGGCATGCATCGAGCTGCTGGTTCCGCTGCTTCCCTCCCCCATGCCGGTTCCGCCGCTTCTGCTGGCCGGCGCATCAGGGCAATGTATGGAAGTTCCGGCCGAACCTGGCTGCCGCTACTTTAGCATCCGCTTCGCACCCGGCATCTTTTACTGGAACGTGCCGTGCGCCCCAAAAGAACTGTTCGGCCGTATCCTCCCCTTTCCGGATCCGCAAGATTACGCCCCGCTCCTCCCCTCAAACCTTGCACGCTTTGAAGGACTGGAGCGGAGGACAGCCTATTTCTGCGAGAATGTCCTTCCCTGTTTAAAAAAATATCCCACGCCGCTGCCCGTCACCCATATGATTACACGCATTTTGGAGACGGAGGGAAGCCTTCCGATCGCCAGACTGGCAGAAGAACTTTCCTACTCCGAACGGCACGTCAACCGGCTCTTCCTACGCTGTCTCGGCTTTGGTCCGAAACTGTTCTGCAAACAAGTGCGGTTCCAGTCCACACTCGAAAAACTGACAAAAATGCCTGACCGGAAAATCGCCCCGCTGCTCGCGCAGACAGGCTATTCCGATCAGGCACATTTCCAAAGGGAATTCAAGGAATTCACCGGGCTCACGCCAAAACAGTACCTGCGGCGGCTCTACGGCTGATATTCTTTCAATGTCCCGATCAACGCGTCCACTGCACCCGCATCTGCCATAAAGATGCAGGTGCCGTTTTCCTCAATCGCATAATGCTCTGCATCCCCGGCAACCGGCAGATAGCGGACTTCGTGCAACACCTTACCCGCAGCATCCTCAAGGAAGGTAAGCGTGAGCACCGCATCCCCGGAAAGTTCCGCCCCCGCCGGGAGTTCTTTTGTCAGCCGGACTGCAATGACCGCCTGATAGATATCGCGGAATGCATCGCTCTCCTCGCCGTCATCCAACGCTTTCCCGTCCACCGCAAAATAATCCTCGGTCGCGGTCGTGCCATCGTCCCTCTCCACCGTCTCATGGGTGATTGAAAACACTCTTTGCGTATCCTCATATGTGATGTTCAGCCCGGCGATCGTCGTAATATTCACCATCTGCGTATACACACTGATCGCCGAAAACGTGTCCACCGCAAGCAGGCTCTCCCGGTTTTCTGCCGGCATCACAAAGACCTGGTTGGAACCTTCAAGCCGCACGTACACACCGCTTTTGTCCTCCGTGCCGTCACCGAAATAAATGGTAAAATCTTTTGTCTGTTCCGTACCGTCCTCGCCGCTTTCCGTATACCACACCGTCAGCGCTTCCGACGGCTCCGAAAGACCGTATTTCGGCAGATCCCCAAAACGGTATGAAACTGCCTCCCCAAGCGTGATTCCCGTGTAGTTATCCATAAGGGTGGAAAAGTTTGTCAAATCCACACGCACCGGTTTTTCATATATTCCGTAAAGTGCAAACATATAGAGCGCCATCGAAGTCAGATCCGGCAGGTCCCCGGTACTGTCCTTGATCGTAAATGACGGGTACACATCGCTTTCCACCTTTAATCCGACCGCGTCCACCGCGGCAAATGCCGGAACTGTATCAAGGCTCATAAGCTGTGTCTGCGAAAGATAGAAGCAATCCCTTATTTCCGCGTCCACCAGATAAACATCTCCCGTCCCTGCCATGCAGGTGTAATAGCCGCCGTCCGCACTGGAATTGTCACCGATATGGATCTTGACCTGCGTCCCGTCCGCCTTCTCCACCTCCAGCTTAAGAGCCGGCTCCGAAAGACCGTATTCCGACAAATCGGCGGCATCCGGCAGTACCAGGCGGCTCGCCCTGAAATCCGTCAGAACCTCCGCCATCGCATCTGCCGCCGCCCTGTCCAGCGGGAACTCTTCGTCCCCCTGCACCGCCCAAGCACCGTCCCTGCTCTCTAACGTATAGGAATACAGATCGCTCACAACGCGGATCACTTGAATCTTTGAAGTTTCCACTTCCGCCAGCAATATGCCTTCGCCTTTGCCGTCCGCATCCTCGTTTTCCGCTTCCTTCCCCTTCCATTTTGACGCTGCCGCATATGCCACAATCAAAAGCAGGAGCACCGCCAAAAGCGAGAGCAGTGTGATCATATTTTTCTTTTTCTTCTTGCCCGAAGCCATAAAAACCTCCGTATTTTAAATTTCACAGCACCCACGGCAATCTGCTACTTTCTGCGCCTGCGCACGACAACAATGATTCCGATGCCGATGATGGCAAGCGGCAGGAGCACCGCCACGCCCACCGCAATTTGGTTTGCCGTAGCGCTCGCGACCGTCAGCTGCGGCTCAGCCAGACTTTTTGCCGCCACCGCCACCGCGTTCTCCTGCTCGGTAAAAGAGTTGATCGTGTTGAGGAGAATATCCATGTTGCCATAGGAACTGTTCGCAATCAGCGTATCCTCAAGGAAATATTTCGCGGAATAAACCGCAATCCTTGTCTCCTCGCTGCCTGCCGGCTCCGTCAGCTTCAATCCCACGCAAAAACGCCCGGACAGATCGCCCTCTTCTTTTTCCAACGACTCCGAAGATGCCGGTTTAATATAAGATTCCTCGGATGTCTCAAGCAGCTTTTCGATGCTGAGCGATTCCCTCTTGTCCTCACGTATCGTGATCCCGCTCGCAAGCTGTGTCACCACGTATTTTCTGCCGCGCACGCTCTCTGTAAGTTCCGTGTTATAAACCGTCGGCAATATGACATACGGAGCCTGGAACATAATATATCTTGAGTCACCCTCCAGAAGGATTCCCTCATGCACATCCATGCCGTAGTAGGTCAGCAGCTCATTAAAATTAGCAAGCTCCGGTGTCATAAAGTCAAGGATCAGGATGGCATCCCCGCCCGCCGCCAGATACTCGCGGATCATCGTGATCTCCTCCGGCATGTAATCCGTCTGCGGCTGGTTGATCAAAAGGATGTCGCAGTCCTCCGGAACTGCCTCCTGCGTCACAAGCCGCACTTCGTTCAGGGTGATATTATTTTTGGTCAGGATGCCGGAAAGCGTCGTAGAAATGCTGCCCTCACCATGCCCCTGCACATTGTAAATCACCGGAAGATTATCGTTCGTCACGTACTGGATCGCCGAATTTAAGGCATTTTCAAGGGATACACCCGTCACCTGTGTCCGGAAGGTATTATAATTCAGTTCCGTGACCACCGCCTCGGTATACGGCACATACTTCGCCCTGCCGTTTGTCTCGTTGACAACCAGAAAACTCTGCTCCGACACGGCATCCTCTACATACTGTGAAGCAAACCTCGGATGCAGCACCGGGTCTTTGTACGCGATCTTCACCAGGCTGTTATAGTCATCATACTTTGTAAACAGATTATCAAAGTATGGGGACTCCCCGCCGCTTGCCGTAAAATAGTAGATCGTGATTTCCTCGTCAATATCCTTTAACAGCCGGATGGTCTGCTCATCCAAGCTGAATTTCCCGTCGTCCGTCAGATCCACCTGAATGTCAAGCTTCGTAACGAGCAGGTTGACTACGATCACCAGCGCTACCGCGATCACGGAAAGAACCATCGCGTAGGCTCCGCCCCGGAATTTCCTCGTCGAAAAGGAGGCTTTTATGCTCCCGCCATTTTTTTCTTTCTCTGCCATCTCTTATCCCCCTTTTCTTTAGCTCCACCTTCTCTTTTTGACCGCCTGAACCGTCAAAAAGACAAAGAGCACACAGTAACTGATAAAATAAACGATTGCAGCCACGTCAAATTCGCCGTAAATAAAATTCCCAAAACGGTCTCCGATCGAAAACCAACTGAATACTTTAACGACCGCACCGTCAAGCGCATCCGGCTTCGCGCGGTAAAGAACAAAAAGTGCCAGTTCTGCAAGAACACCAAACGCCACGCTCACTGTAACATTGTGCATAATCACGTAGCTTATGCCCGCAAATATCAGGATCAGAACCGAAAAGACCAGCCATGCCATCTTGGCGGTGGTCGGCATCAGCTCGGCGACCTGCGCGGCAAACACTGAGACAATGACCACCACAAAAGTCATGATCGCCGCGAATGCCTGGCTCTCCGTGAGCGCGGAAATAAACAGCCCGATCGCCATATAGGCCGCCCCCATCAGGAAAAATGCCAGGATGCAGGCGTAGGAAGACTTCATGTTGACCGTCCCGTATTTTGACAGGATGACCGGATAAACACAGGTAATGAGCATTACGATCCCGAACATGGAAATGACCGAAAAGTATTTCCCAAGGATGATCTTCGTTACTGACAGCGGGCTTGTGTAGAGCAGCTGGTCGGTCTTCTGCCGGTTTTCCTCCGCCATGATGCGCATCGTCACCATCGGCACGAGCAGGATAAAGAACATCATGACCCAGCTGAGGGCATTCCCGAAATTCGGGTTTCCGGAATACAGATTACTTGCATAAAAAAACATCCCGATCAGCGCAAGAAAAAAGCCAAGGAACAAATACCCCACAATGGAGGTGAAATACGCGCGCATTTCCTTTTTGTATATTGCAAACATTTTTTATTCCTCCTCTCCTGCGGCATCCGTCATCCCGCCCTCACCACAAGCATTCTCCTGCGCCTGCGGGTTTTCATGGGACGGTACAGCTTCCGGCGCGGTATCCTCGCTCCCGGAAAGCGGCAGCACATTTTCATCGTCTTTTGTCATCTCAAGGAAAATATCCTCAAGCGACATGCTGTCTGAGGTCATTTCAAAGATCGGGCAGCGGGCAGCGGCAAGGGCGTAAAATACCTCCTCGCGCACATCCGCCTTGTCCTTTGTCCCGACAAAAACCGAGAGGAATCCTTCTTTCTCGCCCGGTTTCACTGTAAGCTTTTCCAGGCTTTTTACCGATGCAAGCGCCCCCCGCACGCGCCCCTCCTCGCCCTTCACCACAAGCTTTAAACTCATCGTATGCTCCAGGTGCTTTGGGAGGTTTTCCACGCTGTCCATCACGACAAGTTTTCCCTTATTGATGATCATGACCGTGTCACAAACCTCACTGATCTCCGAGAGAATGTGGGAACTGATGATGACCGTGTGCTTTTTGGCCAGATCTTTAATCAGATCACGGATCTCAATGATCTGCATCGGATCCAGGCCGACCGTCGGCTCATCGAGGATAATGACCTCCGGATAGCCCACGATCGCCTGCGCAAGACCCACGCGCTGCCGGTAGCCCTTTGAGAGATGGCGGATCAGGCGGTCCGCAACCTCCCTGATCTGCGTGCGGGTCATGATATCTTCCATCATCGCCTCGCGTCTTCCCCTCTGTACTTTTTTAATGTCCATCACAAATTTTAAGTACTCACGCACCGTCATATCCGGATAGACCGGCGGCAGCTCCGGCAGATAACCGATGGATTTTTTCGCCTCCTCCGGCTCTTCATAAATATCAAACCCATTGATCGTAACACTGCCCTCCGTCATGGAAATGTATCCGGTCAGCATATTCATTGTCGTTGATTTCCCCGCACCGTTAGGTCCTAAGAACCCCAAGATCTGCCCTTTTTCCACGGTAAAATTCAGATGATCCACGGCAATGTGGTCACCGTACTTTTTTACGAGATTTTTTACCTCAATCAAAGCCTCTTCCTCCTTTTGCCTTGCTCCTTCTCACAGGGATATTATCATAAATTTGTGAAAACTTGCGGCGCATTGTGTGAAAATCCTGTGAACATGCAGATATGACACACGCAAAAAAGGGAACCAGAGCGGTTCCCTCTTTCATCTATGCCCCAACAACTCCCTGCATATCGTACATCCCCGCCTTTTTCCCGACAAGGAATTTTGCTGCCTGCACAGCGCCCGTGCCAAATACTTCGCGCGAATATGCCGTGTGCCTGAGCTCGATCACCTCGTCGCGCCCGGCAAAGATCAGCTCGTGCTCCCCGACGATCGTACCGCCGCGCACCGCCGAAATCCCGATTTCCTTCGGGTCACGCTCCTGTCTGCGCCCGCTGCGGTCAAAGGTGTAGTGGTAATTTCCGCCAAGCGCCTGATTCACGCGGTCTGCCAGAAGCAGAGCCGTGCCGGACGGTGCATCCAGTTTCCTGCTGTGATGGCGCTCTACAATCTCCATGTCAAAGCCTGCCTCGGCAAGGATCTTTGCCGCCGCTTCCGCGAGTTTTGCCAGCGTGTTGATACCGAGCGACATGTTCGCGGAACGCAGAACCGCGATTTCTTTTGCTGCCTCGCCCACCTGTGCAAGCTGTTCCTCCGAAAAGCCCGTCGTGCAGAGCACGATCGGAAGTTTTCTCTCCAAGCAGACATTCAGGAGCTCCGTCAGTCCTTTCGGCGAGGAGCAGTCGATCACGATATCCGCCGGGATATCACACTCCGCCAGATGTTCAAATACCGGATACGGGTTTGCCACGCCGCCGGACGGCATCAGATCGATGCCCGCCACCACCTGCGTTTCACTGTCGTTTTTCGCAATGTCCGTGATCACCTGTCCCAACCTGCCATTGCAGCCGCGTATTATAATGTTTATCATGGTTGTTCCTTTCTTATTTTAAGTTCCGCAAATCCCCTTCCCTCGCCCTTTGCGCTGCGGAGCAATTTTTGTCCGTTCCCCTCCCAAAAATTCCTCCGGGGGCGTTCTTCGGCGATTTGCTGTTTTAAGTTCCGCAAATCCCCTTCCCTCGCCCTTTGCGCTGCGGAGCAATTTTTGTC
>ERZ808040.398-NODE-398-length-38595-cov-4.927203_pt1 | contig 38595 bp, 37 predicted proteins | sample MGYA00380191_ERZ808040 | MGnify/ENA primary metagenome ERZ808040 (study PRJEB31490, sample SAMN06133395) | mouse gut metagenome | isolation source: J6 | host: mice | place: China: Chengdu | collected 2015-05 ...
TCGACAGCAAATGTCTACATATCTAATTCTTATCAAAAAAGATTTTTACCCATAGACACAGAATTTTTTACAGCCTCTGACAGTAACTTTTTCTGCACTTTACGGAAATAATACTTGCATTTCCAAAGTATGTCCATTATAATGTTCCTTAACCTTATGGGATTGTATTATATAATTCCATCATTCTGTCGGATTCGCCGGCATATCGCCGCGTTTTTCCCAATTGGAGTTTTTTGTATATATGTAATAACATAATAAAACCTATTTCTATTTTAACAAAAGAAAGAGAGGCCATTTTATGAACCACATTCCAGCATTTACAGGAGACAGGCTGTGGGACGAGATCTTCAAAGCTGTCATAGACACAATGCCCGAACAGCTTTTCCCACTCTTTAAAGAAGTATTCGGTAAGGAATATCCACCCGGGTCCGCCGTCCGTCTGCTGGCAACAGAGCATTCCACCTATCTGGACCACCCGACACAGCCACCCTCATCAAAGCTCATGGATATTGCCCTTCTGGTAGCCGGTACCGACTACTACCACATCGAATGCCAGATGCATAACGACTGGCAGCTGGTCCTGCGCATGATCGCCTATGACCTGCATTTCTCCCTGCTGCACACCGCTTCCGCCGGCCCGGGCACAGGCGAAGTGACTATCCGTTTCCCACAGTCCGTCATTATCTATCCTGACCAGAACAGTGCCCTGCCGGACAGGCTCCGTTGCCGCATCCTATTCCCTGACCAATCCGAGTATACCTACCAAATACCAACTGTCAGGATACAGTCTTATTCCCTCGGTGAGATCCACCAAAAGCATCTGAACCTTTTCCTTCCTTATGTATTGCTGCGCCTGAAACCAAGGCTGAAACAATCCTCTCCTTTGACAAAAGAGGAATTGACATCTTTCATAAATGCCATTATAGTAATCTTAGAGGAAGACGTTGCTTCCGGCTATCTGACACCACAGCAGTCATATGACTACATACAGCTGCTGACTCACGCTTCCAGGCATATCTTCCAAAAATACCCACACTATCACGAGGAGGTGCTGCAATTGACAAAACCTTTGATCAAACTCCCAAGCGTTGAACTACGCGAAGCTTATGAAGAATTGAACAGAATACAAGCCGAGCTTGCAAACCGCAGGAATGAACTTGCTGACAGTGAGGCCAGGCTTGCCGACAGTGAAGCCAAGCTCGCTGACAAAGATGCCAAACTTGCTGACAAAGATGCCGAACTTGCCGACAAAGATGCCGAACTTGCTGACAAAGATGCCAAACTTGCCGACAAAGATGCCAAGCTCGCTGACAAAGATGCCAAGCTCGCTGACAAAGATGCCAAGCTCGCCGACAAAGATGCTGAAATCGCCCGATTAAAAAGACTGCTTATGGAAAAGAACAGTTAACTACTCTTTTCAGACATCGTTTATCCCAAAATGTATTATACCTCAAGCTTTATGCAACAAAATTACTCATTTGAAGAATGAATTATTTTATTATCGTTGACTACTGTTGCTCCATCCGGCACGTCTTTTGTAACTACGGCATTAGCACCGATTTTAACATGATCCCCTATTGTAATTCCTCCGATAATTTTCGCTCCCGCGCCTATAATAACATTATTCCCTATTACAGGCGCGGCACCGGGATCCGTTATCTCATCAACGCCAATAGTAACTTGATGAAAGATTGTACAATTTTCGCCGATGGACGCATTGCCAGAAATAACGATTCCCATATTGTGAGGAATCCTAATGCCCCCCCCAATTGCTGTACCATAGGAATAATGATTATATTTATTAAGGGTAAGCCGCATTATACCGCGGCACAAATAATAGGAAGCATACGCCGCCAGGTTTTTCCTATAATTCCAATGCCCCCACTGCCCCATTCGCAGGATCCTGATAAAAAAGCGGTTTTTACTAAGGTCCCGGTTTCTATCTATATCCATTTTTATCAAATGCCTTGCTTCACCGAATGTCATATCTTTACCTATTTTTAAATATTCCGGACAGGAGTATCTCTAACAGTTAACTCTTTCCCAACAGCCGTCTGATATTGCGCTTCAGGGACCACACTGTTTTAAACAATAGCACTTCTATTAAAGAAGGCATTTTCAGGCCATTCTTGCGTGCAAAATCTACATTATCTGTGGCAAAGCCTTCCTTTTGGTAAAGCGCTGAAATTTTCAGTTTATTAACATATGCTTTTTTGCAGTATACTTCCAGATCAAATACATCCGCAAAATCCTCCAGCTTTCCTAATGCGTCAAGGGGAATCATTGTCCGCATGCATTTAGAACATTTAGAGCAATTTGCCGTATCTGCGGTTTTGGCCACACATACATTTAAATGCTTCTTGGCAATGTCCCAGCCTGAGATAAGCTGTGTCTTCTCGCTCCTTGTATATTGCGCTCCCTCCAGTATCAACTCCATCTGTTCCGTCTGGATCAATGGGATAAGGTAGGAATCCGAAAATTCTGCCATGTCAAAGTCATGGGACTGTTTTCCAAATTCCATGATCTGGCCATATTCATACGTGCCGGATATGTAATATTTGCTAATGGCTTTCTGCAGACTCAGGATACAGGATTCAATGGCAAAGTAGCCTACCTTCTGTTCCGATATTCTATGTGTAAAAGCATGCAAGTTGGAATCCACCAAATAGATAGGCAAATCCATTTCCATCGCTGCAGTACTGTTTTGTTCATACCGTGCCAGATATTTTTCCCTTGTCCCTGCTTCCTCATAATCTCCATGGGTCCCACAGTTAAACAAAAACAAACCGGTTATCCGGTAGTCCGGATCCTGCTCCGCAACAAAACGGTTGTAAATTGTGGACAGGGAATCTATGCCGCAGGATATGCCTGTACCGATAATACCCCCCCATTTATATTTGTTTCGCAAAACCCGTCTACACTTACCTTCACCTTTCTCAGTGCAGATGAGAAATTGCAGAGAATCCTCTGGCCGTAATTCATCATATTCCGGTATAGTTTTTTTGATACATTTCCCCGTATTTTTAAATCTGTTCCGTAATGCATGCATAAATACAGGGGAACCAAAAAAAAGGGATCGTATGTTTCGGTGGTAAGCATTTCCGCATTTTCATTCTTTACGGCAAACCACATGGTACTCTCCTGAAAAGGATTTTCTATCTCCGTAACATGGATATCACACACTAGCTTCGTCCACTCTTCCTCTTTTTCCAATCTCAAATTACATAATTCCAACATTTGTGTTCTCTGCCTTCCTGGAATGATTATTTGCTTCTAAACATTTTTATCAATGAAAAAAGGAGCTCTCTTTTCAGTATGGCAATACCCGCAAAAACAAGGAGTAACAATAACCGGACCAACAAATACGGATACAGCAATGTTGTAACAAACGCGGCAGCCAAGACGCATCCCGAAATGATCACGCAGTTCCTTATATTGTATACCTTTTCCCCTTCCATATAATCCTTCACCACTTTTTCATAAAAAAACACATGCATCACCAAAAGCACTATATGGGATATCAGCGTCGAATACCCTGCGGCATAATAGCCAAATTGAGGGATCCACCACATATTCAGCACAATGTTCAATATGGTTGCCGTCACCGTTCCCACTACCACATATGCCTTTTTCTCATAATACAGCTCCACGCGTCCGAAGACCTGATAGACAAATCCGAAGAACACGCTGGCGCTTAATGTGGGAATCAGATAAACCGCCCCCACATATTTCGGCCCGGCCAAAACAGCCACGACCTCCGGCGCAAATAGAATCAACATGAACAACAAAAGCGCCACTATCACAAAAACAATGCTGGCAACTTTGCCCAACATTTTATATTCTTTTTCCTTCAGTTTCTGATACTGCCATGGCACAAATGCAGTATTCAGCGATGTAGCAAAAATAGAAAACAGGGATGCCGCAGAATAAGCGACGCTATAGACTGCTGCATCCCCCGTCCCGCTATATGCATTTATCATAATCCTGTCAGTCTGGTTTAAAAGGCTCTCGGAAAGATAATGTGCAACCAGGGGTACGCTGAACCCCAACGCATATGTCCATAATGTTCTGTCATAAAATGTCTTGTCCTTTTTATAATTCACAAAGTAAAACAGAAACCCCGGAACAATCCCATTGGCACATACAAAAGCAATAACACGGGCAACCCCCTGATTACCGGTTGTAAAAAAAATTGCCAAAAAGCTGGCAAGGGGTGTCATGAATGAGACTGTAATCGTCACAGCAGCAGCTTTTTTATAATCGTACTGATATCTTTTATAAGCAATCCATATTGCATACGGCTCCCTGAATACCAATCCCAAAAACATAAATACTACCACGACCACCGGCAACCCCATAACTGCCGATAATTGTTCCCTGAACACCACGGCGCCGACAAAGCATATACCAGATAAGACCAATGCCAGGCTTTGAAAAGACGATACGATCTTTTCTTTTGCTGCTCCCATTTTGATAAACGCATTGTTTAAAACGCTTAAATCCAGATTAAGCGTTATAATAATCGCCAAAACAACGTAATACGCGTTAAAAACGCTGAATATCCCATAATCCTCCGTTGACAGCACACGTGTAAATATAGGCGTAGTAATGACGCTGATACCCTTTTGTAAGACACCTATAAAGGTAAACCAAAACACCAGCTTCAGCTGCCTGTTCATTGATTTATATTTTAGGAATATTTTCTCAATCACGATAGTACACTCCTTGATAATGCCCAAAACCCTCCGAATATTATACAAAACCGATCCACAATAAAATATCTTTTTTCTTGATGCATTTTCTGGCAAGCCGAATTACCAAGATGCATATGACCGCCGTAGCCGAAACCTGTATGGCATGGATAACCGGCAATGGCAATTCCCCGGCCCCCAAGCAGCTCCGAAGCAATACATTTTCACATTTTAGGACAAAGGTATGTAAATAGAATATCCCGTATGAATCATTTCCAACCTCAATGATCCCCGGCGGAAAATGAATCTTTCCATAAGAGGCAAACAGGAACCCTGCCACGCCACAGGCCAAAAGGAATGTGCCGACTTTCAGCTGCCCCACTCCCATTGGCACATACCCTGCTGTGTAACTGAAATAAAAGCCTTCTGTAAAACACAATGCCAAACCTACCGCTGCAAGCATAGTGTAGCGTCTTACAGGGACACGCAATCTCCCCGCCCTGAACAACATTCCCAAATAGTAATAAGAGACCCACGCACAAAAGTCCCTGCCCTTCCAGTCCGTTTCAAACCCGCAATTCAACTGGAGAAAATTAAAAAATATAAAATAGGCAGGCGATGCCATCAGAATCAATGCCGAAACCGCCTTACAGCCGATTGCCCGCTTCAGCAGCGGTGTGATCAAATTTAATTGAACCAGCACCAATATGAAATACAATTGCACGGAAGCTCGCCCGGTCACAATCCGTTTCACGCAATCTCCAAGCTGCAGGGAATCAAGATTGTTCACGACGGCATAAAAAGCAGACCAGCACAGATAAGGTATGAGCAGTTTCCTGTACCTGCTCTGCCCCCCCCAATCGAATCAGCGGAAAAATATCCTGACAGAACAAGGAACAGCGCTACTGCTATGGAGCAAAATTGCCTCACTGCTATCCAATAGTTCAATTCCCAGGGCGCTCCCTTGTCACCGGCTGCCGAATGAATATATATGACCATCAAAATGCAGATTCCCCGAATCGCCTGAAAATAAGAGTCCCTTTTATTCCCTTCTTTCCTAATAGAATTTCCAGCATTATTCCCAAGCAAAGTTCCCCCTCCTTAATGATGGAGCGTAACCGTTCCACTGCCACCAGTCATATAAAAGGTATCCCCTATAATCAAATTTCCCATATCGCTTACCATAAAAGTCGCCAGCGCAGCAATTTCACTTGGCATGCCATAACGCTTTACAGGGGAAAAACTCTCGTGGATACTGTCCCCTTCTTCTTTATGCAGCATTGGCGTCGCCACTGGCCCGGGCGCTATGGCATTTACAACAATTCCATGAGGAATCAATTTATCAGCCATTCCCAGCGTCAGTCCCCGCACCGCCCACTTTGACATCTGATATGCCGTCCATGCTGGACGAAGTGCCGATGATGATGTCACGTTCAAAATATGCCCTTTGATTTGGTTTTCTATCATGTAGTCTGCCATTGCCTGCCCCATAAAGAAGGTCCCCTTGGCATTAATATCCATAATCGAATCGTACTCTTCCTCCGACATATGGAAGAAATCCGAATGGCAGACCACTCCCGCCGAATTTACAAGAATATCGATTCTGCCCTCGGGAAACAAGGCGGCTGCTTTCCGTATTTTTACAGGCATCTCTTTGACCTCCAGGACATTCAATACAATATATTTGATTTCCGCCATCCCACCACAGAGCTTTTTCAGCTTATCCTCGTTGGTCCCTGATATGATCACTTTGCAGCCAGACTTTTGAAATGCCTGCGCCATAGCCCAGCCGATTCCGCCGCTTCCGCCTGTGATCAGCGCTACCTTCCCTTCCAGAATCTTCTGAGCGTCTACAGGATATGGAATGGGAATTTTCTTCTCTTCTTTCAATTCCCTGATAATAGATTTAATGGCAGACTTTACCTTAAAGCGAAAACCCATATCTTATTCCCCTTTTCCCATCAGTTTCTTCACACTCCGAACGCCCTGCTCCCCCAACATTTTCCTGACAAATTGTTTGGTGCTGCCTTTTGCCGACGATACCAGGTTATGCATCTGTTTCAATGCCTCGCTCTCGCTGCTCCCGTCTGTAAACACCTCAAATATCATGGAACGGTCCCTGGGTTGGCCGCTCAGGAACCTGCCGATATTATTTTCAAATTCTTTCTTGTTTGAAGCCGTTAAATATTCAAATCCCAGATCTTCCGCATAATGCCTTACCAGCTTATCCGATTTGTTTCCGAAATGGCCTCCGGCAGCAATATAGCTTTCCGCTTCCTCACCAAACATTGCGCCCGGATGATTATAATTTGTAAACTCCGTCCCATGTCCATTATTGATGAGCATAAGGCGCACATTATTCCCAATATGACGGTTCCCCAAAACATTCATATCGTAAAAAAAGGCCAAATCACCGGTAATGCAAAAATACAGCCTGGCCGGATCGACAAAGGACGCCCCAATCAGGGAAGATATGCCGCCGTCAATGCCAAACCCGCCCGTATTGCTGTAGCCTGTGACTCCCTTCGGAGCCTCAAAATAATTCCAGCTCCGAAGAGTATTTAATATAGCATAATATACCGTACTTCCGCCGGGAAATTTATCTATTGTATTTTTCGCAATCCACACATTGGAAAAGGGCAGTTCCGGTATTCGGGCACTGACTTGCCTGCATTCCTCTTTCCATTCTTCATAGAATGTATTTGTGCTGCTGTCCCGGCCTGGATCCGTGACATAACCCTCAAAAAAATCCGTCTCACCCATTTCAAAGACATAACCCAGCTTTTTGAAAGTATCCCGCACTTTTCCGTCCGGATTTACACGCCATACAGCAGCGGCATCCATCCACATATCGGCACCAGAAATATCCCCTATATGAATCAGCAGGTCCACTTTCCTGCAAGGCGACTTGTATTGCGCCTGGCTGCATACCAGGCTTGGATACACTGCAAACTTTCCCTGGTAATTGCTTGTCTGGTCACAGAATACCACTCCGTTATGTTCCGCGCAAAACCGGTCAACCGCTTTGGTCAACCGCTGGCTCCACCTTAAATGCGCTCCCACAAAAATACCTACCCTGCCCTGGGTGATCGGCGGGCGCCCGTCACTGCAGCCAATCCTCCTTATCACTCTCACGGCAGGCAACTCTTTCACATTATATATCTTGCTATATGTGGTAACCATGTTAATGTGCACTGGGCCTGAACCACGGTGTGTCAGCTCCAGCAGCGCTTCGTTAATGGAGGCAACCGTGCTCCACCGGTCTTCCGCCGTATGTATTGACTGCACGTTGATACTCATATTGACAATATCCTTCATCTGTGCAGAACGGTCAATGACCTGCGGCATATTATGCCCTACCCGGCCTACATGCTGTGTGGAGGTCAGCGCCAGTACAGGAAGCTTTCTGTAATATGCTTCTGTCAGTCCTGGAACATAATTCCTTGATGCAGTAGCGCCGGTACAGCTTAACACCACAGGCTCCCCGCTCTCGGCTGCCATTCCGCATGCAAGATACGCTGCGGAACGCTCATCCACCGACGAATAGACGAGAAAATAGGGATCCTTCTGGATGCTCACCACAAAAGTAAGATTCGTAGTGCCCGGACTTGCGATGACGCGCCGTATGCCATGCTCTTTCAACAAGCTGATCAAAATCTGGATATGCACTTCATCCGTATAAAAAGTGTTCATGTACACTGCTCCCTTCTCAAAGACCGGGCAAGAAAGTCCACAGACTTCTCCCTTGCTTCCGCAATCCGCCCGGCAATCAGGCCATAATCCCATTCAAAATCAGCCAGGGATTCCACTTTGTCCATCTGTACCAGCTTGTCCTCCTGGGCAATGGTATTTAAATAGTCTGTCAGCCTGTTTCCAAGATTACTCCCTGTTCTCTCAACCACCAGGAATCTCTTACGGAAAATGGTGGAAAACGCCAATCCATGGAAACTATCCGTCACTATATATTCCGCATGGTGAACCAGCCAGACCCAATTGGGGGGACTGCATTCCCATATCTGAATATCACCGATCTCCCTGTCTTCCCCGTTTCTCTTCCCTGAGGCATAAGGTATGACTACCATCTTCAGCCCTGCCTTACGGCACACTCTCTCGATTTCCCTGTACTGGCGTACATCGGCCCCCAAAAGGTAAACAAAAACGAATCGCTCCCCTTTTATCTCTTCAGGCTCCGCCTCCACCCCTTCCCATTCTTCTGCGGTTAGAAGCAGCGTTGGGTCTAGGGCATGTACACATCCCTCCATTCCCATGGAACGGAGCATTTGTACGGAAGACTTCTCCCGGACGGAAACAGCGTCGAAACATCCGAGGCATCTTCCCACCGCTTCCCTGTTCTCCTCCGGGATCCAATCTCTTCCGAAAGATGCCGCATAAGAGATCCTCCGGAAAGGAGCCTTTCCCTGAAAATCCAGAAGCTTCAGCCTGTTGATGCCATATCTGTGCTGCGACCAGACCACATCCGAACCAACGATATAGGCATCATAATCCTGCTGCGCCATCTCCTCATACGCTATCCTGCCACTGCTCTGGGGTATATGGTTTCCTGTAAACTCCATAAAGGCATTCCTGCGCCCCTCTCTCTCCGGGAAACCGTCTCCTTTACACACCTTCCGCTTAAATATAGACCAGGCATTCCACAACACGACCCTGGCAGGGACTCTCTTTGTCCACAGGCTCATGCTCCACGAAGGACGGATCCTGATGGTTTCCACCTGGGCCGTTCCTATCCATTGTCTGAGAAAAAAATTCAACGCATATGCCTGCAGGCTGTTTCCGTAATTCACTGTATCTTCTGAAAATTCCGTAATGATCCCTATCTTCATTTTCCCTCACATTCCGCCATATAAGCGGCGCTTCCCTGTCCTTTTCGGAAGATTTTCCGCATTTGGATATATAGTCCGGTAAATAACACAAAGCCTGCTCCGCTCAGTTTCTTGATCACAGGAACCTCGGGACTCACTATCAGGTACTTGAGGTTTTGCCTGTACCGGCGCATCATATCCGAATAGTATTGTTTCCGGAACACAGGATTTCTATATTCTTCTATTATTATATCCCTTAACTGCATGGCATAACGCCCTCCCGCAGAGCGGGATGCCTCCGGCACATCCCGGAACAGCTTAATGATATTTTCCCACGCTGTGGTCACAGTATGCTTTTTGTGGTCAAAGGTTCTCCGCATTGCGGAATTTGGATGAATAACATAATGATACAGCTTTTGATTGGTATAACCCAACGCAGGATCCTTCTGGACCACACTGGCAAAAAACAGAGCGTCTTCCCCTACATATATATCTTCCCGGAACCTGATATCGCCTATGGTACTCCTCCTGTATAGCTTGCCAAATATACTTTGCAGGATATCGGAGAATCTCAAGTAATTGAATCCCTGTGTCCGCGAGAAACGTGTTATCCCGAAATCCTCCGCTCCGCTGCGGCGCACCCCCTCCTGTTTTGCATTTTGCCCCATGCCATTCTCGGCATAATAATCACATAAACTGATATCCAGATTGTTTTTTTGCAAGCTAGAATACAAGGCTTCCACATATATGCTGTCCACAAAATCGTCCGCATCAATGAACGTAATATAATCTCCCCCTGCCATATCCAGGGCGGCATTTCTGGCAGCGGAAACGCCCCTGTTCTCCTGGTCAATCAGCCGGATTCTTCCGTCCTTTGCCTTCCATTCCTGTACCACCGACAAGGTATTATCTTCTGAGCCGTCATTTACAACAATGATCTCCAACTCTTTATAGGTCTGCCCGCATACGCTTTCCAGGCATCTGGAGATCACACTCCGGCAGTTATATGCCGGTATGATAACAGAAACCAACTCTTCCATACTGCTCCTCCCTACCGTTGTATGCGTACTTACCTCATGAATAAATACGGCACCGTTTGCCCGGACTGCCTGATACCGTATACAAACACCCAATATCCCAGCATTAAAGTGGTCAAGAGCGCTTTGTTTATGGCCCTGCCCCCAACCTTTACATTGATTCTAAAGTTCCCGGCAATAAAAGGGATGATAAATATCAAGCAGACATCAAAGTAATAGCCTATCCTCACCGTATAAATCATGCGGAATGCCAAGGAAGAAATAAGTGTGGAAATGATCAGATAACATATCAGTACATTCCTCTCTTTTTTATAGCTGTCCTTCTTTACAAAAAACAAGAGCAGAAGCAGGTAGGGCATACATAAAAGAAACAGACGCACATATCCCCCGCCTCTGGACACATTATTAATATACGTCATATATCGCATTGGCAATATTCCCCTTTGCAGCAATATTTTCATCAAAGGGAAAAAACCCACAATCACGGCCGCTGCCCCAGACAAAATGCCTATCTTTGCCAGGTTGCCGAATTTTCCGTTGACCACTTTATAAATCATATACATTACAAAGACAACAACCGCGGTCATGTGCGATAATACAGCCAGCATGGCATAAACCATAAAGGGCCACATTTTTTGCTTTCTGATAAATGTAAACGCGCATGCCACAAACGCAATGGCAAGGCTCTGGCGCAGCATATTCAGCGTCTGGTTATAAAAAAGGAAATAATACGTAAGCATGGCAAAGGGGACGTCCCCCAAATCTGCATTGTCTTTGGCCGCTTTGTAAATCAGGCTCACCGTAAGCATATTCAACACGAAATAGAACCAATGCGGACTTCCAGTAAACAGTGAGGTAAAATAATTCACAAAGGCATAGACAATCCCGATATCAGAGCTCGTGGCCATTCGAAAATATGTCGTAGCCTTATTCCATCTGGCATAATAGAACCAGCTGTTCCCGTATACCTGCACATCCGTCCCTATGGAATAGTCTCTAAGCCCTGCCAGTATGGCGGGCAGAAGCAGCGCCATTACCACCAAAGCCTTTTGGGAACGCACGTTTTGGTTTTCCTGGCTTACACACAATAATTTATATGACACAAAAAATACAATTAAATATATCAGCATCCCTGTCTCCACTTACGCCTACATCTTAACCCGCGCCCTGTAAAACGCATCCAGCCTCTCAGCCTCTTGCCAAATATCATATCCGGCTTTTTTCAATTGCGATGTATTATCCTGTCTTTCCATACCGATCAGTTCTACACATACGTCATTCCACTTCTCCACGCCGCTCTTTAAGCTGACAAACCGGACATTGGGGCAAAGCTGTACTTCGTGGGTAATGCTTTCGGAAAGTACACACCCCAGTCCCGCTGCCTGCGCCTCGATGGCGACTACAGGCAGACCTTCATACAGGGATGGCAAAAGACACAAATCCATTGCCTGAAGCTTTCTGGTAACATCATTTACCGCGCCGCAAAAAATCACCGAATCCTGCAGTCCCCGCTGGCATACCTTTTCCCTTACCCTACCCTCCAGCTCCCCGTCGCCGATCAGCATTAACCGGGAATCAGGCATTTTTTTATGAAGGTGTTCAAATATATCAATCAGGAACTCATGATTCTTCTGCTTTGAAAATCTGCCGATATGTCCCACCAGCCTCTCATCCGTCCCTATCCCAAGCTTCTCCCGCTCTTCCCTGCGCGTCTCTTCGTCAAATCTGTACTCCTGCAAGTCAATGGCATTTTTTAATTCTGTAAAAGGGGAATCTCCAAACAAAAATTTACCGGCCGCCTCACCGCATGCAAAAGAATCCGTTGCCACCATCCCGGAGAGGAACGCCAACACTCGGGATTTTACCGTATTATTTGACGCCAAATGGGAATGGCTGATCCGAACCTTTATCCCGCAAAGCAGCGCAACAAAAAGTGGGAAAAAGTTCGTCAGGGTCATATGGGCATGTACGATATGATACCTTCTTTGACGCATAAGGGCAAACAACGCTTTGAAATTCCCAAAAAGGGAATCTTTCTTAGAGGGCACCATGCATACGCGAAAGCCTCTGGCCCCATATCTGTCCATATACAACTGCTTTGGTTCTCCCTGGGAAATAATGTCAACCTCATAATCGTCAAGTGGCATGTGGTCAAAATAATTCAGGATCACACTGGCAACGCCGCCATCCAACCCGCTCAAGCAATGTGCTATCTTTATCTTATCCTTCTTATCTGCCATCGGTCATTTCCTGCCAATCTACATTCGTCATTTAGGGCCAACCTCAAAAACGCTATTGGTTCTGAACGGTTATAAATTATTTAAATAATAATCCTGCAGGAAGCTGGCTGTCTCTCTCACATGAAAGCCTGCCTCCCGGACTTCTTTTTCAGCGTTTTCGTACCTCATGCCTCTAAGTTCCAGTATCTCTTCCGCCCATTCTGCCGCAGTCTTTTTCAGGGAAACCATCCTGCAGTTCCCTGCAATCACCGTTTGCTTTGACATGGTGTCTGACAGGACCACAGGCAAACCTGCACACTGCGCTTCCACAGCCGCGACAGTCAGTCCCTCATGGATACTGGGCATCACATAAGCATCCATGGCCTGTAATATTTCTTCTATATTGCTGCAGCGACCCGGCAGGATCAGACTGTCTGCAACCCCCAGGCTCTCCCCTCTTTTCCATATCTTACCCCGCAATTCCCCATCTCCGCAGATCAGCAGCTTTGTATCCCCATATCTCTTTTTTAATTCACAAAGTATATCCACGAGGAAAACCTGATTTTTCTGTGTGGTCATCCTTCCCACATTTCCAATCAGAAAGGTGCCGTCCTGCAGCTCCAGTTCTCTCCTAACCTTCCTCCGGGTTTCGCCGTTATAGGCAAATCTCTCTGTTACGATCCCGTTTCGGACGTAGGCCACATTTTTTTTATCAACATACCCTTTTCCAAACAGCCATAGCGCCGCCAAATCGGAACAGGCAAATCTCTTGTCAGCCAACCTGTTAAGGATCGGGCGGTTGATAAAGTGAAATATTTTGCTGAACCGCCCTGCCGTAGGTTTTGTATTATGGGAATGTGCAACAATAACTTTCACCCCCGCCTTCCTGCATGCTAAAAACGGAATAATATTTGCCGCAGAATTTTTATGTATATGTACAATTTTATACCCGTTTTCCAAAATCAGCTTTACCAGTTCTCTATAGTAATCTAACATATTTCCATAGGGAATCTTGAATATTCTGCCACCCAGCTCCGTATATTGTTGTTCCGTAAGCACCCTATCCCTAACTGTCACAAAATCAAACTGCAGTTTGGAATGGTCAATATACCGATAGACATTCAACAGGAATGTCCCTATGCCGCCCAACCCACTGCCGATTTCTATATGTAACACTCTAGGCTCCGAATACATGCTTCTCTCCCTCCGGTGATTAACGCTTCTTATTCCCGAATAACCTCTTATAGCACTTCCAAATCATTTGATATATTCCCAGTTTCATTGCCATAAGCCTTACTACCTTTTCAAATTTGGTAGAAAAACCAATGGGGAAATACTTCTCATATAGTTCCTTGCCTGTAAGCAACGCCATATCCCTGAAAAAAGCATCCCGGTTACCGTTTCGCTTAACAGACCCTATCATCTCATAGGCGCCTTCCACAAGAGCATCCGGATCAATACTTTTATAATACAATTTGCGGCAAAATTTCTGGAAATGCCTGTAACCCGCCTCCGAATGTATCAACACCTTCGTGACCCCCCTGTTATTGTCCGCCTCCGGCATAACTCTATGCACATCAAAACAGTCCCACAGGGTGAAATCGGAAACGCGGTATCTTTTCTTAAATGCACAGCTATAACAGGATGGCCTGTTGCATATTTCGGAAAAAAAGGTTCTCAGCCATTCATCCGTGTCAATACCGTTGTGGTAAATGATTTTGCCATCTCTATTCAAAATACTGAGGTTAGAGTATCTGTAACCAAAATATTTGTCACGGAATCTCACTTCGCTTATTTTTTCTTTCCCCAGTTTTCCTTGGCGGAACTCAATATATTTTTGAAAAGCCAAAGGAGAAGGGACCGCATGACAGACAACATCCACGGTAATCAGATTGTCATACTTTTTTCCCAGGAAACGGAGCAGCCCCTCTATTTGACATGGGGTTCCGCTGAAACAGACTAATCGGCCGGCTTCCAGTTCTTCCCTGGCTTCCAGAAAAGTCCTTCCTATTTCGCTCTGTATATATTTGGATCCACGGAATTTGTATAATTCATCCCTGTTTTCCACACTTATGTGCCTGGCAGTTAATTCCCCGTCAAGGGACACCCCGTAAACGATACCTCCGTTTTCCAGTACATATTCTGCAATTGCCGTGAATGCCCCCCCCGATGTGCTTTCCCGTAATATTTTCACATCCCTGTTCTGCACCGCAAACCCATGCTGCACGCATACGCTTTCCTTCTCACATTCCAGCACAGGGCACACTTTACGGCATTTCCCACAGTTGATACAATGCTCCTTAATCCTTGGATAAACAAACCCTTCCTCATCGGCTTCCATTATGATAGCATTCACCGGACAGGCGCTATAACAAGCCGCACAGCCACAACAACTGCCTTTTTCTACCACTTCCTTCAAAGATCCGTACCCCCCCCCGCGTCTTCCAGGGCTGCTATCAAATACTTGTATGAATATTCTCTCACTTCCGCCAGTTTCCGATTTACAATCCCATAATCTATTTCCTCTTCCAGACATCGCCCGATATCCTCATCCCCCCTCAAAAGCCTTCCCCTAAGGCCTGCCCGCATAACCAAAGTATCAAGACGGCTATTAGTGGAGCTGCCGCTGTTATCGGCAAAACGGCGGAATGTAAAAAAGACTTTCTCATAAAGCATGGAAAAGACGGTGCAATGAAACGAATCCGTACAAACGTATGACGCATTTCTGACCAGATTCAAAAAACCGGACGGGCCGATATCATAGGGAGTTTCATCGGCATATTCTCTGTCAGCCTTTACAAACTCATCCAAATGTAGCAATGCCACAATTTTATACCCGGTTTTTTCCCGCAGCCTTTTCGCAAATTCTCTATGTAACGGATTATTTCCCAGAAAATAGCAGAATATATAGGGCGCTTTTACCAGAGGCTCATTGCTTTGGATTTCCATCCACTCATCGCCTGTGAACAGCAATGTGGGATCACATACCACCGGTACAAAACGTCCTGCCAGTTTTTCGATCAATTTCTGCCCGGATTCCTCCCGGACACTGAGATGCCTTATTCGGCAGAGAAAAGTTTTCGCCCTGCGCTCCGAATCTTTGGGGAGGACAGACTGGCCAAAACTGGTGGCATATGCGATAGAATTTACTGTGTCCGGCACAAAGTTCAGCGTATAATAGTCTGCTGCAATATTCCCGGGCAGCCACAGTTGATCGCTTCCTACCAGAACCGCAGAATAGTTCTTCCCACATTGATCTTCCAGCTCCTGTTTTGAAGCATACTTGGAAGACAGCCTGAAATACTTTTCCCGGAACTCTTCAAACTTTGCGTCCCGCTCCTTAAGGGAATGCACAAACCCCTTTTTAAAAAGCTTCTTTGCCAAAACAGTTTTTACTCTTCCCAGCTTGGAAAAAAGGATGTCTGACGTAAACGCCGCTTTTATGAAAAAAATCAGTTTTGCCTTCCTGATTTCACCGGAAAACCCACATATATCAATTGTTTCATTATCATACCCCAGCTTATCCAACACTCTCTGGGTGGCATATGCTTGAAGCATACTGCCATAATTATGTTGAAAATAGCAAGATACAACAGCTATTTTCTTCTCATCGTCCATACTCTTCCCCATAGTATCCCCACATATATCCTAAGTAATGTATCGGAAAGAAATCCCCTTCAGCAAAATATTCTGTTTTTCAAAGGCCTGACGTATACCTGAAAGAAGCCGGCAGTTCTTGTGCTGATACCTCTGGGAATTTTCGGGTAAATCCATGAGCAAAACCGTTTCCAGTCCTGGCGGTCATCCTGCCGCAGAGACATATTTCTCCATGGACTCATGTTCCTGTATCGCATCCATTCTTCCCCATATTTATGGCTGCATCCTTCCATCCATGGCCTCCGGCTCATAAAACTTGTCGTGAAATGTACAATCACAGGATCCTCCACAGCCTTCCTTACCTGTTCCTCGCCATAGAATACAGGCGGCTTCCGGTAAATACACATATCCTCATAAGAAAAGTCAAAGAAAATGGTCACTGCATTGAAACAAGGCTCAAAACAGTAAACATCCTTGCTCAGGACCGCATTTAACACTCCCTGATCCCCTTGCTGGACCTTCCCTTTCTTTTCCACAATAAAATTGAGGATCTTCTCCTCAATATTGTCCCCCCTCCACCGCTTCAGGTCAATCAGCATAACCCCTGAGTTAAACATGATATCCTTACTCTGTAACCCAATATTCCCACGATAGTATTTGCTGAACGCATCCAGAAGGGCTGCTACCGTTTTCCCTTTCATATCCAGCTTCCAAAGCTCCTCCACAGACTTGTGCAAAATGATATCACAGTCGAGATACAGCACTCTGTCCAGGTCAGCCGGCAATGCACTGGATATGAACAGTCGCGCATATTGGTTTAAGCTCCCGCGGTCCACCGTTACTTTCATATTTAATTCATGGCATATATCCTTTGCCTTGATCCAAACCGGTAACTCCCTTTTATAGGTACCGCATATTTCGTGGATACGCCTTTTGTTTGCCTCTGAAATATTTCTCTCCAAAATAAAGAGATTAAACTTCTGCACATCCCCGCTTTTTGCAAACAATGATAAGAGTGACACACCCAGCATTTCCGCATAGTTGTCATCTGCGGCGTATACAATATTAACAGGGTTTTCCGGTACCGTGTGGAATTCATCTTTCGCAATATATTTTTCAATCGTATCACACACTGCCTTGCCCATCTGAATATACGCCTTTCCTTCTCCCTTACATTGCACCCACACGCCCAAATACTACGCGTACCGTTTTCAGCAGGATTTTCAGATCCAAGCCGATGCTCCATTCTTTAATATACTGAATATCCAGCTTTACGACTTCCTCAAAATCCGTAATCCCGCTCCTGCCGCTGACCTGCCACAAGCCGGTTATTCCCGGCCGTATGGCGAGCCTGGCCCGATGATGCAATTCGTACTTTTCCCACTCGTCCACCGTAGGCGGCCTGGTCCCTACCAGACTCATGTCACCTTTCAGTACATTAAAAAATTGTGGGAACTCGTCCAGGCTCAGGCTTCTCATATAATTGCCCAAACCCTTCTTTACCGTACCGTCCGGAAGAATCTTACTTCCGATAATACGTGGATCCCCCTCCATTTTAAACATTAATCCGCCTTCACAGCGGTTTTTTTCCATTAGTTCTTTCTTACGTTCCTCCGCATCCGGATACATACTGCGGAATTTATACAGCTTGAAACGTTTCCCGTTCTGCCCGACTCTTTCCTGTGCAAAAAAGATCGGGCCGGGAGATTTTATGTAAATTGCCGGTGCCAAAAAGAGAAACAAAATGCAGGTGGCAAAGCTTCCCATTAACCCCCCTGCAATATCAAAGCTTCTTTTAAGGAACTGTTGGAACGGTGTGGCGTAATTCAGGCTCATGGTAAGCACGGTGTAATTACCCAGTCGTTCTACAAACTGTTTCTGTTCCTTCAGTTCGGGAGTTTTGAACAACCCTCTATGCACTACAATCCCCATCTCCAGGAACAAAACCGCCAATTCCTCCGGAAACGCCTCGCTGTCCGGCAGATTGATCAGTGCTTCGTCCACCCACTTTCTCCGCACATAATCTACTGCGTTCTGCAGAGTGCCAATTACAGGCACTCCCAAAACAGACTTGCCCTCCATATTGCAGCCGGCAATGACCAGGCCTTCCACCCGGAACTGTTCATAATTATATTTTAAGATATTCTCCACCACTTCTTCTGCCTTTTCCCAAGAAGTAACAATAAGCAGAGAACGTTTCTTTTCTTTCTTCATTATTTTCCTCAGGTGTGCTTTCCACCAGAGGCGTACACAATAGCTCATCACCACATATATCATCCCCATCAGGTAGATCACGATCCTGGAATAGGTAGCGCTCTTGCGCATGGTAAAAAAATAGGTGATGATCACTGTTTCCACAATACAGGCATGCTTTACAGTAACGGTGAACTCCTTATAAGTCCCCCTCTTCAATACATTCTTAAAACTGTCAAACAGCATTGCCACAGCTATATCTGCCAGCAGGAGCACCAGGCTGACGCTGCTGTATACTTCGTCCGCGAACATATTCAGCGAACCCATACGAACCGCATATGCCAGAAAAAGCGAGAGGTACAGGCAGACACAATCAAGCATTATGAAATCAAGGTGTTTAAACCATCCCTGAACCTTCCTGTTATACATAACCGCATCGCTCCCATTATCTGTTAAGTGCTTCCAAGTTTTTTTCTGTTCCGCTTCCCCATACAACCGGGGAAGCGGAGCAACCACATGTTTTGAAGTACAAAAATGGTTATAATACTAAATTACTTATTGTAACGAACCTTGCTTGCGCAAATTGCAGCGCCTGCCAGGCCAATCAGCGCCATAACGCCTGCCAGAGGCAGGGTCTCAGCTGTCTTAGGGGAAGTAGCAGGGTTTGCTGCCGCTGCCTGCTCCGGATGACGGGGCTCCAGCCACTCTTCAGCAGCGGGTTCGTCGTCCTTCACATCCTCACCTAAAGGAACGATGATTGCGGGATTTACAAGTGCCGGGGAGAAACTGCTGAAGGTTACTGTCACCTTGCCGTTCTCAACCTTATCCGGTACAATGATCTCCCACTGGCCAGTCTTGGAGTTCAGATGCATTACAACATATGTGGTGGTGCCGTTAGGCTGAATGTTCGCATTTGCGATTTCCAGAGTAACAGATCCTCCCTCAGGGATGTCTTCACACTTAATTTCAACTGCCGCAACCGGTGTGGAATTAACCGTAATCTTGTCTACCTTGTCTAATGCAAGGCCTGTGCCCGAATTCTTTACCATCTGGTCAACTGCCTGTGCCCAGTCAGCATCGGAAATAGCATCCAGCGCGTTCTGAACAACATTTGTGTTCATAACCTCTGCAACGGTTTCTGTTTTAACATCTTCAACCGTAACCTTAACGTCTGAACCTACAACTGTTACTTCAGCCTTGCCGTCTTTAATAACCTGCTCAGCCTCTGTAACCTGTTCCTCAGTGGGTTTGAAATCCGGGTTCTGTGTAGTTGTGCTCCCTGCAGCGCTTACGGTCATACCAAAGGTAAGAGCCAGCGCCATGCCCAGAGCCAACATACTGGATAATTTTTTCATTGGCGTATTCCTCCTTTCTTCATATTCATGTGGTTATATCAAGCCTTACGGCCTAATACCTGTTTCAGGCTTCAGTCCTCCACTTCCTCATAGAACACTTTAAGGATCAACTCGTAAAGGGCCGTCTCATCTATATAAAACTCCTCGTATCTGTCACCCATGACTACCTCCCCTTCCAGGGAATACATATTTTCACTGTCAAAATGGTAACCCGCCGCCTGGACGGCAAGGTAACTGATCTCATCCAGCGAGATATCTGTTACCATGTATTTACTCAATTTATTGTACAGCGTGACAGGGAGAGTGATATCGCTTTTCAATGCCTCAAGGGCTACAGCCGCGTAAGCCGTCAGATACTGCTTCTGGCGCTCCAGCCGCCGGCCCGCGCTCTCCGGACTCTTCGTATCTCTGTTGTGCAGATAATAGTAGGCATCCATCCCTTTCAGCAGGATCGTATCGCCTTTCTTGATTTTTGTATAAATCACATCCTCCAGGGCCACCAACTCCACGCCTCCCACCGCATCGTTGAGAAGCGGAATCGCGCCCATGTTGACGGAACAATAGCCGTGGATTGGCAGGTTGTAAAAAAGCTTTGCGACCGCTTTCATACTGCGCTCACAGCTCACTGTGGCCCCGTCTCCGTAGCCATGCTGCAGCGTCAGCTGTCCCAAGGCAGTTTTCTGGAAAAATCCCTCCTTATCATACACATCTATATCCGTCATGGTATCCCTGGGAATCCCGATTACCGACATCTCTTTGCTATGAGGATTTAGCACCAACAGAAATATGGCGTCCGACTGTCCGCCGTCTATGCCGTTTTTCACCGGCTTCACTTCCGTCATCTTATCTATCCCCAGAAAGAGGAAAGTCAGGATGTCTTCATTATAACGGTAATGGACTCCCTGATAGCGCACGTCCCCCTCCTGCCAGTTATCGTCCTCCGGCTGGGCAGGCGCCGTCTCCCCCACCGGAGGCTCTTCCGTTTTATCCGACAGGTCTGACAGGTTCAGCTCCGGCACAGCACTTCCGGCTTCCCGGTTCAAACGGCTCCTTCCGGATATCTGGAGTCCTACAAAGGCAAGGATTCCTACCATAATCAAGATCAAAATGCCCAGCAGCGTTTTCGCCACGGCACGATATACTTTTACGTTAACCTTCATTCGCAGCACTCCCCATGGCTACCCCCGTATCGGGTTCCTCTTCCAGCAGCACTCCTTGCAACAGATAGCGTCTGTCCGATTTGTTCGCAACACAGGTGGAAAGGGTGATGATCCTGTTTCCGGCGCCGATTTCGGCCTCCTCGTTTATATTCCCATTCATGGTCCGGCTAGTAAGGATCTTGGCCAGATATTTCCGGAATACATCCCTGTCTGTAAAGTCATTGTTATACAATATGTGCTCGTTGCCGCTCTCATAGGCAGCAAAGATCTCATAGACAAACAGATCTTCCTCTGTATAGATATACACATAGGGATGCTCCGCAAAATACTCGCTGTCCTCAAAACGGTGAAGCCCCGCAAACATAGTGCCGTTCTTCATGTTATGCCCGTAAATCACTGTGTTGGGATCCGTGAAATCCTTCGTATTATAATCTTCCGTATAAATGCAGCCGGGATAACCTTTGCTGCCGTCCAGATTATACTCCAGATAATAATAATTATCCGTAGGATGCTGCAGTATGGGATAATCTATCTTAGTATCAGGTATGTAGATCCATGCGTAAATATCCTTGTTCACATTGGCCTGCAGATCCTCAAAGTCAACTTCCTTCTCAGGAACAGGAATCCCCTTTTCGGTCAGCATCCGTATGTAACTGTCCTCAGGGACTTCCGGCTGCTCTTCCGACTCCGGCGCCCGGGTGGGCACTGCTGAGGCCACCACCTCCCGGGAAGACTCCGTTTCCCTGCTGACCGATGTACTTTCAGCAAGGCGTTCCAGCTCCTCCTCCGCCTGGTTACGGTTACGGATCTGCAGACAGGTGACGACCACTCCAATCACCGCCGCTGCCAGGAAAATACCGAATAAAAGTTTCCAAATCCAATTCTTCTTTTCTGACATATCAGTCCTCCATGCCGCTTCTTACTCTTCCCCATAATTTCCGTAATACTTGCCGTAATACTTACCATAATATTTGCCGTAATAGCCTTTGCCAGACATATTGATCTTATTGAGCACACAACCCAGGATACGGCATCCTGTCACATCCAGCTGCTCCTTTACCTTCTTCACGAAATGGTAGCTGATAGCGCCGCTTTCCACCACCAGGACAGCCCCGTCACACATCTTTGCCACCACTGCGGTATCGATTACGCTGCCAAGAGGCGGCGTATCAATGATCACCATATCATACTCTTTCCTTGCAGTCTCCACCAGGGCACGGAACCTGTCGTTTCCCAAAAGCTCGCTGGGGTTCGGCGGTACCGGGCCGGAAAATATCATATAGAAACCTTTAATGTCCGTAGCACAGACTACGTCTTCCATGGCCGCTTTCCCTACCAGGTAATTAGCCAGGCCCAGTCTGACTTTCCCCTTTTTATGACGGTGTTTCATTACCGATTTGCGCAGGTCTGCATCAATAAGCAGCACCCTTTTGCCGTTCTGTGCAAAAGAATGGGCCAATTCAAACGAAGTATCCGATTTTCCTTCATTGGGGGTACAGCTGGTAAGGCAGATTACATTCACGTTATTCCCCGAGAATTCGATATTGGTACGGAGGGTCTTGAAAGCCTCCTTTGAGCGAAAATCAAGTTCCATGTGGTTCAGTTCAATCGACTGCATTCATCTGTCCTCCCTGTGCGCTTATCCGATGCACATTACTTGCCCTTCTACTTTTATATCCGTTCCTGTCGGTTGCCCGCTCCGTTCTTCCGGCAGACGAACCGGCTACGGCCGGCCTCACACTGATCCTCTCCTGTTCCGCATCCGCCTCCAGGGCATAATCATCGTTCCCCATGTCCTCCAGGTCGATTTCTTCCAAATCTACCCCCTCCAGGCCCACACTTACCGCTTCCATACTTGCGGAATCCATTTCATCCTCAACGTTCTCTGCCGTCATTCTTAACTCTGACGCATCCCTCTCCACGCCGATCCCTTCCCCGGCTTTCCGCACCTGTCTTTGGGAATCCGATTTTCTCATAGCTGCGTCCGCCAAAGCGCTTCCTTCTTTTCGGGAAGGTTCCTGACCGGTTCGCTCCCTGAAATGGCTTATATGCCCGGATCCTTTATGGCTCTTATCGGGGTCTTCCCTTTCCGGTATCATGCCCAGAGTGCTGAGGCCCAGATATTTTTCAATGTCATCCGCGGTCTTGATCGTATCATCCAACATAAAGCGCAGCAGTATGGCGGCCATACACAGAAGGGCGCCGATCAGCGCACCGATCACAGTCCACTTTCCCACACTGGGACTGGCCGGGTGCTCAGGGAAATTGGCCTCATCCACCACATTGACAGCCTGGATATCCATAACGCTCTTAATCCGCTCCGAAGCAACTTTCCGGACCTCAACTGCCAGCTGTTGGGCCATCCACGGATCCTCATCTGTGACGATGATGGAAATGATACGCGTATCCGACTGGGTCACCACACTGATCTTGTCTGCCAGAGTCTCATAGCTATAGGGCAGTTCCCACGCGGCAATCACCTGTTCAGCCACATATCTGCTCTTGATCAGCTCCGGGAAATCCTTTGTCAGCTGTGTGCCCAGCTGCACGTCGCTATAAGTCAATGTACTGTCATTCTGCCTGTTCAGCACATATATCTTTGTAATGGATTCATACTGCTCCGTTACCACAAACTTACTGAGCACAAACCCTGCCGCGCCGGTAATCAATGCACAGATTATGATCAGCCACATCCTGTGCCACAGCAGTCCTGCCACCTCCATCAAGTCAATCTCGATTACGTCCGAATTGTATTTGTTGGTATCCATTTAAATAACCATGCCTTTCTCAATTCCAAAATAAATTTTAGATTATAGGATTCTCCCCGGGAATTCTATAACAGGTACTTTTCCGCATTTCCAAAAAGCAGCGCATCCGTGTAACGGCTGCCGCATTTCTTATACAAAAGGCCGGCGCACTTTTCCATGTAAGGCGCTCTCCTCCCGTCGCTGTGGGCGTCAGTAGCCACAAATTCCACCAGCTCGTCCTTCAGCAGGCTTTTCACGTCTTTCCTGGCCTGCCTGCCGTTATCTCCCACCACCGATGCGGCGTTTACCTGAAACAGCACGCCCATTTTATGTAAATCCTTCAACAGGGAAATATCCTCCAGAACCTTCCCATACCGCTCCACATGGGCCGTCACCGGCCGGTATCCCGTCCCCAGGATATCCCGCAAAGCATTACGGAAATAGGCCCGGTCTACCATGGGGTCAAACTCCACCAGTACACAATCGGAACCGCCCAGGGTTATCGCCCGGTCCTCTTCCAGCAGTTCAAGCACTTCTTCACGGAAATAGTACTCCGTACCGCAGAGGATCTGTATCGGCAAATCTTCCCTGTCGGCTAACTCTGCCAGCTTCTCCACGTTTTGGTAAACCAGCTCTGCATCAGGGCAGCCTTTCCCCGGCATATTGTGAGGCGTTGCTATCATCAGGTCGATTCCCTCTTCGCAGGCTATGCGGAGCATGGACAGAGACTGATTCACAGAGCGGGCGCCATCGTCCATATTGGGCAAAATATGTGAATGTATGTCTATGTATCCCATACCCACACCTTTCCACATCTCCAAGTATATTCACCTGCAAAATATAAGTAAGCCGGCAAATGCCGCCTGTCACTTACAGCAGGCATTATCCATGTAGTCACGTACGTGACCATATCCCCTACATTATAGTCACCTTTCTGACCATAGTCAAGTACATAACCGTAAAATAAAATTTGTATACAAGCAGACAATTGTACAAACTGTTGAAAATACGGCTTTACAACCATCAATGGTAATTTCAGGGAGACAGGAATTTAACCTCATAAAGCATAAATTTTGCCCATGATAGATAGTAACCACACTTTTTTACAGAAGAAAGAAGGAGAAACTTGATCACATATGACCCTTTTTGGGAAACTCTGCGAAATTCGCACGAGTCTACATATTCATTAATAAATAACCATCGCGTTTCCAGTGCCATTATCGACAAACTCCGTAAGAATAAGCCAATGAATACCACCACAATCAATGATCTTTGCCGCATATTGCAATGTGATATTCAGGATATTGCCGTTTACATCCCTTCCGACGAAGATCAGGTGTTATGACTTTTGTTATAGAGCACCAAGCCAATCTGATTTTGGAAAATATTGATATTTCGTAAACGTTAAAATCCGGGGTGGATATTCTCACCCCGGATTTGTCATTATATTGATTGTCGAATTGAATGTGAATTTAATATTCGGACTTGATCGGTTCTGACGGCATTTTCAGCTTGGATAAAAAGAAAAAATGCCGGAAACATCGCATTTTCCGGCATTCTCCTGCATAGCGAGAGGGGGATTTGAACCCTCGACACCACGGGTATGAACCGTGTGCTCTAGCCAACTGAGCTATCTCGCCATAATGGAAGTTATAGGGTTCGAACCTATGACCCTCTGCTTGTAAGGCAGATGCTCTCCCAGCTGAGCTAAACTTCCAAACCGCCGGCCGACAGTCTTACAACCGCAGCCGACTTACATAGTATACAATGGACAAACCTGTTTGTCAACTATTTTTTTATCATTAAAAACACTCTTTAGCAACATTCGTTACAGTTCACGCGCGCCATTACATCCGTTCCGGCGCGGAGAAACCCAGTACATCTATGCAGCACTCCAGCACATCCCTTGTGAGGCCAAGCAGCGCGACCAGACCGGCGCGCCTTGCCTCATCTTCCTCACCGAGGATCTTCGTCTCATGGTAAAAGTGGTTAAAGGCGTTTGCCAGGTCATATACATATGCGCACACCCTGTGGGGGGCAATCTCCTCCGCAGCGCTTTGCATCATGGCATTGAACCCGGTCAGTTCCATCATTAGTGCCTTCTCCGATTCATTGCCTGCCTCCTGCAGCAGAGCCTTATCTATTTCACCGCCCTGTTCCCTGTATTTACCCAAAATGGATTTAATCCGCACTATGGTGTACAGGATGTAGGGCCCTGTATCTCCCTCGAAAGAAGTAAAACGGTCAATATCAAACACATAGTCCTTGGATGCCTGATTGGACAAATCTCCGTACTTTAATGCTGCCACGGCGACGATATCCGCCACTTTCTCAGCTTCCTCCTCCGGCATCTGGCGGCCTTCCTTTATTTTCCGGAGCATCTCCTCCCTGGTATCACGGATCAGGTTCTCCAGGCGCATCACGCCTCCGTCCCTGGTCTTAAAAGGTTTCCCGTCACTTCCGTTCATGGTGCCGAACCCCAGAAATTTCAGTTCCGTCCCGGGCGTCACCAGCTTTGTCTTTCTGGCACAGCGGAATACCTGTTCAAAATACAGGTCCTGCCTTTTATCAACCACATAAACGATCTCATCCGGCCGGTACAGCCTCATACGCTCCATAATGGTAGCCAGGTCCGTGGTATTATAAAGAGAAGCGCCGTCCGACTTTAAGATCATGCAGGGCGGGATCTCCTTGGTGTCGGTCTCCTCCTTCACATCCACCACCAGGGCCCCTTCGCTGATATACGCATAATGGTTGTCCTTCATATATGCCACCAGCTCCGGGATCAGCTCATGGACGTCGCTCTCCCCTTTCCAGAGGTCGAATTCCACATTGAGGCTGCCGTAGTTTTTCTTCAGGTCAGCCACAGAAACATCCATCATGTGCCTCCACAACGCACGGTAGCCTCTGTTTCCACTCTGTAGTTTATAGGTAGCCTCCATGGCCCGGGCCTTGTATTCGGGATCCTCCTTTGACCGGGCGCTGGCGGCGGGATAAATCTCCTCCAGCTCCGAGATGGTAAAAGGCGCCTCCTTGGGATACTCCCCCTGGAAATCCTCGTCGAAATAAACCATCTCAGGCTTACGCTCCCTCAACCCCGTGATAATCAGTCCCATTTGCAGGCCCCAGTCGCCCAGATGCACGTCGCCGATCACTTCATTCCCCACATAACGGCATATTCTCTTCACACTCTCACCAATGACTGCGGAACGGATGTGCCCCACATGAAGAGGCTTGGCCACATTCGCCCCGCCATAGTCAATGATAATCTTCCTGGGACGGGGGGACGTTTCCAGGCCGAATTTTTCTTCCGCCGCCATCCCTTTTACGTACTCCAACAGAAAGCTTTCCGAAATTTTTAAATTCAGGAACCCGGGAGGTACTGCCGCCGCTTCCTTGAATACTTTACTGTGGGCCAGCTTTTCGGCAACCTCATTGGCAATCGCCACCGGGGCCTTGCGGTACTGCTTTGCCCCTGCCATAGCGCCGTTACATTGGTACTCGCATAGATCCGGGCGGTTCGACACCGTAACCTTCCCCAAGGAAGCATCATAGCCTGCTGCCTCGAAGGCCCGTCCCGCTTCTTCCGATAACAAACCCAACAATTTCTTCATAACAATACCCATTCCTTTCCTAATAAAAACCCTTCCCCTGGGAAGCAGGCCCAAATATGCAGATTGGCCGGAATCCTCTCGGCGCAATACTTTTCCTGAATTAATATGCCACAGCCTGTGCACCCAAGGGCACATGGAACCAGAAGTCGGCACAATGGTTTTCTGTGATATTTTACCTTAATTTCCCGCATCACGCAAGGAGTATCCGCATCCACAATAATTTTGCCGGTAAAGGCCATACTTGGCGGACAGTTCCACGGAACGCCTGTAGCCGTCCCTTTTCTTAAAGTCAGACGGCAGCCAGGGCACACCGTATTCCCTGGACAATGCCAATCCGATCTCATTCAGCTTCCCGGCATTTTTCAGGGGGCTTATGGTAAGGGTTGTACAGAAAAAGTCGTATCCTGCCTCCTTGGCCCGTTTTGCCGTTTCCCGGAGCCGCAGGCCATAACAGCGAAAGCATCTCTCCCCGCCCTCCGTGCAATCTTCATATCCCCTTGCTGCTTCATAAAACTTTTGGGGTTCATAATCCCCTTCCGCAAATGCAATAGGATACCCTCTGCGCACGCCTGCCTCCATCTCCCCGTTAAATGCATCGATCAGGCGTTTCTGCTCCTCCACCCTCTTACAATACTCCTCAGGGGACGAAATATTGGGATTATAATAAAATACAGTAATGAAGAAAAAGCTGCATAAATACTCCAGCACATAGCTGCTGCAGGGGGCACAGCAGCTATGGAGGAAAAGGCGCCTTCCCGCCTCCCGGCCCGGGGAGGCGGACTGCCCGCCCTTCTCCAAGGTACCCAAAATTTTATCCAGTTCTTTTTGATAATTTACCGCATTCATTTTTTACCTCATTTCTGCACTGCTTTGTAGACATGATTTTTCAAACACGCTCCGGCACAGATCCCCGGTTGAATATTTTCACTGCCTGTTTGTCAATTTCCGGCATCGAAATTTACAACCGCCTCATTGCAGGGACAGGCAGAGAGCATTATAATCTTGTCAGGAGGTGGATGTCAATGGCTAATGAAAACAAAAAGGATTTTAATGCTATGCTTCATGACAGCAAAGATATGCCAAAGACCCAGACGGTCACGGATCAAAAAAGTATCGAAAAATATGGGGGCAGCCGGATGTATTTTGCGCCGCCCATAGACTATGACAGGATAATGAGGCAGATTCCCTTTGGAAAGGTAACCACCATCGGGAAAATACGGGAATATTTTGCCAGATGCAGCGGCGCTGATTTCACCGAACCCATCACCGCAGGAGTTTTCGTGTCCATTGCCGCATGGGCAAGCTACCAGCGGCCCCACGACGAAACACCCTACTGGAGGACCCTGAAGGCAGATGGCGAGCTGAACCCCAAATATCCGGGAGGGATTGAGGAACAAAAAAAGAAATTGGAATCAGAAGGGCATACCGTCCTGCAAAAAGGCAGGAAAAACATCAAATATTACGTAAAAGATTTTGAGAATGTACTTTTTGAACTGGCCGAATAGGCAAAATACTCCCGGAACCTCCGGCGCAAAGTCCGTCGCAAAAGATTCCGGGAGCCTGCCTGTTCTATTTTCCTATGGCTTCCTCATAGCGCTTCTGGGCCTTACGCCAATTGACCAGGCCAAACCAGCCGTCCACATAGTCGGCTCTTCTGTTCTGATACTGTAAATAATAAGCATGTTCCCAAACATCCACCAGAAAAAGCGGTGTCAATTTATTCAGGTCCGGCACATCCTGGTTTGCGGTCTGCAGGATGGACAGCTTTCCGCCATTATCGGTCACAAGCCATGCCCAGCCGGAACCGAATTTGCTGACAGCAGCCTGTTTCATCTGCTCCTTCCACTGCTGCATGGATCCGAAGTCTCTCTCGATGGCCTCCAGGAGCAGGCCGGAAGGCTCCTGCCCCACAGGGCTCTTCATGGAATCAAAATACAGTTCGTGATTATAGACTCCGCCCCCGTTATTGCGCACGGGAGTCTGGATCGCCGCAGGCAGCTGGTCTATCCGGCGCAGCAGGTCTGACAACCCCATCTTCTGCAGTTCAGGATAATCGGACAGTGCAGCGTTGAGATTGTCCACATAAGTCTTATAGTGCTTGTCATGGTGGAACTGCAGCGTTTCCTGGTCCAACACGGGCACCAGCGCGTCATACTCATAAGGCAGAGGTTTCACAACAAAAGGGTAGGTTTCTTCTCTCATAATCTAAATTCTCCTATATAAAAAAGAAAAGTTTACATGGTTGAGTATATTTTATGCAAACTTTTCCATTTTATTCAATTAGGAAAACAGATTCATTTAAAAACCGGAATCACTGCCCTTACAGCACTGCCTTAATTGCCTCCATCAGCTCCTCATAGGTCTCGTAAGCAGGCAGTTCCGGGTTATCTGCTTTGATCCTTTCGGTGCTCTTAAACAGGAACCCTGCCTTGCCTGCTTTGATCATGCCAAGGTCATTGTAACTGTCGCCGCTGGCGATGGTCTCATAGCCGATGGACTGCAGCGCCTTCACGGTGGTGAGCTTGGAGTTCTCTATGCGCATTTTAAAACCTGTGATCTCCCCGTCATCCGCTACCTCCAGGGAATTACAGAAGATAGTGGGCCATCCGAGCTTCTTCATCAAAGGGGTGGCAAACTGGGTAAAAGTATCGCTGATGATGATCACCTGGGTCAGGGACCTCAGTTCATCCAGAAATTCCTTCGCCCCGGGGATGGGGTCTATTTTCGCAATGGTCTCCTGGATCTCTTTCAATCCCAGTCCATGCTCCTTCAGTATACCGATACGCCACCGCATCAGCTTATCATAATCCGGCTCATCCCGGGTAGTCCGCTTCAGTTCAGGAATACCGCTGGCCTCCGCAAATGCGATCCATATCTCGGGGACTAATACGCCCTCCAGGTCCAAACATACAATATTCATTCCGTTCCGATTCCTTTCCGTTGTCTTATAGTTCCTTATCTATCGTTTTTCAAACACGCCCCAATGCGGCAGCGATGTCTTCCCGCATGGCAATCACCGCCGCCCTGGAAGCATCCGCATAGTTCTCCTCCCCGTACCGGGCATACTGTTCCTGCTGGTACGCCGCGATAATCCCCCTGGAAGAATTGACTATGGCCCCCAGGCCGTCCTCGTTGAAGAAATGTACCAGATCCGAACCTTTCCCTCCCTGCGCACCGTAACCGGGTACCAGGATAAAGGCCTTGGGCATGACTTTCCTCATGATACGGCCCTGCTCGGGATAGGTTGCGCCTACCACGGCGCCCACATAGCTGTAATCCCCGCTCTCAGGCATACATTCTGCCCCCCATGCGGCCACCTGCTCCCCTACATGCTCATAAAGCGGCTTGCCGTCGATGAGCCTGTCCTGAAATTCCCCGCTGCTGGGGTTGGAGGTCTTCACCAACACAAAAATCCCTTTCTTTTCCTCTGCACAGACCTTTATGAAGGGTTTCACGCCGTCAGAACCCAGGTAAGGGTTTACCGTGACAAAATCTTCGTCAAAGCCATAGAAAGAGCTGCTGCCTACCTGCACCTTTCCAAGATGCCCCACGGCATAAGCTTCGGAAGTGGAACCAATATCCCCCCTTTTGACATCGCCCACCACCACCAGGCCCTTCTCCTTACAGTAATCCACTGTCTTCTTAAATACAGCCAGTCCGGGAATGCCATATTGCTCATACATGGCAATCTGGGGTTTCACTGCCGGAATCAGGTCGCTGACCGCGTCTACGATTCCCTTATTAAACTGCCACAGCGCCTCTGCCGCGCCCTCCAGTGTCTCTCCGTATTCCGCAAACGCCGCCTTCTTTATAAATTCCGGCACAAACTTCATCAAAGGATCCAACCCTACTACAATAGGTGCATTGGTTTTCCGGATATTAGCAATCAGTTGATTGATCATATAAGCCTCCCTAAACTCTGTTAATGTGTATACCCATATGCCCGCTTCGGCAGGCACGGCCTGCCTTATGCCAGTGTCCTGGCCGTTTGCAGCTGATCCGCATATTTCCTGATGTTGGAAACATTGACATATTTCTTATGTTTCTCACCATCCACCACTACCAGCGACGGCGCCTGCATGACACCGTAACGCCCCGCCAGCTCCATATTTTCCTCGGCATCGATCAAGACATAATTCATGCCCTTCAAAAGCTCCTTGGCAATCTTACAGTTCGGGCAAGTCTTCGTGGTGAAAAGGTATTTGATGCCCTTTGGTTCCTCCACGCTTACTTCCACATCCTCCCTGCAGCCGGAAAGAGTGACCAGGCTGCTTGTAGGGCGTTTCTCCACGGAATTCGCCACATCATATTCCGTTCTGTTGGCATATTCCTGCAGTTTACCGTCATTCCAGTTCTGCACCGGGCGGTAGTACCCCGTGATCCGGCTGTACACCTCTGTCCTGGCGCCGCAGTGAGGGCATACCTTCACTTCCCCTGACAGATAGCCGTGTTCCCTGCAGATAGAATAAGTAGGGGACAGAGTATAGTAGGGCAGCTTATAGTTGTTGGCAATGGTACGCACCAGTGCTGCCGCAGCCTTCCAGTCCGGAAGCTTCTCCCCCAGGAATGCGTGGAACACTGTCCCGGAAGTATACAGGGTCTGCAGACCATCCTGGATATCCAGTGCATCGAAGATGTCCGCAGTGTAATCCACCGGCAAATGGGAAGAATTTGTATAATAAGGCGTATCCCCCGGTTTTCCCGCCGTCTTTATGGCAGGCCATCTCTTTCTGTCATGCTTGGCCAGACGGTAAGCGGTGCTTTCTGCGGGGGTAGCCTCCAGATTATAAAGGTCACCGTACCGCTCCTGATAATCGGACAGACGCTCCCTCATATGGTTCAAAACCTTCTTCGCAAAAGCCTGTGTTTTCCCGCTGGCCATATCCCCGCGGAGCCAGTTCGCATTTAACCCTACCTCATTCATCCCGATCAGTCCGATGGTGGAAAAATGATTGTCAAAGGAACCCAAATATCTCTTTGTATAAGGATACAACCCCTCCGCAAGGAGCCTGGAGATCACATCCCTCTTAATCTTTAAGGAACGCGCCGCAATATCCATCATATGGTTCAGACGCGTAAAGAACTCGTCCTCATTGGCTGACAGATACGCGATCCGGGGCAGATTTACAGTGACCACGCCCACGCTCCCGGTGCTCTCCCCGGAGCCGAAATATCCTCCCGTCTTCTTCCTCAGTTCCCGCAGGTCCAGACGAAGCCGGCAGCACATGCTGCGGACATCGCTGGGTTCCATATCCGAATTGATATAATTAGAAAAATAAGGTGTGCCGTACTTTGAAGTCATCTCGAACAGCAACCTGTTGTTCTCCGTGTCGGACCAGTCAAAATCTTTCGTGATAGAGTAAGTGGGAATAGGGTACTGGAAACCCCTGCCGTCGGAATCTCCCTCGATCATGGTCTCGATAAACGCCTTGTTGACCATGTCCATTTCCTTCTTACAATCCTTATATCTAAAATCCATCTCCCGGCCGCCCACAATGGCAGGCAGCTCCGCCAGGTCATCCGGCACCGTCCAGTCCAGGGTAATATTGGAGAAAGGAGCCTGTGTCCCCCAGCGGCTGGGAGTATTCACACCGTATATAAACGTTTCCACACATTTCTTCACGTCATAATAGCTTAAGTTGTCCGCTTTCACGAACGGCGCAAGGTATGTGTCAAAGGAGGAGAACGCCTGGGCGCCAGCCCATTCATTCTGCATGATCCCCAGGAAATTCACCATCTGGTTGCACAGCACCGACAAATGCCTGGCAGGGGCGGAGGTGATCTTCCCTGTGATCCCGCCCAACCCTTCCTTGATCAGCTGCTTCAGGGACCATCCGGCACAGTAACCGGTCAGCATGGACAGGTCATGGATATGGATGTCCGCATTTCTGTGGGCCGCGGCAATCTCTTCGTCATAAATCTCAGAAAGCCAGTAATTTGCCGTGACGGCGCCGGAATTGCTTAAAATCAAGCCCCCCACGGAATAGGTGACAGTGGAATTTTCTTTTACACGCCAGTCTTCCACTTTAACATAGCCGTTCACTACTTCTTTATAGTCCAAAATGGTGGAGGTCATGGTACGCAACTTCTCACGCTGCTTGCGGTACAAAATATAAGCCTTTGCCACTTCCTCATAACCTGCCTGCCCGAGGACACGTTCCACACTGTCCTGGATATCCTCCACATGGATGGACTCCTCCTTCACCTTATCCTGAAAATCGGCAGTCACACGTAACGCCAGCAGATCAATGATATCATTGGTGTAGCTTTTCCGGGTGGCAGTAAACGCTTTCATGATCACATCATTGATTTTTGTCAGCGTAAATTCCGCCTTCTCCCCGTCTCTTTTGATTACCTGCATGAAATAGGACCTCCCTTTGCGGAAATAAATTTTTCCCAATTAGTATAAATCTATCATCCTTTTGGGTAAAAGTCAATGTGTACATACAAGATATAGTGTTATCGGTATACATAGATGATATCATAATATCGGCAGCAACCCAGCCTGGATAATCCCTATGTCAGAGCAGCAAATTTTAACCTGTTACCTGGTAGACAGGAAATCCAGTTCCCGCCTGGCCTGTTCATCATCAGGGTAATTTTTCATATAATTGGTCAGGAGCGCGTATGCCTGCTCATACTCCCCCAGATATTCATATGCCACGATCTCATTGTAGGCCAGGGACTGCAGCATGGAATTGTCCTCCAGCTGCATACCCGCCTGGAACGCAGCAAGGGCATTCCCGTATTCCCCCTTGGCCAGCTCACACAAACCCAATTGGTTATAAACTTCCGCATTCCCGTCGTATTTGGACAGATAACTGTTGTAGACGTTTGATGCATAATTGTAATCACCGGTAGCCTCATAGGCCCGCCCCAGATAAAGGTAGCTGTCAACACCGCCTTTGTCTTTTGCCGCCTCCAGAGCCAGATAAGCTTTCTGGTATTCCTCCAAATAGTAATAGATCCTACCGGTGACATAGGTGTCCATGGATTTATCGCCGGATGCCAGCGCCGTCTCCAAATATGCCTGCCCCGTCTCTTTATAACCGAAATCCTCCAGCACCTCATAAATCTTGATCAGGCGGTCATAGTTTTTAGGCTCCATGGAGATCACCTGGTCAAAATCCGCCTTCGCCCCCTCAAAATCGGAGAGGTTCAGACGCACATTTCCCCTCAGGAAATAAGCCTCCTTCTCATTGCCCCGCAGTGCAAGGATAGCATCATAGGTATCTTCCGCCTCCTGGTACATCCCACTCTTCACATAGGCAGCCGCCATATAATAATTCAGGTCAAAATCAACGTTTTCCACAAGTCCGTTGCTGGAGGAAAGAGCCTGCCGGAAACAGGCCACCGCCTGTTCGTAGTCCGTCATGCCCATATATGCGATTCCTCTTCCACGGTTAACCAATCTGATATTTGCACCGCTGTTTTCCGCTTCCTCAAACTGCGCCAAAGCTCCTTCGTAATCCAATGATTGCACCAGGGCCATGGCATTCTGCAACGCCTCGTTCTTCTCCCCGCACCCGGTGAGGACAGCCGCCAAAACGGCGCAGCAGGCCATACATACCCATTTTCTTATAAAAACATCCCTGCTTATCCTGTATCGAATCTTTCCGTTTTGTCTTTTTCTTTCCACATTTACTCCCGTTCGCCCGCTTTAGCGGGCACTCCATTCAAAATGTGAAACTTAGCACTTCTCCGCAAAGCAGCCTTTGCTGCGAGCGGCTAGAAGTGCTTTTCACATTAACCCCGTTCGCCCGCTTTAGCGGGCATTCATTTCAAGATGTGAAACTTAGCGCTTCTCCGCAAAGCAGCCTTTACTGCGAGCGGCTAGAAGTGCTTTTCACATTAACCCCGTTCGCCCGCTTTAGCGGGCACTCATTTCAAAATGTGAAACTTAGCACTTCTCCGCAAAGCACCTCATTCCCCTCTCTGCATTCCCTAATCCAGCTGTGACGTACAATGGGAGCATCGGGTGGCGTCGATGGCAATCTCACTCTTGCAAAACGGACACTTTTTGGTAGTCGGCGCAGCAGGCGCTTCTTTCTTGTGTGAAAGCTTGTCCCCGATGGCGTTGATCCCCTTGACCAGCAGGAAAATAACTAACGCCGTTATCAGGAAGTTGATCACAGCCGTAATAAAATTCCCATAATTCAGCACAGGGGCGTTTTCCCCGCTCCCCAGCGTCACATACAGATTGCTGAAATCAGTCCCCCCGAAAATCCCCAGCAGAGGAGTCAAAATATCCTGGTTCAGCGAAGTCACAATCGAAGTAAACGCCCCGCCTACAATGACGCCCACTGCCATGTCCATCACGTTTCCACGCATAATGAACTTTTTAAATTCCGCTATCAGTCCTTTTCCCTTACTCATGTTTTGGCTTTTCCTTTCTTTTTGCCCGATTGGCTGTTATAACATTTCCATCTATATCTATTATTGTTCTATTTTCCTGTAAACAACCGCTCCGTTTGCAATATTTACCTGCCATCTCCAATGTATACTTATTGCCTTATTTTCAGCGGATATCCAATTCCGGAAAGGGCGCTGCCTATTACGGCTCAACGGAATGGCGCTTCCGGCATACGGTGCAGAACAGCAAATAAATGCGTCCACAGCTATAATAGTAACACAAGAAATTGTCCTTCACAAGAGTGCTTGCCCACTTTTCAAAATTGGGTTATACTTACGTGAGAAGAACGCCGGCGCACCGTTCCCGCCCAAGACAGAAGCAAAGTAACGCCGGCGACGGACAAGAAAGGCACAGGTACAATATGACAAAACAGGAAATTTCCGAGATCAAGAAACTCCTCACCCAGAAAAACTGCTCCATCACCAGGATCTGCGGCTGTTACGTGGACGGTGAGAAAAATAAGAAAACAGAATTAAAGCAGGCATTTCTGGCTCTGCCCGAGGAGGAAATGTTTAAATATTTTGAAATTCTGCGCAAGACGCTCTCCGGCACACTTGGGAAGAATCTTCTGACATTGGATTTCCCCCTGGCCAGCGAGGAGGAAGGGAGTTCCCAGGAATTCCTGCTGCGTCTCAGGGACAGCAAGTTGAAGGACGATGCACTGCTGGAGGAATTTTATGATAAAATTATCTCTACCTATGAATATGTGGGAAATTATCTGATCCTTCTGGTGCATGATGCCTATGATGTCCCCGGCAAGGCCTCAGACGGGATGGAGATGGAGGATGCCTCCGATGAAGTTTATGAATACATACTGGCCTGCATCTGTCCTGTAGATCTTTCCAAACCCGGCCTCAGCTATAACGCGGTGGAGAATACCTTCCAGAACCGGATCCGTGATTGGGTGGTGGGACTCCCTGAGACCGGCTTTCTGTTCCCCGCCTTTAACGACAGGTGCTCGGATATCCACAGCACACTTTATTATACCAAGGATGCGGAGGAGCTGAAAGAAGGCTTTGTGGAGCAGCTTCTGGGCTGCCCTCTGCCGCTCACCGCAGGCAGCCAGAAAGAAACTTTCCAGGCAATCATTGAAGAGACCCTGGGGGAAACCTGTGATATTGAGATCGTAAAAAGTATTCATGATACCCTTACCGAGATGGCGGAGGAACACAAGGAAGAACCAACGCCGCTGGTGCTGGATAAGAACGAAGTCAAGACTATCCTGGCAAACAGCGGCGTTGCAAACGATAAGCTGGAACAGTTCGACCGCTTCTATGATGAAACGGCCGGGGAGCAAACCTCCCTTTTGGCAAACAATGTCATGAACGCCCGGACTTTCGAGATCAAAACTCCTGATGTGGTGGTCAAAGTAAGTCCCGGCCGTACCGACTTAATCGAGACACGTAACATCAATGGCCGTGACTGCCTGGTGATTGCCCTGGACGGCAATGTAGTAGTCAACGGCATCAACGTGCGTTCCGTCCCTGACCCTGGTGAATCTCTCTGATTACCCTTTTTGCGTATTTCCTTCCGCAAGCCTCAGCGCCATAGTGATTGGCAGGACCAGGATCCCGCAGAAAAAATTGCTGATGCCGTGGATGCAGTCCATGGGCAGGCCTGCCAGGATCCAGGCTGCCATCCCCTTGAAGCTCAGTCCGTACAGCAGCGCCTGGGCAGGGGCATACAATGTGCCAAACAAAAACCCGTGCATGGCGCACACTGACATATACACAAAAGGGCGTATCTTTTTCGGCATTTTCTCCGGAAGAAGCATAACTGCACCCCAGAGGACCGTCCACAGATACAGATATGGTATCCACCATGTGGCAAAACCGCTGAATATACCGTTCAAGAGCACATAAATATAAATCGGGTACAGCGCCTTCTTCCGGTAAACCACCGTAAACGCCACGGTAAATACGCCCAACAGATGAATGTTGGGCAGTACCTCCATAATAAACTTGGATATATACATGACCGCGCCAAGCATTCCAAACACGGCCATTTCCCTGACGGTAAGCTTCATGCCCCTCATCCCCGTCACTCCACTTTAAAGGCGTAGCTTTCCCCTTCCGTCACCTTGGTGGCATCCACTCCTGTGGCCGCATATTCCCCGTTGACATAAAAGGCCCAGTAAACGCCGTCCTTGTCATAGTCTGCGGTGATGCCGTTGACGGTTTTTACAAACAAGCCGTATTCGCTTTCGTCCCCGTCTATCAAATCCAGCTCCAGCAGGGCCTCTCCTACCGTTTCCCTGTCAGTGTGGATCTCAAACTGCGTTTCCACGCCCTCCCGGTCCACTACCGTAAACAGGAATGCAGTGCTGCCTTCCCCCAACTGTTCCGGTTCAGCCGAAGTTCCGCCGTCCGCCCGGGAACCGGTGTTTCCCGCCTCCGCCGAAGAACTCCCATTGCCTCCGCCTGCCGCGCCGTCATTACAACCAGTTGTAAACAGTGCCATAGCCACAATAAGCACCATACAAAGGATGCATGACAATAACTTTCCGTTATACTTCTTCTGCATGTTATACCTTTGCCTTTCCCGCATGGGCCTTTCCCCTGTGGGGCAGGCCCGGATACGTAGATTGAAAATTTCACTTTTCAATCTTCTATTTATTTTGCCAGTTTATTCCCCCTGGCCATGACCCCAGCCGGCTTGGATGACATTGTCAACCTAGTACATCGTTGCATTAATTCTTGAGTAATCAGCACTCGCTGTTCACGCCATCGCCGCGTTGTCGTCAGTCAAC